>C688J18823_10003226_pt1 | contig 10302 bp, 13 predicted proteins | sample HopSoiMetagenom1_FD_18823 | JGI IMG/M metagenome (IMG submission 18823) | reverse complement strand
CGCCGGTAGAGGTCGTCCTACAGGGGCTCACCGCGAGGCGTTAACGCCGGAGCCGGCCCTGAGGACATCGGCTGCGACCGCGCGTGCGGGACGCGCGGTCGCAAGCCCCTTCATCATCGCTCCTGGCGATTCTCGTCTTCCTGACGAGGCTTTTCCTCGGCATCGTCCCCCTCCTCGATCGGGTGGACGATCCGCTGCGCCACCGACCAGTCGACCTTGACGTCGCGGTAGGTGACGCCCTCCTCCGGATCCTCGGGGATGTTCTCCCGCTCGACCTCGACCTCGGTTTCGTGGTCGGGTTCTCCGTAGTAGCGGACGTTCCTCTCCGGCACCTTCCCAAAGGTCAGCTCCTTCGCTTTGACCGAGGTGAAGAAGTCGATGTCGGGACGCCCTTTCACGACGCCGCCATCGCCTTCTCGACGTCATGGACGGTGACGCGGCCTTCGGCGCCGGTGCCCTCGACGTCCTCGATATCGACACCACCCTCCTCGGCCTTGCGCATCGCCGCCTCGGTCGCGTTGTGTTTCTGCGCCCGGCGCTGGCGGCGTTTCTCACCCAGCTCCATCGCCTTGTGCGCAGCCCCGAGGCCGATGTCTTTGACCTCGTCGCTGGCCGCGGCCCCGATTTCCTTGGCGACGATTTTGGCGATCTGTTTGGCGATCTGGCCGCCGGTGACGCCGCCGCCTTGGCCGCCGTTGCCACCTTCGCCGCCGTTGCCACCACCACCGGAGCCGCCGCCGGTGAGTCCGCCCAGCGCGCCGAGCGCGCCGGCACCCTGACCGAGGCCGCCAACCGCCTGACCGGCACCCTCGCCTAGGCCGCCGACCGCCTGGCCCGCGCCTTCGCCGACCTGGCCGACAGCTTTGTTGGCCCCTTCGCCGACCTCGCCGACCGCTTTGCCGGCGCCGCCACCGACGTCTTCGACCGCACCTCCGGCCCCTTTGCCGACGTCTTTCACGGCCCCGCCAGCACCTTCGCCGACGTCTTCGACGGCCCCGCCGGCGCCTTCGCCGACGTCCTCCACAGCGCTCCCCGCGCCTTTGCCGACGTCTTTGACCGCACCGCCGGCGCCTTCGCCGACGTCTTCGACTGCGCTGCCGGCGCCTTCGCCGATCTGACCGACGGCTTTGTTCGCGCCCTCGCCGACTTCGCCCACGGCTTTGCCGGCGCCCTCGGTGACCGGCTGCAGGGCCTTGGCGATGTTCTGCAGCACCTCCGGGTTGCGGTCGAGGGTGGTGAGGACGCGGTCGATGATCGCGGTGACGTGGTCGAGCCGGGCCCGCAGCAGCGCCTGCGCTTCGACCCCTTTGATGTTGAGTTCGACCTTGCCCAGTTCAGCGTGGACGCCGACGCTCAGCTTGACCAGGTCGAGCACCTCCGCGTGCAGGGAGATGCGGGCGACCAGGTCGTCGAGCTCGAAGTGGATTTCGTCGACCTTGACGACGGGGATGTCGACGATGACGTCGGGCTCGTCGGTGTCGCTGATTTCGCCGGGATCGATGACCGTGTAGTCCTCGTACATCTGCTCCGGCCGCGTCTTCTCACCGCTCTGGTTGCGGATCTCGCTCTGTCGCCCCCCGCCGTTCGAGTTCTGTTTGTCCTTCTTCTGGGTGGGGCTTTTGTTGCGCCCGCTGCCCGCGGTGCTCTGGTGGACCTCTTTACGTCCTCTGCTGCTGCTGGAAGATTTCGATTTGGACGATTTGCGGTCGCTTTTGCTCTTGGTCTGCTGAGCCATTCTGGTTCCACCTCTCCTCGCTGACGCGATTCCTCTTCCCAAAGGAAAGGGTTCCCGATGCGATGGGACGCAAACGCCGAAGGCCGGAGCTCAGCGCCGGGAGGGGCGGCCGCCGGAGACCAGCCGCCAGGCGCGGCCGAGCACGGCGAGAACGGCGAAAGCGACCGCGAAGCCGATCGCCCCGAGCAGCAGCAGGAAGAGGACGAAGGCGAGGATCGCGAACGGGATCAGGAGAAGTTTCACGGCCTCTCTAGTCTTTCAGCCACGATGGGAGCAACGGCAGCACTGGCGACCGTCCTGATCGCTTTTGGTCACGTCGGCATCGGGGTCAGCGGCAGCGACCGGACGATCGGCGCGGTCAGCGACAGCCTTGCCCTCGTCAGCGTCAGCCATCAGGTCGAAGCCGCACCCGCGAAGTCTCAACCGAGGCCGGAGACGACCGCCCCCGACGTCCCGACCGCCGCGGAAATCGCCGCCGACCCGTCGAAGCTGCCGCCCGCCTCGGCCGGCAGTAACGGCACCACGGTTCCCCACGCCTCGCACCTCAGCCGCGAAGAGATCTTTGCCCACAGCCGCAGCGGCAACCCCAACGCCGCGATCCTCCTGACTGGGGTCGCCCTTGCGCCGCCGGACGCGCCGGAAGCGGTGAAGGGGGCGATCAACAACGCCAACATGATCATCGGCCGCCCCTATATATGGGGCGGCGGCCATGGCTCCTTCTACTCCCACGGTTACGACTGCTCGGGAGCGGTCAGCTTCGCCCTCTTCGGCGGCGGCCTCATCCCCCGCCCCCTCACCTCCAGCGAGCTGGAGGGCTGGGGCGCACCGGGGCCCGGCAAATGGATCACCGTCTACGCCAACGGCGGCCACGCCTTTGCCGAGATCGCCGGCCTGCGCTGGGACACCGTCGGCGACGCGCAGGGCACCGGTCCCCGGTGGCACCTCGCCACCACGTCCAGCGCCGGGTTCGTGGTCCGGCACCCGCCGGGGCTCTGACGAAGAGTAGGCCCGGCCCCCCAAGGCGGGGGGCCGGCCCCCTTGGGTGGCTAGGCGCCCTTCGCTATTGAGTCGAGAGGCACCATGCGCTCGGTGTGGAGATCCATCCGTCTCACCTCCTCCCCGGCTATCTACTTGACGATCATTCCGACCGTCCATTGGTGGAATCTGTTCCACCAATGGAATCGGCCTCAGGAAAGAATCCGGATTTTTGAGCGACTTGTCTAGTAGAACGACTAGGATCAAGAAACCGGCACTAATCAGCTACGGATTAAGGGAAGAGCGATGTCAACCAAAATCGAGCGCCAGAAGGCAGCTCAGAACAGAATCAAGGCGATGAACCACCCGCTCCGGGCGGCGCTCCTTCGGATCCTCGTCGAACGCACCTCCAGCCCAGCTGAAATGGCACGCGAGATGGATGAGGATCTCTCAAACGTCAGCTACCACACGAAGCAGTTAGTCGAGTTGGAGTGTGCTGAGCTTGTCTCCACTCGACCAGTGCGTGGCGCCCTTGAGCACTTTTATCGCGCTACCGAACGCCATCTCGTCGACACCGAGGAATGGAAAGAGCTCGACCCAATGATGGCCGAGAGCCTTCTCTCCGACATCGTGCAGAAAATGTTCGACGATTTGGTCGCCGCCGCACGAGCACGCACGATTGGCGAGGACGCGAACTTCCACCTCACCCGGACCCCGATCGTTCTAGATCGCGAGGGCCTAAATGAAGCTCTCGAAGCGCACGAACGAGCGCGGCAAGAGGTTCTGGGAATCACTGCCCGTAGCGCCGAGCGTATGGTCGAGTCTGGCGAGGAAGGCATCAACGTCTCCTCCTCCCAAGCCTGCTTCAAGATGCCAAGCCGGAACGGGAAGGTCGCCTCAAAGGATTAGCTCGAGCACTCCGCGCAACAGGAGCAAGAGGCCAATCAGGATCGCCCCTGCTGCTGCGGTCTGCCGCCCTTTCCTCGCCGTCCAATCCCGGAAACGCGATACCGCCTCCTCGGTCCGCTGCGGAGAGACCGCGTAGCCGATCAGCGGCAGCTCCAGGAGCAGGAGCTGGATGACGCAGAAGGAGACGACGAGCAGGACCGTGGCGGCGGTGCTCGCTTCCAGCTCGGACATGCGCTTGAGGGCGACGAGGTACGAGGCGCCTGGCAGGGTCAGCGCCGCGCCGACGGCAAAGGCCACCCGCGGCGAGCCGCGACCGAGCAGCCGTTGCGGCCAGGATTCCTTCCCGGGTTTCTCCTTACGGTGCCGCCGCCCTTCCACCCGATCGCTTCGCAGCACGAACCCGATGACCAGCGCGAGCGCGCCGAGGACGAGGTCCTCGGCAGGCGTCAACGTGTTGCGCGCCGTGCTGACGGAGCCGCTGTCGTGCAGCGAGAAGACGATCAGCAGTCCCAGCGAGATGCTCGTCAGATAGGCGCCGAGCAGGTAACCGAGCATCAGCCGCTTGGTCTCCGGCAGCAGCATCATCACCGTAGCCGCCGCCAGCAGCGTCGGGGTCAGCATCGCCGCGAGCGACAAAACGAAGATGCTCCCCAGGTCCCCCATGGCCGTTGATTCTTACGCAGCTGTCAGACCGGTAGTCGGCGGCATCGACGCTGACGTGTAGTGATAAGGGGACGAATCTCGTCCATGGAGATCGATCCTGTCCAAGGAACTCGGCTGAGTTAGCTGGAGTTGGGGACCAATTTCGGGGACCAAGTTTTTGGAGGCCGTTTCGGCAACCGAGACCTATGGCGAATGACCCTGAGGAGGCCGACGGGCGACCTCTTTGAGCCGTCTCGACACTGCAGCCAAAGCGCTTCAGTTCCCATCCGAATCAGGACATAGCCTGGCGAACAGATGGTTGGCTTGGTCCTTGGCGGAATCTTCACTGATGCGCTCTCCGTCGCGTTGGTGATCGACGCCCTAGCGTGATCTACACTGGACCTATGATGCTTCGAGTCGCTCTCGCTGGCCTCCCTCTCGCAGCCGTGGTCGTGCTGGTTGTTCTCCTCAACAGTCTCGATGCCAGCGCGGGCATCGCAGTCGCTGCCCTCGGGCTCGTCGCGGTGGCAAGCGGTGCTGCTCTCGGCTATTTCGCCGACCGGCTGCCAGAGTTCCCGAAGGCTCGCCGCCATTCCGACGGCGCTGGGCGCCTAGCGGGCGCTCATAATGGGCATCGCTGAATAGCGCCCGCGATTAGCCATCCGACGGTCGCTGGCTCGAACCCAGCCGGATTAGAAGTTCAGCCGGAAGGTCCAAGGGAGCGAGTCTAGTCTGTGGAGTTCGATCCTATCCAAGGAGTTCTTCTGAGTTCGCTGGAGTTGGGGACCAATTTCGGGACCAAGTTTTTCCCGGACACACGGCTCAATTCAGCTCCGAATTACTCGCTATTGGGGGGAAGTTGGCCAATCGCCCAATCGCCGACTCCATTGACCAACGCAAGGGTCGACTGGCGGTCGATCGGCTCGGTGTCCAAGATCTCGTCGTAGCGCAGCGGCACCGCGTGTTCGGTGAGCGCGACCACCTGCGCGTTGTCGAATGGAAACTCCCCGACGGCCGCCGTCACCTCGGCGATCAGACGACGCAAGTCGTGCGTGTACTCGAAGTCGATTCCCCGAGACCCGAGCACAGCCTTGAGCCACTTCTCGACGGCCTGCTGAGCGTGGAAACCAACGATCTCGTCGCTGATCTCCGCGTCGGCCAGCAAACGCATTGCGTTCGCGTCCTCTTCTGCCTTGCGGACGAGAACTTCCGCTTCGACCCTCGGATCACGCTCCGACAAGAACGCGGCCTCGCTGCATCGCCTCGTGGACCATGGTCCCGCGAATACGAGCCCTCTGATCTGCGTAATCCGCGCTGAGGACGATGAGATCAACCGGAACGCCGATATCGCCGAGGGCTTCACGGAGCCGCACGAACTCCGTGCGGCGGCTTTTCAGATCCGGCTCGATGACGAGCAAATCCAGATCGCTGTCGGGGCGACCCTCGCCCCGAGCGCGAGAGCCGAAAAGGATCACAGTGGCGTCAGGAGCTGCCGCAGCGAGACGGCGACCCGCCTCGGCAATCAAGGACTCGTCAGTCATGACCTAGATCGTAACCGCCGCAGCGCCGGCAAACTGCCGGCTCCCCACTCTCGGCCGCTGCCTCTCCTCGATGATCGGCGATTAACTCGTCGACCAAGCTGCGATCTGGTGCAACATCGGCGAAAAGCCCGCGCATCCGCTCCGCTGCCGCGCGGCGCCGTTGGACTTCGGATTTAGAGAGCTTGGTCACCGTGGGGCACCCGCCCATTCGCGACCAGACCTTACCCCTCGCCATCTGCGCCTTGAATGGCCCGTGCTCTGCCTCCAAATCGGCGATCTCCTTGGCAGAGACCTCATGCTCGCCCCTGCCGGGCATCGTCCGCCAGGAGGTCTCGATGTGATCGGGCTCCTCCACATGGAGATCGTGGCAGACCAATCGGCGAGGACTTAACCTGGCCCCATGGCTCACCACAAGCGCAAGCGGTCCAAGCATCGCCGAAGCGGATGCCTCCTCTGCAAGCCACACAAGTTGACCGCCAACGTGAAGGCGGAGCGCAGGAAGAACTGCCGCAAGGCGTTCTCTCATGAGCGACGGGCCGGGTAGACCTAACCACGACCTCAGTCGATCACTTCAAGACTCAGCGTCCCCGGCTGGATTCGAACCCGATTGGAAGTTCAGCCGGAAAGTGTCCAATAGGACGGATCTGGCCCAAGGAGCCCGGTCCTGTCCAAGGAGTTCGGCTGAGTTAGCTGGAGTTGGGGACCAATTTCGGGACCAAGTGTCTAGTTGCCAGAGGATCGCGGCGACGCCGCCGAGCGAGCGTCATGCATCGAGACGATGAAAACTCGGTCGGAGGCCTCGTCATAGCTATAGATCAAGAGCATCCATGACCATGGCCCCAGCACAAAACGAGTGGGCGCCCACTTCCCGTCAAGCCTCGGACCGGAGAGCGGGAAGGTTTCGAGAACCTGCAGCGAGCGGGCAATTCGGGCCCAGGTATCAGGGGGTAGACCGAGCTTCGAGATTGCCCCATCCACGTCCCGCTTCGCCTGCGGGCTAACGATTACCTGCGCCACTCAGGCAAGTTCGTCGAGCGGAATACCTTCCCCGCGTTTTGCCTGGGCGAGGCCCTCCTGGGTGCGCTCCCAAGCCCCCGGAATCGCGTCAAGGATTTCCGTGATGCGACTGGCCTCCGGATCGGCATCATCGAGCGCGGTGGAGAGAAGCGACCTTGCCAGCGTCCCCTCTTGTACATGAGTACGCTCCGCAAGCCTTGCGAGCTTGGCGGCGTGCGTTTCGTCCAAGGTGACGTTTATGCGTTTCGGGTTAGCAGCCACGGTCAAAGAGGATTGCACAGATCTACACGTTCCGTGTGCTCGCCTCTCCACCGGCGCGCTTAGGCAACAATCGGTGCCGCTGCGACCCGCGCAGCTTTTGACAAGGAAGCCAGCCACGCATCGATGTTTGGGATGCCATCAGGTGTCCTTGTAACAGCCAGGCCTTTCAAGGCAGGCCATCCCACGAGCTGCCGCAACTCTTCGCCGACCAGATATGCCCGCCCGTAGAGGCCCTCGGGAAGAGATCCCCCTACGACCTCAAGCATCTCTGAACGACAGATGAGCGATGCCTGCTCTACCAGGCCGATCCGGTTTCTATCTGCATGGCGCACCTCGCCAATGCGCTCTAGATAAAGCAACGAGAACATCACAGCGAACATCTCGTCCACCCAGTGGGAGGCATTCTTGCCTCCACTACAGACTCGATGGAAAGCCTCGTGTGAACCTGAGCACATGCACTGCCAGCGGTCAGATCTGCGATCTAGGTAGATGTTGTATTGATTCAAATGCTCCTCGAAGACCGTTTCGGGAGACTCGCCGAGCCACACGACCGCATCGAGCCCATCGGCCGGCACTCCGAACTCGACGCGACAGATCTGGGTGGCAAGCCTTACGTGATGCCAAGCCTCATGCTCTGACCCAAGCCGTTGGTATGTCTCGCGCTCATCGCACCATGGGCAGGTCACCGTCGCGTCGCCCGGGTTCATCGGGATGTAGCGCCTGGTTTGCTGGCATTGCACCTGCCGCCAATCCAGCCCGCTGTCAATCGTCACGTCTTCCATGGGAATGGGAGCGCCCGTGCCCTCGACATTCATGCCTCCCATTGTCCTAGCGCCCCCGGCTGGATTCGAACCAGCGACCGTCGGATTAGAAGTCCGGTGCTCTGTCCACTGAGCTACGGGGGCTCGGGTCGAGGGTAGCGTTGCAAGTTGGGGAGTGGCAGGGATAGGATCGGTGGCGATGGCCGTCAAGCTTCATCGCTGCTCGCTGATGTGGATCAAGATTGGCGCGCACCCTTGCTGGAAAGTGCAGAAGGCGCTGGACGAGCAGGGGGTCGACTACGAGGTGGTCAAGGGTCCGGTGCGGGATCGCAGCCAGGTCAAGGAGCTTTCGGGGCAGAGCAAGTACCCCGTGATCGAGTTCGAGGACGGGCGCACCTACCGGGCGGAGTCGGCGGAGATGGCGGAGCGGATCCGGGCCGGCAAGCTTCTCGACGCCTGAGCCCGTGCCTACACTCCATACCCCTGCGGCCGAGCTGCACTACGAGCGTGGCGGCTCGGGGGAGCCGCTGTTGATGATCCAGGGGATGAGTGGGACGCACGTCTCCTGGGGGGAGCCGTTCCTGGAGCCGCTGCGGACCCATTTCGACGTCATTGCCTTCGACAACAGGGGGATCGGGCTTTCGGCGCCGATCGACGGCCCGTTCACGATCGTCGAGATGGCCGAAGACGCCGCGGCGCTGATGGACGAGCTCGGGATCGATAGCGCGCATGTGGTCGGAATCTCGATGGGCGGGATGATCGCCCAGGACTTGGCACTTGCCCATCCCGGCCGGCTGCGCTCGCTGACGCTCGGGTGCACCTATTGCGGCGGCCCTGGCTCGCAGCTGATGCCGCAGGAGAACGTCGAAAAGATCGCCGCCGGAATGATGTCCGGCGACCGCGACAAGGCGATCCGGGCCAGCTGGGAAGTAAACGTCTCCCCCGCCTTCCGCGCCGATGAGAGCGGCTACGCCGCATTCCACGAGATGGCGACCTCGGTGCCGGCGGCAAAACGGACGATCGAACTGCAGGCGCAGGCGATCTTCGGCCACGACACCAGCGGCCAGCTCGGCGTGATCTCGACTCCGACGCTGATCGTCCACGGGACCGAGGACGGCGTCCTCCCCTACCCCAACGGCGAGCAGATCGCGGCGCTGATGCCCGCGGCCCGGCTCGAGACGCTCGAAGGCGTCGGCCACATGTTCTGGTGGGAGCAGCCCGAGCGCTCGACCGAGCTGATCCGGGAGCACGCGCTCGCCGCCAGCGGCGCCTAGGCGCTTTTGTCAACCAGAAGTTGACACAAGCGCCTAGCCCCTATTCGACTGCGGCTTCCCCCGGAACCGATGGGCGCTTTTCCGGCTTGCAGGTGCCGGGGTCGAGCTTGCCGTTCACCTTGAAGACGTAGTCGGGCTGCGGGGTGATCGCCGGCTCGGAGATCAGCAGCTTCACCGCCGGGTCGTTCTTCACCCAGGCGTAGATCGGGAACTGGTACTGGTTCGGAGTGCCGGTGTTGTAGGGGCCGGTGTCCTCGGTGTACTGGCTCATCACCAGGAATTCGTATTCGCCTTCGTCGACCAGGCGGCGCAGCTGCGGGCAGCCGGTCGGCAGGCGGTTGGAGCCGTGCGGGCCTTTGAGGCCGATGAACTCGACCGTATTGCCGGCGTCGTTGCCGTAGAAGCCGTACTGGCCGAAGATGATCTCGCTCGAGCCGATGATCCCGATCCGCTTGTCGTGCAGCTTCTGGGTGAATTCGTAGGCTTCGCGCGGCCCGCCTTCGCCGAGGAACGGCAACGGGTTGACGTAGTGCTGGTCGGCGTACTGGACCTGCTGGGCGCGCCCGAGCACAATCGCCAGCAGAACCACCGCCAGCGCGCTTCCGGCGACCACACCCCGGCTGACCCGCATCCGGCTCCGCGCCAGCGACAGCCCCGCCGGCGCCCAGACCAGCGCCAGGGTGAGGAACAACGTGCCGACGATGTAGGTGGTGAACCAGCGCGGCGTCGTCACCACCGTGATCGCATAGACCGCGCTGAGGAACAGCAGCGTCATCCAGGCCCGCCGGTCCGGCGCCCGCAGCGGCCGCGCGATCGGCAGCATCACCATCGCCAGGACCAGCCCCGGCACCAGGTAGCGGGTGTTGGTGAAGAACCCGGTCGGCGAGCCCTCCTGGCCGGCCGCGGTCAGCGGCGTGAAGACGTAGACGATCGCGGTCAGCAGCGAGGCCAGCGCGATCACGCGCAGGACCTTGTTGCGCGAGCGCCAGGCGATGTAGGCGACGGCGGCGACGGCGACAATCAGGATCAGCGGCCAGAGCGGCCCGAAGGCGTTGTCCAGCTCCGGGAAGAACCAGCGCCGGTAGATCGTCGGTTCGGTCAGGTAGTGGGCGACGGCGAAGCGCGGGCGCGGGTCGAGCGGCATCTGATCCGGCGTCGGCAGCCCCAGCGGCCCGAACTTGGTGATC
>C688J18823_10003225_pt1 | contig 10304 bp, 15 predicted proteins | sample HopSoiMetagenom1_FD_18823 | JGI IMG/M metagenome (IMG submission 18823) | reverse complement strand
GGTGACGAACCGCCGGTTGCCTTCCTTAAGCCGGGCGAGCGCTTCCTGGGCCGAGATCATCGGCCGCTATTAGAAGTGCCCGTTGTAAACCGCGCAACCTTCACAGATGTCGGGCGGCTCCTCCGATGCGAGCCGCGCCCGGGAAAGCCTCGTAGGCCTCGCCGCCCCAGACGCGCCAGGGCCAGTCAGCCCCCGGGCCCCGGGCGGCCGCGCTCATCTGAGCGCCGTGCGGAATTTGAGCGCGCCGACCACTCGCCAGAACACCGACAGCGGCGGGATGACGATCGAGGTGACCACCATCTCGGCGATGTGGCGCGGCGACTTCGAGGTGCCGCGCAGCCGGTAGGCGCAGAAGCGTGCGGTCAGTAGCGCCCACAAGGCGAGCCACCACGGCGAGGCAACGCTTGCCACCAGCGACGCGACGACGAGGTAATAGTCCCAGCGCGGCGCGCGTCGGATGCGCGTGCGATAGAGCTCCGGGTGCTTGCGGAAGAGGAGCGCGTCGAACATCACCTTCTTCTGCTGCTTCACGCTCACGCCCCAGGGCGCCGGACGCACGGGATGCACGACCACCGCATCCTCCGCGCGCACGATGCGGTGCCCGGCCCCGAGCAGACGGAACTGCAGGTCCGAATCCTCGCGCCACGGCAGGCGGAAAGTCTCGTCGAAGCCGCCGAGCGCCTGCAGCACCGCGCGGCGCACGAAGCAGTTGGCGGTGACGAACTCCGCGCGCTCCAGGCCGCTTTCGTTGCGTTCGTAGTCGGTCGGCGTGGACGGGATCGGCATCACGAGGCGCCCGCAGACGGCGTCGACATCGGGCGCGAACGCCGCGAGCCCGCGCTCGAGCCATCGCGGGTCCGGCACCGTGTCGTCGTCCGTGAAGGCGATGAGGTCGCCGTTTGCCCGACGCCAGCCTTTGTTCCGCGCCGCAGCGGGTCCCCGCCGGCTATGGGTGTCGTCGACGATGATGATCTCCATTTGCTCGGCGGGCAGCGTCTGCGCGTCGAGGGCATCGAGGCAGCGCTTCAGGAGCTCCGGCCGGCCGCAGGTCGGGACTACGACGGAGACGCGCGGGGCCATCACGGGCCCTCGCGGACTCTTTGCGCCGCCACGGCCCAGAGGAAGGCGGCGAAAAACACCAGGGCCGCAGCGAAGCCCAGGGTGCCGCCGCCAAGGTAGCCGAAGAGCGCGGCGCCCATCGCGAGCAGGAGAAAGACCACAGCGAGCGTCAGCATCGTCGTCGCTCTCGCAAGCCGCGTTCCGGGCACGACCGTTGCGTCGAGGCAGGTGTCTATTCGAGAGGGGTGAAACCATGGAACGTATCGAGAAGAGCATCGAAGTGCGCTGTCCCGTGCGCACGGTCTACAACCAGTGGACTCAGTTCGAGGAATTTCCGAAATTCATGACCGGAGTGAAGGAGGTGCGCCAGCTCGACGACACGCACCAGCACTGGCGTGCCGAGATCTGGGGCAAGGACAAGGAGTGGGACGCCGAGATCGTCGAGCAGGTGCCGGATCAGCGCATCGCGTGGCGCAGCACCTCGGGCGATGCGCCCAACGGCGGCGCGGTGCGCTTCGAGCCGCTCGGCCCCGACCGCACGCGCGTCAACCTCACGATGGAATACGAGCCGCAGGGCGCGATCGAGAAGGCGGGGGATGCGCTCGGCATCCTGAGCGGCCGCGTCGAGTCGACGGTCAAGCAGTTCAAGGAGTTCATCGAAAAACGCGGCGGCGAGACCGGCGCCTGGCGCGGGGAAGTGCACGGCGGCCGCAAGACCGGCGGCTAGCCGCCGGCGGCGTCGACGGCGTTGCGGCAACCCTCGAGATAACGCTCGCGATCGTCGCCTTGCAGGCGGCGATCGGCCGCGCGGCGCTCGCAGCTTTTCATCTTCTCCTGCGCCGCGGTCTGCTGCTTGACCGGTGGCTTCTCGCATTCGCTCATGAAGCCGCGCCGCTCGGCGCCCGCGAGGTTTTGCCCGCGCGCCTGGCGTGTGCATTCTTCGCTGCGCTGCTGGCGCACACTCACCTTGTGCCCGTTGCCGCTCGCGCCTTTCAGGCAGGCGCGCATGAAGTGATTGCGCTCAGCGCCCTCGAGGGCTTTCGTGTCCGCCTGCCCGTTGCAGCTCTTCATCCGCTGCTGGTGGGCATTCAGTTGCTCGGCCCCTATCGCCCGGGGCATCTGGATCGCGAGCAGGACGACTGCAAAGACCGCCGCGAGGATGGATATTTCTAGTTTCATCGGCATCTGGTCGCCCGGCTCGCTCGGTGTCAGCGTTGCCCACCAGCCGCGGCGGTGTCGCTCTTGAGGCACTCCCTGACGAAGGATTTGCGCACTGCGCCGCGCATCTCCTTCTCGCGTGCTTCCTTGTTGCAGGCGACCATCCGAGCCTGCCGCGCGCTCAGCTCATCGCGCCGCTCCGCCGCGTCGCGTTTGTCGGCCTCGCGCTTTTCGTCGACGGCGTTCGCGCCGCTCGCTTTGTCGTCATTCGCGTACGCGAGCGTGACGGCCGCCGCCGCCACCAGTGCGGCGATGGCCGCGCGAAAAGCGCGCGTCATCTAATCGGCCTGCTTGTCGCTGTAGCCGCGCGCCGGGGCGCCGCCGCCCATCTGCTCGCCGGCTGCTTCGCTCGCGTTGGCGATCTTCGGCCCGGCGCTCTTCGCTTCGCTGTACCACTTGTCCAGGAGCTTGCCGGCGACATCGCGCCCGCCAAGGCCGAAGGAGAGCCCGAGCGCAAGCACCACCAGCGCCACGGCGCCCATGAAGAGCGTGTTGACCAGCGTCTGCGCGATGCCGAGCTGGTTAACCGCGACGATGATGGCGAAGACCCATACCGCGGCGCGCGTTGCGTTCGAAAGCAGGTCGGGATGCGCAAACCCCGCGCTGGTCGTCGTGCCGCGCACGATCCCGGCCGCGGCATTGGCAAGCAGCCCGCCAATGACCAGGACGACGATGCCGACGGCGAGGTTCGGCAGCCAGAGGAGGAGCTGGCGCAGCACGTCCGAGACTGCCGGCAGGCCGAGCGCGTCGAAGGCGACCACCAGCACGATGAGGCGCATGAACCATTTCGCCACCAGCCCGAGGAAGCCGGCCGGGTCGGTCTGCACGCCGATGTTGCGCACGAACTGCGAGAAGCCCGAGCGCTGCGACAGGTCGTTGAACTTGATGGCGCGCAGCAGGCGCGCGGCGAGTCCGGCGATCAGGTTGGCGATGAACCAGCCGACGATCAGGATGACGGCGAAGGCGATGACTTTCGGAATCGCCGCGAAGAACATGGCCAGACCTCCGGCCAGGGAGGTCATCATGGCCTCGGACCAGTCTCTAACGGCAGGAAACATAGGAGCGCTCCGTACAGAACGGGTGATCGACGCTGAGCGCGCAGCAAGTAAGGTGCCGCGTAAACCGCTCCCACAGGGACACGTCCAGGCCCACCGGCAGTAATTACACCGGCGAACAGGCAGCGCGATCAGCACCTTCGTCATGACGCACTCGTTCGAGGTAACCGTCTCGTTGACCGAGCATTCGACTGACCGGTTCAATTTCGGCGAAGTTACGCCGCCGACAAAAGAGATGGCGCAGATGCAACGCAGTCAAATCGCTTACGTCGCGCAGAGAGCCACAACGAGGTGGTGTTCGAGTCGCCGGGAGCGCTGGCGGATCAATGCTTGCTACGTCCATCTGTCAATCTTCCGGAGGGAATCATGTCTGGCAATCTCACGATCATCGCTGCATCCGTTGCGCTCGCTTTTTCGTCCCTGGCTTACGGCCAATCGTCCCAGCCTGCACAGTCAGGCTCGTCGAATCAAAACGCTCAGCAGTCGGCGCAGCAGTCCGACAAGCAACGGATCGAAGAGGAGCACAAGGCCGCCAAGGAGAAGTGCAGCGGCATGAAGGACAACGGCAAGAAAATCTGCGAAGCGCAGGCGGACGGCCAGAAAAAGGTAGCCGAGGCCGAAGCGAAAACGAAGGAACGCAATACGCCAAAGAATCAGTACGAATTGCAGAAGGCCAAAGCAGACGCGGAGTATGACGTCGCGAAGGCGAAGTGCGGCGACCAGGTCGGCGACGCAAAGAAGGCGTGCGAGAAGGAGGCGAAGGCTGCTAAGGACAACGCGCTGGCGCAGGCCAAGAAGGAATCGCAGAAGCAGTCCTCCAGCGGCTCCAGCTCATCCAGCCAGGGCGGGCAACAAGGCAGCGGCGCTGCGGCGTCGGGCGGCTCCGCTCAAACGACGCCATCGTCGCAACAGCAGAGCCAGCCCAGTTCGGCGAGCGGCGCCGAGCAGAAATCAGAGCAGCCGGCCAAAGCTCAATAGCACTGCTTCCGGGCGCGGGCAACCGCTAGGCGGCCTGGCCCGGCTCGCCGCCGTATTCCTCGAGGAGCTGCAGGAGCGCCGCCGGGTCGGCCGGCTTGGCGAAGAAGTGGTCGAAGCCGACCATGCGCGCCAGCATCTTGTCGGTCTGGGTCTTCCAGATTCCGGAGATCGCGATCATCAGCGGGTGCGGAAGATCCTGGCGCGCGAGGATGTCCTGCACCAGCGCATAGCCATTCTTGCCGGGCATCTCGATGTCGAGAATGCACACTTGCGGCTTGAAGCGACGCACGGCTTCCTCCACCAGGCTGCCGCTCGTCACGCTGTGCACGGTGTGCCCCTCGTCGCTGAGCAGGGCCGCGAGCGTGGTCACCGTATCCGGATCGTCGTCGGCGACGAGGACGCTAAGCCGCGCCCCGGCCGACAGGTTTTTCTTTAGAGCCGCATTCACCGCGCCGAAGCATAGCAGGCCGTCATGCCGTGGCCTTACGATTTTGCCGTAGGGCAAACCGCTAACCGACGCTGTAGCAGTCGCGTCCGGCGGCCTTCGCCTCGTAAAGCGCCTTGTCGGCCCGCTTGAGGAGCGAGTCGCCGTCGGCGCCGGCGTGCGCGTAGGCGAGTCCCACGCTCACCGTCGCGGAGACCTCGAAGCCCTCGAGGTTGAGGGGCCGGCGCATCTCCTCGATGATCTTCTCGACCACGACTACCGCATGCTCGCGGTCGCGCAGGTCCTCGAGCAGCACGACGAACTCGTCGCCGCCCAGTCGCGCCACCGTGTCGCTTTGACGCACGCTGGCGCGCAGCCTCAGCGCCACATGCTTCAGCAGCCGGTCGCCGGCCGCGTGGCCGAACTTGTCGTTCACCTGCTTGAAGCGGTCGAGGTCGAGGTACAGCACGGCGATGTCGCTGCCATTACGGCGGCTGCGCGTGAGCGCGAGGCGCAGGCGATCGCTGAAGGCGAGCCGGTTGGCAAGGCCGGTGAGCGCGTCGGAGTGCGCGGCCGACTGCACCGCTTCCTCGATGCGCTTGCGCTCCGTGATGTCGACATTGGTGCCGATCATGCGCAGCGCCCGTCCGGTCTCGGGATTGCGCTCGGTGACGCGCCCGCGCGAGAGCACCCAGTGCCACTCGCCGTTCGCCGCGCGCACGCGGTGCTCGACGCCGTAGGCGGCCCGCGACCCCTTCAATGTCTCGACGGCGGTCCGCCGCACGGCCGGCTGATCGTCGGGATGCACGAGCGCGAGGAGTTCGGGCAGCGTCGTCACGGTGTCGCCTTCGCCACCGCCGATGATGCGCAGCCACGCCTCGCTGAGGTAGACGCGGCCGGTGCGCAGGTCCGTGTCCCACAGCACGACGTTCGAGCCGTCGAGCGCGAGCTCCAGGCGCTCCTTCGCCACGCGCGCCTGCTCCTCGCTCTCGAGCAGCGCCTCCTCGTACTTGCCCCGCGCGATGAGCTCCGCCTCGGCGGACGCGAGGCGCAGCAGCCGCGGGCGCACGAGGAGCGCCGCGCCGGAAAGCGCGGCGAGTGCCACGCACCACGCCGCCGTATTCGCCGCGTGGGAATAGAACTGCGCAAAGCGCTCGGGATGCGCGAGGTTGACGAGGTAGTAGCCGATCACGCCGAGCGCTCCGCCGATGAGTCCGGCCAGCCCGCCGATGGCCGCGCCGGCGATCATGCCCAGGCTCGGCCAGCCGACCGGCCCGAGCGGCGGCGCGCCCAGCGCGACGAGCACTTCCACCACCACTATGCCGGCGAGCGAGAGCCCAAGGCCGAGAAGCGCCATCGGCACGCGGCTCCTCGCGCGCTCGAGCGGCGCGAGCGGAACGAACTGCGACGCCATTAACCTCCCTTGCAGCACCCTGTGCCGCGTTTATCGCATTGTCTGCGTTCCGCGCGCGCAGAGCGGCGGAATTTTTCCGAATTCGTCTGTCAGAAAATCGCGGACGGCTCACAGCCAGCGACGAACGGCCCCGCGGTACTCGAGGTAGCGGCTGCCGAACGCGCGCTCGAGCATCGCTTCTTCCGGCACGATAAACCGGTCCGTGACGATCCCCATGAAGGCCGGCAGCACGAGCCACGGCGTAACCGATCCGAGCCAGACGGCCGTGCCTAAGAGAATGCCGGCCATGCCGAGGTACATCGGATTGCGCGTGAACCGGTAAGGGCCACCGATGATCAGCGTGGTCGCCTCGCTGAAAGGCACCACGCCGGTGCGCGCGCGACGGAAGAGGAACAGCGCCCAAAAGCCGAGCGCGAAAGCCAAGACGATCAGCACCGCGCCGGCATAGCGGTACGGCTCGCGGATCGGCTGCGCGATCGGGAAGCCGAAATGCAGGACCGCCATCGCGCCCATCGAGAGCACGAGGTACACCGGCGGCAGGTCGAGCGGGTTCTTTTTAATAGGACTTCGGCAGACCGAGGACGCGTTCGGCGATGTAGCAGAGGATGAGCTGCGGCGTGATCGGCGCGATGCGGCCGACCAGCGACTCCCGTAAGTACCGCTCGACGTGATATTCGGCGGCGTAGCCGAAGCCGCCGTGCGTCATCACGGCCTGCTGGCAGGCGTCGAAGCAGGCCTCGCCGCCGAGGTACTTCGCCGCGTTCGCTTCGGCACCGCAGGGCTTGCCCTGGTCGTACAGCCATGCCGCCTTCTGCACCATCAGCCCGGCCGCCTCGAGCGCCAGCCAGTTCTGCGCGAGCGGATGCTGGATGCCCTGGTTCTGCCCGATCGGGCGGTCGAAGACGACGCGCTCCTTCGCATAATTCGCCGCGCGCTTCACCGCGCAACGGCCTAGGCCGACGAGCTCCGCGCCGATGAGAATCCGCTCCGGGTTCATGCCGTGCAGGATGTAGTCGAAGCCCTTGCCTTCCTCGCCGATGCGGTCGCCCTCGGGCACCGGCAGGCCGTCGAAGAACACCTGGTTCGAATCGACGGCGTGGCGGCCCATCTTGTCGATCTCGCGCACCTCGATGTGGCGGCGGTCGAAGTCCGTATAGAAAAGCGTCAGGCCTTTTTCCGCCCGGGCGAGGAGCAGAACCTTTTCAGCCACCTGCGCCGTCGAGATCCACACCTTCTGTCCGGAGACGAGGTAGCCATCGCCGTGTTTTTCCGCCTTGGTCTTCAGCTTGCGCGTGTTGAGCCCGGTGTTGGGCTCGGTCACGGCAAAGCAGGCGCGGTGTTTACCGTCGATGAGCGGCGGCAGCATGCGCTTCTTCTGCTCCTCGGTGCCGAACACGACCACCGGGTTCAGGCCAAAGATGTTCATGTGCACGGCGGAAGCGCCGGAAAACCCCGCGCCCGATTCGGCTATCGCCTGCATCATCACTGCCGCTTCGCTGATGCCGAGCCCCGCACCGCCATAGGCTTCCGGCATCGCCACACCGAGCCAGCCATCGCGCGCGCACGCCTGGTGAAATTCCGACGGGAACTCACCGTCCTTGTCGCGCGCGAGCCAGTAACCATCGCCAAAGCGCTCGCAAAGCTTCGCGATCGCTTCGCGGATGCGCTCCTGCTCGGGTGTGGGCGCGAAGTCCATTAAATGGTGACAGTCACCATTTGACCGGGTCGATCCAGTTATGGAGGACGAGGCCGCCGTCCACCACGATCGAGGCCCCTGTGACATACGCGCCGAAGCGCTCCGAAAGCACCGCGACGGCCATGGCGGCGACGTCGGCTGGCGTGCCGAAGCGCTGCAGCGGAATCTTCTCGACCATGCCGGCCGGCGCGCTGAAGCCGCCGCCCGGAATCGCGCCGGGCACGATGGCGTTGACGCGGATGCCGTGCGGGCCGAGCGCCTTGGCGAACTCGCGCACCAGCATGGCCTCGCCGCCTTTCGAAGCGCTGTAGTGCGGCAGGTTGCGCGGCGACTCCGCGTGCAGCGATGTCGTGAGGAGCATCCGCCCCTTCACCTTCGAGGCGATCATGTGCTGGGCGAGCGCCTGGCACAGCACGAAGGCCGCATCGAGGTTCACCGCGAGCATCTCGCGCCACTGCGCTTCGGTCACCGCCAGCACATGCTGGCTCTCCTGCCGGCGCGGGCTAGCGCAATGCACGAAGAGGGAGACGGTGCCGAGCTCGCGGATCGCCGACTCGGCGAGGCGGCGCGCACCTTCGCCGGTCGTGAGGTCGCAGCGCAGGTCCGAATCTTCGATGTCGGCGCCCAGGACCTTCGCGCCTTCGGCCCGCAACGCCTCGACCATGCCGCGCCCGATGCCGCGCGCGGCACCGGTCACCAGGGCCCGTTCTCCTTCTAAAAGCTTCAGAGGCCCGCCTTCGCGCGCTTGGCAGCGATGCGCTCGGCGCTCTTCACCTTGTCGACGACGAAGCGCACGTGCTTTCCGCGCCCGCACGGCTCGATCGGATCGTGCACCGTGAACTCGAAGGTCACGCGGCGGCGGTCGACCTCGATGATCCTGGCTTCGATCGTCACCTTGAGGCCCATCGGCGTGGCGGCGAGATGGTCGATCGACACGTGCGCGCCAACCGAGTCCTCGCCTTCGTCGAGGTGCTGCAGCAGGTAGTCCCGGCAGGTGTACTCGACGTCGCTCACCATACGCGGCGTCGCGTACACGGCGCCTTCCTTGCCCATGAAGCCGATGCAACGCTCCTGGTCCACCATCACTTCGCGCTTGGCCGTGAGGCCTGTCTTGAGCGAGGGTTTCATTTGGCGAGCGCGGGGTTCAGCTCGCACGCCTCTTCCCACGACACGATGTTTAGCGAGCGGACCAGGCGTCCCACCCCGACGGTCTGCGCGCACAGCATGCCGAGCTCGATGATCTCTTCTTCGCTGAAATGGCTGCGCAGCCGCTCATACACGGCATCGGAATCGATCGCCTCGTCGCCGGACTTGAAGAGATCGGCGTACTCGAGCGCCGCGCGTTCGCGCGCCGTGAGGCGCGGGCTGGAGAGCTCGCCCAGCACCTCGTGCACGAGGTCTTCCCCGAGACCTTCCGCGCGCGCGACGTGGGAGCGCACGGTGGAGCAATAGCCGCAGCGATGGGCGACCGAAATACGGATGCGACACATCTCCTTCAGCTTGTGCGGCAGCAGCCCCTCATAGAGCACGCTGTTCCAGCAGCGCACCCAGGCCCGGCCGGCCGCCGAGCGCGTCATGATGCGCACCACGCGCGGGTCCGGCGCCCCGGTGCGTTCGGCCGACGCTATGAGCGCGCGCTCGTCCGGGCCACACTCGGCTTCTTCGATGAATCGCAGTCGCGGCATGTCAGGTCTCCTCGAAGACCATCTTAAGCGAGAGCCAGCGCTTCGGCAGCCTCCTGCAGGCTCGCCACGCTGCGCTCGCCGGCCGGTGCCGGCCCGCCTTCGTTGTAACCGTAGGGAACGCACCATATCTTGCAGCCGGCGGCGCGCGCAGCGTCGACGTCGTTCTGCGAATCGCCGATGAACAGCGCCTCGCGCGGCGTGACACCGAGCCGGTCGCACGCGAGCAGGACCGCGTCCGGCGCCGGCTTCTTGCGCGCCACATGATCGCCGCACACGAGGGCGTCGAACGCAAACCCCGTACGCGCGAGCAGATGCCGGGCGAAGCGCTCGGGCTTGTTCGTCACGCAGGCGAGCCGCAGTCCTATCGAGCGCATGCGCTCGATGCCTTCCCGCGCTCCGGGATAGGCAACGCTTTCTCGTCCCGAGACCTCGGCGTAATAACGCTCGAAGAGGGCGAGCCCCTGCTCGTACGGTCCTTGATCGTCGCCGAGCGCGCGGCGCACGAGCATCGGCACGCCTTTGCCGATATACCTCGCGATGGCCTGCGTGGCCTGCGGCGGCCGGCCGAGCTGCGCGAGCATGCGATTGGCAGCGGCGGCAAGGTCCGGCGCGGTGTCGAGCAGCGTGCCGTCGAGGTCGACGAGGACGGCGCGGATCGCCACTGCTAAAGGCGGACGCGGCGCAGCCGCAGCGCGTTGCTCACGACGGAAACCGAGCTCATCGCCATCGCGGCGCCGGCGAAGATCGGCGAGAGCAGGATGCCGAAGAAGGGATA
>C688J18823_10003224_pt1 | contig 10307 bp, 8 predicted proteins | sample HopSoiMetagenom1_FD_18823 | JGI IMG/M metagenome (IMG submission 18823) | reverse complement strand
GCCGGCATTCACGCCGACGACATGGAGCGGGTCGAGCAGGCTATCGCCGCGCTGAGGAATGGCGAGGCCGAGGAGGCGCGGTTCGTCTATCGCCAGCGTCACCGCGACAAGGGCGAGATCTGGGCGGAGGCGGCGTTGCACGTGACCCTGGCGTCGGACAGCGGCGAGATCGACGGCGTCGTCGCGGTGGTGCGCGACATGACGGAGCAGAAGGATCTTCAGGACAAGCTCGCCTCACTCGCAACGACCGACGGCCTTACCGGCCTCGCCAACCGGCGCACATTCGACGAGCGTCTCGCGGACGAATGGGCGCGCGCCAGGCGCGACGGCACGCAGCTCTCGCTCCTGCTGATCGATGTCGATTATTTCAAGAAGTTCAACGACCATTACGGCCATCTGGCGGGCGACGGATGCCTGCGCGCGCTGGGCCGGATTCTGTCAGCGCACACCAAGCGCCCGGCCGACCTCGCGGCGCGCTACGGTGGCGAAGAATTCGCCGTGCTGTTGCCGAACACCGGTCCCGAGGGCTGCGCCGAGGTCGGCGATGGGATTCGCAAGGCGCTGCACGATCTCGCCATGCTGCATGCGCAAAGTCCCCCCTCGCGCCTGGTGACCGCAAGCGTTGGCGGCGCGACGAGTCTGCCATCCCAAACCACGGCGGACTGCAGCACGCTGGTCGCCGCCGCCGACCGCGCGCTCTACGCCGCCAAGGACAACGGCCGTGACCGGCTGGTGATGTCGGGACAGGTCGTTCCCTGGCCCGCCAGGAGCGCGTGACGGATCGACCGTTGCGCCGGATTTGTCGCCTGCGCCCCAGCGCGTTATGACTTGGATCACGGCCGGATGTTCGGCCAATCCGAGAGTGCCGCTGTGACTGGTAGAATCAAACTCGTCCTCTTCGACATGGACAATGTCCTCTGCGACTACGACAGGGCAAAGCGTGTCGCATGGCTGGCGAAGCTTGCGGGGACCACGAACGAATCCGTCCACAAGGCGATCTGGGACAGCGGCTTCGAGCTGCTCGGCGATTCCGGCACTCTCGACGCCGCGGACTATTTGCGGGGTTTCGGCGAGCGCATCGGCTATCCGCTGTCACTGGACGAGTGGATCGAGGCGCGACGCCGTTCAATGCAGGCCGATCGTGCGATGCTGGAGATTGCCGGCAGCTTGCGTCAAACCGTCGACATTGCCGTCCTGACCAACAACACCACGCTGGTCGCCGACCATGTCGCTGCGCTGCTGCCGGAATTGCCGCCGCTGTTCGGCAAGCGAATCTACGCCTCGGCCCGGTTCAAGACGGCGAAGCCGGACCCGCGCTGCTTCCGCCTCTGTCTGTCGGAGCTCGACGTCAAACCGGAGAGCGTCCTGTTCGTCGACGATCTCATGGCCAATGTCGCCGGCGCGCGAGAGGCGGGCCTGTTCGCGCATCACCACACCTCGGTTGAGGCTTTCAAGCAGGCCCTGTCGGAGCACGGCCTGCTTCACGCTTGAATGCGCGCTCCGCTTTTCCCGGCGTCAGGCGAGATGGCACGCCACAAAGTGCCCGCCCGCTCCCTCCTTCAGCTCCGGTGCGCTTTCCGCGCAACGCGGCTGGGCGATAGGACAGCGGGTGTGGAAGTGGCAGCCCGACGGCGGCTTCATCGGGCTCGGAACGTCGCCCTTGAGGCGGATGCGCTCGCGCTTGAGCTTGGGATCGGGCACCGGCACCGCTGATAACAGCGCCCTCGTGTAGGGATGCTGCGGATTGCGGTAGAGGTCGCTGGCCTTGGCGAGCTCGACGATACGGCCAAGATACATCACCGCGACGCGGTCGGAGATGTGCTCGACCACCGACAAATCGTGCGCGACGAAGAGATAGGTGAGGTTCAATTCAGCCTGGAGATCTTCCAGCAAGTTGATGACTTGCGCCTGGATCGAGACATCGAGCGCGGACACCGGTTCGTCGCAGACGATCAGTTTCGGCTCGACCGCGAGCGCGCGCGCGATCACGATGCGCTGGCGCTGGCCGCCGGAAAACTCATGCGGATAGCGGCGCATGTGCTCGGCCTTGAGACCGACCTTCACCAGCAGGCTCGCAACGCGATCCTCGCGCTCCTTGGCCGATGAGCCGAGCTTGTGGATGACGAGCGCCTCGCCGAGGATGGCGCCGACCGTCATGCGCGGATTGAGGGAGGCGAACGGATCCTGGAACACGAGCTGCATGTTCCGCCGCATCGCGCGCAAATCGGTGCCGCCGAGCTGGCCGACATCCTGGCCGTCGAACACGACCTCGCCGTCGGTCGGCTCGATCAGGCGCAGCACGCAGCGTCCCGTCGTCGACTTCCCGCAGCCGGATTCGCCGACGAGGCCGAGCGTCTCGCCGCGATTGACCGAGAACGAGACCCCGTCGACCGCATAAACGCTGCCGACCTGACGCGACAACAGGCCGCCATGCACGGGAAAATATTTCTTCAGGCCGCTGACGCGGAGCAAGGGCTCGGTCATGCTGCGCCTCCCAACTGCGTATCTCCCAGATGACAGGCCATGCGGTGGCCGGGCGCGATCTCGCGCAGCAACGGCTCCCTCTCGGTGCAGACGCTCATGGCGTGGCGGCAGCGCGGCGCGAAGCGGCAGCCGACCGGCGGATTGATCAGGATCGGCACCGAGCCGCCGATCGCCTCCAGCCGCACCTTGTGCTCGCTGGCGAGATCGATGCGCGGGATCGAGCGGATCAGTCCCTGGGTATAGGGATGGCCGGGATTGCCGAAGAGCTCGTCGACAGACGCCTCCTCCACCACCTTGCCGGCATACATCACGACGACGCGCTGCGCGGTCTCGGCGACGACGCCCATGGCATGGGTGATCAGCATCACCGCCATGCCGAAACGTTCCTTCATGTCCTGGAGCAGGTCGAGGATCTGCGCCTGAATGGTGACGTCGAGGGCCGTGGTGGGCTCGTCGGCGATGATCAGCTTCGGCTTGCAGGCGAGCGCCATCGCGATCATCACGCGCTGGCGCATGCCGCCGGAGAACTGATGCGGATAGTTGTGCACCCGGCCTTCGGCATTGGGAATCTGCACCAGCTTGAGCATCTCGATGGTGCGCTCGAGCGCCTGTTTCCTGGTGACGTTCTCATGGCGGCGCAGGCTTTCGGCGATCTGCTCGCCGATGGTCAGCACCGGATTGAGCGAGGTCATCGGCTCCTGGAAGATGAAGCCGATCTCCTTGGCGCGGATCTCGTCGAGCTGACTGCTCGTCAGCGGCACGAGATCGCGGCCTTCGAAGATGATCTCGCCCGCCGCGATGCGGCCCGGCGGCATCGCGATCAGCTTCAGGATCGACATCGCGGTGACGGTCTTGCCGCAGCCGGATTCGCCGACGACGCAGAGCGTCTCGCCGCGGTTGATGGAGATGTCGACACCGTCGACGGCCTGGAGGATGCCGTCGTCGGTGGAGAAGTGGGTTTTCAGTCCCTTGATCTCGAGCAGCGGCGCCATCAGATCACCCGCCGCGCATCGAGCGCGTCACGCAGGCCGTCGCCGATGAAGTTGATGGCGACCACCGCGATGAAGATCGCGCCGCCCGGAAACAGCGCCCAGTGCGGGCCGATGTCGAGAAAGTCCTTGGCATCATAGAGCAGCCGGCCCCAGGTCGGGGTATCCGGAGGGAAGCCGAGGCCGAGGAAGGACAGCGTCGATTCCGCGATGATGGCGGCGGCCACGTCGATGGTGCCGGCGATGATCACCGGACCCAGCGCATTAGGCAGGATATGGCGCACTACCTGCCGCACCGGGCTTGCCCCGAGCGCGCGCGCGGCTTCGACGAATTCCTTCTCGCGGATCGACAGGAACTGCGCCCGAACGAGCCGGGCGACGGGCATCCAGCGCAAGCCACCGATCACGAGCACGATCAGGATGAAAATGCCGCCCTCGGGGCCGAACGCTGCCTTCAGCCCGTCGCGGAAGAGATAGATCAGCAGCAGCAGCAGGGGCAATTGCGGCAGCGACAAAAAGAGATCGGTGAGCCACATCAGCCCATGGCCGAGCGCGCCGCGCGACATGCCAGCGAGCGCGCCGATCAACACGCCGACAAAGACCGAGACCAGCATCGCGGCGAGACCGACCGCGAGCGAGATGCGCCCGCCATAGATCATGCGGGCGAGGATATCCTGCCCGAGATCGTCGGTGCCAAAGGGATGGGCCAGCGACGGCCCCTGCATGCCCGCCACGATGTCGATGTCGTCGATCTTGACCCGCCAGACGAAGGGGCCGACCACCACCGCCAGGATCAGAACGAGGAGCAGGAACGCACTGACCACGGCAAGCTTGTGCCGGCTATAGCGCCGCCACGTCTCGCGCCAGGGCGAGTAGACGCGCCGCTCAGCGGAGGGAGATGCGAGGGTCAAGCCAGCCATAAAGAACGTCCGCGATGAGATTGAACAGCACGACCAGGCACGCAAAGACGAAGGTGACGGCCATCACCACCGGCGTGTCGTTGGAAAGGATGGAGGAGATCAGCAGCGAGCCGATGCCGGGGATGCGGAAAATCTGCTCGGTGACGATCGCGCCGCCGAACACCGCCGGGATTTGCAACGCAATCAGCGTGACGACCGGGATCATCGCGTTACGCATCACATGCTTGATGATCACCCGCCGCTGACCGATGCCCTTGGCGCGCGCGGTGGTGACATAGTCGAGTCGGATCACGTCGAGCATCGCCGAGCGCACGAAACGCGTCATCGACGCCGCCTGGAACAGGCCGAGCACCGCCACCGGCATGATCGCCTGACGGATCATCTCCAGCACCCAGTGAATACCCGTGCCCTTGATGTCGGTCGTGTAGACGAAAGGCAGCCAGTCCAGCGTGACCGAGAAGATCAGGATGAACAGGATGCCGGTGAAGAAGGTCGGCAGCGAGAAGCCGACAAAGGCGAGCGTGTTGGCGACCTGGTCGAACAGCGAATAAGGTTTCGTCGCGGCATAGACCCCGACCGGGATCGCGATCAGGAGCGCCAGAATCTGCGCCGAGCCGATCACGTAGAGCGTCGTTGGCAGTCGCTGGAGAATGAGCGTGTCGACGTTCATCCGGCTGACGAAGGAGAAACCCCAGTCGCCGTGCAGCATGGCGTTGAGCCAGTGCAGGTAACGAAGGTAGATCGGATCGTCGAGGCCGAACTTCGCCCGAAGCGCGAGAGCGACTTCGGGCGGCACGTTCGGATTGGTCGCCAGCTCCGAGAAGGGATCGCCCGGGGCGAGTGCGAGCACGACNAACAGCACGAGCGAGATTCCGAGCAGGCTCGGAATCGCGATCAGGAGGCGACGCAGGACATACTGGCTCATGAAGAAGGACCGCTCTAGGCGTGCGTGATCATTCTTCGCGGTACCAGTCGAACAAATTGTCGGTCTCGTTGGCCCAGCCGGAAACGACCGGGCGCAGATTGTTGGCGGCCGCCTCGACCTTCAGGCGGTGCTGTACCGGGATGAAAACGATGTCCTGGTACATCAGATCATTGGCCTTGATGTAGAGCGCCGCACGCTTGACCGGATCCATCTCGCCGTCCGCGGCCATGATGGTCGCGTCGTACTCCTTGTTGACCCAGCGCGGGAAGTTGGTGCCCTGCCACTTGTTCTCCTTGGTGGCGACGAGGTTCGAAAGGTAGCGACGCATGTGCTGCGACGGATCGGGCTGGCTCAGCGGGATCTGGAACATCTCCATGTCGGCGTAGAACTTGGAATAGGTGTCGGGATTGCCGACGTCGGAGGAGAAGAACACGGAGGCGACGACCGATTTCAGCTCGACGTCGATGCCCGCCTTCTGGCACGCCTGCTTGACGATCGCCTGCGTCTTCTGGCGCGGCCCGTTGATCGCGGTCTGGTAGAGGAGCTTCAGCTTCTTGCCGTCCTTCTCGCGGATGCCGTCGGCGCCCGGCTTCCAGCCGGCGTCGTCGAGGATCTTCGAGGCCTTCTCGACGCTGAACTCCCACGAGGTGTTCTTGGACACGAATTTTTCGGGCCCGTTGAGGAAGTTGGCGGTGGTGCGGCCGGCGCGGCCGTAGATCGCCTTCTTGACTGACTCGCGATCGATCAGCAGCGAGAGCGCCTTGCGCACCGCTGGATCAGAAAACAGCGGGTGCTTGGTCTTGATCGAGGAGCGTTCGCCATCGACCTCGGTGTTGGGATCGGTGAAGTTCAGCGCGATGAATTCGGTGTCGCCGCCGACGGCGTAGACGGTCTTTCCCTTGCCGCCCTTCTCCAGGCGCAGCAGCACGTCGTCCTCGACCTGAATGTTCCAGCCGAAATCATATTCGCCGGTCTGGATCACCGCGCGCGCGGCAGAGACGGCGTCGCCGCCGCCCTTCATCTCGATCGAATCGAAATAGGGCCGGTTCGCCATGTGATAATCGGGATTGATCACGCCGCGGACAAGATCGCCCGGCTTGAACTCGACGAACTTGTAGGGGCCGGTGCCGACCGGCGAGAGGTTGGTCGGCGCCTCCCGCGACTTGGACCCCATATAGTCCTTGAACAGATGTTTCGGGATGATGGTATTGGGAGCCCCGACAAAAGCGTCGGCCCAGAACGGCGTCGGCTTGTTGAAGAGGATGCGGACCGTGAGGTCGTCCACCTTCTCGACCGTGATGTCGCGGAGCGTCGCGATCGTCAGCGCGGAGGTCGCCGGATCCTTGGCATATTCCCAGTTGAAGACGACGTCGTCGGCCGTGAACGGCGTGCCGTCGTGCCATTTGACGCCGGGCTTGAGCTTCCAGGTCACCGACTTGCCGTCGGCGGCGAGGCCACCGTTCTGGATCGAGGGAGTTTCGGCGGCCAGAACCAGCTTCATGTTGCCGTCGGGATCCCAACAGGCGAGCGGCTCGTAGAACAGGCGCGCGCCGTCCTGGTCCTTGGTGCCGGTGGCAAAATGCGGATTGAGCAGGGTGGGCCCCTGCCACCACAGCAGCTTGAGCGCACCACCGCCGCCGCGCTTGGTCGGCTTGTAGGTCGAGGCGCCCTCAGCCATCGCGACGCCGCCAAGCGCGAGGATCTGGTTGGCCAAAGGCGCGGTGAGACCCACGGCAGCCAGGCGCTGAATGAAGCCGCGGCGATCCATCCGCCCGTCCTTCACGTCACCGATCATCGAACGCAGTTCTTTATCCAGCATGGTTGTCCCCGTCTGGTTCCCGTATGGATGCAGGCGGTCGCGCGGGGCGACCACCAAGTTGGCTGGCGGTAGATGGCACACCGAATGGGGTGCGCGTCAACCGGGACCGTGTGTATGCAAACGGTCTTCTGACTGTCTGTTGGGCAAAATCATATTCCGCAGCCCATCCGTTCGGCAATCCAGCATCAAAACACGCTGAATTCCGCGCTGCACTGCAGAAAATTTGATCGCCGGATCAGACGAAGTATCGAGGCGAAATTCTACGCCACGGACATGTCGAGCGGCGGCGCGACGTGGTCTGGCAGCGGACAGACGTAAGGCGTCTTGGCCGTCCGCTTCTTAAGGTCAGCCTTGGCAGCCTTGATCAGCTCCGGGTCCGTCAGCGCCTTGATGCCGATGCCGGCCATCGCCTTGGCGGCCTGCACCATGGCCTTGTGGGCATGCGCGCTCTTGCCCTGCGCGACCACCTGCCAGGTGTGGAAGGGCGTACCGATTGCAACCGTGGGTGCGTGAACCTGCACGGTCGGCACCACCCAGCTCACGTCGCCGACGTCGGTCGAACCGACCAGCGGATTGCGCTTGGCATCGAGTGGCACCAGGAAGTCAGCCAGCGGCCGGTCGGTCGGCTCCATGCCGATCGCGTAATAGACCGACTCGATGTCCTTGTCGCTCAGCGTCGCGCGGATCTCCGTGGCAAAGCCCTTGTCTGCGTCGTCGAAATGCGGCGGTCCGAGCTCTTCCATGACCCGGTGCAGCGCGTGCTCCAGCGGCGTGTTCGGCAGGATGTTGGAGACCGCGGAGATGATCTTCATCTCGACCTTGGTCTCGGTCATCAGCGCCGCGCCGTCCGCGATCTTGCTCACGCGTCCGACCAGCTCGTTCATGCCGGGCAGATCACGGGCGCGGATCGAATAACGCACGCGCGCATGCGCCTGCACCACGTTCGGGGCGATGCCACCGGTGTCGAGCAGCGCGTAGTGCACGCGCGCGTCGCTCGGCATGTGCTCGCGCATATAGTTCACGCCGACATTCATCAGCTCCACGGCGTCGAGCGCGGAGCGGCCGAGATGCGGCGAGGCCGCCGCATGCGAGGTGCGGCCGGTGAAGATGAAGTCGGCGCGGGTGTTGGCGAGTGACGGCGTCACCGCGACTTCCCAGAAGCTGTGCGGATGCCAGGTGATGGCGATGTCGGCGTCTTCGAATGCGCCGGAGCGCACCATGAAGGCTTTTGCCGCGCCGCCCTCCTCCGCGGGGCAGCCGTAATAGCGCACGCGGCCCGGCACCTTGTTCTCGGCAAGCCAGTCCTTCACCGCCGTCGCGGCGAGGAGAGCTGCGGAACCGAGCAGATTGTGACCGCAGCCATGGCCGTGGCCACCGGTCTCGACCGGACGATGCTCCGCGACGCCCGCCTCCTGGCTGAGGCCCGGCAGCGCGTCATATTCCCCCATGAAGGCAATGACCGGTCCGCCCTCGCCCCATTCGCCCATCACCGCGGTCGGAATGCCCGCGACCTGCTCGGTGATGCGAAAGCCCTGATGACGCAACTCGGCAAGATGCTCGGCGGCGGACCGCGCCTCGGTGTAGCAGACTTCGGGCATGCCCCAGACCTTGTCGCTGAGGTCGATGAAACGTGCCTTGATCGTGTCGATGCCACGCCAGATGTCGCTGCGGTTGTCCATGCTTCGGTCCGTGATCTCTAGGTCAAACGAAGCGGCAATGGTTAGCAGCTTCATTGTACGGCGCCTAGCACCTCGCCGGACAGCAGCCATGCGGTCAATGCCGGAGAGCCGCCCGACCGACCGACCGTGCATAACCGGTCCTGTGCCTTTCAAAGATTTCACACGGCGTTCTCTGGAATAGTTAGGAACGAGGCTTTCAAGACGGCCTCCTCCGGCCTAAATTATGCGTGCTTCGTGCGTCGTTCCGCTAGCCACGGCGGAGCGATGCTCTCAGCCAGGAGAACTCGATGCCCGCCCTGACCGAATGGAGAGTGCCGCCGGCCAATCAACCGCGTGCGAGCGATTACGGTTTCGATCTCGACCGCGCGCTCGCCTCCGTCGTCGGCCTGCATGCCATCATCCCGCCGGACGCCTTCAGCGCCGAGACACTGGGGACCGAACGCGCCGGCAACGGCGTCGTGATCGACGATGGGCTGGTGCTCACCATCGGTTATCTCATCACCGAAGCAGAGTCCGTGTGGCTGCATGTCGGAGACGGGCGCGTGGTGGAAGGACATGTGCTCGGCTTCGACGCCGTCACCGGCTTTGGCCTGGTGCAGGCGCTCGGCCAGCTCGACGTCGCCCCCTTGCCGCTCGGTGTCTCGGCCGAGACCCGGCTCGGCGACCGCGTCGTGGTCGGCGGCGCCGGGGGACGCACGCGTTCGGTCGCGAGCCAGATCGTGGCCAAGCAGGAATTCGCCGGCTACTGGGAATATCTGCTGGACGAGGCCATCTTCACCCATCCCGCGCACCCGAANTGGGGCGGCACGGCGCTCCTCAACGAGCGCGGCGAGCTGATCGGCATCGGCTCNCTGCAGCTCGAACGCGAGCGCGANGNCAAGGCCGAGCACGTCAACATGATCGTGCCGATCGACCTGTTGAAACCGATCCTNGACGATCTGCGCAANTTCGGNCGCGTCAACAAGCCGGCACGGCCNTGGCTCGGACTNTTTTCGACCGAGATCGACAACCGCGTGGTNGTGATCGGNATCTCCGCCAATGGTCCCGCCGCCCGNGCCGAGCTCAAGACCGGCGACGTCATCCTCGCGGTCGACGGCGAGAAGGTCACGAGCCAAACCGGCTTCTACAAGAAGCTGTGGGGCCTCGGCGCNGCCGGCGTCGACGTGCCGCTGACGGTACATCATGAAGGCGTCACCTTCGACGTCACGGTGACCTCGACCGATCGCTACAAGCTCTTGAAGGCGCCGAAGCTGCACTGACGATCAGAACTGACGCAAGGAAGCGACGATGAGCGAGGCCGTCGTTGACGATATCGTGGCCGTGCTGCCGCCGCTGCTCAATGCGCTGGAGGCGCTCGCCTTTTTTCAGCGCAACCTGCACCCGCCGGCCTTCGGCTCCGTGATGAATGCGATTGGCGCTCCCGACGAGGCGTTGCAAACGGCGCGCGCGGCAATCCGAGAATGGCCGGAGGAGTTCACCGGACTGCGCGAG
>C688J18823_10003223_pt1 | contig 10309 bp, 8 predicted proteins | sample HopSoiMetagenom1_FD_18823 | JGI IMG/M metagenome (IMG submission 18823) | reverse complement strand
CTGCGGCGGGTCTGGGAACGATGTCTCCGCGCTCGAATGCTGGATTCGGTAATCATCGCCACCGATGACATGCGAATCGCCGAAGCTGCTTTCGGATGGGGCGCGGAAATCGCCCTCACCTCCGCGAGTCATGAGAGCGGGACGGACCGCATAGCCGAGGTCGCGGCTAAAGCAAAACAGTTTCAGTTCGTAATTAACATTCAAGGAGACGAACCGCTGATTGAGCCGCGTTTGATCGATCGTCTGGTCACGAAGTTGCAATCAGACCCGGCCGTTGAGCTGGTCACAGCAGCCCATCCATTTAGTGATGCAGCCGACGCGGCATCGCCGCATCAAGTGAAGGTGGTGCTCGATCGGAATCGCAGAGCTCTGTATTTCTCACGCGCCCCAATCCCCTATTCCACAGCGACTCGGGCGTCGAACATCCGCTCGAAGAGCGCGCCATCGCTGCTTCGTCACCAGGGCATTTACGGCTTCCGCCGGGATCTTCTGCTGCAATTTGTGCGGTGGCGTCGCACGCCGTTGGAACGCGCAGAGTCGCTCGAACAATTGCGCGCCTTAGAAAATGGTGTAACTGTTCATGTGCTCGTCACGAACCACGGATCGCCCGGCGTAGACACGCCGCACGACGCAAGAAATCTCGAGCGAATACTCACGCCTCGCAAAGCAGCGAAGCGCAATCGGAGCCGCCGATGAAATACATTTTCATTACCGGCGGCGTTGTCAGTTCGTTAGGCAAAGGCCTGGCTGCGGCGTCACTTGGCACTCTGCTTGAACTCCGCGGGCTTCGGGTTGTATTTCAAAAATTCGACCCGTATCTGAACGTCGATCCGGGAACGATGAACCCGTTCCAGCATGGTGAGGTCTACGTCCTGAACGACGGCGCGGAAACGGATCTCGACCTCGGTCATTACGAGCGCTTCACGAATTGTGTTCTCTCCCGAAACAACAATCTCACCAGCGGTCAGGTGTATGAGAGTGTCATATTAAAGGAGCGCCGCGGCGATTACCTCGGCAAAACCGTTCAGGTGATTCCGCACGTCACCGATGTGATCAAAAATCGGATTCGTGAGCTATCGGATGAAAGCAAATACGATGTCGTAATTACGGAGATCGGCGGAACGACAGGCGACATTGAAGGCCTGCCCTTCCTGGAAGCGATTCGTCAGTTCATCCTCGAGGTTGGACCGCAAGACGTGGTCAACATGCACGTGACTTTGGTGCCTTATATCAAGGCAGCAGGCGAACTGAAGACGAAGCCGACTCAGCAAAGTGTCGCCAAGTTGCGCGAGATCGGTCTTCAGCCGCAGGTGCTCATTTGCCGATCGGAGAAGCCGCTCGAAGCAGATGTCCGTCAGAAATTGTCCATGTTCTGCAGCGTTTCTCAAAAGGCAGTCATTGAGGCTCGCGATGTGGAGCATTCCATTTACGAGATGCCGCTGATGCTTCACGCCGAAGGCTTGGACAAGCTGGTGTGCGATCTTTGGTCACTTAACACTCCGGAACCGGATCTGACTAACTGGCGCAAGTTCGTCGATCGCGTGATCAGCCCAAAGAAGCACGTCACCATCGCGGTAGTTGGCAAATACATCGATCTTCAGGACGCGTACAAAAGTATTTACGAATCGTTAACCCACGCTGCGGCCAGCCAGGATTGCGGGATTCAGTTGAAGCTGATCGACGCTGAAACTCTGGAGGGCGGCGTCGATGGTGAACTGGAAGGCGTGTCCGGCGTTCTCATTCCCGGTGGATTTGGTGAGCGCGGGGTTGAAGGAAAAATCCGCGCGGCTCGTTATGCGCGCGAGCACAAGGTGCCTTACCTCGGATTATGCCTGGGAATGCAGGTCGCGACGATCGAGTTTGCTCGCAACGTCTGCGGCATGGAAAAGGCCAACAGCACGGAGTTCGATAAACAGGCCCAGGAACCGGTCATCTCCCTGTTGGAAGAACAGCGCGGCATTAAGAATATGGGTGCCAGCATGCGGTTAGGCACGTGGCCGACCAAGATTGCCAAGGGCACCCTCGCCGAAAAAGTTTACGGTCAGGACGAAGTCCTGGAACGGCACCGCCACCGGTACGAGTTTAATATGAAGTACCGCGAAAAAATGGGGGAAAAAGGATTCACCATTTCCGGAACTTCACCTGACGGCGCGTTGGCTGAGCTCATCGAGGTTCGTGATCATCCGTATTTCGTAGCTTGCCAGTACCACCCGGAATTCCAGAGCAAACCGACCAAGCCCCATCCGCTTTTCCGCGGGTTTGTGGAAGCGGCGCTGGCCAAGCAGCAGACGAACGGCGGCGGCGGCTCGAAGAATTAGGGACGATGGTCCTCAGCCTGGTCGCTGGTGGCTAAACGGCCGCGGCCTTCGGCTTTTCTCAGGCGATCGTTGATCGCAGCGCCCAAACCAGCTTCAGGCACGAGTTCGGCCACGATCAAATCGAGATTCGATTTGTCTAATTCGCGGAGGCAGCGAAACAGGTTCGCCGCCGCTTCACGCAGATCCTGCTTCTGGCTAAGCTGACGAATCGCGGTGAATTTTTCTGGGTTGCCCATTGGATTCCAAGCCAATAATCCGATGCGCTCGTTAGATGAAGGCGAACGGGAGGGAATGTCATCTACAATCCGAAGAGGCGTCTTTGGAGCATAGTGTGATGCAAGTTGGCCCGGTGCTCGCATCGTTGTCTTGGTGGCATCGGCGTCTTGCCGATGTCCCATGGGCTGGAAGCCCATGCCACGAAAATGCTCCTCCGTGATTGGACCGGGTCGTAAGATTTCGATCATGCCGTCGCGAATCGCCACGATGGTGGACTCAACGCCATGATCAGTGGGACCGGCGTCCACCACCGCTGGAATTCGGCCGCCCAGTTCATCAATTACGTGTTCGGCCGTAGTAGGGCTCACCCGACCGAAGCGGTTCGCACTGGGCGCGGCTAAAGGTTTCCCGAACTGGCGAATGATCGCCCTGAACACGGGATGGGCACTGATGCGTACGGCCACAGTGTCCAACCCGGCGGTCACGATGTCCGGAACGATCTCGCGTTTTGGCAGGATCATCGTCAAAGGACCCGGCCAAAAACGGGCGATTAGCTTTTCAACGATCTCCTTATTTGTAGTAGAAACGTCCGCAACTCGCTCTAGCCAAGAAGTATCCGGCAGATGGATAATCAGCGGATCGAACCGCGGACGTTCCTTCGCCTCGAAGATCTTTGCCACGGCTTCTGGTCGCAAAGCATCGGCCGCGAGGCCGTAAACGGTCTCGGTCGGTAACGCCACTACCTCGCCTTGGCACAGCAATTCAACTGCACGTTCTGTAGCGGCGATATCTATGGGGCCGACGCGATCATCGATCGCCGCTACAACCTCGGTCTTCACCGCGGCAGCTTGGCCGACAGCACGGTCTCAGTCTGCTTTTGCCGGAACTTCTGCAGGTTCTGACGAATCTTATCGTCGGAAAGAGCAACGATACTCGCCGCCAGCAGTGCGGCGTTCTTCGCCCCCGCGCTCCCGATCGCCAGAGTCCCGACGGGGATCCCCCCCGGCATCTGCGCCATCGAAAGCAACGAATCCAGGCCGTGCAATGACTGCGACTGCATCGGCACACCGAGGACTGGCAGCCACGTATAGGCCGCAATGACTCCGGCCAGGTGAGCAGCACCACCGGCGGCGGCGATCATCACTTTGATCCCCCGCTCCGCTGCCTTCCGTGCAAAATCGGCCGTCGCATCCGGCGTTCGATGAGCCGACAGCACGTGGGCCTCATTTGGAATCTGAAGGTCGTCGAGTGTTTTCACGCAGCCCGACATGACTTCCCAATCGGAAGTGCTCCCCATGATAACAGCGACTAAAGAAGGTGTTTCAGCCATGCCGGATTGTAGGGCGAAACGGCGGCCGCGCTAGTCCGTCGCGCTTTCCACACTGCCTTTTCAATCCCGCGCTTTGACGGCATAGTTTCCTGTGAAGTCTCCTCGCTCAATCGTTCTAATCGGCATGATGGGAGCCGGAAAATCGTCGGTGGGCCGTTATCTCGAGCGGCGGACCGGTTTGCAACGATTCGACACCGACGAGTTGATTTCCGCGTGGTTCGGAAAATCGATCCCGGAGATCTTCACGGAAATCGGAGAAGAACAATTTCGCTCCGCCGAAAGCGAAGTTCTGGCCGGGGTTTGTCCGCCACAGCCGGCGATCATTGTAACCGGAGGAGGAATCGTGTTGCGTCGGCCGAATGTTCAACATTTGAAACGGTTAGGCACGGTGGTCTGGTTGGATGCCGACACCGACACCTTGTTCGAGAGGGCGACCCGACGAGGCAATCGTCCGCTTCTGAAAACCGACGATCCACGCGGTACGCTTTCGAAAATCGCAGCGGAACGGGCGCCACTGTATGAAGCTGCGTGCGATATTCGGATAGACACAACGAATCGGCTGCACGAGCAAGTGGGCGAATTAATTCTCGATCAGATCGAAGCGCAGACCGCGGATCAGGTATGATTGTCTCAAATGTCACAGGTTCGCCGGAGTCGACGTATCCTAACGAGTCTATAAAGAGCCGCATTCAGGCGCTGAGTCGAAACCTTGGATTCGACCTTTGTCGAGTCGGCTCCTGTTCGACGCCGGCACACGCCAGCGAATTCCGAGAATGGCTCGCGGCCGGGAAGGCCGGCGAGATGGGCTACATGAACCGCGGTGAGGAGAAGCGCTGTGATCCTCAGCAAGTTCTGCCTGGCGCCCGGTCAGTCATCATCCTGGCGATGAATTACTGGCAGGGAGTGCAAGACACGGGATCGGGCGGTCCGGCAAAAGGGCGCATCGCGCGTTACGCCAGGGGTGATGATTATCATGATGTCATCACGCCGAAGCTTCGCGCTATCGACGACTTCCTGCGTGACTGCGGCGGTAATCAGAAATGTTACGTCGACACCGGCCCGGTTCTAGAGAGAGACCACGCCGCGTCAGCTGGAGTCGGATGGCACGGCAAAAGCACCATGCTCATTAATACCGAGCTCGGGACGTGGTTCTTCCTGGCCGAGATCCTTACCACGCTCGAACTGCCGGCCGATCCACCTGCTCCGGATCGCTGTGGCAGCTGCACACGCTGCATCACTGCTTGCCCGACCGGCGCGATTACGGAACCACATCACGTTGACGCCCGCAGATGCATTTCTTACCTAACGATCGAACTCAGAACCAGTATCCCGACAGATCTGCGGCCGCTGATCGGCGACCGAATTTTCGGCTGTGACGATTGCCTGGATGCATGCCCATGGAACCGGTTTGCCGAAGCGTCCCGCGAATCCGCATTTCAGGCGCGATCGAGCACGGATAACATTCCACTGCGCGACTACCTATCGCTTACGGACGAGCAATTCCGGCAGATGTTTCGCAAATCTCCAATTAAGCGGATCAAACGACGAGGTTTTCTCAGAAACGTCTGCGTCGCGCTCGGGAACGTTGGCAATGCCGGGGACCTGCCGGCGCTGGAATCTGCCGCGAAGGATCCCGACCCGCTCATTGCCGAACATGCCCAATGGGCAGTGGAGCAGATAAGGCGCAGAGTTGAGGAGGTATCCCGATGAACCCAAGCCAATTCTGCTGAATCCAACAGACCGCTCTGGCGCATCTTAATGAAGTCCCGCTGAACGGTAATTGCTTTGCAACAGTCTAAATACTCGTTATTTGTCTCCGCCTTAACGGGACGTAAGTCCCTCTCCCCATGCATCAAGCCTTAGCCACACCGGCTGGTACTACACCGACGCCGCGCAAACGGCGCTCCCGCACCAGGCGCTATATCATCATCGGCGCTTCGTTACTCGTTCTGTGGATCATCGTTTCGACCATTCTCGGAAAGCGGGAGAAGCCGATCCCGGTGACCACTGAAAAAGCGACTCGCAGGACCATTGTCCAAACCGTGTCTGCGACCGGCAAAATCCAGCCGGAAACTGAGGTCAAGATTTCCCCTGAGGTCGCCGGCGAAATCATTGATCTGCCGGTCGACGACGGGAAAGCGGTGAAGAAGGGCGATCTGCTCGTTAGGATCAAACCGGATTCATATAAGGCGTTGCTTGAACAGCAGGAAGCCGCCATCAGCGCGGCAAAGGCAACAAATCTTCAACAGCGAGCGACCATGTTGAAGACGGAGCAGGACATCAAACGTGCCGAAGACATGTTCGCGAAAAAGGCGATCTCGGCCCAGGAATTTAATGCGGCGCAAGCTGCCCGTGATGTAGCCAGGAACGCGGTCGAAAGCTCGCTGCATGATATCGAGCGTGCGCAGGCGGCATCGAGCCAGGCTCGCGATCAGCTTTCGAAAACGACGGTTTATTCTCCGATCGACGGAACAGTGACCATTTTAAACAGCAAACTCGGCGAACGCATTGTCGCGACCGGACAATTCGCCGGCACCGAAGTCATGCGAGTGGCCGATCTCAACCACATGGAAGCCCGCGTCGACGTGAACGAGAACGACGTCGTTAACGTAAAGGTTGGGGACAAGGCGAAAATCAAGATCGATGCATATGGTGATCGGAGATTTCAAGGGACGGTCTATCAGATCGCCAATACCGGAAAAACCACCGGCACCGGCACCCAGGAAGAAGTCACCAACTTCGAAGTAAAGATTAGGATCGATGATCACGATGTCACTTTGAAGCCGGCGCTCAGTTGCACGGCCGACATCGAGACTAACATGGTTAAGGATGTCGTGGCCGTGCCGATGCAGGCAGTCACGATCCGGACCGGCGACAGCAATCTAAGCCCCGAGGAAATCGAGAAGAAGAAGCAAAAGGCCGCGATGCGCGATAAGAGCGACAACAGCGCCGATCTGACTAACGAGCGGCAGGAAAAGGCGGCTCAAAAAGAGGAGCGGGAGAAACTTTCTAAAGTCGTGTTCCTGAAAAAAGGCGGCAAAGCGCAGCTAGCGAAGGTGACGACCGGAATCGCCGACGACACCTACATGGAAATCAAAAGCGGCGTCCAGCCCGGCGATGAAGTGATTTCGGGCAGCTACAGCGCAATCAGTCGCAAGCTGAAGGACGGCGCTAAAGTCAGCTACGACAAGGAAGCGACAAAGTAGATATCGATCCGATGGAGACGCGGAATTCAATCCGGCCGCCGGGCCCGATTGTGATCGATATCGAAAACATCACTAAAGATTACGTGATGGGCGAAGAGATCGTCCGGGCGCTCCGCGGCGTTTCACTGAAGATCCACCGCAACGAGTATCTCGCCATCATGGGCCCGAGCGGCAGCGGAAAATCAACGCTGATGAACATGCTCGGCTGTCTCGATACTCCCACATCGGGTCGTTACGAATTTAACGGGAAGAATGTAGCGGACATGGATGATGACGAACTCGCCGCGATTCGAAACCGTGAGATCGGATTTGTTTTTCAAACGTTCAACCTGCTGCCGCGATCGACCAGTCTGCGAAACGTTGAGCTTCCACTCATTTATGCCGGCATTGATCCCGCAACGCGCGAGGAGCGCGCGACTCAGACTCTGGTCGAGGTCGGATTAGGCGACCGGATTCATCATAAACCGAATGAGCTTTCTGGCGGCCAGCGTCAACGCGTCGCGATTGCCCGCGCCCTCGTAAATAAGCCTTCCATCATTTTGGCGGATGAGCCGACCGGAAACCTCGATTCCAAGACCGGCGAAGAGATCATGGCGCTGCTTGAGGATCTGTATCAGCGCGGCAACACAATTATTCTGGTTACGCACGAACGCGATATCGCCGTTCACGCCCGCCGGACCGTGCATCTGCGAGATGGATTAATCGAGAGCGATGAAGCAACGATGCCACAGTTCGAGCCGGCAATGGTGGATTATGGGCATTGATCAAATTCGGTGGCCGCGATGAAACGGTTTCTCTACGAACTCACCGAGAGCTGGAAGATCGCCGCGGCGCAGATGCGTTCCAATCTCACGCGCTCCACCCTCACCGCTCTTGGTGTGATTATTGGAATCGTGGCGGTGACGTTAATGGGTACTGCCATCGGCGGAATCCAGGTTGGGTTCGACAAGAGCATGGCGGTGTTCGGCGATGACGTTCTCTACGTCGGTCAGTGGCCATGGAGAAAGGTCGACGACTGGTGGAACTATCGCGACCGCAGGAAACTCAAAACGGAGTATGCCGAACCCCTGAATCGGATGATTCAGAAAACGGCTAACTCGAATCTTTCGATCGCGATTCCGACATCGAGTGTTTTTCGCAGCGTCAAGTTTGAGGACAGCGAGGTGAACAACGTTCTGATCCGCGGCACAGTTTCCGATTACATCATCACCTCGACGTTCGATTTTAAGGAAGGCCGGTTCTTCAACGAATTGGAATCGCGCGGCGGCGCCAATGTTTGCGTGATCGGTTACGACGTCGCTGATGCGCTGTTTCCGTCGGAAACTCCGATCGGCAAGGCCGTCCAGATTAACGGCCAGCCGTTTCGCGTGGTGGGAGTCATTTCGCGACAGGGCTCGTTCCTCGGACTGTTCAGTCTCGATTCGATCGTGGTGATGCCGTTACCCGCCTTTCAGAAATACTTCACGGCAAAGAGCGAGGCCGAAATTTTGGTGAAGGTGAAAGACAAATCCAAGATGGCCGAGGCCAAAGATGAGCTCGTCGGATTGATGAGGAGAGTGCGCGGCTTGCCGCCGGAAAAGAAAGACGATTTCAGCATCAACGAGCAGCAGGCCTTGAAGAGCACCCTGGATCCAATCAAGAACACCATCGCCATGGCCGGATTGTTCATCACCGGCTTGTCGCTATTCGTGGGCGCGATCGGGATTATGAACATCACCTTCGTGAGTGTAAAGGAGCGGACGAAGGAGATCGGCACGCGAAAAGCGCTCGGCGCGCGACGTCGCACCATTCTTCTTCAGTTTCTGATAGAATCGACTGCGCTGTGCATGTTAGGCGGATTGATCGGGCTGCTATTTGCCTACGGGATGTGCTTCCTGATCGGCGTAGCCGCGCCATCGTTCCCCATCAAATTCTCCCTCGGCCTGGTCATCACCAGCATGGTGGTCTCGATCATGACGGGGCTGTTTTCCGGCTTCGCCCCCGCCTGGTCCGCCTCCCGGCTCGATCCGGTCACCGCGCTGAGATATGAATGATGGAGTAAAGGAGTGGAGGAGTAATGGAGTGATGCCCGAAGATCGATAGATGCGAAATCTGTGATTCCACTACTCCATTACTCCAGCACTCCATCACTCCAATTCTGACTATGCTGTTTCGTGAGATTGTGCTGATGGCCTGGTCGTCGTTAGGGGCGAATAAGCTCCGGGCGGCGCTTACCATGACCGGCATTACCATTGGCGTGTTTTCGGTGATCTCAGTGATGACCGCGATCGGCGCCCTCCAGAGTTCCATCGAAAGCGGAATCAGTTTTCTCGGTTCGAACATATTCCAATTCGCCAAGTATCCGGTAAACATCGACGCCGGCGGCGAGACCAAGAAAAAATATCAGAACCGTCGCAACATCACTTACCGCCAGGCCCTCCGTTATTACGAGCTGATGCGCCAGGATGCCTCGGAGGTCTGCCTCAAGTGCTTTGCCCGCGATCTCAAAGGCCAGGCGGTCTACAACGGCGTTAAGACGACGCCGAGTCTCACCGTGGTCGGTACGAACCAGGGGTTCCTAACGGCGAATGCTTTCACGCTAGGCTATGGACGCAACCTGACTGAGGAAGATGTCGAACTCGCGCGCAGCGTGGTTGTCATCGGCAAAGCGATCGAGAAACGATTGTTTCCGCACGAGTCCCCGATCAGCAAGGTGATCCGGTTGAGCGGACACACTTATACAGTGGTAGGCGTTCTGGCCGAAAAAGGTACGTCGTTCGGACAAAGCCAGGACGATTTCTGCATTATCCCGATCACCCGATTCTTCGAAAACCACGGTGAAGCGAATCGGACCGTGAACATCGCTACTCAGCCGTTTTCAACCGAGCTATATAGCCGCACGCTGGATAAGGGAATCAGCGCAATGCGCATAGCCCGCGGTCTCCGGGCGAATCAGGATAACGACTTCGAGATTTACACTAACGACTCACTAAAGAGCGCGTTTGTTTCGGTGGCGGGTTACGTCCGCGTCGGGGCGTTCGTGATCAGCTTCATCGCGCTCGTCGCTGCCGGCATCGGCATCATGAATATCATGCTGGTAAGCGTTACTGAACGAACCAAGGAGATCGGAGTACGTAAATCGATCGGCGCGCGCAGCCGTGACATTCTGAGGCAGTTCCTGACCGAGGCGGTGTTTATCTCCGAAGCCGGCGGCATTCTCGGCATTTTGTTAGGCGTGATCGGCGGCGACTTGCTGGCCC
>C688J18823_10003222_pt1 | contig 10310 bp, 6 predicted proteins | sample HopSoiMetagenom1_FD_18823 | JGI IMG/M metagenome (IMG submission 18823) | reverse complement strand
GACGGCATCCGGCAGAGCCTTTCCAATCAGCAGACCGAGTTCAACGCCTGGTTCTTCAGCACCATCCAATTCATCTTCGCCGGCAACGACTCCGAGGGGCTGCAATACGGCACCATCGGCACTGAGGAGAAATACTTCCTGAGGTGGAAGGAAGACGAAGCGGACAACAGCCGCTTCAAGCTGGATAAATACCTGCTCAAGATGTGCCGCAAGGAACGGCTGATCGAGCTGATGCACGATTTCGTGGTCTTCGACGGCGGCAAGAAGAAGCTGCCGCGCGCGCACCAGTATTTCGGCGTCAAGGCCGCGCAGGAGCACGTGCGCCAGAAGAAGGGCGGCATCATCTGGCACACGCAGGGAAGCGGCAAGAGCATCGTGATGGTGCTGCTCGCCAAGTGGATCCTGGAGAACAATCCTCACGCCCGGGTCGCCATCCTCACCGACCGCGACGAGCTGGACAAGCAGATCGAGGGGGTCTTCGCCGCGACGGGCGAGGGCATCAAGCGCACCAGCAGCGGACGCGATCTGATGCGCCTGCTCGGCCAGGCCACGCCGCGCCTGCTCTGCACGCTCATCCACAAGTTCGGTCGCCGGGGCGTGGCGGACTTCGACGCTTTCATCAAAGAGCTGGAATCCCAGCCGAGCGCGACCGTGGGCGAGGTCTTCGTCTTCGTGGACGAGTGCCACCGCACGCAGGGCGGCAAGCTGTATAAAGTGATGAAGGCCCTGTTGCCGAACGCGGTCTTCATCGGCTTCACCGGCACGCCGCTGCTGGCGAAAGACCGGACGACGAGCCTGGAGCTGTTCGGCGGCTACATCCATACCTATAAATTCAACGAGGCGGTGGAGGACGAGGTGGTGCTGGATCTCGTCTACGAGGCGCGGGACATCGATCAGCGCCTCGGCTCGCTGGACAAGATCGACGGCTGGTTCGAGGCCAAGACCAAGGGCCTGAACGACTGGCAAAAGGCCGAGCTCAAGAATAAATGGGGCACGATGCAGTCCGTGCTCAGCTCCCGCTCCCGCATGGAGCGCGTGGTGAACGACATCATCTACGACTTCACCCGAAGGCCGCGCCTGTCCGACGACCGCGGCAACGCCATCCTGGTGGCCTCCAGCATCCATGAGGCGTGCAAGTATTTCGACCTGTTCCAGAAGACCCCGTTCAGGGGCAAGTGCGCCGTGGTGACCTCCTACAACCCGCAGACCCGGGATGTGACGATGGAGGAGACCGGCGCCAACACCGAGACCGACAAGCGATTCATCTACGACACCTACACCGAGCTGCTGAAGGACGTCGAAGCCAAGCCGGGCATGAGCAAGACCGAAACCTACGAGGAGTGGGCCAAGGCGCTGTTCGTCAAGGAGCCGGCGAACATGAAGCTGCTCGTGGTGGTGGACAAGCTGCTCACCGGCTTCGACGCGCCCCCCTGCACCTATCTCTACATCGACAAATCCATGCAGGACCATGGCCTGTTCCAGGCGATCTGCCGCGTCAACCGGCTGGACGGCGAGGACAAGGACTTCGGCTACATCGTGGATTACAAGGACCTGTTCAAGAAGGTCGAGAACGCGATCTCCGTCTACACCTCGGAGCTCGACCACAGCGCCGGCGGTTCCGATCCGGAGGTGCTGTTGCAGGACCGCCTCGCAAAAGGAAGGGAGCGCCTCGACAACGCGCTGGAGGCCCTCGCCCTGCTCTGCGAGCCGGTGGAGCCGCCGAAAGGCGAGCTCGAGCACATCCACTACTTCTGCGGCAACACGGAGATTCCGGCGGACCTGGAGGAGCGGGAGCCCCAGAGGTCCATGCTCTACAAGTCGACCGCGGCGCTCGTGCGCGCCTACGCCAACATCGCCGACGACCTGGAGCCCGCCGGATACAGCGAGGCCGGCATTCGCCGCGTCAAGGAATCACTCACCCACTACCTGAGCCTCCGCGAGATCATCCGCAACGCCAGCGGCGAGACGCTCGACCTGAAGCCCTACGAGGCGGACATGCGGCACCTGATCGACACCTACATCGAGGCGGACGAGCCGCGAAAGATCTCACCTTTCGATGGCCTGAGCCTGTTGGAGCTGATCGTGAAGACCGGCATCGCGGAAGCGATGAGCTCGCAGCTCGGCGGGTTGAAAGGCAATAAGGACGCCATCGCCGAAACGATCGAAAACAACGTCCGCCGCAAGATCATCAAGGAGCACCTGACCGATCCCGCCTATTACGAGCGGATGTCGGCGCTCCTTGATGAGATCATCGCCCTGCGCAAGGCCAAGGCCATCGCGTACGAGGACTACCTGAAGCGCATCGCGATCGTGGCGCGGGGGGTGGAGAGAGGGGAGCTCGACGACACGCCCGAGCCGTTGAAGCGCAGCCCGGCGCTCAAGGCCCTCTACCACAACCTCAAGGGGAACGACCGGAAGCTTGCGCAGGCGGGCACCGTCGCCGCGCCGCCGGATGGCCCCTCGGCCACGGGAGATCCGGTCCTCGACCTGGCCATGAGACTCGATACCGCCATTAAGCGGGTCCGGCCAGATGGATGGCGCGGCGTCCAGGCGCGCGAGCTGACGATCAAGCAGGCCCTGTACACCATCCTGGGCGATGCCGCCGAGGTGGAGCGGATCTTCCCGATCATCAAAGCGCAGAGCGAGTATTGATGATATCGAAGATCGAGCTGGGTGACATCACGGTGGACGTGGTCCTCAAGGACATCAAGAACGTCCATCTCAGTGTCTATCCCCCGGTAGGACGCGTGCGTATCTCGGCGCCGAAGCGTATGAGCCTCGACACCATCCGGGTCTTCGCCATCTCGAAGCTGGATTGGATCAAACAGCAACAGGCGAAGCTGAGAGCCCAGGAGCGCGAGACCCCTCGCGAATTCCTGGACCGGGAAAGCCACTACATCTGGGGGAGGCGCTATCTGCTCACGGTGATCGAGAGCGATGCGCCACCCGCCATCGAGCTGAAGCATCGACGGATGATCCTGCGGGTGCGGCCGGGCACCGGTCAGGGCAAGAGAGAGGCTCTCGTCGAAGAGTGGTATCGAGAGCAGCTCAAGGAGGCCGTTCCACCCCTGCTGGAGCGCTGGGAGCCGTTACTGGACGTGAAGGCAACGCGATGGTTCGTGCAGCGGATGAAGACCAAATGGGGAAGCTGTAACCACAAGTCCGGCACGATCCGTCTCAACACCGAGCTCGCCAAAAAACCGCCGGAATGCCTCGAATACATCGTGGTCCACGAGCTCGTCCACCTGCTGGAGCCCACCCACAACGCCCGCTTCATCGCGCTGATGGACCGCTTCATGCCCAAGTGGCAGCTCCATCGCGAGGAGCTCAATCGCCTGCCGCTCCGGCGGGAGACGTGGAGCTACTGAGGTAAGACCGCCAGCCTGGCGCTGACGCGCCAGGCTATTCAATTTCGCCCTTTCAAGGCGAGCCGCGCCGGCTCCCGGTTTGACGGGAGGAGGGCGACGGAATAGACTTAGTCCGACCAACTTAGTCTTTGGAGGTCGATTCGATATGGTCACCGTCAACATCCATGAAGCCAAGACCCAGCTCTCGAAGTTGGTTGACCAAGCAGTCAAGGGCGAAGCGTTCGTGATCGCCAAGGCAGGCAAGCCGCTGGTGAAGGTGGCGGCGCTGGATGCCCCCCCGGAGCCGCAACGGCTGGGCTTCCTGGCAGGCGAGATCGCCGTGCCCGACGATTTCAACCGCATGGGAGAGGCCGAGATCGCGGCCTTGTTCGGGAGCGGGACGTGAAGCTCTTGCTGGACACCCAGCTCCTGCTCTGGGCGGCTGGCCAGCCCGAACGGCTCTCCGCGGCGGCACGCAAGCTCATGAACGACCCCCGCAATGAGCTTGCCTTCAGCGCCGCCAGTCTGTGGGAGATCGCCATCAAGAGCACGCTGGGGCGAGAAGACTTTCGCGTCGAGCCTCGCCTCTTGCGCCGTGGGCTGCTCGACAACGGCTACATCGAGCTTCCCGTCACCAGCCAGCACGCGGTGAGTATCGACGTCTTGCCCCCCCTGCACAAAGACCCATTCGATCGACTGCTGCTGGCTCAGGCGCTCAGCGAAGGCATCACTCTCCTCACCACCGACGCGCAACTGGCACTGTACCCCGGGCCCGTGCGAAGGGTTTAGCTCTGTCAGCTCGGCGGGCCGGCTCCGTGCCTGGCACCTCTCTCCCCGGCACCTCTCTCGCCAAGCGGCAGGCCCCACGCCGAACCACCTCCGGCCAGCCCCCCCGCCTCCACGGCACTGTAGTAAAATCAGCCCGCTTCCGGCATCCCATCACCTCGGAGGGTACCCGTGCGCCGACTCGTCCTGCTCCCACTCCTCGCCTTGCTCTGGACGTCGTCCGGCGCGGCCCAGCCGCAGCCGTATCTGGTCAAGGACATCAACCCGTCGTTCGAGGAGCAGAGCTCGCAGCCGGGCGGGTTCGCCCACTTTGGCCGGTATGCCATCTTCGCGGCCAGCACCCTGCTGGAAGGCAGGGAGCTGCGGTCGAGCGACGGCACCGCGGCCGGCACGTTCCTCCTCGCCGACGCCTGCCCGGGAGAGTGCTCCTCGAACCCGCTCCCGATCGCCGTCACCCCTCGCGGCGTTTTCTTCACCACGGCTGCCAGCGGCGAGAGCTCCGGGGGTGGATTGTGGATCACCCGCGGCACACCCGCGACCACGATGCAGTTGGCCCCGGGCGTCCAGTCGAACGGCGGGCGGAACGCCGTCTGGATGGAGAGCCAGGGGGTCCTCTACTTCAGCGGCTTCGACAGCGCCCACGGCTCCGAGCTCTGGCGGAGCGACGGCACGCCGGCCGGCACCTATCTCGTGAAGGACCTCTGGCCCGGCACCCCGGGCGTCGTCGGCGAGCTCGAGGTCTACCGCGGCCGCGTCTACTTCGGCGCCTCCGACGGCCTCACCGGCTGGGCCCTGTGGGCGAGCGACGGCACGGCGGCCGGCACGGTGCTCGTCAAGGACCCGTCGCCCAACACCATCCTGAACGAGCCGGGGCTCCGCTTTCTGCGGGCCACCGCGGGCTATCTCTTTTTCGAGACCAACGGCCCGGCCGGCCGCGAGCTCTGGCGCAGCGACGGCACCACCGCCGGCACGCGGCTGGTGGCCGACCTCACGCCCGGCGCCGGCTCGACCNACATCGCCGACGCGGTCCCCTTCGGCAATCGGGTCCTCCTGGAGGCGGGAGCGGGGTCCCAGGGGCAGGAGCTCTGGGTGAGCGACGGCACCGCGCGCGGCACCCGGTCGCTCACCCACTTCGTCGCGTCCTCTCCATTCGCCACCGGATTCGCCTCCGGCTCGTCCCTCCACGGCTCGCTCTCCGCCGGGGCCGCGATCGGCACCCGGCGGTTTTTCGCCGTCACCGAGACTGGGCTGGGACGGGAGCTCTGGACGACCGACGGCACGGCGGCGGGCACCCACCTGGTGGTCGATCTCTGTTCGGGCGCCTGCTGGGGCATCCTCGACGTCTGGCCGGCGTTCCAGAACCGGTTCTATTTCAGCACCGCGGACCCCCAGCACGGGGTGGAGCTCGGGGTCAGCGACGGCACCGCCGTCGGGACCCACCTCGTCCGCGACCTCTGCCCCGGGGAGTGCAGCTCCTTTCCGGCCGACCCCTTCGCTCTCGGCAGCGCCCTCCTCTTCACGGCGAGGGACGCCGCGGGCCACCGGCAGGTCTGGAAGACCGACGGCACGGCCGCCGGCACCGTGCAGCTCAGCAGCTTCCCGGGGGACAACTTCTACCTGAGCCTCCAGGGTACTACCACGCCGGGCAAGCTCTTCTTCGCCGCGGACGACGGCGTCCATGGCGAGGAGCTCTGGGTGACCGACGGCACGGTGGCGGGCACCCGCCTGGCGGCCAACCTCGACGGCGTCGACCACGGCGGCTCCAAACCGGACAGTTTCATGACGGCCGGAGGGACCCTCTACTTCTTCGCCGACGACGGCGTGCACGGCTCCGAGCTCTGGAAGAGCGGCGGCACGGCGGGCGGCACGGAGCTCGTCCATGAATTCAGCCCCGGCCCGGGAGGGCTGGCGAGGTTCAAGACCGTCTATCCGCGGGCCGACCTCGGCGGCACCCTCGTCTTCGCCGCGGAGCTGGGCCTCTCGAGTGCCCTCTGGCGGACGGACGGCACCGACGCTGGAACGTACGTCCTGACCCCCGACGGCGTCCAGGTGGACGATCTCCTCGAGGACCTGCGCCTCCCGACCGTCGGCGGCAAAGTCTTCTCCGTGGCGAGGCGGCCGGCCTCGGGCAAGGAGCTCTGGGTGACCGACGGCACCCCGGCGGGCACCCACGAGCTCGACCTCGTGCCCGGCACCCCAGGCTCCGACCCGTTCCTCCTCACCCCCTTCGGCGACAGGCTCGTCTTCACCGCCGGGACCTCCTCGTCATTGGACCGGCGGATCTGGACGAGCGACGGCACGGACACCGGCACCGCTCCCATCACCGACGCCGTGCAACCGGCCTCGGCCCTGACCGTGCACCAGGGGCTCGTCTACTTCCTGGGCAAGGAAGGGAACAACACCCAGCTCTGGCGCTCCGACGGCACGGCCGCCGGCACCATGAGGCTGCCGGACGTCATCCCGGGCCGCTCGCTCGACGCCCAGTCGCTCACCTCCCTGGGCTCCCGCCTGCTGCTCTGGAACGCCTTCCCGTTCTCGGACACCCAAAAGGGGCTCTGGGCCACCGACGGCACGGCCGCCGGCACGAAGCGGATCAGCAACGTCTTCCGCCGCTTTGCCTTCCCGGGTCCGTTGGAGCTCGGAGGTGTCCTGTACTTCGCGGGCGGGGACGGCCACGCCGAGCTCCTCTGGCGGACGGACGGCACCGAGGCGGGGACCTATCCGCTGCGCGACCGCAGCGGTCAGACGATCGCGATTCCGGACATCATGACCCTCTTCGACGGCAAGCTCTACTTCATCACCCCGGACCTCGGCGCCACCCTCTGGCAGTCGGACGGCACGCCGCAGGGGACCTTCCCCCTGCGCCAGTTGGAGCCGGGCCAGCGCAGCTCGCTCGCCCTCGGCGTGGCCGGCCCGCGCCTCTTCTTCCGCGCCTTCGACCCCGCCACGGGCTCCGAGCTCTGGGCGATCGGGGGGCAGTGATCGATCCACCCAGGGCCGTGCCAGCACCCAGGGTGGATCGGTCATCGAAGCTTTGGCTCAAACGACACGCTGGGCCAGGTTATTGTCGAGAGGCACCAAGCGCTCATTGGGAATCGGACCGGAGCCCACCGTGTCGAGGTTGCTCAAGTCGCCCGCGGCACTGACGCTCATGAGCAGGCTCTCTCCCTCGAACATGGGTGTCCAGCGAAACGGGCCAACGATGAGCTGACCACCGGGCGGAATCGATCCCACGACCTCGATGCGCGGAGTGGTCGTTGCCATCCAGTCCGTCGGCCACACCTCGGCAGCAGGATTTTTCGAGTGGAAGGCCCTGACCACGATTCCGGTTGCCGGCGCAGTCCCGCGGTTCCTGATCCGAGCATAGGCGAAGTTGACCGCGCCGACGTTTGCGGGTTGATGATCCACGCCGGCGTCTTCGGCATGCCGGTTCCAGATCTCCGGCTCGCCCCGGAAATCGTCGAGGAAAGGCATGTACTCGCCGCGCCGACCGTCGTCGATATAGACATCGACCTCCGGAGGTTGTCCTTCGGTCATCACCGGAACAGGCGCACCTGGCGGCTGATACAAGCCCTGCTTCTCGAAAGACCAGCGGATCACCTTGCCAAAGGTGCCTCCGGGGTGGCCCATGAAGCTCAGCGTCGTCCCATCGGCATCGACCAATGCCGACACATAGACGTCGGGGTCGCTCGTGGTGAAGGTGAGCAGACCACAAGCTTTGATGATGAGGTAAGCCATGTATCGGGCCGAGAGCTTCTTCGTTTCCGGATCCGTTGCATCTCCCCCTGCTGCGCGATAAACCCGAAACAGAGTCGTCGAAAGGATTTGCTCACCCTGGTACTGAGTATTATACCGCGGTCCAAACCAAGCCCATCCATCTACGACACTGCGATCGTGGCGCCGGCTCAAGCCTGATGAGGCGTTCATGAACGGGAAGGTGTCGAAGCGGTCCGCTGCATGGGACTCCGGGTCATGGAGTATGGCGGCCAAACTGTCCCCGGCGCTATGGGCAAAGCCGAAGTTCGGCGAGTTGACATGGTCCCAGAGCAATGCGTGGCCGAATTCGTGCAGCACGACCCGAACATCGGCGGCGATTCCCATGTTCTGTCCTGGTTGCGCCCTGCCGAAAACGAAGGCTCCCATGCCGTTCCCCATGACGTTCCCACGAGCCTGGGCGTTGACCTGCCCGTTGAGCGCGTGAGGGTCGACCGGAACAGGGAAGTCGGTGTTGTTGAAGTATTCGTTGACAGGAAAACCCATGCCCTCGATCATCCGGAACACCGCATCACAATGATAGTAAGCGCTGCAGGCCGCGAAATCGTCCGTCGGACACGAGTAATCAAAATCGAAGGGAGACCCTTGCGAAGCCATCGGCGAATCGGGCGGGTCGATGTTGGTCAATTTCACAAATTCCCCACCCAGCTCCTGCTTGCCGTTGGCCACGGAGGGGGGCGCGAGACCCAACAGAGTTACAGGTGCGCGCAGATCGTCCAAAATGGCGGGATCCGTTGCCGCGGTGTGCCCGATACCCGACGCTGTCACCGGGTCGGTAAGAAAAATCAAGCTCCGGGCGCACGAGACCAACGGCCTGAGATAGAGAACCGCGCCGGTTTCGGGTTCGATGAAGGCCCTCCAATTGAGCATTCCCCAATCGGCTGCGTAATAGGTGAACAAGGCTTCCGACACGACGTAGTGGAGCCCTGCCTCAATCTGGGCGGGAACTGGTGGCAATGGCAGGCTCGGAAACTTGGGGGAGTGCGTAGCCGCCAGCCCAAAGGACTCGGGCGCCTCTTCCTGAGATTGAAGCTGGGGATCGAGCCGCTCCTCGGGCAGATAATGGTAGATCAGCCACCGCGTGGCATTGACGTGAGGCTCTTCGGCATTTTCAGCGAGGCCGAGGAGCCGCTTGAGAACCTTCCCGTCCAAGCGATGCGGTACGTAAGGGGCTCCCGCGGTCGGCCGGTTCGCCGCCAGATCATAGTGGACCGCGTTGTGTGAGCTGATGACCTGCATCGGGCGCCGATCGATGCGGACAGTCAGCCCGGCGTTCCATACCGGCAGACCAAAGTGCGTCTGGTCGTAGGAGACGGTGCTCGCGCCAGCGGCTGTTTTCTCATCCTTGAAGCGCAGCTCGGTTCCAGCTTGTGACGGAGCAGGGCTGGTCGCGGCGGCGAAATTTTCTACCTCCTCCGGCTTCAGCTCGTAGATCTGGGCCACGTCGCGGATGTACTGTTCGGCCAGAGACCGCGGCGTGAGAGGGGCACTATCCGCCATTGCGGGGTGAAGCGCGATGTCAACGGCTTCCGGGCGATACGGCTGCTGGGCATGCGACAACTGCCGAATCCTGCCTTGGCTATCGCGGCGGATGTGTACATTGGGCGTAATCTTTAAAGCCATGAATTCCTCCATCGAAGCATTTGGGCAGCGACTTGCGAGTTACGGCCCCGCTTCCGAAAGTATCTGTGGAATCATCAATGGATCGGGGCAGACCCGCAGTCCCGCCGCCATCGCATTGGCACGCTCGCGGGCATTCTCCCCGACGAACAGACAAGAGCGTGGCGAGCTCGAGAGCCCCGCGCGAGCGACAGCGAGCTCAAAGATCCTCGGAGTGTCTTTGGTAAGGTCTACGTCCTTGCTGTAGATACGGAGCATTGGCTCGAAGAGATCCACGATCGCCGCTTCCCGCAGGACCGAGTCGACTGCTACCCCAGGGTCATCTCCCGTATTGGAGATCAGTCCGAGCCGCAATCCTCGCGACTTGAGATCCTGAAGAAGGGTGGGGACGAAGGGGAATACGTCAAAACCGGCAAGGTGGACAGGCGGCGGTGAGAAGCTCGGAGTACCGAGAGTGTCCCCGAGGTCGAAGAAGATGACAGCCACGCTGTTTCCGGCCATAGGTTCTATTCTCCCGTCCTCATTGGACGGACAGATGGCTGCTTTTCCCGGAAGGTTGCTGAAGAGCAGAGGCGCGTCTGGCTTGCCCCTGCCCGGTGCCCCGCCGCTACGGCCGCGTCAACGTATAGACGCCGTTCTCCTCGGTCGCGGCGTACAGCTTGCGCGGATTCTTGGGATCGAGGAGGAGCTGCAGCGCGCGTCCCGGCAGGCCGTCCCGCAGGCTGGTGAAGGTCCGCCCGCCGTCGCGGCTCCAGTAGACGCCGCTGCGGTCGTCCTCGCGAT
>C688J18823_10003220_pt1 | contig 10314 bp, 8 predicted proteins | sample HopSoiMetagenom1_FD_18823 | JGI IMG/M metagenome (IMG submission 18823) | reverse complement strand
CCACGCCCGGCAGGTTCGTGATCTCGATCGTCAGACCGAGGCCGACGAAGACCACGATCTCGGCGAGGCTCGCGAGCGACGTGAAGAAGCGCTCGACGTCCTCCTTGTGGTGCGCGGGCTCGTCACCGACGAGGATGCCCAGGACGAAGACGGCGAGAAAGCCCGATCCGTGCAACACGGAGGCTGCGCCGAAGACGATGCCCGCCGACGCGAGCGTTCGCAGCGGGTACAAGGCCGGATCCGACAGCGTGAACCGCCGCAGCGCGAACAGCAGGAGGTAGGAGCCGACGACGCCGACCACCAGGCCGATCGACATCTCGAGAGCGAACTCGCGGACGACCGTCCAGAGCGTCCCGTTGCCGGACGTCGCGAACTCGATCATCCCGATCATGAGCGCGATGCCGACCGGATCGTTCGCGCCGGACTCTGCCTCGAGGATCGTGCCGGTGCGCCCGCTGACCTCGCGCCGCCCGAGCACGGAGAACATCACGGCGGGATCGGTCGGCGAGAGTGCGGCGCCGAGCAGTCCCGCGAACGTCCACGAGAAACCGAGCAGCCAGTGCCCTGCGAGCGTGAGCAGGCCCGCGGTGGCGAAGGTCCCGATCACGCCGAGCGAGAGCACGGGCACGATCGCCGTGCGCATGCGGCGCAGGCCGATCCTCGTGCCGCCGTCGAAGAGGATCACCACGAGCGCGGCGGCCGCAACTCGCTCGACCGTCCGCGTCGAGATCTCGCCGAGTCCGGGGAACGCGTCCGAGAGCAGGGCAGCGGCGAGTAGGAACAGCGCCGGTCCCGGAACGCGCAGCCGCTCGCTCACACGGCTCGACGCGACAGCGAGCGCGAAGCCCGTGGAGACGAGCAGCACGACGACGCCGAAATCGTGCGCCTCGTTCATTCGAGCGACTCTATGGACGCAGAACCGCCGTCGTCCGCCGAACGCGGGCCGAAATGGCTCGCGAGCGATTAACGTGGCTCAGCACCGGAAAAGCGTCAGGCCTGCGGTGAGCGCGCAACGACACCGGATTTGGAAATGCGGAGCAGTGCCTTACACTTCCTTAACGTGCCGCTGAACAAGAGCACACCCGCTGTGTTGATAATCGTACGGCGGTGAAGCGCTTCGCTCTTTTCGGCATGCCCGGCTTGCTCCTAGCAACGGGACTCGTGCTGCTCCTAGCAACGGGATCCGCGGGTGCTGGACCGCCTGTTCCGACCGACGGCACGCTCATCGTGAGGGACGGCATCGGGCACATCGTGATCAACGCGAAAGGCGGCGTGATCGGGCGCTTCGACAAGGGCCAGGTCACCATCAAGGATCCGATTCCCGGCGACGGAACGGGGCCGATCGTCACCGGTGCCGAGGCGGAACACAGCATCAACGACACCACGACGCGCTACTCCGGCGCCAACGTGCGGTTCCGGATCATCGGCGGCAAGTTCGCGATCACCGTCGATGCCACGAACGTCGATCTGTCCGCGATCGGAAACGGAAGCGTGAAGATCAACGGCAAAGGCACGAGCGACGACGGCGATTACTCGATGAACGGCGGTCCAGCGCAGCCGTTCCCCAGCTTCGTCTTCACGTTTGCGCTGGCGCCGCCTCCGCAAATCGGCGGCTGAATTTCGCCGACCGCCGGCTCTGGCAATCTGACCTGATGGAAACGGGAAAGACGCAGATGGTTCTGGTGGTCGAGGACGAGGCCTCGATCGCGTCGTTCGTCGCGCTCTACCTGAAGAACGCGGGCTATACGGTCAAGACTGCTGCGACCGGCAGCGAGGCGCTCGCGCAGGTGATGTCGTCGGCTCCAGCGCTGATCGTGCTCGACCTCAACCTGCCCGACATCGACGGCATCGAGGTCTGCCGCCGGATTCGCAAGACGGCGGACATCCCGATCCTCATGCTCACCGCGCGGGACGAGGACGTCGACAAGATCATCGGCCTCGAGGTCGGCGCCGACGACTACCTCACGAAGCCGTTCAACCCTCGCGAGCTCGTGGCACGCGTGAAGTCCGTTCTTCGACGCTCGACTCCGGACCGCAAGGAGCTCGAGTCGGCGGTCCTCACCCATGGCGACCTCACCGTCGACGCCGGCCGTCGCGAGGTCCGGGTCGGCGAGGAAGAGGTGCAGCTCGCGCCGAAGGAATTCGACCTCCTCTGGGAGCTGCTCGACCACCGCGGGCTCGTGCTGACCCGCGACCAGCTGCTCGAGCGCGTCTGGGGATACACCTTTGCGGGCGACACGCGCACCGTGGACGTGCACGTGCGCCAGCTTCGCCGCAAGCTCGGCGACGCGTCGCCCATCGTCACCGTCTGGGGCGTCGGCTACAAGGTCTCGCCCGCGCGCGAGCCCGCTCCCAGCGCGTAGTACCTTGGACGCGGGCGTGTTCCGCTCCCTCCGTTTCCAGATTCCGGCGCTCTTCTTCGTGGGTGTCGTCGTGTCCGGCCTGGTTGCCGCGGCGATCGCGTTCCAGCTCATCGAGTCGTACACGCTGAGCCGCGCCCGGGCCGATCTCCGGCGTGAGGCGCGAGGGATCACCCGCCTCTATATCGAGCAAGCGAGCGGTTCCAACGATCCGGTTCCGGCGCCGCAGCTCGAGGCGGCGACCGGCGACCGGATCTACTACGTGCCGCCCGCGCCGGGCTTCTACCTCTTCCCGGGAAAGAAGTCCCAGCTGCGCCTGCTGCCCAAGAAGGCGATCGATTTCGGTGCCGTCGCCGGCGGCCGGATGGTGCAGTTCGAGCTCAAGGTCCCCGACTCCGGCAAGACGTGGCTCGCGGTCGGCCAGCGGATCAACCTCGGCAAGGGCCGCGCTCGCACGCCCTGGGGCGCACTCGTCGTGGCGAAGCCGAAGGACCAGCTCACGACGCGGGTCGTGCCGCTCCTCGGCCGGCTCGGGCTCGCACTCCTCGGCGGCCTCATCGTCTCGCTGAGCCTCGCGGCCTATCTCTCGCGGCGGCTGACGCGGCCGGTGCTCGACCTGTCGCGCGTCGCCGACGAGGTCGCAGGCGGCAACTATGCCGTCGAGGTGCCCGCGGTGCCGGGTGGAGGCGAGATCGGCCACCTGGCGGAGCGCTTCCGCGACATGGCTCGACGGCTCAGTGAGGCCGAGCAGCTCGAGCGGAACTTCCTCATGTCGGTGTCGCACGAGCTGCGCACGCCGCTGACGGCGATTCGCGGGCACGTCGCCGCGCTCCGCGAGGGGCTTGTCGAGGACGCCGACGCGCGCGACCTCTCACTGGACATCGTGGCCGCCGAGACGGAGCGGCTCTCGCGGCTCGTCGGCGACGTCCTCGATCTCGCCAAGCTGGACGCGCGCCGCTTCACGCTGCACCCCGAGGAGGTCGACATGGAGCAGCTCGTCGAGCGCGCTTACGCGACCTTCCACGAGGAGGCGCGCAAGCGTGGCATCGACTACCGCAGCGAGCTCCACGCGCACCCGGTGCTGATGACCGACGGCGACCGCGTGCTCCAGATCATCACGAACCTCCTTTCGAACGCCTTCCGCTGGACGCCCGACGGCGGCCGGATCGAGCTCGGGCTGACGCAGGACAACGGGGCGATCGCCGTGACCGTTGCGGACACGGGTCCGGGGATCGCGGCCGCGGAGCAGGAGCGGATCTTCCGGCCGTTCTGGTCGCGCGACGGCGGCGGAACCGGCCTCGGCCTGGCCATCGCGCGCGAGCTGGCGCAGGCGCTCGGAGGACGGATCGAGCTGGACACCGACGTCGGCCGGGGGTCGACGTTCGAGCTGGTCTTGCCGAGCGGCTCGTGATGCGGCCGGAGCCGGCGCCGGTCGTCGCGCTGCGGCCTCGCCGCGGCGCCGTCCGTTCTGCGATCGTCTCGCTCCGCCCGCGGCAGTGGCCGAAGAACCTGCTCCTGTTCGCGGGGATCGTCTTCGCTGCCGAGCTCGGAGACGCGGCGCGTTGGGCCGAGGCGGCGGCGATCTTCATTGCCTACTGCGCCGCGTCGAGCGCGGCATACCTCGTCAACGACCTGCGGGACGCGGCTGACGACCGCGCTCATCCCGTCAAGCGCGACCGGCCGATCGCGCGTGGCGAGCTTTCCTCCGAGCGCGCGCTCGTGCTTTCGGCAGCGCTCGCCGCCGGCGCGCTGGTCGTCGCCGCCCTCCTCGGGTTCGCATCGCTGCTGTTCATCCTCGGGTTCGTGGCGCTTCAGCTCGCGTACAGCCTCGGCCTGAAGCGCGTCGTTCTAGTCGACGTCGCCGTGATCGCCGGGCTCTTTGTCATCCGAGCAGCGGCGGGCGCGGCAGCGGTCCATGTTCGCATCTCTCCGTGGCTGCTCGTGTGCACGGCGCTCCTCGCACTCTTCCTCGGTCTGGCCAAGCGTCGCGGCGAGCTCGTGCTCGTGCGGGGCGACCGGACTCCGGGCCGGCCTGTGCTGGACGGATACTCGCTGCGCCTCGTCGACCGCCTGCTGTACGGCGTCGCCGCCGCGACGGTCGCCGCGTACGCGGCGTACGCGCTGACGGCGCACTCGCCGTGGATGGCGTTGACGATCCCGTTCGTGGCCGGTGGGCTCGTTCGGTACCTCGTGCTCGTCCACCGGCACGACCTCGGCGAGGAGCCGGAGAACGTCCTGCTCGCCGATCGCGTGATCCTCGGGTGCGTCGCGGTCTGGGCCGTCGTCTCCGCCGTCGTCCTCGCGGCGACGTAGCGGCTACGAGACGCTGCGGAGGCGGGGCTGCTCCAGCTCTTCCTCGATCTTCGCCAGCCGCCGGTTCACCGACTCCCACCCGGAGGCGACGAGATCGACGAGCAAGGCGAGGTCGTCGACGCGTGCATGCCGTTCCGCGAGCAGGTCGCCCTCGATGCGCTCGAGCCGGCGCGTGACCTGGTTCATGAGGCCGCGCACCTCGGCGAGGTGGCGGGCGCTCGGACGGAAATGCTCCTTAAGGCCGTCCTGGATCGTGTCGGGAAGACCTGCCTGCAGCTCGGCCGAGACCTGGGACAGCGACTCGATCGCCTCGCGCGCCCGCTCGAGCGCGGCCTCGACCGCCGCCGGCGAGACGCGCCCCTCGGCGGCGTCGGCGATCCGCTCGTTCGCTCGTTCGATTGCGCGGCCGACAGCTTCGTCCACGGCGACGACAATACGCCTCGCACCGGATGAACATCTCCGAGCTCGACTACGACCTGCCGCCGGAGCTGATCGCTCAGCACCCGGCGGTCCGGCGCGACGCGTCACGCTTGCTCGTCTACGAGCGTTCGACCGGGGCCGTCCGCCACCGCGTCTTCTCCGAGCTGGAGGAGGAGCTCGGCGGCGAGCTCGTCGTGGTCAACGACACGCGCGTATTGCCGGCGCGGATTCCGCTCGAGCGCCCGCGCGGCGAGGTCCTGCTCCTCGAGCAGGTCGACGACGGGATCTGGGAAGCACTCGCCCGCCCGACGAGGCGGCTACACGCCGGACGGAGTTACGGCGAGGTCGAGCTGCTTGAGCACCTCGGCGACGGTCGGTGGCGCCTGCGCCTCCACGGCTACCCCGCGGGCGAGACGCCCTTGCCGCCGTACATCACGGAGGCGCTCGAGGATCCGGAGCGGTACCAGACCGTGTACGGGCGAGCGCTGGGCTCGGCGGCCGCGCCGACAGCCGGGCTGCACTTCACGCCCGAGTTGCTGGCGAAGCTGGACGTCGAACGCGTGACGCTCCACGTCGGTCTGGACACGTTCAGGCCGGTTGCGGTGGACGAGCTCGACGATTATGCGCTGCACGGAGAGCGCTACGAGGTTTCCCCGGGCGCGTGGGAGCGCATCGACCGTTCCGAGCGGGTGCTCGCGGTGGGGACGACGACCGTGCGCGTGCTCGAGACGCTCGCGCGCGGCGCGCCGACGGTCGGCCGGACGAGCCTGTTCATCACGCCCGGCTTCAGGTTCGAGCGCGTCGACGCGCTGCTCACGAACTTCCATCTCCCGCGTTCGACGCTGCTCGCACTGGTGATGGCGTTTGCCGGCGTCGAGGAGACGAGAGGCCTGTACGAGGTCGCGGTCGCCGAGCGCTACCGCTTCTACTCCTTCGGCGACGCGATGCTGATCCTTTGAGCCATGGTAGGGGTCTGACCCCGGCCAAGGCCTGACGCACCATGCCCGCTCGAGCCGCCGTGGCTCTCGCGCCGCTCGATTCCGTGCCTATCCCGTCCCGTCGGGACATGAGAGGGGTCTGAGCCCGGACCGGACCGACGAGGCCGTGTCCTTGCGAATCAGCGACGATTGGACACAGTGGGCCACTTCACCGTCACCGCGACCGACGGCGCGGCGCGCGCCGGCAGGCTGCGGACCGCCCACGGCGACGTCGCGACGCCGGCGTTCATGCCTGTCGGCACGAAGGGAACAGTGAAAGGCGTCGATCCGACGGAGCTGCGCGCGCTCGGCACGTCGATCCTGCTCGGGAACACGTACCACCTGCATCTACGGCCCGGAGAGGATCTGATCGCGGAGCTCGGTGGCCTCCACGATTTCATGGCGTGGGAGGGGCCGATCCTCACCGACTCGGGCGGCTACCAGGTGTTNTCGCTCCGCCACACGATCGCGCGTGTCGATGACGACGGCGTGACGTTCCGCTCGGTGTACGACGGCGACCTCGCGCAACTCACGCCGGAGATCGCGGCGGCGATCCAGCGCAAGCTCGGGTCCGACGTAGCCATGTGCCTGGACCAGGTCCCGCCGCCCGGCGTGACGCCTCGCGCCCTCGAAGACGCGGTCCGCCGGACGACGTTGTGGGCGGCGAGGCAGCGCGCCGCCGAGCGCGCGCCGGGCCAGCTGGTCTTCGCCGTGACGCAGGGACATACGGACGACGAGCTGCGTCGCCGCTCGATCGGCGAGCTGACCGAGCTCGAGTTCGACGGGTACGCGCTCGGCGGGCTCGCGATCGGCGAGGACCGCGACCGGATGCTCGAGACGACGGCCTGGTCGGCGCCGCTCCTTCCGATGGAGAAGCCGCGCTACTTCATGGGCATCGGGGACCCGGCAGGGATCCTCGAGGTGATCGAGCGCGGCATCGACATGTTCGACTGCGTCTGGCCGACGAGGCTCGGGAGAACGGGAACAGCGCTGACGTGGGAGGGAAGGCTCAACCTGAAGAACGCGCGTTTCACCTCGGACCCGCGCCCGCTCGCCGAGGAGTGCGGATGTCCTGCCTGCGAGCGCTTCTCGCGCGCGTACCTCCGCCATCTCATCAATCAGAACGAGCTTCTCGGGCTCCGGCTGCTGAGCCTGCATAATTTGCGCTTCCTGCTCGACCTGACCGCGGGAGCCAGGGACGCGATCGAAGGCGGCACGTTCATTGCCTACAAACGCGAGGCGCTCGCACGCATGACACGTTCTTCGGAGGAGGCTGCATGGGCTCGTTGATCGTGATCGTCGTTCTGTTCGCGCTGTTCTGGGTTGTGCTGCTGCGGCCGCAGCGGCGGCGCGCCGCCGTTCAGCGCGCGCTGCTCGACAGCCTCGAGCCGGGCGACGAGATCATCTCGACGGGCGGCATGTTCGCGGTAATCAGGTCGATCGACGAGGAGGAGTTGCACGTCGAGGTATCGGACGGCGTCGTCGTGCGGATGGCGCGCCGGGCCGTTGCCGGGATCGTCGAGCCGGAGGACGAGCTGGAGCCCGACGACGAGGACGCGTCTGGGGACGAGCCCGAGGGGCAAATTGATCCGCTTGAGTCTGGTTCAGAACCCGCCAAGCCAAGCTAATCTGGTCGCTCGGTGTCCGAACGCAAGAAATACCTGATCCTGCTGACGGTGATCATCGCCGCCCTCGCGGGCGTCGTGTACATGACCGTGCCCTCGTCTCCCGGGCATAAATCGGTGCGCGAGGGGCTGGACATCCAGGGCGGCGTCGAGGTCGTTCTCAAGGCGATCCCGCCGAAGAATCAGAAGATCGATGCCAGCCGCATGACGATCGCGCAGAACATCATGCGGAACCGCGTCGACAAACTCGGCGTCTCGGAGCCGGAGGTGCGGAAGCAGGGGACCGACCAGATCGTCATCCAGCTCGCCGGCGTCCACGACACGCGCGCCGCGCTCGGCCTGATCGGCAAGACGGCGCAGCTCGAGTTCTACGACCTCGAGAACGATCTCACCGGGCCATCGAAGTCGCTCCAGGGCCAGCCGAACCCGGAGCCGAACATCTACTCGCTGCTCTCCGGCCAGCAGGCGCTGGTCAAGGAGAAGGGCGCGAGCAAGTGGTACCTGTTCGACCGCAAGACGAAGAAGCTGATCGCGGGGCCGGTCAACACACGCCAGTTGCTGCTCGCCTCGGCTGCGGCGAAGAAGCTCAAGATCACGGCCGATTCCCTGGCCGCTTCGGAGACGAAGACGACGGGCAAGAAGACCAAGCCGTCGTATGTCGCGTTCGGCGTACCGAAGAACACCGTCGTCGTGTCGTGCGGCACCGACGCCGTCGTCTGTCCGGGGACGGGCACGCCGGCGAGCACGACCTGGTACCTGTTCAAGACGAACAACCCGGACGACCCGAACAACGAGAACCCGGTCCCCGAGCTCACCGGTAAGGACCTCAAGCTCTCGGGAACGCGGGCAGACCTCGACCCGAGCCGCGGCGCGGTCGTCCTCATGGACTTCACGGGCGCCGGAAGCAAGAAGTTCCAGAAGATCACCCGCGCTCTGTATCAGCGCGGAAGCGTCCTCAACACGCCGCAGCACTTCGCGATCGTCCTCGACCGCGAGATCAAGTCGTTCCCGCAGATCGACTACACCGACAGCTCGCTCGCCAACGGCATCAGCGGCAGCGCGCAGATCACCGGGCTAAGCGGCTTCCGCGAGGCGAAGAACCTCGCACTCGTGCTCCAGACCGGCTCGCTGCCGTACGACTTCAGGACGCTCGAGAGCACGAACGTCTCCGCCACGCTCGGCAAGGACTCGCTGCAGCAGGCGAAGAAGGCCGCGATCGGCGGTCTGATCGCCGTCGCGATCTTCCTGCTCCTGCTCTACCGGTTCATGGGCGTCGTCGCAGTCCTCGGCCTCGGCATCTACGCGGCGCTTCTGTACGGCGCCATTCTCGTGCTCGGCGTGACGCTCACGCTGCCCGGTTTCGCCGGGCTGATCCTCACGATCGGCGTCGCAGCCGACGCGAACGTCGTCGTCTTCGAACGGATCAAGGAAGAGGTGCGTGCCGGCAAATCGGTCCGAGCCGCGATCGGCGCGGGCTATTCGAAGGGCTTCCACACGATTCTCGACGCGAACGCGGTCACGTGCATCACAGCGCTCGTGCTGTTCGCGGTCGCCACCGCGGGCGTCAAGGGCTTCGCGCTGATGCTGCTTATCGGAACCGTCATCTCGCTGTTGACGGCGGTCGCCGCGACGCGCGCGATGCTCGGCCTGCTCGCCGGCTTCCGCTGGTTCGACAACCCGACGTTCATGGGCGCGCACGGCACCCAGGGATTGAGGTTCCTGCACATCGACTTCATGCGCCGGCGCAACCTCTGGTTCGCGATCTCCGGCGTGATCCTGCTGATCGGCGCCATCTCGCTCGGCGTGCGCGGCCTGAACCTCGGCATCGACTTCAAGGGCGGCACGCAGATCGCGTTCCAGACGCAGAAGGCGGTCCCGATCAGCGACATCCGCGACAAGATGGCGGCGATCGGCAGCGGTGACGCGGTGGTCCAGGGACGTGGTGCGGCGACGGGCGGCGATGCGTACAAGTCGTTCCAGATCCGGGCGAAGTCGCTCCCGGGGCCGACGCTGTCGCAGTTGCAGCGCACGCTCGAGAACTCGGTCCAGGCGAAGGCGTTCGGCGTCAAGAACGTGTCATCGAGCTTCGGGCGCCAGATTGCGAAAGACGCGTTGCTCGCGGTCTTCTTCTCGCTCTTCCTCGTCGTGCTCTACGTCGCGATCCGGTTCGACCTGAAGTACGCGATACCGGTGATCATCGCGATGGTCCACGACGTGCTCATCACCGTCGGCGTGTACTCGGTTACCGGCCGGGAGGTGACGACGTCGACGGTCGCGGCCGTGCTGACCGTTCTGGGCTATTCGATCTACGACACGATCATCATCTTCGACCGGATCCGCGAGAACATNCCGCTGATGCGGCGCGCNTCGATGGCGACGATCACGAACATCTCGCTGTGGGAGACGATCCGGCGCTCGCTCGCCACGACCTTCATCACCATCCTCCCGGTCATCTCGCTGCTGCTCTTCGGCGGCGCGACGCTGAAGGACTTCGCGTTCGCGCTGCTCATCGGAGTCGTATCCGGTGCGTACTCGTCGATCTTCATCGCGGCGCCGGTCCTCGCAATGTGGAAGGAGCGCGAGCCGGAGTTCGCCCGCCGCCACGACGAAACGGAGTTC
>C688J18823_10003219_pt1 | contig 10319 bp, 9 predicted proteins | sample HopSoiMetagenom1_FD_18823 | JGI IMG/M metagenome (IMG submission 18823) | reverse complement strand
TGGTACACCCATTTGATGCGACATTCAATTTTATTGTTTTGATTCCTGGAGTTGAATAAACCACAGTTGGATTTGTTAACGTAGAAGTAGCCGGTGTAGCTCCTGCACCAAAATCCCACGAATAAGTACCATTACTTGAATTATTGGTAAAAGCAACAGGTGCTTTGATACATACTGTTTTTTTTACTGCAAAACTGGCTTTTGGTTTTCCGATGGTAATAATAGTTTGTGCAGGTTGCGAACATTTGTTTGTATCTGTTGCAGTAAGTGTTACGGTATAGGTCCCCACAGTCGTTAATGTGATCGGCGGTGGTGTTACACCTGTATATGGAGGATTTGTAGCCACTTTCCAGATATAGGTCAACGGTAATGCTGACGTTGTTGTATTGGTAAAACTTACTGTTAATGGCGGTGCACAAGCTGTTGCCGGACTCGGGCTCGTTGTAAAACCAGTTACAGGACGAAGGCTTGTAGAAACATAATTTGGAAATTGCAAGGTTGTATTACAAGAAGGTAACGATGTTTGTATTACCAATGATACCGTAAATTTACCAGCTTTAAGATATGTTTTTGTTACAGGTATCAAGGGTAAGGTTGTCTCCGAAGGACTTCCATCTCCATAATCAAATGTATACGAATTAATGGTTACACCATTTGGTATAGTATCTCTACCGCCTAATAAATGAACAACCAAAGGAACACATCCAAATAAGGGATCGGGTGTTGTAATTTTTGGAACCGGTTTCGCAAAAACAGTAATCTTTAATGTTCCGATTAGTGTTCCGTTTGCTTCGGTTAAGGTAACAGTGTAAGTTCCAGGTACTGTATATGATCTATGTGCAGTTGCACTATCAGAAGAGCCTCCATTTCCAAATTCCCAATGATAGTTTGGATGACCTGGAGGTGATGTAAATGTAACAGCTAAAGGAGCACATCCAGTTGTATTGTCAGCAGTTTGGGCAATTACCCTTGACATTAAACTACATGCAACAATGAGGAAAAAGTATTTTATTCTCATGATAAAATTAAAAGTGTATGTGTCAAATGTATGGATAAATCTTTTCTGATTAAAAAAAAAATGAAATATAGAAGAAAATTCGTTTTTAATTTTTTTTAATATACATTTGCTTCATTAAAATCATAAAAATGAGGAATTTCACCTTCGTATTATTGTTGCTTATTACGTTTTCAACTTTTTCATTTTCCCAACCAACTCAGACAAAAGAAAGGCTGACTTGTATTGATAAAACTTTTTCAGTTGTAGTACATATCGTAAAAGATTCGCTTCACCAAGCTAATGTTACAGAAGCTTCCATAATAACTGCCATCGAAGGAGCTTCTACCTATTTCGCACCCATTTGTGTTTCGTTTAAAGTATGTGAAATTCGATACATTGAAAACTATGCATATGATGACATTGATATAAATAAAGATTTTCCGGAAATGCGTCATCAGTATAATGTAAAAAACCGAATCAATGTGTATTGGGTTAAAGGTTTTATGGGCCTTCCGAATGCAGGTTTTGCAGTATTAGCAGGCATAACAAATACAAATGACCAAGCGGTTATTATGAAAAAAAGTTCTGCAGGAGATGTTGTGGCAATGGCTCATGAAATGGGGCATTACTGGGGTTTATATCATACTTTTGAAGCAGCTGCAAATGGAAAAGAACTTGCAGACGGTAGTAATTGTTCCACCACAGGTGATCTCATTTGTGATACACCAGCAGATCCTTATATAAATCCTATTCCTCCTATTCCAAACTATATTAATGGTGCTTGCCAATTTATTTCTATGGATAAAGACACAAAAGGTCATTATTATGATCCGAATACAAATAATATTATGTCGTATTACCTCTGCAATTGTGGTACATTTACAGATGGGCAGTTTCAAAGAATGGTTTCTATTTATTTAGGTAAAATCGGAATGTGGTAATGAAAAAATCTTTATTTATTTTCTTCTCGATTTGTATAGGTCAGCTTTCAGCTCAAGATATTCACTTATCTCAGTTTTTTGCTTCGGACCATTTATTAAATCCTGCTAAGATCGGAGACTTTGAAGGCGATTATCGCTTTACAGCCAACTACAGAAATCAATGGAGAGAAATTCAAGGGAAACCACTTAGTACCTATATTGTATCATTTGATAAAGCATTTCATTACTACTCCCATGAAATTGATGCCGGAATTATGGTAGCAAGGGATGAGTTTACCGGTCTTAATCTAGCAACTACCAAAATATTGTTATCAGCTGCTTATGGTTATACCACAGAAAGTGGTCATAATTTTAGACTAGGCATTCAGCCCGGGCTTGTCTTTAGACAAACCAATTTATCCGGACAAACATTTCCATCACAATGGGATTATGATCAGGGAGAATTCAACAAACCACAGAACAATGAAAACAGCATCAATCCAAGCATAATGGAATTTGATATTGACCTTGGACTACAATGGAGCAAAACATTTGGTAAATCAGTTATCAAAATCGGATACGCTGCGAATCACTTAAATATGCCTAAAGACAGCTATTTCAATCAATATAAAGATCGTTTAAGGATCCGTCACGTTACAAACGCTCAACTTGATTTTAAAGCAACAGAAAAAATTACCTTGCAACCAAAATTGCTTTGGATGTGGACAACCAAAGCAAATGATATGGTAGCCGGGACAAATGTAAAAATAAATCTAGCAAACAAAACTCTCAACAGCATTTCAGTTGGAGCTTATTACAGACATGGGGTCGCACGAAATGCTGATGCAGCTATTCCTTTTCTTGGATTTGGCATTAAAAAATTTGATCTTGGATTTAGCTATGATGTAAATATTTCAACATTAAGCACCGATGTGAAAAGAAGAAGTGCTTTTGAAGTTTCACTCATTTACACGGGAGCAAGTTCAAAACCAAAAATTAAAACCCTGCCTTGCGATAGGTATTAAACTTAAACAAGCATATCTCCATGTTAAGGTCATTCATCACTTTTCTATTTTTAGCTGTTTCCATACTTGGCGTTGCGCAAAATGAACTGGAAATTGAAAACGTTAAGCCTCGTAAAATCAGGCATCTTGCTGCGGGAGCAGAGCGCTCCGGAGACCTTTACCTCTCACTTGCCTATTACAAGAAATTGTTGGAAATCAATCCTACCAATATAAAAGATCAATACCACATTGCTGAATTGTTTCGCTATACACGTGACTACGTGAATGCAGAAACCTATTATAGTAAAATTGCAAAAATTGCACTCAACAAATTCCCGGAAGCATTGTTTTATTTGGGAACCATGCAAAAAGCAAATGGAAAATACAAAGAAGCGATTGAAACATTTGGAAAGTTTAAAAAAGAATCCACAAATGTCAACAATGAGACGCTGAAGAAATTATACAAAACAGAATTGGAAGGCTGCACACTTGCCATGAACTATAAAGATTCTGTTGCCAAAGAAATAATTTTAGCTATGCCGGAAATCAATAATCCTCACATTGATTTCTCTCCGATACCTTTAACAGATACGAAGCTTATTTTTGGTTCCGTTCGCGAAGCAAAAGCAAGATTTTTTGATGCCAATGAAAATAAACAGGATACGACGGACCTTCCTCCTACACGTAAATTTTATGTAGGCGAAAAACAAAAAAGTGGCGAATGGAAATTTAAAGGAGAATGGGAAGGACCTTTTAACTCAAAAGATATAGATATTGCCAATGGTACATTTTCACTTGATAAATCACGTTTCTATTTTACAAAATGTGAAAAAAACTGGCAGTACAAAACGATCTGTAAAATTTATTATTCAGAAAAAAAGGGCACTGATTGGACCACACCAGTAGTAATGGACAATCAGATTAATATGCCTGATTTTACTTCTTCGCATCCAACAATCGGACAAGAATCTAAGAAAAAACAAGAAGTACTTTATTTTGTTTCTGACAGACCTGGTACAAGAGGGGGTTTAGATATCTGGTATACAGAATATGATGCACGCAAAAAAACATTTAAAGAACCAAAGAATGCCGGAAGCAAAGTAAATTCAGTTGGAACAGAGACCACTCCATTTTATGATGCAAAAACAAAAACGCTCTATTTTAGTTCCGACGGTAAAGCGAACATTGGTGGGCTGGATGTTTTTAAATCTATTGGTGAGGTGAACAAATGGAGTGTACCTGTAAACCTGGGGCCGAAAATTAATTCCTCTGCTGACGATCTTGACTTCGCATTGAATCCAAAAGGGAACGGAGGCTTTGTGGCTTCTAATCGTACTGGTGGACAATCATTATACAATGCAACATGTTGCGATGATATTTATGAATTTAGTTTCACAAAATTCATTGAATATATATCCTATGGAAAAATTACAGATAAAGACAGCGCTTGTGTTGAAAATGCGATACTAAGTGTATACATCATAAACGGTGAAGACAAATATTTATCAGAAGAGATAAAAATGAAAGATTGTAATTATCGATTACCCCTCCGCTCCGGATACAATTATGTGATTGAAGCGAATAAAGAAGGATACTTTAATCATTCCATTGATCTGTCAACAAAAAGCATGATCAAATCGGATAGTGCCAAACATAATTTTACGATTGCAAAAGTTCCTGAAAAACCGCTTTTAATACCAAATTTAAATTATGAATTCAACAGTCCGAAATTAACACCTGATTCAAAAATAGTGTTGGATACTACTATTATGAGATTGCTTGTACAAAACCCAACGTTGATTATTGAGCTTTCAACACATACTGATAGTAAAGGAGCAGATGATTACAATATGAAATTATCTCAGCGAAGAGCAGAAGCTGTTCAACAGTATCTGATAGAAAAAGGAATAGACAAAGCACGTTTGATTGCCAAAGGTTATGGAGAAACAGTTCCTATTGCACCTAACCAGAATAAAGATGGTTCAGATAATCCCGAAGGAAGACAGCTAAACAGAAGAACGGAAATTAAAATTATTGGAAAAATTGATCCAAGTACATTAGAAGATAAAGATAAAAAGGATGTTAAAGATCCCAAGAAATCAAAAGAAGAAGATTAATCGTTCTTACAATATTTTAAACGGCAAAGGTTTTTAAAAAATCTTTGCCGTTTTTGTTTATAGCATTATGGGTTCAATGGTTTCCCTTATCCCTTTACTTAGATTTACAAGGCAATATGATTTTAATAAACAAGCTATGAAAAAAAGCACGCTCTTATTCTGCTTTTGTATTCTACTATTGGTAGTATGTATTGTATGTTTTTTTTTAATTAATAGAAAGGAAGATAAATTATCTTCAACAACTAAAACTCATGATGTTTTTTATACAAAAGATTGCGGATATGATTGTAAGAAAATACCTCTAATTAAACCGTATTTTCTTGGAAACACAACAAAAATTGAAGACATATGGTATCTCACAGATGCAACTAATAGCGGCTTACCTGTTTCATCGCTAAATATCTTGGATTCAGTAATTATATCTTTCTATTTTGATAAATATATTATTGCCTCCAAGAGAGATACGATTTGGTATATTCATTTACCATCACAAAATAAATATCTGAAATTTTCATCTGAACATAAATTTAGCCCGAAGAAGTTCATAAAATTACGAATCAGAAAATAGAATTTATTGAAATCCCTGTGTTATACAAAGAACTGCTAAATGTTGGTTATTTAAAATGGTTTCCACAGGAGTACAAAGAAAAGTAGAATAATAGAAAACACTAATTTTGTCAAATCCAACTAGGAAAAACACCTGAAACGCTATAGGGAAAACACTGCGATGTTGCAATAAAATCAATACGTTGCCGACCTGCACCTCTTACTCCACCTACTTCAGCGCGAATGAGGGAAAATCCTTCCACCACCTTATTAAATTATGCCCTATCATTACAGTGTGATTTTAATGCAAACATTGTCATTGATACGGTCTTCATCGCTGACAAGTTTAAAATGAAGTTAACATACACCGTAACCTGAATAGACCATGGGGATGGTTTGTTAAGCAAGGTGCTTTTTACAGCAGGTTGCGGTGTATTTAACAAAAAGTAAAGAATTAGATAATAAAAGGAAAGAAAATAAGTTGATATTGATAATCTACTACAAAAATGAGTGCTTCAAAAAAATCAAAAAAAAAGACGTTTACACTTTTTTCACTTTTCAGAGATAAGAAAGGAAAGGGATCGACTGGACTATCACAAACATTTTTTCAGTTAAACCTAAATCCAGACTTGTACCAATACACAACAAAAACAAAATAATTACTACTTACTTCTTCTTTGGCTTTTTCTTCCCTTCCAATTTTTCTTCAGTAAGCTTATTTACCTTCTCCAATAACTCACACCGTTTTTCCGCTTCTGCCAATTGCCGCTTACAAAGCTTCAGCTCCTCCTCTAATCGTTGTATTTCTGCTTTTAATCCATAGGCTACTTTCTCCTCCTGAGCAGTTAGAGGAGCCACTGCACTGTAATAGTCAAAAAAATCATGGTCCAACACCTTACCGATTTTTTGCAATAAACCGGTATCAATTGTTTCCCGTTTAAAGATATCGTAAATAACCTGCCTGTCCTTATTAATCGCGGCTGCGAATTCTGTTCCCTTCAACCTGGAAGCTCTCCAGACCTCTTTTATCTTTTTTCCTATATGCATTTTAGCCATGAAGCAAAATTCATTGTTTTAAACAAGTAATGGTTTAAAACAATGTGTATATAAAAAACACAGTTTGTATGTTTTTTTTATACATTTGAAATAAATTTTTAGAAATGAATTCATCAAAAACAACATCCCTAATTGTCAATTCGTCCACCTATGATGAGTTTAATCAGTACAACAGTACAAATCCTTGCCTGATATGTGAAGAAAGCATTCCCATTTACAAGAATCCCGCAAATTACCAAAAAAATGAATGTTTTATGAAATCACCGCTAACTGTTTATAATCATTGCCATGTTAAGGGCGTTTTACAAAATGCATATTTTATGCGTCAGGAACTGGAAATGCGGGCAATAGCATTTAAAGCAAGTACCGGAATTTACATACGCCCCATTGTGTTATTTGTATTAAAAAATCAAACAACAGATACCGAATCTGAGTTAAAAAGAATCAAACAAGATTTTATAAACAGTGGGATACCAGAGGAACAACTAAAACTAAAAACAAATAGTTGTGATGAATTGCATGGAATCAGTTTAACGAGCGAAACCTGTGAAGTACGCTATATATTAACCATCACCAATTTAACAGAACCCTGGAGATGTCCATTCGCATATATTATAGCGTCTTTGGAAGATAGAAACATGGCAAATGATTTATCGACTGTATTAAATTACTTGCTACCTCTTCCTGCTAACATAAAAATCAACCATACGCCATTTAATAAAGGGTATATAATCGTTGCTACTTCTAAATTTTATACGGTAGTCAACCATATGAAAAAACATCTAGACGATTTAGATTTCGACAGCGAAAAATTCATTTTGTTCAACAGCATGATAGAATTATTGAAAGACATGAGTATATGGGAAGTTCTTGCAAAAGAAAATGAAGATGTGAAGAGGGTTACCTTTGGAGAAGGGAAAAGGAGTTTTGAACTTTAAAGGGAAAGCCAATATAATAGTGAGAAAGAAACGCTAAGTGCCTTTTTTTGCCTAAATTTATATTCTTAATCTCACATATTACCCCAATGAAATATTTCTTCTTTTTTGTTATTCTATTCTCATCAATTACTTTCAACACTCAAAGCCAGACAAAAACAACTACTGAAGATCCCATTTTTACACTTGTAGACGAGATGCCATCATTTCCTGGTGGAGAATCAGAAATGGGAAAATTTCTACGTGAAAATTTAAAATACCCTCCACATGAAAAAGACGCTCATATATCAGGTAAATGTTTTTTAACGTTTGTTATTGAAAAAGATGGTCATCTTGCTGATATTAAGATTTTAAAAGGTGTCACAGGTGGTCCTGGCTGTAATCAGGAAGCAATTAGAGTTGTAACGTTAATGCCTAATTGGAACCCTGGTAAAAACAAGAATGAACCAGTTCGTGTACAATATAATTTACCAATAAAATTTACACTTCTCTCTAAGGATTCTGAAATACTTCAAGATACTATTTATCTTAATCCTTATTCGCAAGAATGTTCAAGCGAGAAAGCTAAGTTTTACAGGATCGTCTCTAAAAGAGATGATGGTTATTTGGTGAAAGACTTCTATATGAAAACGAAGACGCTTCAAATGATTGCGGTTTGCAACGAACTTAAGCCCATTAAAAAAAATGGTCATTGCAAATACTTTCTTGAATCAGAACAAAAAAGTAGTGAAGGAAACTATATTCAGGATAAAATGGTTGGTTCCTGGACATTTTGGGAAGAAGGGGATACGGATTCTACTACCATTGAATGTTTTGCGGATGGAATGTATAAAAATATTCACTTGTCAAAATCATGAATCACATCATACGATAAATATAATACATTCTACAAAATGGAGGAACCAGCAACCTTCCCTGGAGGAGAAGATAAAATGAATAGATGGCTGGTAGAACATATTGATCGAAGAGGATACCCTGATAAAGAAAAACGAGCTGGAATATCCGGTACTTGTTATGTCACATTTGTTGTCGACAAAGATGGAAGCATTAGCGATATTGATTTGTTAAGAGGCGTACCTAATGGACCTGGGTATGATAAATTAGTAATGGACCTCGTTAAGGAAATGCCACTTTGGAAACCAGGAATACAATATGGTCGTGCTGTAAGAGTACAATTTAATTTACCTGTAAGATTTGTAATGAAGTAAATATAGTACCTATCTTTAAGCATGACCGCAGCACCCGTTTTACACCAGGACAAAACATTCTCCAATGTTAATTTCTCAGAAAATAAATTAGATAATCGTGAATTTCTGAATTGCGAATTTCTGAATTGTGATTTTTCAAAAAGCGATCTAAGTGGAAATGATTTTGCTAATTGCCGTTTTATCGAATGTAATTTTTCAATGGCCATTATTTCAGGCACTGGTTTTAGCGATGTTACATTTACAAAATGTAAATTATTGGGTATGGATTTTTCACCTTGCAATAAACTCATGTTATCATTTCTTGCAGCGGACTGCAATATGGATTTTGCAATTTTTCACAGCGTAAAACTTAGAAAAATCACCTTTTCAAATTGCTCACTAAAAGAAGCTGTCTTTGAACACAGCGATTTAACAGGTACTGTATTTAAAAACTGTGATTTGGAAAATGCCAAATTTTTAAAATGCATATTGGAAAAAACGGATTTCAGAACAGCAAAATACTACGCGATTGATCCAGATAGCAACACAATGAAAAAAACAAAATTTGCTGAGGGGAATCTCGCAGGGTTGTTGACTAAGTATAATTTAGATATTGAAGGTTAGCATTTGATTCTGATTAACTCATCAAGAAAGTTTTAAATATTACAATAAACAAAAATAGTATCTGTAGGAGAGAGTTTTTAAGCTATAAATCTAATTTTTAAAAAGCAATTATATCATCTTTACCCCATGCAAAACCATTTTAGGAATATCATTATTTTTCTTTCATTATTCAACTTGTCATTCATAACAGCTCAAAATTTCAATAGGTATACATGGAAGTCTGCGACCATTGACACCAGCAAAATCACCTCCGAGTTCCCAAATGCAGACCTTATCATATTAGACGAGCATATAAATTTGAATCTCCTAAATTTTTCCAAGTTAATACAAAAAACATGCATTTTAAAAGTAAATACAGAAAGTGGTGTTCAACAAATGGCTACACTCACTTTACCAGAATCTTTTGACAAAGCTGGTGACGGATTACAAATGCCCCATACATTTTCAGAAACAAACACTCCATTTTTATATGATTTTAAAATAGTTTATTTCGCTGCAAGGAAATTAAAAAAAAATGGTACAATTGAAAACTGCACAACCGATTATTCCACAAAAAAAATATATTGGATTGCAGAAAACGGCGATCACATATCTGATTACAATTACATTTTCAAATTTAATAATATAGAAGTCGGAGATATTGTTGAATATACCTACCAAATTGAATTTAAAGGAGGATACTCATTTAATCATTTCTATTTCAACTCAACCATCCCAAAGCAAAATACTGAGTTCACTATTATCTGCTTTCCGCACCCTTTGGACTACGACTTCATTTGCAATATCAATGTGGCAGATTCAAGCTTCCAGAAAATAAATACTGCTGCAAGAGGTGAAACTCCTAAATGGAAATGCACATATAGATATAAAAACTTAAAACCTATTAACTATCCCTTAAACAGTTGCACCGGAAAAAGTTTGCCTCATTTGTAT
>C688J18823_10003218_pt1 | contig 10322 bp, 10 predicted proteins | sample HopSoiMetagenom1_FD_18823 | JGI IMG/M metagenome (IMG submission 18823) | reverse complement strand
GGCGGCGGTCCAATCGAGCGGCAGGCCGGTGATGACGATGCGGGTCTGCGGAATCGCCACCGCCTGGGAGAGCGCTTGCGCCGAGGGCGCCGGGCCGAGCACGGCAAGCGTCGTCTCGACGCCGTGGTCGGCGAGCGCGCCGGCGAGATCGGTCGCGTATTGCCACACCCCGCCGACCGCGTCGGCGGTCATCAGCAGGCGCAGCGGCCCGCGTCCGATCAGCCGCACCGACACGCCGCCTCGTCCATGAACCCGAAGGCCGCGCTCCTCACGACAGGGCCTCGGCGGCTCTGAGGCGCGCCGCGGGCCGGATCGCGGTCGCTCTCGACCCGCGCTCGTCGGCGAGCCAGCGGGCGAGCGCCGCGACGCCGGTGCGCCATGGGATCGGGGATCGCAGCTCGAGCGCGCGAGCGGCGCGGCTCATGTCGGAGACGTAATAGCGCTGATCGCCGGCGCGCCAATCGGAGAAGGACAGCTCGACCGGCCGGCCGATCAAGTCCTCGACATGGCGCAGGAGCTGCCGCAGGCTGACGGCGTTCGCGGGTCCGCCGCCGAGATTGAAGGCGCGGCCCTGCACGGCGTCGATGCGGCGCCACGCCGAAACATAAGCCTCGACGGCGTCGGCGACGTTGAGCACGTCGCGCACCTGCCGCCCGTCGCCGTAGATCGCGATCGGTTCTCCGTCGAGTGCGCGGATCAGGAAATGCGCCACCCAGCCCTGGTCCTCGGTCCCCATCTGGCGTGGGCCATAGATGCAGCTCATGCGCATGACCGCGGTCGGCACGCCGAAGCTGCGGGCATAGTCGAGGACGTACTGGTCGGCGGCCCCTTTCGAGCAGCCATAGGGCGTGTGGAAGTCGAGCGGGCGATCCTCGCCGATGCCCTTCGCGCGCACCGCCGGATCGCGCGGCAGATAGGCGTCGTTGGTCTCGTCTAGCGCTATGTCGGCGAGATCGCCGTAGACCTTGTTGGTCGAGGCGAAGATGAGCGGGGCCGGGTCGTTCCGCCGGCGCAGCGCCTCGAGCAGGCTGAGCGTGCCCTGCACGTTGATGTCGAAATCCTCGCGCGGCGTGACGAGGCTCGTCGTCACCGCAACCTGCGCTGCGAAATGGAACACCGCCTCGGCGTCCCGCGCCGCGGCGGCGACGCCGCGCTCGTCGCGGATGTCGCCGATGACGCTCGATATCCGCTGCGGGTGGCGGCTCTTGAGCCAGGCGAGATTGCTCTCGACGCCCGGCCGGGCGAGCGCGTCGTAGACGAGCACGTCGTGGCCCTCGCGGGCGAGCCGGTCGGCAAGGTTCGAGCCGATGAACCCGGCGCCGCCGGTGACGAGGACCGGGCGGCGCCCGACGAGCGCGGGCCGGGCCGGGGCGCTCGCCGCCGTCATGCCACGAGCCCTCTCAGCTCGAGCTCCTTGCGGGCCTCGTGGACCCGGTCCTCGGCCTCCTGCCGGGCGACCCATTCGGCGAGCGCCGCGAGCCCTTGCGCGAAATCGCGCTTCGGCGCGAAGCCGAGCTCCTGGCGGGCTTTGGCGATGTCGGCGATGCAATGCCGGATGTCGCCGGCGCGTGCCTGGCCGGCGATCTCGGGCCCGAGGCGGGCGCGGCCCATGGCGCTCGCGAGCAACGCCGCCACCTCGCGCACGGAGCGGTCTTCGCCGCTGGCGATGTTATAGACCTCGCCGGCCGCCTTCGGGTGCTCGAGCGCGAGCACGAAAGCGTCGGCGATGTCCTCGACATGGACGAAGTCGCGGCGCTGATGGCCGTCCTCGAAGATCACCGGCGGCTTGCCGTTGTGCAGCCGCGACGAGAAGATCGCGAGCACCCCGGTGTACGGGTTCGAGAGCGCCTGGCCGGGGCCGTAGACGTTCCACAGCCGCAGCGCCACGCCCTCCATGCCGTAGGCCGGCGAAAGCGTCAGCGTGAGGCGCTCCTGGACGTATTTGCCGAGCGCGTAGACGGAGGCGAGGGCAGGGCGCTTCCACTCGGGCGTCGGCACCGGGACAAGCGGGCGCCCTTGCGCGTCGACGGGGTCCCATGGATCCGCCGGATCGGCCCGCGGCGCCCGCACGGCATCCTCGACGAGGTCGCCGTCGGCAGTCCGGTAGAGCCCCTCGCCGTAGATGCTCATCGATGATGCGACGACGACGCGCCGAACCGGATTGTCGATGAGCTGCTGGAACAGGATCGCGGTCCCGTAGTCGTTGACCGAGACGTAGCGGTCGACCGCGTACATGCTCTGGCCGACGCCGACCTCGGCGGCGAGGTGGACGACCGCATCGACCCCTTTCAGCGCCTTCAGGACGGCGGTTTCGTCGCGGACGTCGCCGGCGATGAACTCGACCCCCTTCGGCAGGCCGTCCGGGCGTCTTCGGCCCTGGTGGACCTGCTCGATCATGCTGTCGAGCACCCGAACCTCATGCCCGCGCGCAACGAGCGCGCGCGCCACATAGCGGCCGATGAAGCCCGCCCCACCGGTGATCAGAACCCGCTCAGCCAACGCCTTGTCTCCCGTTTCAACGGCCGCGACCGCGCCTCGCGGCGCCGTTCGCGTCGCGCGGCCTCATGCCCGGGCCTTCAGGCCCTGCCTGGCGGGCGTGTCGTGCCGCGATCAGCTTGACCATTTGGCGGCACGTCTAACGCCGCGGGGATGAGGATTGTTCCTGAAGAAAGTTCGCTGCCCGAGCGCCCATTTTCGGCCCTCCGAGGTCCAGCTCCGAGGAACGGGAACAAGCGGCGCGGTCCCCTCGTGCCGAACGGCCAAGAAGCCCGGGGAACTTACCTCGAACGAGCGACGTTGACCGGAGCTTCAGTGTTACCCCTGCCGGTTCCTGGGCCATGGAGCCATTGCCGTGAGTCAGAGAAAGCTTCGCGTCGGGATCGTCGGGGTCGGCAACTGCGCCTCATCCTTCGTCCAGGGCCTGTCCTACTATGGCGAGGCCAAAGCCAACGAGCCGGTGCCGGGCCTGATGAACGTCGAGCTCGGCGGCTATCACGTCGGCGACATCGAGATCGCTTCCGCCTTCGATATCAGCGCCGACAAGGTCGGTCTCGACGTCGCGGAAGCGGTGTTCGCGCGGCCGAACAACACCCAGAAGTTTTCGGCCGTGCCGCGGACCGGCGTCACGGTCAGGCGCGGCAAGACCCTCGACGGGCTCGGCAAGTACCTTCGCGAGGAGATCCCGGAAGCTGCGGGCCCGGAGGCGAATGTCGCCGAAATCCTCGACCGCTCGCGCACCGATGTCCTCGTCTCCTACCTTCCGGTCGGCTCGCAGCAGGCGACGGAGTATTATGCCGAGCAGGCGCTCGAAGCCGGCTGCGCCTTCGTCAACTGCATTCCGGTGTTCATCGCCTCGGACCCGAAATGGCGCCACCGTTTCGAGACCCGCCGGGTGCCGCTCGTCGGCGACGACATCAAGAGCCAGGTCGGTGCGACGATCGTGCACCGCGTGCTCACGAACCTTTTCCGCGAGCGTGGGGTGCGGCTCGACCGCACCTACCAGCTCAACTTCGGCGGCAACACCGACTTCCAGAACATGCTCGAGCGGGAGCGGCTCGAGTCGAAGAAGATCTCGAAGACGCAGGCCGTGACGAGCCAGCTCGACATGCCGCTCGCCGCGGACGACGTGCATGTCGGCCCGAGCGATTTCGTGCCGTGGCTGACCGACCGCAAGTTCGCCTATATCCGCATGGAGGGCACGACCTTCGGCGGCGTGCCGCTGAACGTCGAGCTCAAGCTCGAGGTGTGGGATTCGCCGAACTCCGCCGGCATCGTCATCGATGCCGTGCGCTGCGCGAAGCTCGCCAGGGACCGCGGCATCGGCGGCGCCCTTATCGGGCCGTCGAGCTACTTTATGAAGTCGCCGCCGCAGCAATTCACGGATAACGAGGCGCGCGAGCGCACCGCCCGCTTCATCGCCGGCGAGGACGAGCCGCGCGGGGTCCACTGAGGTGGCGACGACCTTTTATCTCGTCCGCCACGCCGCGCACGACCGGGTCGGCGACACCCTCTGCGGCCGCATGCCGGGCGTGACGCTTGGACCGGATGGAGAGCGGCAGGCGGAGGGGATCGCGCAGCGCCTCGCGGCGAAAAGCATCGCCGCCGTGTTCTCGAGCCCGCTCGAGCGCGCGATCAAGACCGCCGAGCCGATCGCACGAAGGCTCAAGCTGTCCGTGCAAGTGGCTGACGCGCTGAACGAAATTAATTTCGGAACCTGGACCGGACGCCGCTTCGACGCGCTCGCCGCCGATCCCGGGTGGGCGGCCTGGAACCGGGTGCGCTCCTCGACGCGGCCGCCCGGCGGCGAGGATTTCTTCGCCGCCCAGAACCGTATCGTACCCTTCCTCAAGGAACTCGCCGCGAAGTACCCGGACGACGGCGTCGTCGCGGTCACGCATGGCGACCTCATCCGGGCGGCGCTCTGCGCCTTCCTCGATTGTCGCAGCGTCGACGATTTCCGTCTCTTCGAGATCAGCCCCGCCACGGTGACGACGCTCGTCATGTGGAGCGACGGCTGGAAGGTCCTCGGCATGAACGAGGCGATCGCGGCATGAAGCTCGTCGTCTTCGGCCTCACGATTTCGTCGTCCTGGGGCAACGGCCACGCGACGCTCTGGCGCGGCCTGTGCCGGGCGCTCGCCCGCCGCGGCCACAGCGTCGCGTTCTTCGAGCGCGACGTGCCCTATTATGCCGCCGCCCGCGACCTCTTCGAGGTGCCGGGCGGCGAGCTCGTGCTGTACCAGGACTGGGACGACATCCGGCGCAAGGCGAGGCGCATGGTCGCCGAAGCCGATGTCGCGATGGTCACCTCGTTCTGCCCCGACGGCATCGAGGCGACTGGTCTGGTCCTCGACGCGCCGCGCGCCGTGCGGGTGTTCTACGATCTCGATACGCCGGTGACGCTGTCGCGCCTCGATCGCGGCGAGAGCCTCTCCTATGTCGGCCCCCGGGGCCTACGCGATTTCGATCTCGTCCTCAGCTACACCGGCGGGGCCGCCCTCGACCGGCTCAGTGCCAGACTTGGGGCGCGCCGGGTCGCGCCGCTCTACGGGCATGTCGACCCGGAGATCCACCGGCCGATGGCGGCCAGGCCCGATTTCGCTGCCGACCTGTCCTATCTCGGCACGTACGCGGCCGACCGCCAGGCGGCGCTCGAGGCGCTGTTCATCACGCCGGCGCGGCGGCGTCCCGATCGGCGTTTCCTCATCGGGGGCGCCCAGTATCCGGTCGACTTTCCCTGGACGAAGAACATCTTCTTCGTCCGCCACCTGCCGCCGCACGAACACCCGGCCTTCTTCTCGTCCTGCCGCCTGACGCTCAACGTCACCCGGCAGGCGATGGCCGAGATGGGCTGGTGTCCTTCGGGGCGCCTGTTCGAGGCGGCGGCCTGCGGCGCCGCCATGCTGACCGATGCCTGGGAGGGCCTCGACGCCTTCTTCGAGCCTGGCCGCGAGGTCCTCGTGACGGGCTCGGCCGCCGGAACTACCGCGGCGCTCGATCTCAGCGATCGCGAGCTGCGCGAGATCGGCGAGGCCGGGCGCGAGCGCGCGCTGTCCGAGCACACCTCCGACCGCCGCGCCGCGACACTCGAGGCGGAGATCGAGGCGGCGCGCTCCCGGGCCGGCCCCGCGCAAGCTTTGCCGATGGAGGCCTAGATGTGGGGAATCGTGCCGGCGGCCGGCCGTGGCAGCCGCATCCAGCCGCTCGCCTTCTCGAAGGAGCTCCTGCCCGTCGGCAGCCGGCTCGACAAGGGGCTGGAGCGCCCCTGCGCGGTCAGCGAATACCTTGTCGAGCGCATGATCCGCGGCGGCGCCGGCAAGATCTGCTTCGTCATATCGCCGGGCAAATCCGACATCATGGAGTATTACGGCGCCGGCTACGGCGAGGCGAGCATCGCCTATGTGGTGCAGCCGCAGGCGAGCGGGCTGTGCGATGCCATCTTCCGCGCGACGCCGCTGATCGCAGCCGACGAGCCGGTGATCGTCGGCCTGCCGGATACCGTCTGGTTCCCGGAGAGCGCGCTCTGCGAGCTGCCCGACGACGCGCTGTCCTTCCTGCTCTTCCCGGTCGAGCGCCCCGAGTTCTTCGATGCCGTCGTCCTCGACGGAGGGGACAGGGTGCTGGAAATTCAGGTCAAGCAGCAAGACGCCGCCTCGCATTGGATCTGGGGCGCGTTCAAGATGCCGGGCCGCCGCCTGCACGAGCTCGAGCGGCTGTGGCGCGAGCGTCTGTGCCGGGACGAGTACATCGGCACCCTCGTCAACGCCTACTTGGCCGCCGGCGGCGAGGCCTTGGGCGTCAAGGCCGGCGACGCCTATGTCGACGTCGGCACGCTGCATGGCTACCGCGCCGCGATCTCGCTTCTGTCCGACGCGGCGCGGGTCGAGGGCGCCTCGGGGGCGCACGTCGCGCTCGGCTGGCCCGCGGGCCGCGCGCTGGACGGATTGCACGCCGCAAGCAGGGAGTGACGCGATGGATGCGATCGCGACGCTGAGCCGGGACGAGATCAAGCGCCGCGCCGAGGCGCTCGGGCCGTGGTTCCACAACATCGTGCTCGACGGGGTCGCAACCGCGCCGAACCACTTCCTCGGCGACTACCCGGCGGTGAAGTGGAAGGGGTTCTCACAGGCGATCCCGGCCGATCTCTCCGGCAAGACCGTGCTCGACATCGGCTGCAACGGCGGCTTCTACTCGATCGAGATGAAACGGCGCGGGGCGGAGCGCGTCCTCGGCGTCGACTTCGACGACGACTACCTGGCGCAGGCGCGCTTTGCCGCCGACGTCAGCGGGCTCAAGATCGAGTTCCGCAAGCTCTCGGTCTACGACGTCGGCGCCTTGGGCGAGCGCTTCGATGTCGTGCTCTTCATGGGGGTGCTTTATCACCTGCGGCACCCGCTCCTCGCGCTTGACCTCATCCACGCCCATGTCGCGCAGGATCTCCTGGTCTTCCAGTCGATGCAGCGCGGCGCCAAGGCCGTCGACGCGCTGAGGGATAATTACGACTTCTGGCAGACCGAGATGTTCGACCGCCCAGGCTACCCGAAGCTCCATTTCGTCGAGCACCGTTATGCCGACGACCCGACGAACTGGTGGGTGCCGAACCGGGCCTGCGTCGAGGCGATGCTGCGTTCCTCCGGCTTTGCGATCCTGCATCACCCGGAGGACGAGGTTTACGTGTGCCGCCGCGTCGAGGCGCCGGAAGGCGCCGCCGCGGTCTATCCGGCGCGAGGGAGCAGGGAATGATCGAAGCGGCGATGATCTGGAACGAGCCCAACAACAAGTCCCATTGGGACCCCGAGCTCGACCCGGGCTGGAGCCGCTTCGCCGAGACCGCGATCGCCGCGGGGCAGGCGATCCGGGCCGAGAACTTGGCGCTGCCGCGCGTGCTCGGCGGCATGTCGCCGATCGATCCCGCTTTCGTGCGCAACATGGCGGAGAAGGGGGTGCTCGACCATGTCGACGCGATCGCCGTGCACGGCTTCCCGCTCGACTGGAACCTGTGGCAGATCCACGAATGGCCGGCGAAGATCGACGAGATCCGCGCCGTCACCGACCTGCCGATCTGGGTCAGCGAGGTCGGCATCTCGACCTTCGGCGCCGAGGAGATCCAGGTCTGGGGATTGGAACGGACGGCCGAGCTTCTCGTCGGCAAGGCGCCGCGGATCCATTGGTACAGCCTCTATGACCTGCCGCGCGCCTGGGAGGCGACGACCCGGCACCGCGAGGCCGAGGGCTCCTCGTATTACCGGCATTTCTACATGGGCATCCTGCGCGAGGACGGCTCGCCGAAGCCTGCCGCCGACGCCTTCGCCCGGCTGACGCCGGAGCTTGGCATCTGCCAGTGGTTCCACTTCGAGGACCACCGCCTCGACGACGCCGTCGCCTGGATGAAGCGCCTCGGCGTCACCTATTTGCGCACCGGCCTGTCCTGGGCCGACAGCTTCCGCCCGAACGCGCTCGACTGGTTCGACCGCCAGATGGAGGCGCTTTCCGATTTCGACGTGACGGTGACCTTCTGCTTCACGCCGGAGCACCGCGGGATCGCGCCGCATCANACGAGCCCGCCGCTCGTCAAGGAGGAGTTCGCGGAGTTCTGCGCCGCGATGATCCGCCGCTATGCGCCGAGCGCCGGCGCATCGAAGCTGGAGCTGCTGCAGGCGGCGGTATAGACGGGCGGCATGCGGGCGGTCGCAAGGGAACAGCCGCTGAGCGCGCCCGAACGGGCGGCAGCCTTCCTGCGAGCCCTCGCCACCGGCCATCTGATCCGCGCCCGCAGCGTCGCGATGGTCGTCGCCCATCCGGACGACGAGGCGATCGGCGCCGGCGCGCAGCTGCCGCGGCTCAACGGCGTCACCATGATCCACGTCACCGACGGCGCGCCGCGAAAGCCGCACGATGCCGAGAGGCACGGCTTTGCGACCGCCGCTGAGTATGCTTTCGCCCGGACGCGGGAGCTCGAGCGCGTCATGATGCTGGCCGGCATTCCGGTGGCGGACCGGTTCTGCCTCGGTCTCCCCGACCAGGAGGCGGCGCGCCATCTGCCGCGGGTCGCGCGCGCCCTCGTCCGGCTGTTCCTGGAGCGGGCGACCGAGATCGTGCTGACCCATAGCTATGAGGGTGGTCATCCCGACCATGACGCCGCCGCCTTCGCGGTCCATGCCGCGGTCGAGCTGCTGCGGCGCGAGGGCCGCGAGATCGCGATCGTCGAGATGCCCTTCTACCGCGCCGACGGGGACGGCTGGGCGGTGCAGCGCTTCGCGCCGGCGCCCGCCGCCGTCGAGACGGTGCTGGCGCTCGGCGACCGCGACCGCGCCGTGAAACGGCAGATGCTCGCGGCGCATCGCACGCAAGCCGAGATGCTGGCGTTGTTCGGTGTCGAGGCCGAGCGCTTCCGGATCGCGCCGGCATACGACTTCGCGATCCTGCCGAACGACGGCCATCTGCACTACGAGCGCCACGACTGGGGCATGACCGGCGCGCGGTGGATCCCCCTGGTCGAGGCGGCATCGCGCGAGCTCGGGCTGGAGCCAACCTCGTGACGCTCACGATCCTCAGCGTCGCCTATCCGCTGGCGCCGGTCGGCATCGACGCCGGCGGCGGCGCGGAGCAGGTCCTGACCGCGCTCGATCGGGCGCTTGCCGCGGCCGGCCACCGCTCGCTCGTCGTCGCCTGCGCGGGCTCGTCTGCCTTCGGGCAGCTGATCGAGGTTTCGCGCGAAGGCGGGCTCCTCGACCAGGCGGCCCGGGAGCGGGCCTGGGCGCGCCACCGGGCGGCGATCGCGGCTGCGCTCGCCCGCTGGCCGGTCGACCTCGTCCACATGCACGGCATCGATTTCGACGCCTATCTGCCGGCGCCAGGCGTGCCGGTCCTCGCGACGCTGCATCTGCCGCCGAGCTGGTATCCGCCGGAGGCGCTGCGGCCGAAGCGGCCCGACACTTGGCTCAACTGCGTCTCCGCGGCGCAGCACGCGGCCTGTCCTTCGACGCCGAACCTCCTGGCGCCGATCTCAAACGGCGTCGCCGTCGAGGCGCTCGCGGCGCGGCACGCCAAGCGCGGCTTTGCGCTCGTCGTGTGCCGCATCTGCCCGGAGAAGGGCGTGCATCTCGCGATCGAGGCCGCGAGGGCAGCCGGCGTGACGCTGCTCATCGCCGGCGAGGTGTCGGCCTACGAGGCGCACCGGCGCTATTTCGCCGAGGAGGTCGCGCCGCGCCTCGATCGTCGGCGCCGCTTCATCGGGCCGGTCGGCTTTGCCCGCAAGCGCCGTCTCATGACCGCGGCGCGCTGCCTGCTCGTGCCGTCGACGGTTGCGGAAACGAGCTCGCTCGTCGCCCGCGAGGCGCTTGCCTGCGGCACCCCGGTAATCGGCTTCCCGAACGGCGCTCTGCCGGAAACGATCGACCACGGCCGGACGGGGTTCCTCGTCGGCGACGTCGACGAGATGGCGGCGGCGATCCGCCGTGCGCCGTCTCTCGACGCGGAGATGTGCCGCCGGACCGCGCGCGAGCGCTTCGGCCTCGCGGGAATGACCGAGCGCTACCTCGCGCTCTACCGGCGGCTCGCCGCGGCGAAGACGTCCGCGCGACGGGGCGCGGCATGAGCGCCGCGACGGGCGAGATCATCCGCACGGCGGCGGCGCTCGAGGCCATCGAGCCCGCCTGGTGGGAGTTGTGGCGGCGCGCCCGGACGGCGACGCCGTTCCAGTCCCCGGCGTGGCTCATCCCGTGGTGGCGCCATTTCGCACCGGGCGAGCTGACGACCGCGGCGGCCTGGCGGGGCGGCCGCCTCATCGGCCTCGCGCCCTTCTACCGCGAGGACGGGGCGCTC
>C688J18823_10003217_pt1 | contig 10322 bp, 3 predicted proteins | sample HopSoiMetagenom1_FD_18823 | JGI IMG/M metagenome (IMG submission 18823) | reverse complement strand
GTCGCGCGCGCGGTGCTCTTCTTCGCCGACCGCGACGCGGGCTTTGTCACGGGGCAGGTGCTGTACGTCTGCGGCGGGACGAGCGTCGGCACGCTGACCCTTTAGCGCGTCGACGAGCCGGACCTGTGCCGGCAGGCACACGCGCTTGAGGTCGTAACCCTGCACGATCGTCTCGCGAGCGGCCGTGCGCAGCGGGCGCTGGTCCATCGAAAGTGCTTGATCTACTTTCTCGGCGATCGCGTCGGGCGAGAAGAAATCGACCAGCAGGCCGTTCTCGCCGTCGCGGATCACCTCCTGAACCGGCGGCGTGCGCGAGCCTACAACCAGGCACCCGGCGGACATCGCCTCCAGCATGGACCACGACAGCACGAACGGATAGGTTAGGTACACGTGCGCTGCCGAGCGCTGCAGCAGCCGCAGATAGTCGATGTAGGGGATTCGTCCCGTAAATTGCACGCGCGAGAGGTCGATTCGTCCATCGAGCTCTTTGAGCATGTGCTGACGGTACGTCTGTCCCTCCGGCAGCCGCGGCGAATAGCTGACGTCGTCGCCGCCGACGATGACGATGCGCGCCTTCGGCCGGCGTCGCTGGATTTCCGGGACGGAGCGCATGAAGGTGTGGAAGCCGCGATATGGCTCGAGGTTGCGCGAGACATAGGTGATGAGCTCTTCCTCCGGCGCGCCTTGCGGACGCACGAGGTCCGTGTCTATGCCGTCGTGGATCGTCGCTATGCGCGGCTTGTACGCCGCCGGGAATTGCCGGTGCTGCCACCAGGTGGGCGCCATGCCGAAATCGCTCGCGTCGAGCGACATGAGGAGCGGTGCATTCATGACCCGCGTCCGCAGCATTTTCTCCGGTGTCGCCGGAAATTCCGGATCGAAGCCGAGGTCGGCGCCCCTCGAGCGGTAGAAGAACTCGCAGTAAAGCAGGACGCGCGCTTCGGGGAACACGTCCTTCAGGAACAGCGCCTCGCCCCAGCCGATATGGGCGAAGACCACATCGGGCCGGAAGCCGGCGCGCCGCAGTTGCAAAGCCACCGCGGCCATCCGCTTGCCGCGGTGTACCGCGCGCGCGACGGGAGCGTCGAAGCCGTTCGCTTCGATCGCCGGCAGCTCGTAGGCAAGCAGTCGCGCCCCGACCTGCGGGCGGTTGCGTACCAGGTTCGCTTTCTCGCCCAGGGCGACCACCTCGTGGCCCTGACGAGCGTAATGCGCCGCCAGGTGCCGATATTGGCCGGGAAAGTTCTGATGGACGAAGAGGAAGCGCATCAGACCGGCTCGCGCATCGCCCGGCGCAGGTACGCCGTGACCGGCGCCAGCAGATAGTCGAGCGCTGTGCGGCTGTCGGTACGGATGAAGACTTCCGCCGGCATGCCGGCCGTCATCTTGAGCTCGCCGAGCGCGCCGGGCGCGACCTCGATCTGGGCCATGTAGTAAGGCGCGTTGTTCTGCGGATCGACCAGGCGGTCGCCGGAGACGTACATCACCGTGCCTTTCACGAGCGGCGTGGTGCGCTGCTTGTAGGCCGTGAGCCGGATCTCCGCTTCCGAGCCCTTCTGCACGTGATTGATGTCTTCCGGCCGGATGCGGGCTTCGACGATCAGCGTCTTCTCAGCCGGCACGATCTCCATCAGGACGTCCCGCGGCCCGACTACCGCGCCCGCGGTGAAGACGCGCAGCCCGACGACCTCTCCCGTGATCGGCGCCACCACCTGCTGGCGCTCCGCGGCGTCCTTCGACGGGCGCAGCTTCTCCTCGAGATCGAACATGCGCGCGGTCGCATCCTTCAGGTCGTCGACGGCCTGCTGCTTGTAGGTGTTCTGCGCCGTCACGATACGAAGCTCGAGCTCGGCAGCCTTTTGCTTCGCACGCGACAGATTCGCGCGGTCCTCGCCGTGCTTCACCTCGTATTCCGCCACCGCGCGCTGCAGTGTGAGGACCCGCGTCTTCTGCACGTATTTCTGGCGCAGCAGCTCTTCGTTCGCCGCGAGCTCCTCTTTTTGCAGCGAGATCGCACGTTCCTCGGCAGCGATCTGCTCGGTGAGAGCCGCCGCTTCGGCCTGCGCCTCGCGAATTTGCGCGCGCAGCTGGGTGACCTGGGCATCCACGGAGTCGCGGCGCGAGCGGAAGAGCGCGCGCTCGCGCTCTAGGATCTCCACGACCTTGAGCTCGTTCTCGCGGCGCAGGATGTCCGCGGGAAAGACGACCTTCGGCGCCAACGACGCTTCAGCCGCGAGCCGCGCGCCTTTGGCGCGCTCTGCGATGAGCTGGATGGAGAGCATATCGAGCGTCGCGTCGACCCTGACGTCCTCGATGACGACGAGCGGCTGACCCTGCTTCACCTGGTCGCCATCGCGGACGCGGATCTCGCGCACGATGCCGCCTTCCTGGTGCTGCACGACCTTGCGGTTCAGGTCCACCTTGACGAAACCCGGCCCGACGATCGCGCCCGAGAGTGGCGCCACCGCCGTCCAGCCGCCAAGGCCGACTAGCCCGACCGTGATGATCAGCAAGCCGGCAGCGACAAGACGCTTGAGCTCCTTCATGCCGCGCGCCTCACGATGCGTTGCAGGATTTCGCTGCGCGGGCCGAATGCCTCGACGTTGCCCTCGCGCAGGACCAGAACCTTGTCCACGCCGACCAGCAGCGAGGGCCGGTGCGCAACGATGACCACGGTGACGCCGCTCTCCTTCAGGGCATGCAGCGTGGCGAGCAGCGCCTGCTCGCCTTCCGCGTCCAAGTTGGAGTTTGGCTCGTCCAGGACGACCAGCCGAGGATCGCCATACAGCGCACGCGCTAGCGCAATGCGCTGGCGCTGGCCTGGCGAGAGTGCGAGACGCTCGCCGATCTCCGTGTCGTAGCCGTTCGGCAGGTGCAGGATCAGGTCGTGCACGTTCGCTCGTTGCGCGGCGCGAATCACCGCTGCCGAGTCCGCCTCGCCCAATCGAGCGATGTTGTAGGTGACGGTACCGGGGAAGAGCTCGACCTCCTGCGGCAGATAGCCGATGTAACGCCCGACGTCCTCGCGCGGCCATGCCGACACGTCGGCGCCGTCGAGGCGCACGGTACCGGCGACCGGGCGCCAGATGCCGACGATGAGGCGCGCCAGCGTGGACTTGCCGGAAGCGCTCGGCCCGATGACGCCGAGCGACTCGCCTGCCGCGAGCGCGAGGGAAGCGCCGCGGATGATCGGCCGATCCGCGCCCTTCACGCCAAACACGACCCGCTCTACCGTGAGTCGACCTTCCGGTGTCGGAAGCGCCGTGGTGCTCTGCTCGTCGTTTCTGGACTTGAAGAGCTCGTCCAGCCGCCGCCAGGCCGCGCGCGCCTCGACCAGGTTCTTCCAACCGGCGACAAGCTGTTCCACCGGCGCGAGCGCACGCCCGAGGAGGATGGTGGCGGCCATCATCACGCCCGCACTCACCTGCATGTCGATGACGATATAAGCGCCGGCGGCGAGCATCGCCGTCTGGATGATCTGGCGCGCGAACTTGGTGCTCGATGAAAGCGCAGCGCCGGCCCGCGTGGCGCTCGCCTGCTCGCCAAGCGCCGCTTCGTTGAGGTCTCTCCACCGCCGCGTCACCGCCGGCAGCATGCCAAGGGCGTACACCACCTCGGCGTTACGCACGCTCGTGTCGATAAAGCGCGAAGCGCGCCGTCCTTCAGCTTGCGCGCGTTCCAGTGGTCGGTGCGTAAAGCGCTCGTTGAGGTACGCCAGCGCGAGCATCGTGAGCGCGCCGATCAGAGCGATCACGCCGAGCAACGGGTGGAAGAGCGCAATCACAAGGAGGAACACCGGCAGCCAGGGCGCATCGAAGAGCGCGAGGATTCCGGCGCCGCTAAAGAAGCTGCGCAGCGCATTGACGTCGCGCAGCGCATAGGCATGCTCCCGCGTCCCCAGGCGAGCCGCAGAGCCAAGCAGACTATCGATGACCTTCGGTCCCACCATGCGGTCAATAGCCCGGCCGAGGGCCGCGAGCAGATAGGAGCGGACCAGGTCCAGGGCCGCCATCGCCATGAGCGCGATCGCGGCCGCCAGGGTCAGCGCCACCAGCGTCTCGTTGCTGCGGCTCGTCAGCACGCGATCGAAAACCTGCAGCATGTAGAGCGGCGGCGCGAGGAGAAGCAGGTTCATCGCGAAGCTGAAGAACCCAGCGAAGAGGACGTACGGTCGCAGCCCTGCCAGAACCTTGTGCACGGCCGCACTTTTTCAGAAGGCGGGGGCGCTGTCCTGCGACTCCCGACAGAAACCGCGCGCCGCTCGGCGCATGTCACTCGGCCGCGACAGCGAGTCCGGCCTATCGACGGCGTGTCAGGACTGTCCCGATACTCCGTGTCCTGATTTCTGTACTCCGGGTAACAGTGCTCTCTTCACAACCTTGTTTGCGAGCGTCGCGCGACGCGGCGGGTTGCCACGCCCGGTCCTTTCACCCTAACCACAGTCTGGAAGTCCTATGGCCACTTTCAATGGCACGGAAGGCAATGACACCCTGATCGGCGGCGCTGCCGCTGACGAGGTCAACGGCAACGGCGGTAACGACTTCCTGCAGGGCGGCGACGGTATCGATACCGTCGTCGGCGGCGCCGGCAACGACACGATGTCCGGCAACGGCGGCAACGACTGGGTGCGCGGCGGCACCGGCAACGACCAGGTCAGCGGCGGCTCGGGACAGGACAGCTTCGCTTTCGCCGACTTCGGCGCGGCCAACGCCGACACGCTGGTCGACTTCGACGGCGGCTGGGACAACCTCCAGCTCGACGCGAGCGCCTTCACCGCGCTGGGCGCAAACGGCCGCTTCGCATCCGGCGATGCGCGCTTCTTCGCGGGCGCGGCAGCGCACGATGCCGACGACCGCATCATCTACAACCAGGCGACCGGCCAGCTCTGGTACGACGCCGACGGCAATGGTGCCGGAACTGCGCAACTCATCGCCACGCTATCCAACCGCTCGGCAATGAGCGCAACCGACATCTGGGTCTTCAACTCCGGCGGCACGCCTCCTCCCGGAGCGATCAACGGCACCACCGGGAACGATACGCTCGTTGGCACTTCCGGACCCGACACCATCAACGGGCTCGGAGGCAACGACTCCCTCATCGGCAACGAGGGCTCGGACCAGCTCAACGGCGGCGATGGCGAAGACACCCTCGACGCCTACAACGGGCAGACGAGCCCTCGCGGCTCGGGCGGCGTCGTCGACACGCTCGACGGCGGCCTGGGCAACGACACTTATAGGTACTGGCACGGCGGCGCGGTGGTGCAGGACGCTGGCGGCGTCGACACCATCGAGCTCAACATCGACGGCGAGTATGTCCTGCCGGCCGGTATCGAGAACCTGTCCATCATCGGTTCCTCGAATGACAACGTCGGCGTCACCGGCAACGACCTCAGCAATGTCATCGTGGCGAGCAACGAGGACGATCGCATCTTCGGCCTCGGCGGCAACGACAGCATCGACGCGGGAATAAACCACGACAACGTCGATGGCGGCGCGGGCGACGACACGATCTACGGCGGCGACGAAGGCAACATCAACGAGCAGGACATCCTCACCGGCGGCGCGGGCGCCGACCACTTCGTCATCGCCCGCCCTGGCGGCTCGCTGGTCGACCAGATCACCGACTTCGTTTCCGGCACCGACAAGCTGCGGCTCGACGGCCGCTTCTTTAGCGAGATCGGCGCTTCGGGCAGTTTCACTCCCGCCGACGCGCGCTTCACCTACGGCACCGCCGCCTTCGACGCTTCCGATCGCATCATATTCAATGCCAGCACGGGCCAGTTGTTCTACGACGCTGACGGAACCGGCTCGCAGGCGCAAGTCCTGATCGCAAGCAATCTCGCGACCCCGACTGCCACGGACTTCGAAGTCGTCAACGGCACCACGCCGGGCAGCAGCATCGTCGGCACGGACGGCAACGACTCGCTGGTCGGCACGGCCGATAACGACACCATCGATGGCCTCGGCGGCAACGATACGATCCGCGGCCTCGGGGGCGACGACCGGCTGGTCGGCGGTGCAGGCGTAGACAGCATCGTCGGCGGCGACGGAAACGATACGCTCATCGGCCACGACGGCGCCCGCGACCGTAGCGGCGTGCCTTCCGCGGACACCCTTGACGGCGGCCTCGGCAACGACCGTTACGAGGTCCAGCAAGGCGACGTGATCCTCGCCGACGCGGGCGGCGTGGACAGCGTGTTCGCCGATACCACTTGGACGCTGAGCGCGGGACTGGAGAATCTGCGCATCGGCGGTAGCGACGCCGACGGCGCCTCGGGAACGGGCAACGAGCTCGACAACCTTATCGACCTGAGCGGCATGGAGCATGGCGGAACCGCCTCGGGTCTCGCCGGCAACGACACCATCCTCGGCGCGCAGCACCACACCACCCTGCTCGGCGGCACCGGCAACGACTCCCTCGTCGGCCAGAACTTCGGCAACACGTTCAACGGCGGCGCCGGCAACGACACGCTAAACGGTCTGGGCGACTTCGTCTTCGATGTCACCCCGGGCGCGGCTAACGCCGACCTTATCCAGGGATTCAACAACAGCGACAACCAGATTCTGCTCGACGGCTCGGTATTCACCGCCCTCGGGTTCAACGGCACCTTCGCGGCCGATGACCCGCGCTTCTTCAGCGCGCCCGGCGCGCATGGTGGCCACGACGCAGACGATCGCATCATCTTCAATTCAGCGACCACGCAGCTCTGGTACGACGCGGATGGGAGCGGCTCCGGTGCCGCGCAGCTGATCGTCTCCGAAGCGCCCGGTCAATTCATTACCGCCGGGGACATCACGGTGTTCAATGCGCCGGGAGCAGCGATCAACGGCACGGAAGGCAACGACTCGCTGGTCGGCACGACCAGCAACGACACCATCAACGGCTTCGGCGGCAACGACACCATCGATGGCGGGGTCGGCGCCGACTCGATGGTTGGCGGCGCGGGCGACGACCTCTACTTCGTCGACAACACCGGCGATGTGATCGCCGAGTCGGAAAACGGCGGCATCGACGAGGTGCGGCCAAACATCAGCTTCCAGTACACGCTGCCGGACTGGGTGAACAACCTTACGCTCACTGGCGAAACCACGGTGGGCTTCGGCAATGCAATCGAGAACGCGATGCGCGGGCAAGACACGCGCTTCAGCGAGCTGCACGGCGCGGACGGGAACGACACCCTGATTTCCGGCGCCGCCGGGGCAACTATGTACGGCGACGCCGGAAACGACCAGATTACCGGCAGCGCCGTTCGAGATTTCGCGGCCGGCGGTGCTGGCGACGACTCGATCTCCACCGGCGCCGGTGATGACAGCGTCTCGCTGATGTTCGACGGCGGCGCGACCGGTTACGGTCGGGACACAATCGACGGCGGCGCCGGATTCGACGCGCTGGAGTTCTTCCAGAACGTCAGCCAAAGCGGCATCAATCTGAACATGGCGGCCGGCACCGTCAGCAATGCCCAGGGTAGCGCTGTCTTCACGAACATCGAATCTGTCTCGGGCACGAACAACAACGACCTGATGGTCGGCGACGCGGGCAATAACCGCTTGTCCGGCATTTTCGGCAACGACACGTTGGACGGTGGTGCGGGGAACGATACGCTGGTCGGCGATCAGACCTCGCTCGGCTTCCAGGGTGCCGACACCTTCGTCTTCTCGGCGACGCCCGGCGCGGCCAATGCGGACTCCGTCTCGGACTTCATCTCCGGCCTCGACACGATGCAGCTCGACGCCACGGTAATGGCGGCGCTCGGCGCATCCGGCCGCTTCTCATCCAGCGACGCACGCTTCTTCGCTGGTGCGGCAGCACACGATGCGGACGATCGCGTGATCTACAACTCCGCGAGTGGCCAGCTCTGGTACGACGCGGACGGCAACGGCGCTGGCAGCCAGCAGCTCCTCGCTACGTTGTCGGCAGGCGTTGCGCTCACCGCTTCGGACATCGTGGTCGCCAACGGCACGGCCGCGCCGCCTCCGCCGGACGGCACGAACGGCACCGAAGGCAACGACACGATGATCGGCACGGCCGGGAACGACACGCTGAACGGCCTCGGCGGCAACGACTTCATGCAGGGCCAGGCGGGTGTGGACGTCCTGCGCGGCGGAGCCGGCAACGACACCATGAGCGGCAACGACGGCAACGACTCGGTCGAAGGCGGCGCGGGCAACGATCGCGTCACGGGCGGCTCGGGCCAGGACGCGTTCGTCTTCCGCGAGTTCGGCGCCGCGAATGCGGACACTCTGACCGACTTCGACGGCAACGGCTGGGACAACCTGCGCTTCGACAATGCGGCCTTCACCGCATTGGGCGCGGATGGTCGCTTCTCCTCGGGAGATGCGCGCTTCTTCGCCGGCACGGCTGCGCACGATGCCGATGACCGCATCATCTACAACGCCGCTACCGAGCAGGTCTTGTACGACGCCGACGGCAACGGCGCCGGCGCCGCACAGCTCGTCGCGACTCTCCAGGCCGGCGCCGCGCTGGTCGCCTCTGACATCTGGGTAATCTGACATGGCCAATTTCAACGGTACGGAAGGCAACGACACCATCACCGGCGGCGCCGAGAGCGACGTCATCAACGGCAACGGCGGCAGCGACTCCCTCCTCGGCGGCGACGGCTCCGATACCGTCCGCGGCGGCGCGGGCAACGACTTCCTGAGCGGCAACGTCGGCACGGACTGGGTCGAAGGCGGCGTGGGCAATGACGAAGTGCGCGGCGGCTCCGGCCAGGACAGCATCGCGTTCCACGAATTCGGCGCGGCGAACGCGGACATCCTTTCCGATTTCGACGCCAGCTGGGACAACATCCAGCTCGACGCGGCCGCTTTTACGCAAATCGGCGCTGCCGGGCGCATGGCGGCGGGCGATGCGCGCTTCTTCTCTGGAACGGCGGCCCACGATGCGGACGACCGCATCATATACAACTCCGCCACCGGCCAGATCTATTACGACGCCGACGGCAACGGCGCCGGCGCCGCGCAGCTCATCGCGTCAATCTCGAATCATTCCGCCCTCACCGCCACGGACATCTGGGTATTTGGCTCGACCCCGTCCGGGCAGACGATCATCGGCACGGGCAGCGACGATACCCTCGTAGGTGGTCCAGGGAACGACCGCATCGAGGGACTCGGCGGAAATGACAGCCTCATCGGCAATGGCGGCGATGACCTGCTGATCGGCGGCGACGGCAACGACACGATGGACGGCGGTGCCGGCGACGACAGCCTTGACGGTGGACTCGGCGACGACACGTACATCAACCCGGATGCCGGAATAGCCGACACCGGCGGAATGGACACGGTCGTTGTGACCACCGGCAGCGGCCGTCTGCCGGCCGGCTTGGCCCTGGAGAACCTTATCCTGCGCGGTTCTTCAACGAACCCCGAGCTGACCGCGACCGGCAATGAATTCGATAACCGGGTCAGCGTGGAGCTCACCAGCAGCAACGCCGTATTCGTGGATGGCGGCGCCGGGAATGACACACTGATCGGCGGCGATACCGGCGAGCGGTTCACGTTCCGCCTGGATGCCTCGGGGAGCTTCGGGCATGACGTAGTCGACGGCGGCGGCGGCTTCGATTGGCTGCTCCTGGGCGGAAATGGGCAGGTCTCGGTGAACTTCGAAGATGGATTCGTGGCGACGTCGTCACCGAATTCCACCATCAACTTCTCGAACATCGAGGCAGTTTCCGGCAGCCCCTTCGACGACCAGATGATGGCCGACGATGGCGGGCGGAGGTTGTTTGGCGCTGCGGGAAACGATCGATTGCTCGGCGGCGCGGGCGCCGATTTCCTCTCCGGTGATTCTGTCTTCGACGCTCCAAGCGAGCCGCTCGGAAATGATTCGCTGTTCGGCCACGGCGGCAATGACACCCTCGATGGACGCCGTGGTGCGGATTTCCTGGAAGGCGATGCGGGCAACGACGCGCTCTTTGGCGGCAATGACAACGATGTCTTTTTCTTCGCCGAGACGGGAGCTGCCAATGCCGACACCATTTCCGACTTCGAGTCTGGCAAGGACAGCATCGTCCTCTACAACGGCGCGATGACCGAACTCGGTGCCCCCGGCAGCTTCGCTCCCGACGACGCTCGGTTCTACGCTGCCGCGGGCGCGAGCGGCGGTCATGATGCGGACGACCGCGTCGTGTACGACACGACCACGGGAAGGCTCTATTACGACGCGGATGGCTCCGGAACCGGCGTGGCGCAAATCATCGCCACCGTCTCTGCATTCGGTAGCATTGCCAGCGTCTTGGCCTCGGATATCGCCGTCAACAACGTTACCGCACCGCGCGGCCAGACATTCGACGGCACCCCAGGCAA
>C688J18823_10003215_pt1 | contig 10327 bp, 8 predicted proteins | sample HopSoiMetagenom1_FD_18823 | JGI IMG/M metagenome (IMG submission 18823) | reverse complement strand
CCGCCGACGCCGACCCGGGCCGGGTCGGCGCCCAGTCTAGGGGCGTGCTCCACCGTCCAGTCGTAGGCCGCGACCGCGTCGTCGTACGCCGCCGGGAACGGGTGCTCGGGCGCCAGGCGGTAGTCGACCGACAGGACGCGGACACCGGACTGCTCGGCCAGGAACCGACAGACCGCGTCGTGGCTGTCGAGGTCGCCGCACCAGAAGCCGCCACCGTGGAAGAACACGAGCAGCGAGCCCGGCTCCCGTGCGCCGGACGGGGCGTAGAGCCGGGCGGGCCGGTCGGCCACCCGGAGCGAGCGCACCGACCCGATCCGCTGCTCACCGCAGGTGTACGACGTGGTGCGGAGCAGCACCCGGCGACCCTCTGGGACGGGCAGCTCCTCGGCGCCGGGCAACCGGGCCAACCGCTGCATGCGCAGCATCAGCTGGAGGTCGGTGGCCAGGGTGTTGCCGTCGACCCTGACCGGTCGCCCGGCCAGCGCCCGCTGGAGCGGCTCCGGGAGCGACATCGCAGCGGCCAGCGCCGACCGCTCCAACCGGGTCCGCACGGTCACGGTGCCCAAACCTAGTTGCTGTGGTTGCACGTTCACGCGGCGGTGCCACACTGGCGGGCATGACCCTGGACAGCGCCGACACCGCCGTCGCGTCCCACGGGAACGGCGTCCCCGAGGAGCCGTTCGACGTCGAGCCGCCGTACGTCGCCAGTGACGAGGCGCTGGCGGCGGTGGAGAAGTTCGAGGACCGGTTCCTCGACCGGGAGCTGTCCTGGCTGCGGCTCAACCAGCGGGTCCTGGAGCTGGCCGAGGACGAGAGCCAGCCGCTGCTCGAGCGGGTCCGGTTCGCCGCCATCTTCACCAGCAACCTCGACGAGTTCTTCATGGTCCGCGTGGCCGGCTTCAAGCGCCGGATCGCGGCCGGTCTGGCCGTGCGGGCGGCCTCCGGGCTGCTGCCCCGCGAGATCCTGGAGCGGATCTGGGACAAGTCCCGGACACTGAGCGAGCGGCACGCGAGGCTGTTCACCGAGACGCTGGTGCCCGAGCTGAACGAGGCCGGCATCGAGCTGGTGCGGTGGGGTGACCTCGACCGGGAGGAGCAGCGCTTCTGCAAGAAGCTGTTCAAGGACCGGATCTTCCCGGTGCTCACGCCGCTCGCGGTGGACCCGGCCCACCCGTTCCCCTACATCTCCGGCCTGTCCCTCAACCTGGCGCTCACGATCCGCAACCCGAAGACCGGCAAGGAGCACTTCGCGCGGGTCAAGGTGCCGCCGATCTTCGACCGCTTCGTGCCGCTCGGCAACCAGCGGTTCGTCCCGCTCGAGGACGTCATCAGCGAGCACCTCAAGCGGCTCTTCCCCGGCATGGAGATCCTGGAGGTGCACACCTTCCGGGTCACCCGCAACGAGGACCTCGAGGTCGAGGAGGACGACGCGGAGAACCTCCTGGCCGCCCTGGAGAAGGAGCTGCTGCGCCGGCGGTTCGGGCCTCCGGTGCGGCTCGAGGTCGAGGAGTCGATGACCCAGGGCGTGCTCGACCTGCTCGTCACCGAGCTCGGCGTCAGCGAGGAAGAGGTGTTCCGGCTCCCGGGCCCGCTCGACCTGCGTGGTCTGCACGGCATCGCCGACCAGAACCGTGAGGAGCTGAAGTACGCCGCGTTCGTCCCGGCCACGCACCCGCTGCTGGCCGAGGTCGAGTCCGCGACGCCCGTGGACGTGTTCAAGGCCACCCGCCGCCACGACGTACTGCTGCACCACCCCTACGACTCGTTCGCCACGTCGGTGCAGCGGTTCATCGAGCAGGCAGCGGCCGACCCGCACGTGCTGGCGATCAAGCAGACGCTCTACCGGACCTCGGGCGACAGCCCCATCATCGACGCCCTCATCGACGCCGCCGAGGCGGGCAAGCAGGTGCTGGTGCTGGTCGAGATCAAGGCCCGCTTCGACGAGGAGGCGAACATCCGCTGGGCCCGCAAGCTCGAGCAAGCCGGCTGCCATGTCGTCTACGGCCAGGTGGGGCTCAAGACGCACTGCAAGCTGGCCATGGTCGTGCGTGACGAGCCGGAGGGGATCCGCCGCTACACCCACATCGGCACCGGCAACTACAACGGCAAGACCGCACGGATGTACGAGGACCTCGGCCTGCTCACCACGGACGAGCTGATCGGCGAGGACGTCGCGCACCTGTTCAACAACCTGTCCGGCTACGCACGCAACCCGTCCTACGAGCAGCTGCTGGTGGCACCCGACTCGGTTCGGAACGGGTTGGTGGAGCGGATCGAGCGCGAGATCGAGCACCACCGGGCCGGCCGGCCGGCCCGGATCCGGATGAAGATGAACTCGCTGGTCGACGAGGCCGTGATCGACACGCTCTACCTCGCGGCGCAGGAGGGCATCCAGATCCAGCTCGTGACGCGGGCGATCTGCGCGCTGCGACCGGGGGTGCCGGGGCTGTCGGAGCCGATCGAGGTGCGCTCGATCCTGGGCCGTTTCCTCGAGCACAGCCGGGTCTACTGGTTCGACAACGGCGGCGAGCCGGAGGCCTGGATCGGGTCTGCGGACATGATGCACCGCAACCTCGACCGGCGCGTCGAGGTGCTGGTGCGGCTCCCGGAGCCGCAGCTGGTCGACGAGGTGAGCGAGATGCTCGACCTGGCGTTCGCCCCGGACACCTTTGCCTGGGAGCTGAAGAGCGACGGCGACTGGGTGCAGAACAGCGGCCGGGTGTCCTATCAGGACACGCTGATCGAGCGCCACCGCCGGCGGCGTACGGCCGGATGAACAGACCCTGACTTGCGTCTGTCGCCGGGTCACCCCCTAGGCTGTCCGGCGGCCAGAAGTCCGGCCCCCAGACCTGACCGCCGTCACGCCAGGAGTAGTCAGTGGCACTGCGCTTCCGCCCTGTCGACACGGCGTTCTACGACCTGTTCACCGAGTCGGCGCAGCACCTCGTGACCGGCGCCGGCCTGCTGGCCGAGATGCTCAGCGACACCGCGGTCCACGCGGACGTCGCGGCCCGGATGCGGCAGGCCGAGCACGACGCCGACGAGACCACGCACGCGCTGATCAAGCGGGTGAACACGACGTTCGTGACGCCGTTCGACCGCGAGGACATCTACCGGCTGGGCTCCGGGCTCGACGACGTCATGGACATGATGGACGAGGTCGTCGACCTGATCCTGCTCTACGAGGTGAAGGTGTTGCCGCCGGAGCTGTCGCAGCAGGTCGACGTGGTCCAGCGGTGCGCCGAGCTGACTGCGGCCGCCATGCCGGGGCTGCAGGCGCCTGCGAAGCTCGAGGAGTACTGGATCGAGATCAACCGGCTCGAGAACACCGGCGACAAGAACCACCGGCGGATCCTGGCTCGGCTCTTCTCCGGCGAGTTCAAGACCATCGAGGTGCTCAAGCTGAAGGACATCGTCACCGCACTGGAGGGCGCGATCGACGCCTTCGAGACGGTGGCGAACATCGTCGAGCAGATCGCCGTCAAGGAGAGCTGAGCCCCGCCCATGGAGCTCGCGATCGTCATCGCGGTCGTCGTCGTCGCCCTGGCCTTCGACTACACGAACGGGTTTCACGACGCGGCGAACGCCATCGCCACGTCGGTCTCCACCCGCGCGCTGACCCCGCGCGTGGCACTCATCCTGGCCGCGGTCATGAACTTCGTCGGTGCGCTGCTCGGGCAGGAGGTCGCCAAGACCGTCCAGAGCGTGCTCACGATCAGCGGGGTCTCGGACACAGCCGGGCTGGTCATCGTGCTGGCCGGGCTGCTCGGGGCGATCAGCTGGAACCTGGTCACCTGGTACTTCGGCCTGCCGTCGTCCTCGTCGCAAGCCCTCATCGGGGGCTTGGTGGGTGCCGGAGTGGTCGGTGGTGTGACCGTCGAGTGGCAGACGATCCTCGACAAGGTCGTGATCCCGATGGTGGCCTCGCCGATCGTCGGGTTCGCGCTGGCCTTCCTGATCATGCTGTCGATCATGTGGATCTTCCGGCGCCGCAACCCGCACAAGGTCTACCGCGGCTTCCGGATGGCGCAGACCCTCTCCGCGGCCGGACTCGCGCTCGGCCACGGCCTCCAGGACGCCCAGAAGACGATGGGCGTGATCTTCCTGGCGGTCACGACGGCGGGCTACTACTCCGCGGACCAGGAGAACCTGCCGCTGTGGATCGTGATCTCCTCGGCGGCCGCCATCTCGTTCGGCACCTACTCCGGCGGCTGGCGGATCATGCGGACGCTGGGCCGCCGGATCATCCACCTCGACCCCGCGCGCGGCTTCTCCGCCGAGACCGCCGGCACGGTCGTGCTCTACACCACGGCGTTCGTCTTCGAGGCCCCGATCTCGACGACCCACGTGATCACCACCGCGATCATGGGCGCCGGCGCCACCAAGCGCTTCTCCGCCGTCCGCTGGGGCGTGGCCCGCTCGATCGTCATCGCCTGGGTCCTCACCTTCCCCATGGCCGGCTCCGCCGCCGCGCTGATCTACCTCGTCTTCCGGTACCTGTTCCGGCTGCCGTGAGGGCCGGCGCCGAGGCCGACCGGACCCGGCTCAGCCGAAGCGGCCGGAGATGTAGGCCTCGGTGGCGTCGTTGTCCGGGTTGCTGAACATCTTCTTGGTCGCGTTGAACTCGACCAGGTGACCGGGCTGGCCGGCCGCCTTGAGGTTGAAGAAGCCGGTGTCGTCGGAGACCCGGGCGGCCTGCTGCATGTTGTGGGTGACGATCACGATCGTGTACTCGGCCTTGAGCTCGTGGATCAGGTCCTCGATGGCCGAGGTCGAGATCGGGTCCAGGGCCGAGCACGGCTCGTCCATCAGCAGCACCTGTGGCTCGACGGCGATGGCTCGCGCGATGCAGAGCCGCTGCTGCTGGCCGCCGGAGAGGCCCATGCCCGGCTTGTTGAGCCGGTCCTTCACCTCGGTCCAGAGGTTGGCACCGCGCAGCGACTTCTCGACGATCGCGTCAGCCTTGTCCCGCTTCATGCGGTTGGAGTTGAGCCGGTTCCCCGCCAGCACGTTGTCGTAGATCGACATCGTGGGGAACGGGTTCGGGCGCTGGAAGACCATCCCGATCTGGCGGCGTACGGCGACCGGGTCCACGGCCCCGTCGTATAGGTCCTGCCCGTCGACGACGATCTTGCCGTCCACCCGGGCGCCGGGGATCACCTCGTGCATCCGGTTGAGCGAGCGCAGGAACGTCGACTTGCCGCAGCCGGACGGGCCGATGAACGCGGTCACCGCCTTCGCGCGGATGGTCATGTTGACGCCCTGGACGGCGAGGAAGTCGCTGTAGTAGATGTCGAGGTCCGAGACGTCGATGCTCTTGGCCATGGCCGGTCAGCCTTTCTTGCCCACGCTGTGTTGCGGGTGAGTGTGCATGAGGGTTTGCATGAGGAGCTACTTGGTCGGGACCGCGAAGATCTTGCCGATGATGCGCGCCACGAGGTTCAGCAGCAGCACCAGCACGATGAGGACGAGGGATGCCGCCCACGCGCGGGCGATCCCGGGCGGGTCGGTGCCGGGCGGCGCGGTGCGCGGCACCACGCCGGGCTGGGTGAACGAGTAGAAGATGTAGACGGGCAGGGTCATCATCCGGCCGCTGAACGGGTTGAGGTTCATCGTGTTCGTCGCGCCACAGACCACGAGCAGCGGTGCGGTCTCACCGATCACCCGGGCCACCGCGAGCGTGACGCCCGTGATGATGCCGCCGAGCGAGGTCGGGAGGACCACCTTGACGATCGTGCGCCACTTCGGGATGCCCAGGGCGTAGGACGCCTCGCGGAGGTCGTCGGGGACCAGCCGCAGCATCTCCTCGGTCGAGCGGACCACGATCGGCACCATCAGCAGGGACAGCGCTACCGCGCCGCCCAAGCCGAACCTGATCGCGGGTCCCAGGATCAGGACGAACAGCGAGAGGGCGAACAGGCCGGCCACGATCGAGGGGATGCCGGTCATCACGTCCACGAGGAACGTGATGGCGTGCGCCAGCCGGCTCCGCTTGCCGTACTCGACCAGGAAGATCGCGGTCATGATGCCGATGGGCACCGAGATCAGGGCGGCGATGAAGGTGACCAGCAAGGTGCCGACGAGCGCGTGCGCGATGCCGACGTCGGGTGACAAGGGGTTGTGCGAGTCGTTGGTCAGGAAGTCGATGGAGATGCTGTCGAGGCCTTGGGCGATGACGATGTAGAGCACCCAGACCAGCGGCACGACCGCGACGACGCACGTGCCCCAGACCAGGGTGGTCATCAGCCGGTCGACGGCGGCGCGGCGGTTCTCGACGACGAACGACCAGGCCGGCAGGGCCACGGTGAACACGAGGCCGGCGAGCACGACGGCGGCCACGATGCCCCAGCCGAAGAGGACGGCGAGCAGGGCACCCACGGCGAGCGAGAGGACGCCGACCAGGATCGGCGCCCAGAGTGGCAGCTTCGCCTGGGTCAAGGAGAGCGACTGCCGGGTCTCCGGAGCGGGAGGGAGGTCGGTGGCCGTGCTCATGCTGCGAACCTCTTCTCGGAGCGGCCGACGATCCACCTGGCGGTGAAGTTGACCAGGAAGGTCAGCGCGAACAGCGCGAGACCGGTCGCGATCAGCACGTGCAGCTTCTCCGGGGTCGCCTCGGCGAAGCTGGTCGCGATGTTGGAGGCGATGGTGGCCGGGTTGTCGGTGCTGATCAGGTTGAGCGTCACCAGCGGGCTGGCCGAGAGAACGATGGCGACCGCCATGGTCTCGCCCAGGGCTCGACCCAGCCCGAGCATGACGGCGGAGACGATCCCGGACCGGGCGTAGGGGAGGACGGTGAGCCGCACCATCTCCCACCTCGTCGCTCCGAGCGCCATCGCGGCCTCCCGGTGCAGGCTCGGGGTCTGCGCGAAGATCTCGCGGCTGATCGCGGTGATGATCGGCAGGATCATGATGGCCAGCACGAGGCCGGCGGTCAGCATGGTCCGGCCGGTGGCGGACGGCGGCCCCGCGAAGAACGGGATCCAGCTCGCGTGCTCGTACAGCCAGTTGTAGAGCGGCGTGAGGTGCTTGGCGAGGGTGAACGCGCCCCACAGGCCGAAGATCACCGACGGAACCGCGGCCAGGAGGTCGATCACGTACGAGATCGGCGCGGCGATCTGTCGCGGCGCGTAGATCGCGATGAACAGGGCGACCCCCAGCGCGAAGGGCACCGCGATGACCAGCGCGATGATGGCGGCCAGCACGGTGCCGAAGAGCAAGGAACCGACGTACGGCCAGAAGCTGTCCTTCGGCGCGTAGTTGTGCGCGGCCTGCGAGATGCCCGGGATCCCCTCGACGGCCAGGAACACGAACACGCCGGCCAGGGCCAGCATGATGGTGAGCCCCGCCCCCCGGGTCAGCCCGGCGAAGATCCTGTCGCCTCGCCTGGTCGAGGTGGTCGAGCCGCCCTCGTCGTCCGGCGGGATCGGCAGTCCGGCCCCTCCTGTCATCGGACTGCTGGTGGTCACAGCGTCGTCCTTCCTAACTACGGCGATCCCTGACGGTCCGGCCGGGGAGGTCCCGGCCGGACCCGTCAGGGATCGGTGGTGTCACCAAGGGTGGTCCGCAGGCTCAGCTTCCGGAGATCTTGGCGACGATGTCCTGCGCCTTCGAGGCCAGCTCGGAGTCGAGCGGAGCCGAGCCGGCCTGGGTGGCGGCAGCCTGCTGGCCCTCGTCGCTGACCATGTAGGACAGGTAGCCCTTCACCAGCGCCGCCGTGTTGGCGTCGTCGTAGGTCGGGCAGGCGATCTCGTAGGACGCGAGCAGCAGCGGGTAGGCGCCCGGGTCGGTGATCGTGCGGTCGATCGAGATGGCCAGGTCGTTGGCGTCGCGGCCATCGACGGTCGGCGAGCTGGCCACGACGGCGGCTGCTCCCTCGGCGGTCGGCTGGTTGAAGGTGTCGCCGACCTCGATCGAGGCGATGCCGACGCCGGTGGCCTGGCTGAAGTCGGCGTACCCGATGGTGCCGTCGCCGCCCTTGACCGCGGANACGACNCCCGAGGTGCCCTCGGCCTTCTCACCGCTGCTGGTCGGCCAGGTGTCGTCCGGGGGAGCCGTCCAGGCGCCGTCGGAGGTCTTCGACANGTAGTCGGTGAAGTTCGCTGTCGTGCCGGAGTCGTCCGACCGGTGCACCGCGGTGATCGCGGTGTCGGGTAGCTCCACGCCGTCGTTCAGNGCGGCGATGGCGGGGTCGTTCCACTTGGTGATGTCGCCCTGGAAGATGTGGGCCAGCGTGNCCGAGTCGAGGTTGAGCTCGTCGACACCGCTGAGGTTGTAGATCACCGCGATCGGGCTGATGTAGACCGGCACCTCGATCGCCGCCTGGCCGCCGCAGCGCGCCTTGGCCTGGTCGACCTCGGAGGTGCCGGCGGAAGCGTCGTCGCTCAGGGCCGAGTCTGAGCCGGCGAACTCATAGGCCTTCGAGATGAAGTTCGTGCGCCCGGTGCCGGAGCCGACCGGGTCGTAGTTGACGGTCACAGCGTTGGCCTGGCCCTGGAAGCCGGCGGTCCATGCCGCCTGGGCTGACTGCTGGGCCGAGGAGCCGCCGCCGTTCAGCGTGCCGCTGAGGCTCGAGACGTCGCCTGAGCCGCCCCCACCGCTGGCGCTGTCGTTGCCGCTGTCGCTGTCGCTACCGCACGCGGTGAGCGCCAGCGCGAGCGCGGCGAATACGGGCACGACCCCACGGCGGAGGTTGCGTCCAGTTGCAAGCGTGCTCTTCACACGTATCTCCTGAGTCATTTCGGAACTTACGGCGCGAAGGTAGGGAGGCGAGGTGTCCGGCCCTGTGGGCGCGGGTGAACGGCGAATGAACGGAGGCGGTCCGTCTCATGGCGGCCTCACGGGCGTGAGACGACGATCACGTGAACGACCTCGAGCGACGCTCCGCGGCCGGGTGTTTCAGCCGACGAGATGCCGCTCGGTCGCCACGACCTCGTGCTTGCGCAGGTGAGCGACCACCAGCTCGCCCGGCGCGAGCCCCGGGTCCTCGAACCCGGCCGCGTCGAACACCCAGGGCAGCACCGGCCGGTGCGTGCAGAGGGCGAGCCCGCCGGCCGAGGCCGGCGTGTCGTGCAGGTCGTCGAGCAGCCCGGTCACCAGCTCCCGCACGGCCTTCTTGCTCGCGCCCTCCTCGCTCAGCACGCGGTCGGCGCGGAGCTGCCAGCCGGTGGCCTCGGCGTAGGGCTCCAGGGTCTGGAGGCAGCGGGTGCTGCTCGAGCTGACCATCCGCCGGACGTCGTATGCCGAGAGCAGCGGCACCAGCCGCTCCGCCTGGTGCTTCCCGGTGGCCAGCAGCGGCCGCTCGCGGTCGTCCGAGCGCCAGGCCTTGCGGGACCGGGCCTGGCTGTGCCGGACGATCAGCAGGGTGCGGGTCTTGCGCGCCTGGTGCAGCGCCTCGGCCAGCGTGTCCACGTCGAACTGGTAGGTGAGCCGCCGCCGCGCCTTGTCGATGGGGAACCAACCGACCTCGTCGATCTCGGAGTTGGGCTGGTAGCCGCTCACGTCGCCGTCGCCCACCGCACGGGCCACCCAGTAGTGCACCAGCTTGGTCCCGGCCCGGATCGGGTAGCGCTGGTCGCGCAGCGGCACACCCAGCCGGATCCGGACCCCGGTCTCCTCCTCGACCTCACGGATCGCCGCGCTGGTGGCGTGCTCGCCCCTGTCCAGCTTCCCCTTGGGGAACGACCAGTCGTCGTACTTCGGCCGGTGCACCAGCAGCACCTCGGCGCCGGGTCCCAGGACCACCGCACCTGCCGAGACGACCTCACGCGCACGTCCGGTGGGCGAGGGCATGTTCAGAGTGTTCCACGCCCCAAACCGCGCGTGGAACACTCGTGTCACAGCAACACGCGTCAAGGAGGAGACCCGGTTGGCACAGCCGTGGGGACGTCGGCTGACCGTGGTCGCGGGGGCGGTGCTGGCGCTGGTCCTCCTGACGGTCGGCACCGTGGCCGGGGTCCGGTGGTGGCGGCAGAGCCACCGCACCGATCTCGAGCGGGCGCTCGCCTACGCGCCACCGCAGACCGCGCGGTTCTCCTGGACCGACTGGGCCGGCGTACGCCGCGAGCTGGGCGCCCACCTCGACGACCGTTCCCCGGCGGGGGACGTGGAGCGCTTCCTGTCCGACGGCTACGACGCCGACCTCACCTCCGGCTCGGCCATGGTCGACTCGGCCACCGTGCTCCAGGAGGCGTTCGGCTTCTCCCCGGCCGACGTCGACTGGGAGCTGCTGGCCCAGAGCACCACCGGGTCGGTGCTGATCGCGGGGCTGCCGGACGGCTTCGACGTCGGCGAGCTCGGCGACGACTTCGAACGGCTGGGCTACGAGCGG
>C688J18823_10003214_pt1 | contig 10330 bp, 7 predicted proteins | sample HopSoiMetagenom1_FD_18823 | JGI IMG/M metagenome (IMG submission 18823) | reverse complement strand
GAAGTCCGGTCAGCGCGTCCCGCGGCTGGTGTGGTTCTACTTCGACGGCAACGACGTGATCGTCTACTCGCAGCCCAACGCCGCCAAGGTCAGACACATCAACGCCCATCAGCGGGTCAGCCTGAATCTTGACTCCGACGGCAACGGCTCCGGCATCATCATCGTCGGTGGCGTTGCATCGGTCGAGGCGGAAGGCGCCGATCCGTTGTGGACGAGCAGTATCTGACGAAGTACGGCGAGTACGCCGCCAGCCTTGGCTTCAGCAAGGAGTTCCTCGCCGCGTACAGCACCCGGCTGAAGATCGCCGTCGACAAGGTATGGACGACACCGACCGGAGGCTAACTTTCGCAGTCGATAGGACTCCCTCAGGACATGGCGCCCAACGTCCGTTGCAGATCTGGCTTCATCTGCTGAAGCTGCTGGCCCCATTCCGGCCAATTGTGGAGGCCGCTATCGGGGAAATTGAACACGGCGTTCTTACCTCCGGCAGCGATGTATTGATCACGGAATGCAATGTTGCCGTCGCGGGTGAATCCCTCGAGGAAACCGAGGATTCCCGCATTGGGAGGATTGCCAGAGATGTCGGAAGGGCTTCCCGTTCCGCAGTAGATCCACAGCCGGGTGTTGTTGGCGACCAGCTTCGGGATACTGACCGTCGGATCGTTGCGTGCCCATGCCGGGTCACCCGGCGGCCCCCACATCGCGCCAGGGTTGAAGCCCCCGGCGTCGTTCATGGCCAGGGCAACCCTGCCCGGCCACGGCTCGGCGGACAGGTTCAAGAAGCCAGACAGCGATCCCGCGTAGACGAACTGCTGCGGGTGATAGGCGGCCAACACCAGCGCCGCCGAGCCGCCCATCGACAGCCCGACCGCGGCATTGCCGGTGCGACTTACCTTCTTGTTGGCCGAGAGCCAGGCGGGTAGCTCCTCGGTCAGGAAGGTCTCCCATTTGTAGGTCCAGGTGCCACCGTTGCCGACGGCCGGCTCATACCAGTCGGTGTAAAAGCTCGACATGCCGCCGACGGGCATGACGATCGACATGCCGGATTGATGGAACCAGTCAAACGCCGAGGTCTCGATGTCCCAACCGTTGCGGTCATCCCGTGCGCGCAGACCATCGAGCAGGTAGACGGCGTGCGACCCACCGCCTTGAAATTGCACGGGAATGTCACGGCCCATCCCCGCCGAGGGCACCTTCAAGTATTCGATCGGCAAACCGGGGCGCGAATCCGCATTCGCAGTCGCAAAACCCCCGGCAGCGACCAGGCCGCACATCACCACCGCGACCAGCGCCGAAACAACAAGACGGCGCAACCACATCAATTTCATGGAGTTAACGCGCATGCATGCCATCACAATGCACAGTCACGCGGCGGCGCAATGGTTTTGCGAAAATCCGCGCGAAATGTGCGCTTGCATTTCAGCGGAAGTCGCGGCTGCGGGAGCCGACGGTCAACTTGAGCTTTCCCATCCGCTCGGCCACGACGGTGATGGCGCCGGTGGCGTTTTGCACCTGGCCGCGGATCAGCAGCGCCGACGCCGTCTGCGCCAGCCTGCGGTGCCGCGCCCAAACCCCCTGCGAACACAAGATGTTGACCATCCCGGTTTCGTCCTCGAGGTTGAGGAACGTCACGCCCTGCGCAGTCGCGGGCCGCTGCCGATGCGTCACCGCGCCTGCCACCAACACGCGGGTTCCGTCCGGGATGGCCAGCAGCTGGTCGGCGGGCACCACGCCGATGGCGTCGAGGTCCTCCCTCAGGAACTGGGTGGGATAGCTGTCCGGTGAAATGCCGGTGGCCCACACGTCCGAAGCGGCCACCTCCAGCTCGGTCATGCCGGGCAACGACGGGATGTGCGACGACGAGCCAACGCCCGGCAGCCGGTCGGGCCGCTGCGTTGCGGCCGCACCAGCCGCCCACAATCCTTCGCGGCGGGTGACCCCGAAGCAGCCCAGCGCCCCCGCGGTGGCCAGTGCCTCGGTCTGCGGTACAGACAGCTGCACGCGTCCGGTCACGTCGAGCAGGGAAACGAACGGCCCGTTGGCCTTTCGCTCGTCGACGATCTTCTCGGCCAACTCGTCGCCGATGTGGCGGACACTGCCGAGGCCCAGCCGCACCTCCATCCCGGCGTTCTCCAGCGTGGCGTGCGCAAGGCTGGCGTTGACGTCAGGCCCGTGCACGGTAACCCCGTGCCTGCGGGCGTCGGCCACCAGCGACTGCGGCGAGTAGAAGCCCATCGGTTGCGCCCGCAGCAGCGCCGCACAGAACGCCGCCGGATGATGCAGCTTGAACCACGACGAGTAGAACACCAACGAGGCGAACGACAGCGAATGGCTTTCCGGGAAGCCGAAATTGGCGAAGGCTTCCAGCTTCTCGTAGATCCGGTCGGCCACCTCGCCGGTGATGCCGTGCCGCTCGCGCATGCCGTCGTAGAACCGGCCGCGCAGTCGTTGCATCCGCTCGGTGGAGCGCTTGGATCCCATCGCCCGGCGCAACTGGTCGGCCTCGGCGGCAGAGAAGCCTGCGCAGTCGACCGCGAGCTGCATGAGCTGCTCCTGAAATAGCGGAACTCCCAATGTCTTCCGCAGGGCGGCCTCCATCGACGGGTGGTCGTAGGTGACGGGTTCGACGCCGTTGCGCCGCTTGATGAAGGGGTGCACCGACCCGCCCTGGATCGGTCCGGGGCGGATCAGCGCCACCTCGACCACCAGGTCGTAGAACACCCGCGGCTTCAACCGCGGCAGCGTGGCCATCTGCGCGCGCGACTCCACCTGAAACACCCCGACGGAATCGGCTTTCTGCAACATTTCGTACACCGCGGGCTCGGAGAGGTCCAGTTTCGCGAGGTCGACTTCGAGGCCCTTGTGCTCGCGCACCAGGTCGATGCAGTAGTGCAGCGCCGAGAGCATGCCCAGCCCGAGCAGGTCGAACTTCACCAAACCGATTGCCGCGCAGTCGTCTTTGTCCCACTGCAGGACGCTGCGGTTCTCCATCCGCGCCCACTCCACGGGGCACACGTCGGCGATCGGCCGATCGCAGATCACCATGCCGCCGGAGTGGATGCCCATATGCCGCGGCAGGTTGGAGATCTGCTTGGCCAGGTCGATCACCGGTTCCGGGATGTCTTCGACATGCGGAGTTTCGGCCAGGCTGCCCCACTGGCCGATCTGCTTGCTCCACGCATCCTGCTGGCCCTGCGAAAACCCCAGCGCCCGGGCCATGTCACGGACCGCGCTGCGGCCGCGGTAGGTGATCACGTTGGCGACTTGGGCGGCGTAGTCACGGCCGTAGCGGTCGTAGACGTATTGGATCGCCTTCTCGCGTAAGTCGGATTCGATATCGATGTCGATGTCCGGCGGCCCGTCGCGCGCCGGGGACAGGAACCGCTCGAACAGCAACTCGTTGGCGATCGGGTCGACGTTGGTGACGCCGAGCGCGTAGCAGACCGCCGAGTTTGCCGCCGAGCCGCGGCCCTGGGCCAGGATGCCGTTCTCCCGGCAGAACCGGGTGATGTCGTGCACCACCAGGAAGTAGCCCGGAAAGGTCAGCTGCTCAATGATTTTCAGCTCGTGTTCGATCTGGGCGTACGCCCGCGGCGCCCGCTCCGGCGGGCCATAGCGATTGCGGGCACCCTCCATGACCAGATGCCGCAGCCAGCTGTCCTCGGTGTGCCCGTCCGGGACGTCGAACGGCGGCAGCTGCGGAGCGATCAGCGCCAGCCCGAACGCGCACTGCTCGCCGAGTTCGGCCGCGGCCGTCACCACCTCGGGGACTCCGGCGAACAGCCGCGCCATCTCCTCCCCCGATCGCAGATGAGAACCACCCAGTGGTGCAAGGAAACCGGCCGCCTCGTCTATCGAGTTGCGGGCCCGGATCGCGCCCATCGCCATGGCCAGCCGACCCCGCGACGGCTCCGCGAAATGAGCTGCGGTGGTGGCGACGACGCCGAGCCCGAACCGCGGTGCAAGGTCGGCCAGCGCGGCGTTGCGCTCGTCGTCAAGAGGATGGCCGTGATGGGTCAGCTCGATGCTGACCCGGTGGGCACCGAACCGGTCCACTAGGTCGGCCAAGGCCCTGCTGGCGGTTTCTGGGCCGCCGGTGTCCAACGCTTGGCGCACATGGCCTTTGCGGCATCCGGTCAGGATGTGCCAGTGCCCTCCGGCCGCCTCCGTCAGCGCGTCATAGTCATAGCGCAGCTTGCCTTTCTCCCCCCCGGCCAGATGTGCCATCGCCAGCTGTCGCGACAGCCGTCGATAACCCTCTGGCCCGCGGGCCAGCACCAGCAGGTGCGGCCCTGGCGGATCGGGATCCTCGGTGCGGTCGCCACCGCCGAGTGACAGCTCCGCGCCGAACACCGTCTGCATCTCGAGTTCCTTGGCGGCCTCCGCGAACCGCACCACTCCGTAGAGCCCGTCGTGGTCGGTGAGCGCAATGGCCCGCAGATCGAGCCTGGCGGCCTCCTCGACGAGTTCCTCCGGCGTGCTGGCACCGTCGAGGAAGCTGTACGCCGAATGCGCGTGCAACTCGGCGTACGGAACCGCCGAACCCGGCCGCTGCACGTCCAGCGGTTCGTAGCTGCCGCGCTTGCGTGACCATGCCGGGCTGTCGCCGCCGTCGCCCACTTGCTCGTCAATTGGCCAGCCGGCGCGGCGGGGTTTGCCGTTGAGCACCCGCTCCATTTCGGTCCAGCTCGGCGGCCCGCTATGCCAGCCCATTCACTCAGCATAATCGAACGCATGTTCGATAGCGAGATGCGAGCGCGATGATTTCCGCCATCGCATCCGGTCAACAAGCTATGGGTACACAGACTTCGCGCAGCGGTCACCTGCCAATCAACGGCCTGAGCCTCTACCACGAGGTGTACGGCGAGCTCAGCGCGTCGAAGGTGCCTCCGTTGCTGCTTATCCCCGGCGCGTTCATGGCCACCGAGTCGATGATGTCGTGGGTCTCTGCGTTCGCGGGCTCGCGTGCCGTGATCATCTTCGATCAGCAGGGGCATGGCCGCACCCCCGATGCGGCACGCAAGATGTCCTACGAACAGTTCGCCGACGATGCCGCGGAGTTGCTGCGCGCCTTGAAGGTTGAGCGCACGGATGTGATGGGGTACTCGCAAGGCGGCGGGGTCGCGCTGCAGCTAGCGCTCCGTCACCCGACGCTCGTCAACAAGCTGGTCTCCATGTCCGCCACCTACCGCCAGGACGGCTGGTACCCGTCGGTGCTCAAGGGCATCGAGGGTCTGACCGCCAAAGCGTTTGCAGGCACGCCCGTCGAGACGGCCTTCAAGGAGCACACGCCGGACGCCGAAGCGTTCGACGCCTATCTCGAAAAGATGAAGGTGTTGAACATCGAGGACCAGAACATCAGCGACGCGGAGATGCGGTCGATTTCCGCGAAGACGATGGTCATTGTCGGCGACGCGGATGGCGTGAAGCCAGAGCATGCGCTGGCGATGTTCGAGCTGCGCGGTGGCGGCGATGAGGAGGCGGCAGCTTCGGGGATGCTGCAAAAGGTTCCGGCTGCGCGCTTGGTGGTTCTGCCGGCGATGTCGCACATAGGCATCGCGGGCGAGTCAGCAGTGCTGGTGCCGATGGTGACTGCGTTTCTCGATGATGTGCCGCCGGCGGCGCCGGAGCTCTTTTGAGCGCGATGAATTTCGCGACCATCTTTGGTCAATACTTCAACACCAGCCCGCTCCCGATGCTTCTGGAGGAATCCGTGACCGAGCAGACCGCCACCGCCTTGCCCCGGGTGGTCGACCAAGCCACCTGGCGTGCCGCCGTCGACGAACTCCGCCGACGCGAGAAGGCCGCCACCCGCGAACTGGATGCCATTGCTGCCGAGCGCCGCCGACTGCCCATCGTCGAGATGCCGGATTACACACTGATCGGAAAGGACGGACCCGTCCGATTGGCCGACGTGTTCGAAGGACGCTCACAGCTCATCGTCTACAACCACATGTGGGAGGACGGTGCCGAGTGGCAGTGCGGTGGGTGCACGGACTTCACCTCCCAATTCACCCGGCTGAATTTCCTCGACAACTACGACGCCCGGTTCGTGATCGTCACCAACGGGCCGATCGAGGAGGCGCTGGCCTACAAGGCCAAGGTCGGCAACCAAATTGACTGGTACTCGTCGTCGGAGAGTTCGTTCGGCGCCGATGTCGACGCCGGGCCGGGTCAGGGCTTCGGCGTCAACGTGTTCCTCCGCGACGGGGACACGGTGTACCGCACCTGGCACACCAACGGTCGCGGCGTTGAGCAGCTCGCCCACACCTTCGCCCTCATCGACGTGCTGCCATGGGGACGTCAGGAGGAATGGCAAGACTCGCCTGAGGGCTGGCCGTCGCGACCGACCTACTCCGGTTGGTTGGACTCCCCCGACATCGCGCGGCTATACGGTCGGACCGGCGGCTAAGGCAGGTCCTGCGTACCGAGTTGGTCGCGCGGCACGACCATCATCGGAACATCAAGCACGCGAAGCATCTTGGCGGCTGTTGAGCCGAGGAAGAGGCGACGCGGTGCGCTGAGTCGGCTCGATCCGACCATGATCAGGTCGCCGTCATGCCACTCCAGCTTGCGGACCGCATCCTCGACTGTCTCCCCCGCCACCGTGGTCGATGTGACCGGAAAACCTTCCGGCAGCGAGCTTTTCGCGGTGTCCAGGACCTGACGGGCATGCGCGAGCGCTCGCTCGCGGACCGCCTCCTCGTCGCCGCGCAGTTGGCCGAACACCGGATCGAGCGCCACGAGCGAGACCAACCGCAGTGGCGTACCGGCAGCCTTGCTGAACCGAACCGCCTTCTCCAGCAACAGATCCGCACCCTGGCGTCGACCGATCGCACACGTCACCTCGCGGACCCGGTCAACCTTCGAATCGCGGGTGCCGCGCGCCGCGACCACGACGGGCACGGGCGCAGAATGCAACAACTCGTTGACCACGGAGCCCAGCGAGTAACTACCGGCCAGGCCACCACCCGAGCCGCCGACCACGATGAGGTCGCCCTCGAGCCGCGCGGTCTCGCGGATCAGCCCGTCGGCGAACGACTCGTCAAAGGTCACGTGGCTGTGCGTGGTCAGGTCGTCGGGTACCGATGCGAGCGCTTTGGTCAGCCACTTCTGTGCCTGCTCGCCCAGCTTCGCCTCGTAGTCCCGGGTACCCGTCAGCGTCGGCAGCGCCCGGTCGTCCGGCAGGACGATGCAGGCCTCGACCTCGGCTCCGAGCGTCCGGGCCAGCCGCGCCCCGAGCGTCATCGCGTCGGCGCCACCCGGCGTGGCCAGATAACCAACGACCAACTTCATGGGAGACATCCTGTCAACTCCCGGCGGCCGGTTAGGCCGAATTGGCGATGACCTTCAGTCGGCGTACTCGGCGGTGCCGTCCTCGAGCACCAGCCGCGCGTCGGATCCGTCCGGGTTGGCCGCCTCGGTGCGGAACACGGCGTGCCCGGCCTCGGTACGCCAGATCGACGTGGTGAGCGTCTCGCCGGGGAACACAGGTGAGGTGAACCGCGCGCCGACTTGGCTGATTTTGGTGGCGTCGCCACCGCCGAGCTCGCTCACCAGCGCGCGACCGGCGACCCCATATGTGCAGAGCCCGTGCAGGATTGGCTTCGGGAAGCCGGCCAGGTTCTGCGCGAACCAAGGGTCGCTGTGCAGTGGGTTTCGGTCGCCCGACAGCCGGTAGATAAGCGCCTGGTCCTCACGCGTCGGCAGCGCGACGCGCGCGTCCGGGTCACGATCGGGGATCTCCGGCGCGACGGGTCGCTGGCCCGGCTGGCCGCCGAAGCCGCCCTCGCCGCGAATCACCGCGGTCGTCAACGTTTCGGCGACGACCTCCGACGTGTCGGGGTCGGTGCCCGTCGCCTTCAACATGACGATCGCGTTCTTGCCTTCACCCTTGTCCTGGATGTCGGTGACCTCGGCGACGACGCTGAGCTTGCCGGCCGGTGGCAGCGGTTTGAACAGCCGGATCTCCTGCGATCCGTGCAGCAGCATGGCGTAGTTGAAGGAGCCGATCTTGCCCGCCGCGGCGAACGGTAGGCAGGCGATGACCGCGTAGGTCGGCAGCACCTGCTGCGGGATGTCATGGCTGTTCTCGGTGGTGAACGCCAGATCCTGGGTTCCCGCGCCGACGCCCAGCGCGTACAGCAGAGTGTCGCGGTCGGTCCATTCGAACACGTTTGGCTCGGTCTTGGCGCCTATGGCATTGGGGTCGATCGGCATTGAAACTCCCTTCGTGGCTGAGTCGGAGGCTATCTGTTCGGTTAGCCGGCCGGAATCTGGATATCGCACAGTGATGACCGAGCTGCCGGGGCATCGGGCCATGAGTGCGGTGCTGCGGGTGCATCAGCTGATGACGTCGATCGTCGACACCGAACTCAGGGACGGATTCGGGCTGAAACCCGTCGAGTACTTCGCGCTCATGGCATTGCAGACCAGTGACGGCGGCACCGAGTCGCTCGGCTGGGTCGCGCGTCAATTGGGCGTGCACGCCACCACGGTCACGGCCGCCGCCGACCATCTTGAAGAAATGGGCCTGGTGAGTCGGAAGGCCGATCCGAAGGATCGGCGCGCGACGCTCGTCAGCATCACCAATACGGGCCGCACTCGTGCCGACGCCGCGACGGAGGCCCTGAAACCCGCCAACTTCGGGCTACCGGGACTCACCGCGGCGCAGACGCGATCGCTGATCAGTCTGCTCACCCGGGTTCGCCGCCAGTAGCAGCCGACCGCGTCACACCATGTTGACCTTTGCGTGGCAAGGGGCAACCATGGCTCGCATGCGCTATGTCGTTACCGGCGGTACCGGGTTTATCGGCCGCCGAGTGGTGTCGCAGATCCTGGCCCGCCACGATGCCGCCGAGGTGTGGGTGCTGGTGCGACGGCAGTCGCTGGCTCGGTTCGAGCGGCTCGCGGTCGATTGGGGTGACCGGGCCAAAGCACTGGTCGGCGACCTCACCGCGGCGAACCTCGACCTCAGCGACGAGGATGTCGCCGAATTGGGCACCGTTAACCACATCGTGCATTGCGCGGCGATCTACGACGTCACCGCCAACGAGGCCGACCAGCGTGCGGCCAACGTGGAGGGCACCCGCACGGTGATCGAGCTGGCCCGACGGCTGGACGCCACGCTGCATCATGTGTCGTCGATCGCCGTCGCGGGCACCTATCACGGCGAGTTCACCGAGGCCGACTTCGACGTGGCGCAGGATCTGCCGACGCCGTATCACCAGACGAAGTTCGAGGCGGAGCTGCTGGTCCGCTCTGCGCCGGAACTGCGTTATCGGGTGTATCGGCCCGCGGTCGTGGTCGGCGACTCCCGCACCGGTGAAATGGACAAGATCGACGGGCCGTACTACTTTTTCGGCCTGCTCGCGAAGCTGGCCGTGTTGCCTCGGTTCACCCCGATGGTGCTGCCCGACATCGGCCGCACCAACATCGTTCCCGTCGACTTTGTGGTGGACGCGCTCGTTGAGCTGATGCATGTCGACGGTCGCGATGGGCAGACCTTCCACCTCAGCGCCCCGAAAACCATTGGGCTGCGCAGCATCTACCGGGGAGTCGCCGAAACGGCAGGCCTGCCGCCGCTTCGCGGATCACTGCCGGGCGCGACCGCGACACCGTTCCTTCGTGTCACCGGGCGCGCCAAGGTGGTGCGCAACATGGCGGCCACCCAGCTCGGCATACCCGGTGAGATCCTCGACGTCGTCGACCTTGCGCCGACCTTCACGGCCATCAACACCGAAGAAGCGTTGCGCGGCACCGGAATAGCGGTGCCGGAGTTCGCGTCGTATGCGCCGAAGCTGTGGCGCTACTGGGCCGATCATCTGGATCCCGATCGCGCACGTCGCGACGATGCGGGCGGGCCGCTGGTCGGCAAGCACGTGATCATCACGGGCGCATCCAGTGGGATCGGCCGTGCGTCGGCGATCGCGGTCGCCGAACGCGGCGGATGCGTATTCGCGTTGGCGCGCAACGCCGAAGCGCTCGACGACCTCATCGCAGAGATCCGTGCGGCCGGCGGGCAGGCGCACGCGTTCACGTGCGACGTCACGGATTCGACGTCGGTCGAGCACACGGTCAAGGACATCCTGGGCCGGTTCGGGCACGTCGACTATCTGGTGAACAACGCCGGGCGGTCCATCCGCCGCTCGGTGATGGCGTCGACCGACCGGCTGCACGACTACGAACGGGTGATGGCGGTCAACTACTTCGGCGCGGTGCGAATGGTGTTGGCCCTGCTGCCGCACTGGCGCGAGCGCCGGTTCGGCCACGTGGTCAATGTGTCCAGTGCCGGCGTACAGGCCAACGGGCCAAAGTACAGCGCATACCT
>C688J18823_10003213_pt1 | contig 10331 bp, 9 predicted proteins | sample HopSoiMetagenom1_FD_18823 | JGI IMG/M metagenome (IMG submission 18823) | reverse complement strand
GTGGCCCATGGTGACGTCGACCGGCTTGCCGGCGAACACTTTCTCCGCTACGTCGTGCAGCACGCCGTAGCGCATGTCGATGGCGTATTCCAGGCGCATCAGGCGTCCGGCGGTGCCGTGACGATGCGAGCCATACAGGAAGGCCTGCTCGCGGCCGACGCAGGAAGTGGCGTAGTCGCCCGGCGGCGGCAGTGTCGGCGTCGACTCGTCGGCGCCACGCCCGGCGACCGGGGCGAATGGATAGACACAGGCAGTGGAGAAAACCACGATGCGCGCATCGCGGAACTTCTCCGCCACCATGAACGGCACGCCGACGTTCATCGCCCAGGTGAGCGAAGGATTGCCCGCCGCGCCGAACTTGTGGCCGGCCATGAACACCACGTGCTTCATGCGCGGCAGGAGCTCGAGCTGCTCGCGGTCGAGGAGATCGCACGCCAGGCACTCCACGCCCGCGGCCTCGAGCTTCTCGCGCAGCCCTTTTTCCGAGAAGCGCGCCACGCCGACCACGCGCTTGCCGGCGCGCCGCGCGAGGCGCGCGAGCGTCGGCCCCATCTTGCCGCCGACGCCGAGCACCATGACTTCGTTGATGCCGGTGAGATCGTTTACGAGCTCGGGCGAGGGGCGCGTCATGAACTCTTCCAGGGCGTCCACATCGTCGAAGCGGGAAGGCGAGTTAACCATCCGGTGAAATTATAATTGTGCGATGCCGCGCATCCTGACCACGGTGGTTGGCTCCTATCCGATGCCCGATTGGCTGGTGCGCGCGCCTTCCGAGCAGGCGCTGCTCGACGCGACGCGCGTGGTGATCGCCACGCAGGAAAGCGCCGGCATCGATGTCGTCGCCGACGGCGAGCTCTACCGCTTCGACGTCAACCACCCCGAGACCAACGGCATGATCGAGTACTTCGTGCGCCCGATGACCGGCGTGCGTTCCGACATCGGCTTCTCGGAATGGCTCGACTACTCCAAAGGCGCCGGCATGCGCTTTCGCACCCGGCCGCCGGGCGTCGTGGAAGGCAAGGTGGGCGCTGGAACGCTGAATCTCAAGCTGGCGTGCGCGCGCGCGAAGGCGCTGGCGACCAAGCCGCTCAAGTTCACCCTCACGGGCCCGCACATGCTGGCGAAGACGCTGCATGACCGGCATTACAAGGACCCCGAGAAGCTCGCGCACGCGATCGCGGATGTGCTTGCCGAGCAGGTAAAGCATCTGGACGCCGATGTGGTTCAAGTGGATGAAGCGAACCTGCCCGGCCATCCGGATGAGTGGAAATGGGCGGCGGCTGCCATCAACAAGGTCTTGACCAACGTAAAGAGCAAGGCGGCGGTGCATCTATGCTTCGGCAATTACGGCGGCCAGTCGATCCAGAAGGGAACGTGGGCGAAGCTGATGGACTATCTCAACGCCCTGAAGGTCGATCACATCGTGATGGAGACGGCACACCGTCCGCCCGCGGAGCTCGAAGTGTTCAAGGAGCTGCGCAAGGACATCGGCTTCGGGCTCGGCGTCGTGGATATCAAGCGCACGGAGATCGAATCAGCCGCGCAGGTCGCTCGCGCCATGGAGCGAGCGCAGAAGGTGTTGGGTAATCGGGTGCGATACGTCCATCCGGATTGCGGCTTCTGGATGCTGCCGCGCAACGTGGCCGACGGAAAGATCCGCGCGCTAGCTGCCGGGCGCGATCTCTACGAAGGGCACTGAGCGCGCTCGCGGCCTTTTAGGACCTGCTCGAACGAGAACCCAAGGTCGCGCTTGTCCATCGCGCGGGCGCGCGACAGCAGCGTGAATTCGTCCGGCATCGCATCCGTGGGCCTGGCCACTGCGATGGCGTTGTTGCTCCCGGGCGTCCACACCACTTGCGTGGCGGCGAACGCCGAGCAGATCGTCGCCAGGTAGCTCTTTTCGCTGGCGGCGAGGACGTTGAACACCGCCACGCCGCCCGGGCGCAGGCGCGCGTGCAGGCTGCGATGGAAGGCTTGCGTCTGCAGGCTGAGCGGGTGGCCGGTCGCGTCCGTGCCCTCGCGAGGATGCAGAAACGCATCGAGCAGGATCACGTCGTAGCGCTCCGTCGAGCGCTCCAGATAGTCGCGGCCGTCGGCGACGATGATGCGCGTGCGCGGCCCGGCGGTCGTGCCGAAATAATCGCGCGCCACCTTGACCACCTCCGGATCGATTTCTACTGCGTCGATGCTTACGCCGGGGAAGTTGCGGTTGAGAAACTGCACGATGGCGCCGCCGCCGAGGCCGATCAGCAGCACCGACGTCGTCTGCGGCGGATAGAGAAGGCCGACCATCATGGTGCGCGTGTAGGCGTGCTGCAGTCGGTACGGCGCGTTGCGGTCGATCAGCGTCTGCACGTACTTGTCGTCGAAGTGGAGCGCGCGCTGGCCGCCGCCGTCGATGACGCGGATGTGGGAATACGGCGATTGCACCTCATGGACGACGACGCTTTGCGGCGGCGCGCCCTGGCAGGCAGCCAGCGCGACGCAAAGCGCGATGCAGGCTAGTTCTTGGCGCCCCAGTGCTGCTGCCAGTCGCGGCCGAGGAAGTCGGTGATGCGGCCGTCGGCCTGGAAGAACTTGTTCGGCACCTGGAACATCGCGAGGAAGACGCCGCCTTTCGGGCCGGCCCAGGCGTGGTGGCGGCTGCCGGCGGGACGCCAGACGAATTGCCCGGGCTTGCATTCGCCCTCGGGACACATGAGCGTGCCTTCGAGGACGTAGGTCTGCTCGATCTGCACATGCTCGTGGTCCGGCAGCTGCGCGCCGGGCCCCATGCGCATCAGCGCGGTGAGCATGCCGGTCTTCGGGTCGACGAACAGCGTCTTCTGCTCGACGCCCTCGTAGCGGGTTTTTTCCCAGGGCATCGATTCGGCGTCGACAAAGCGCGAAGCCAGTTCACTCATTTTCGTTGGGGCGTTCATGGGTACAGGTGCTCCCCGACTTTGACGATTTTCATCGTGTTGGTGCCGCCGGACTTGCCGATCGGCTCGCCGATGGTGATCACGATCAGGTCGCCCTGCTTCACGACCTTGTGGTCCACCAATACTTTCTCGGCCTCGCGCAGCAGCTCCTCGCGGTCGTGGCCGACGTACTTGACCATCAGCGGGAACACGTCGCGGAAGAGCGCGCACTTGTAGCGCGTGCTGGTCTGGGCGGTGAGCGCGTAGATCGGCACGCCGGAATTGAGGCGGCTCATCCACAGCGCGGTGGAGCCCGACTCGGTCAGCGACGCGATGCACTTCACCTTGAGGTGATAGGCGGTAAAGAGCGCCGCCATCGCGATCGACTGGTCGACGCGAGCGAACACGCGGTTGAGGAAGTCCTGCTCGAGATTGAGCGGCTGCGTCTGCTCGACCTCGACGCAGATGCGCGCCATCGCCTCGATGGTTTCCACCGGAAAGCGGCCGCTCGCCGATTCGGCCGAGAGCATCACCGCGTCGGTACCGTCGAGCACCGCGTTCGCCACGTCGGACACCTCGGCGCGCGTCGGCACCGGGCTGTTGATCATCGATTCCATCATCTGCGTGGCGGTGATCGTCAGGCGGTTCTGCTCGCGCGCGAGCCGAATCATCTTCTTCTGCAGCGCCGGCACCGCGGCATCGCCGACCTCCACCGCGAGGTCGCCACGCGCGACCATGATGCCGTCGGAGCCGCGCATGATGTCGAGGAGCGCGCTTTCGGCGACCGCCTCGGCGCGCTCGATCTTGGCGATCAGCATCGCGCGGCCGCCCGCGGCGCGCATCAGCTCCCGCGCCATGTACATGTCCGCGCCGCTCTTGGGGAAAGACACGGCGAGGTAGTCGGCCTGGATCTTCGCGGCCGTCTTGATGTCCTCCATGTCCTTCGCGGTGAGGGCCGGCGCAGTGAGGCCGCCACCCTGGCGATTGATGCCCTTGTTGTTCGAGAGCACGCCGCCGTGGCGCACGACGGTGTGCACCTCCTCGCCCTTCACGTTGGTGACCTCGAGCACGATCTTGCCGTCGTCGAGGAGAAGGAGCGAGCCGGCACCCACATCGCGCGGCAGCTCCTTGTAGTCGAGTCCCGAGCGCTGTCCGTCGCCGATCTCCGCGGTGGCGTCGAGGATGAAGGGCTGCCCCTTCTCGAGGGTGACCTTGCCTTCCTTGAACTTGCCGACGCGGATCTTCGGCCCCTGCAGGTCGCACATGATGGCGACCGTGCGGCCGGTCTTGGTGGAAAGCTCCTTCACGAGACGCGCGCGCGCTTCGTGATCGGCGGCGGTGCCGTGGGAGAAGTTGAGCCGTACCACGTCCACCCCGGCGCGGATCATGCGCTCGAGGATGGCTGGTTCGGAGGACGCGGGACCGAGGGTCGCGACGATCTTCGTACTGCGGAGCATCCCGTCTACTCTAGCAGAAGGCGCCCGCGGCTAATCACCGTCTCGCCGCGGTCATTCCGGGTTTCGAATTGCAGCGTGCCACCGTCACGGGCGGCCTGCACCGACAGGGTGGACGGCATCAGCACCATCCCCGCGAACCGGCAACTCACGCGCCGCACGGCGCGGGCGTCGATCCGGAATGTCTTCAACAGCAGCGAGATCGAGTAAGCCAGGGTCGCGGTGCCGTGCAGGATGATGTCGGGCAATCCCGCCGCCCGCGCGTAGGCGACGTCGGTGTGGATCGGATTCCAGATGCGCGCGCACTCGGTGTAGACGTGCGCGGCGGTCGCCGCGATGGGGATATCGCCCATGCGCTCAAGCCGCGCATCGGTCGGTTGCGGATCCTTCACCGGCTCACCGGCCGCGCGCTCGAGCTGCACACCACGGTAGAGCGCGCCGAAATCGGTGACAGTCACCAATTTTTCTTTCGCGTCGCGCGCCTCGAAGCGGTAGACGAGGAACGCGCCCGGCGATCGCGGCTCGGCGGCGACAATGCGTACCGAGCACCTCACGGTCTCGCCGACCGTCAGCGGACGATGAATCAGGAGATCGTGCTGGGCATGGACGAGAAGCCCCGCGATCGGCTTGAGCGCCGGCAAGGCCCGGATGGCGTCCGACACCGGCCATTCGTAGCAGACGGGAAAGAGCGGATGCACCTCGTCGCTCCTCTCGCCGAGGCCGGCGTTGTACGCCATCACCCAGCGCAAGTCGACCAAATGGTCGAGCGGCCCGGCGTGCTCGCCGACGATCGCGGAAGAGAGCTTCACGGCGAGACGTGCACCAGCACCTCGCGCTCACTGCCGCGATGCCGGTGCTCCCAGAGATAGATGCCTTGCCAGGTCCCGAGTCCGAGCTTGCCGTTAATGATGGGGATGGAAACGGACACAGCCGTCAGCGCCGCCTTGATGTGCGCCGGCATGTCGTCCGGCCCTTCGGTGTCATGCTCGTAGAACGGATCGCCCTCGGGCACGAGCCGGTTTAGCCAACGCTCGAGATCCGACTTGGCCGTCGGGTCGGCGTTCTCCTGGATCACCAGGCTCGCGGAAGTGTGGCGCACGAAGATCGTGCACAAGCCCTCCTGCATCTTTGCCTCGCGCACCGCGCCGGCTACCTGCGCAGTAATGTCGTGCAGTCCCTGCCCTTTCGTTCGAAAGGCGAGCTGCTTAACCATCCGCCCGCGCTTCGAGCGCGGCCACTGCGGGTAGGGTCTTGCCCTCGAGGAATTCGAGGAACGCGCCGCCCGCCGTCGAGATGTAGTCGACGTCCTTGGCGATGCCGAACTTATTGATCGCCGCTACCGTGTCGCCGCCGCCCGCGATCGTGTAGGCCTTCGACTTGGCGATGGCGCGCGCGAGCGTCTCGGTGCCTTTTGCGAAGGCGTCGTTCTCGAAGACGCCGACCGGGCCGTTCCAGACGATGGTGCCCGCCTTTTCAAGCGACGCGGCCAGCTTCTTCGCCGTCTCGGGTCCGACGTCGAGGATCATCTCGTCGCCGGCAACCTTCTCCACCGCCTTGACGGTGCCCTCCCTCGCGTCGAGCGAGGCTGCAACCACGACGTCGCTGGGCAGCGGCACGCTGGTGGAAGTGGAAATCTTCTTCGCCTCGGCGACCAGGTCCTTCTCGGCCAGCGATTTGCCGATCGGCTTGCCGGCGGCGAGGAGGAAGGTGTTGGCGATGCCGCCGCCGACGATCAGGCTGTCGACCTTCTTCGCGAGCGCGGCGAGGATGGTCAGCTTCGTCGAAACCTTGGAGCCGGCGACGATCGCCACCAGCGGCCGCGCCGGGTTGCCGAGTGCCTTGCCGAGCGCCTCCAGCTCCGCCGCCATCAGCGGGCCGGCGCAGGCCACCTTGGCGAAGCGGGCGACGCCGTGCGTGGTCGCCTCGGCGCGGTGGGCGGTGCCGAAGGCGTCGTTCACGTACACGTCGCAGAGCGCCGCGATCTTCCTGGCCAGGCCCTCGTCGTCCTTTTTCTCGCCCTTGTTGACGCGGCAGTTCTCGAGCATCACGACTTGGCCGGGCTTCACGTCCACGCCGTCGACCCAGTTCGCCTTTACCGGAACCTGCATGCCGAGAAGCTCGCCGAGGCGCCTGGCCACCGGGGCGAGCGAGTCCTCCGGATTCAGCGTGCCCTCGGTCGGGCGGCCGAGGTGCGAGGTGACCATTACGGCGGCGCCCTTCTCGAGCGCCTGCTTGATGCCGGGGACCGAGGCACGGATGCGGGTGTCGTCCGTGATGCGGCCGTCCTCGATGGGGACGTTGAGGTCGGCGCGGATGAAGACGCGCTTTCCGCGGAGTTCGACCTCCGCCATCCGTTTGAAGCGCATTACGTAGCCGCTTTACTTCGCAAGGGCTACGCCAACCTCCGCGAACACCGCAGTGACGTCAAGCATCCGGTTCGAGAACCCCCACTCGTTGTCGTACCAGGAGGACACCTTGACGAGCGTGCCGTCCGGCGAGACCCGGGTGAGGGTCGAGTCGAAGATCGAGCTCGCCGGGTTGTGGTTGAAGTCGGACGAGACCAGCTGCTCGGTGTTGTACTCGAGGATGCCCTTCAGGTCGCCGTCGCAGCCGGCCTTCACCGCCTTGTTCACCTCGTCGACGTTGGTCGGCCGCTTGGCGACGAAGGTGAAGTCGACGATCGAGACGTTGATGGTCGGCACGCGGATCGAGTAGCCGTCGAGCTTGCCGTTGAGGTGCGGCAGCACGAGGCCCACCGCGGCGGCCGCGCCGGTCTTGGTCGGGATCATGTTCTCGACCGCCGAGCGCGCCCGGCGCAGGTCCTTATGGAACACGTCGGTGAGCACCTGATCGTTGGTGAACGAATGGATGGTGTTCATCAGGCCCGAGACCACGCCGATGCGCTCGTCGAGCACCTTGACCATCGGCGCGAGGCAGTTGGTGGTGCAGGAAGCGTTGGAGATGACGGTGTCGGAGTCCTTCAGCGTCTTGTGGTTCACGCCGAAGACCACCGTGCGGTCGACGTCCTTCTCGCCCGGCGCCGAGATGATCACTCTCTTCGCGCCAGCGGTGACGTGGGCGCCCGCCTTCGCCTTGCTGGTGAAGAGGCCGGTGCACTCCATGACGACGTCGATGCCGAGGCTCTTCCAGGGCAGCTTGGTCGGATCGCGCTCGGCGACCACCTTGATGCGGTCGCCGTTGACGACCAGGCTGTCGCCCTCCACCTTCACCGTGCCGGGGAATTTGCCGTGGGCAGTGTCGTACTTCAGGAGGTGCGCGTTGGTCGCCGCGTCGCCCAGGTCGTTGATCGCGACGAACTGGATGTCGTGCTTCTTGCCGCCCTCATAGTGGGCGCGCAGCACCATGCGGCCGATGCGGCCGAATCCGTTGATGGCTACTTTGATCGTCATTTGAGGACACTCCTTACTGTCTGGGCCACGTTCTGTGCCGTGAAGCCAAAGTGCTTGAAAAGCTCGCCCGCCGGGGCGGATTCGCCGAAGCGGTCGATCCCGACGACGGCCCCTTCGAGGCCGACGTACTTGCGCCAATAGTCGCTGACGCCCGCCTCGACTGCCACCTTGGGGAGGTTGCCCAGCACGGCGTTTCGATAGTCCTTCGGCTGGCGGTCGAAGACGCTGGTGGAGGGCATGGAAACCACGCGCACAGGCAGGCCTTCGCCGGCGAGGAGCTTCTGCGCCTCCAGGGCGAGGGCAATCTCGGAGCCGGTGGCGATGATGATGGCGCGCGCGTTGTCCGCATCTGTAAGGACATAGCCGCCGCGCTCGATGTTCCCGAGGCTTTCGCGCTTGCAGAAAGGCAGGTTCTGGCGCGACAAAAGCAGCGCAGTCGGGCCGTTTTTGCGCTCGATGGCGGCCTTCCAGGCCACGGCGGTCTCCACCGTGTCGGCCGGCCGCCAGACATCCAGATTCGGTATCAGCCGCAGCGTCGCCGCGTGCTCGATCGGCTGGTGCGTCGGGCCATCCTCGCCCAGTCCGATGGAATCGTGCGTGAAAACGTAGATGACGTGCGCCCCCATCAGCGCCGCCAGGCGCAGGGCGTTGCGGGCGTAGTCCGAAAAGACGAGGAACGTGCCGCCGTACGGGATATAGCCGCCGTGGACGGCCAGGCCGTTCATCACCGCCGCCATGCCGAACTCGCGCACGCCGTAGAAGACGTAATTGCCGCCGCCTTCCTTGCCGACGGCCTTCGAGCTCTTCGCCATCGTGAGGTTGGAGCCGGTGAGGTCGGCCGAGCCGCCGATGAGCTCGGGCAGCGCGGGCACCAAGGCGTCGAGCACGAGCTGGGACGCACGGCGCGTGGCGAGCGTTTCCGCTTTGGCATTGAATTCGTCCACCACCTTCTGGGCGGCAGCAGCGAAGCCCGCCGGGAATTGACCGGCCATGCGCCGCTCGAATTCGGCGGCCTCGGCGGGAAATTCCTTCTTGTAGGCGTTGAAGCGGCGCTTCCAGGCCTTCTCGGCGCGGGCGCCGGCTTCCTTCGCGTCCCAGCCGTCGTAGACCGGCTGCGGCACCTCGAAGGCGGGATGCGCCCAGCCGATGGCGGCGCGGGTGGCGGAAATCTCGTCGGCGCCGAGCGGCGCGCCATGCGCGGCGCCAGTGTTGGCCTTCTTCGGCGCGCCTTTGCCGATGGTGGTCTTGGCGCAGATCAGCGTGGGGCGCGTCTTTTCGCGCTTGGCCTTCTTAATGGCGGCGTCGACTGCCTCGACGTCGTGGCCGTCCACGTTCGGGATCACCTGCCAGCCGTACGACTCGAAGCGCCGGCGCACGTCGTCGGTGTACCACTGCTTGATCTGGCCCTTGTCGGAGTCGATCGAGATGCCGTTGTCGTCGTAGACGGCGACGAGCTTGCTCAAGCCCAGCGTGCCGGCGAGCGCGCAGGACTCGTGCGAGATGCCTTCCATCATGCAGCCGTCGCCCAGGAACACATAGGTGTAGTGGTCGACGACCGTGTGGCTGCCCTTATTGAACTCGGCCGCGAGGAGGCGCTCGGCGAGCGCCATTCCGACCGCGTTCGAGATCCCTTGGCCGAGTGGGCCGGTGGTGGTTTCCACCCCCGGCGTGATGCCGCGCTCGGGGTGCCCGGGGGTCTTGGAGCCGAGCTGGCGGAAGCGCTTGAGCTCCGTCATCGGCAGGTCGTAGCCGGTGAGGTGCAGGACGCTGTACAGCAGCATCGAGCCGTGGCCGTTCGAGAGGACAAAGCGGTCGCGGCCGGGCCAGGCCGGGTTGGCCGGGTTGTGGCGCAGGTGCCGCTTCCAGAGCGCCACGGCGATCTCGGCCATGCCCATCGGCATGCCGGGGTGGCCGGACTTCGCCGCCTCGACGGCATCCATCGACAGCGCGCGGATGGCATTCGCCAGCTCCGCGTCGGAGGCTTTCTGCGTAACGGGGGATTCCATCGGAAGGCGCAAATTATACTGAGCAGGTGCAGCCCCTCCCGTTCTCCAGCCCTCTCGACTACGAGCATCTGGTCGCCTGCGAAGCGCCCGGCGAGGCGCACTGGTTCGTGTTCCGCGGCGACGAGCTCGCCGTGGAGATGGCGCCGTCGACGGTGCCGAGCGACGACCCGCGCGTGAAGGCGCGGCCGGCCTGGGCGCGGCTGCCGTTGCATCCAAACCACAACTGGCTGGGGTCCGCCGCCACCCGGACCCTGTATCTAGGCCGGCTGGGCGGCGTGCAATGCTGGGCCGCCGAGGTCCCGGAAGGCGCCGAGCCGCCGGCCGGGCTGTCGTGGGCGGGCCTGCGCGCCCTCTACTCGGTGCTCGACGATGCGCACTTCGCGCTCGCCGGACGCGCGCTGCAGCTCGTCGCCTGGGATCGCACGCACCAGTTCTGCGGCCGTTGCGGCACGCCGACCGAGGCGAAACGCGAGGAGCGTGCCCGCGTCTGCCCCAAGTGCAAGCTCACCGCCTACCCGCGGCTCGCGCCCGCCGTGATGGCGCTCGTTCATAGGAGAAATC
>C688J18823_10003212_pt1 | contig 10332 bp, 8 predicted proteins | sample HopSoiMetagenom1_FD_18823 | JGI IMG/M metagenome (IMG submission 18823) | reverse complement strand
ATCTGAGGGACGCCGGCCGCATCTCGCACCGTGCCCGAGATCACTGACTTATCCGAGGCAGCTGAGATTGTCGAGAGGGCCGACAACGCCAGCACGATAAACAACCATCGATATCGAATCGTCTTCATACCCACCACCTTTGCCGTTTCGAGCGTTGCGGTGCGGGAGAGCGCCGCCATCACTCTGATATCGGGCCCAGGTCCTTAACTCTTCCTTCTACCTACTTCCCAAAGATCGCAAGTACCGGTTGCTCCGTGTACCTCTTTATTGGACGATGAATTTAGCTGTCGGGGCAATCGTCTGCTTGGAAATATTATCGCTTATCTTGATAGTCAGCTCGTAAGTACCTGCAGGAATGTCTTTTATTGGCAGACGCTTCTGCAGGGTCGCCTGATCGCCGGAAGCCAGGTTTTGGGTCTCATGGACCACGGCTTTCTTATCCACGGTATTCACGATGTCGTACTGCACGATGGCAGAAGATTTGTGGCTCTGCTCGTCGATGCCGAGGTTGTAGACCTGCATCCAGAAGTTCACAAACTGCTGCGCCTTTTTAAAGGTCGCGGGCGAACCATCCGACGGCTCGACGCGCGGACGGACCTTGGTGGTCCCGAGCACGAAGTTCCCTGCTCCCACATTCTTCGTCGGCACCGCCTCCAATTGATCGGCGAGGATCAATGATGACGAGGCAAGCTTGTCATCGCTGAAGTCGGGCACGATCATACCCCGGCTCCAATTGCCCACGCGGTCTCCGTTCACGTCTTTCACCACAATGTCCATGCGGTAGCGGCCGGGGCGAAGCGGCAGCGCCTTCCAATAGAGCGATTGGTTCTCCACCGTCTGCGCCAGCAGCTCCGCGGGAACGTCTTGCGCCACCGTATCTTCAAAGGTCTGCACGATGCGGCCCGTCAACGTGGTGACGCGGCCGAAGATGTTGACCACTCCGTGCTGTACACCATCTTTGTTGACGAAGGTGATGTCGCGGTTCTTTACCTGGATAGTCACCGGCACGAGCACTGTGTCCGAAGTGACTTTGACCAGATCGGTGCGGACATCGAAGGGCATGAGGTTGATCCGGATCTTGTGCGTGACAACCTCTTCAAGATCCTTGAACTTTACAGGCGGCGCCTTCGACCACTTAGCATACTGCTCGATGCGGTCGAACTGCTTCGAAGTGAGGTCTTTGTTGAACGGACCGGCGCCCAGGCGCTCGATGCCACCGTTCGTAAACCGATTCGCTTTGTTGGCGAGACCCATCTGTTCGTACATGGTCAGGCCGCCGTTGGGCGTATAGAGCAAAGCATCTTTTTTGGAGCGGTCGATGGTGAGCTCGTAGAGACCGCATTGGCAGTCGTCCACGAATTCCAGATTCACTTCCTGGCCGAGCTCTTCGACGTAGCGATACCGCCAAATTTCGAATGGGAAGGTGGAGGTCGTGCCGCCGCCTTCTTCGGTCGGACGCTCGTAGGCTCCGCCACCAGCATGCGACTCGATCTCGTCGGCCGGTCCGAAGACGACGTACGTGCGTCCGCGGTCGGTCTTCCAGCCGGGAATCCCCGCGGCGTAGTGTTCGTTCGCATACGCGATGCGGCGGTAGTGCTCTTCCTTGAACTCGTTCTCTAACGTGTCCGGCGTGGGATCGCGACGGAGCCAGAACTGCTCGACGAATTGGTCGCGTTCTTCATTATTGGAGAGCTGCTTGAAGGCGTTGCGCTCTTCATCGGTGATGATCCAGCGCACATCTTCCTCGAGCCACTTCTTGTAGGTGCCCAATTCCTTTTTGAGCGCCTTGTCATTGCGTTTCTTCTGTTCTTCAGTGACAGGCCGCTTTAACGGGTCAGCGTCTTGAGCGGGAGCAGGGTTTGCGGGGGCCGCTTTGGGGGTATCCGCAGGTTTGGATTGGTCTTGTGGGAATACTGGCAGCCAAAGGACGGAAGCCACTAAAACGAATAAGAAGACGTTGTTCTTATGCCGGGTCACCATGGGGAAAAGACGGCTCCTGAGACACACTTTGGGTGCTTAATTGTAGGTCGGGTGCCTCTCTGAATGCAAGGAAGGTGGGGTGGAATTCGCCTTATTTTCGCATTCAAACACCTGTTTTTTAATGGAACTGGCCGCTGAGTAAGCCCGTATCTACATACGTTGGCAGTCAAAAACGCCAGCTACAAACGATATAATAGAGCTTCCCTCTCAAAAGCTTGCTCGCCTGTGGGGGAGTCGTGCGTCGAAGTGAACGGAAATGACATTGAAGAAGAAGATTCTCATTATCGCTGTGATCGCGCTGCTGGTGCTTGCCGTGGTCGGCTTCACCATCCACAAGAAGAATGAGGGCGTGGTCACCGTGCAGACGGGCAGGGTCTTTCGCCAGAGCCTGACTTCGGTGGTTTCTGCTTCTGGTGAGATCCGCCCCAAAAATTTCGTCAACGTAGGCGCGAATGCGTTCGGCAAGATCATTAAGCTGTATGTGAAAGAAGGCCAGCAGGTAAAGCAGGGCCAGATGCTGGCGCAGTTGGAGAACGTGCAGTCGTCGGCGGACGTGCAGGCCAACGCTGCTGGGCTGACGGTGGCAAAGAGCGATGCCATTGCGATGCAGGCCGGCTATAACAAGGCCCGCTCCGACAATGAACGCACTAAGCTCGAGTATCAGCGCGCGGAAGGATTGTTCCAGGCGGGGCTGATCCCGCAGTCAGAGTACGACACTAAGAAGAGCGCTTATGAAGGCGCCGCTGCTGCCCTGGCACAAGCACAGGCGCAGCATGATTCCGCCAACGTGCGCATATCGCAACAGCAGGCTACATTACGGCGTGCATCGGATGTGCTGAGCAAGACGACCTACGTTGCTCCCTTCGACGGTGTAGTCACCAACCTTCCCGTGCGCGAAGGCGAGACGGTGGTCATCGGCATCCAGAATTCTCCTGGTAGCACGCTGATGACGATCGCCGACCTTTCCGTGATCACCGCCGAAGTGAAAGTAGACGAGACCGACATTGTGAATGTGAAGATTGGTCAAACGGCGGACGTGACCATCGATGCCATCCCCGGACAAACATTCAAAGGCCGCGTGACCGAGATCGGTGACAACGCCATGGTGCGCTCGACCGGTGTTGCCACCACGCAGACCACCTCCGGTAGCCAGGAAGCCAAAGACTTCAAAGTTGTCGTCACGCTCGATAATCCGCCCGCGAATCTGCGGCCCGGGCTTTCGACGACCGCCAAGATCACTACCGCGACGACAACCGCTGATACCCTGACGATTCCGATTCAGGCTGTCACGGTGCGGCAAAAGGGTGACCTCAAAGAAAAGCCAAAAGATGCCAAGCCTGACCCGATGGCAAAGCCCTCGCCTGAAGATAAGGAAGAGGTTCAGGGCGTGTTCGTGGTCCGAGGCAAGACAGCCCAGTTCGTGCCCGTGAAGACCGGTGTCACCGGAACCACGGACATAGAGGTCAAAGAAGGCCTTACATCGAACGATGAGATCGTGACCGGCAGCTACAAGGTCCTGCGGACCCTAAAGCCGGGAGCGAGCGTGAAGATAAATAACGAAGCTCCGAAGAAGGAAGAGGAAGAGAGCTAACCAGCGCTGAACAGCAGCAGCTCGTCACGTCCTTCTCCAACGGAACTTCGGCCTGACTCATCGCGTATCATGAACAGAGCGTAACCATGGCCACACAAATCGCAGACATGTCCTCACAGGCGCTGCTTTCGCCCCCGGAAAACTCGGTCATCTTCACCCAGGATCTCTGGAAGACCTACGACATGGGGTCGGAGCAGGTGCACGCGTTGCGCGGAGTGAGCATCAGCATCGATCGCGGCGAGTATGTGGCCATCATGGGACCTTCAGGCTCTGGAAAATCCACGCTGATGAACCTGATCGGGTGCCTTGATTCCCCCAGCAAGGGGCGCTACTGGCTTAACCGGCAAGACGTAAGCGAACTCGACGACGACGAGCTAGCGCGCATACGCAATAAAGAGATCGGGTTCGTCTTCCAGACCTTCAACCTTCTGGCCCGCGCTACCGCCCTGCACAATGTGGAGCTACCGCTGATCTACAACGGCACCCAATCGGTCGAACGGATCGAGCGCGCAAGGAAAGCTCTGGCGGCGGTTGACCTGGAAGACCGCATGATGCACAAGCCGAATGAGCTCTCGGGCGGCCAGCGGCAGCGCGTCGCTATCGCGCGCGCGCTGATCAACAATCCTTCCATCATCCTGGCTGACGAACCGACCGGCAATCTTGACTCCAAGACCGGCGACGAGATCATGGCACTGATGGACCGCCTGCACGCGCAGGGCAACACCATCATCGTGGTGACCCACGAGCACGACATCGCCGAGTACGCGCACCGCGTGATCACCATTCGCGACGGCGTGGTCGGAAGCGACGAACGCCGCAAGCACTGATCCAGCTACTCCGCCGCGCTATAATCCCCCAGCATGGATGACCGCTTGAGCGTCGTTTCGCAGACCGATCCGACGGGTAACGTGTGCACGCTCAAACTCTCCGGGTCGCTGCTCAGCAGTAACGTCCAGAATTTCAAGAATAAGCTGCATGAAGTAAATGCTCACGGCTTGGTCATCGACCTTTCCGAAGTGGACCACGTGGATTCAGTAGGGATCGGCGCGCTGGTCAACGCCCAGATCACGCGCAAGAAAGCAGGCAAGAAATTGGTGCTCGCCGCTGTAGGCGAGCGCGTGATGACCGTCCTGAAGGGGACGCAGGTGGACCAGCTGTTCCACTTCGCAGCTTCACAAAGCGAAGCACAGGCGTTGGCCGCTCGGGCCTAGTACTGCCGTGAACTTTGCACAGCCCAGAACGGCTGTGCACACAAAAACGAACAGACTATTGGTTGGCGCCGCCCTGAACTGGGGTCTTTGCTGGAGTCTTCGCGACGAAGAAGCTATTGTCATAAAGATTGCGGTAGATCTTGCCCGCGATCTCTGCGGCTTTGGGACCGAAGGTCGGGCGCCCTCCGCGCAGGAATACAGTCACCACAACTTTTCCGTGATCCGTGTTCGCGAAAGACGAGAACCACCCGAAACGGGTTCCGTCTTTAGAGCAGGTTCCGGTTTTTCCCAGAACATCCTCTTCATTAAAGCTGTAGCGCACGCTCTTCGCGGTGCCGTACGTGGTGGCGCCGAGCATGCCGTCGGAGATCTCAGGAATCAATGGCGCGATGTTGAGCCGCCGCTTCATGCGCGGCTGGAAGAGAACAATTTCATCGGCTGTCGTGGGGTGCTGCAAGTAATAGAGTGTCCCGCCATTCGCGATGGCTGCGGTGAGCGCGCCGAGTTGCAGGGGGGTCATGGAGATGCTCTCGCCGTAGCTGCACATCTTCCCTACTCCGCCATCTTTCGCTCCGGGAGCCACACGCGGGAACTCGCCGAGGTGTTCGCCGACGATGTTGTAGCCGGCCATCTCACCCATACCGTATTGGTGCGCGTACTGGCTCACTTTCGCGAAGCCGAGACGACGCCCGACATTCTCGAAGTATGGATTATCGGAATGTGCCAGCGCGTCGGTGAGATTGATGCGCCGGTAACGCCCTAGCCGAACCTCCGTGTCCTTTTGGATGATGCCCTCGTTCAACCCAGCAAGCGCGACAGCTAGCTTAAACGTCGAACACGGCTGCGCGCCTTCTGAAAGCGCGAGCTTCTGATTCACCATGGCGAGAATGCGCCCGGAGAGTGGATCGATGGCGACGACGGTACCGTTCATATTGCCGAGCGCTTCGATGGCCGCGGCGCGCACGACCGGATCTTCACCGGCGGTGACGTCGCCAGCAGTGATGTCATCGGCGAATGAACTCGTGTAGAAGCGCTCGTAGTAGCGGCGATGATGCAGCCGTCCTTTTGCGCGGCGAATCTTCGCGCGGCTGTGCTTCATTTTGCTGATCTTCGCTTTGGTGCCGGCGTTCTCCGAAATTTTGGCCGTGGTACTTGTCTTCGTCTTCTTCGTAGGCGAGATGGTGCTGGCCGACGCGAAAAGATTCCCGAGGGTTAAAAACAATACGAGGGCGGAAGCAAGAACACGAAAGCTCATTGTCACCTGAGTATTACGGCAGCCGCACCACGCCTGGAGCCGCGCACACAACTGCTTCTTCTCGGGGGGAAATCTGAGCCGAGTGTAGGTGAGTTGCTGCTGCTTTGCAATAGTGTAAACACCCGGTTATCAATGTCATAACGCCGTTGCAGGTACAAACACCGGCGCTGAACCGGAGTTGCTGACTTGTGACTGCTTTGAGTCGCAGCGCGTCCGGGACCCAGAATCGAATGCAGAGGCACCATGCTGAACTGTCGGCCAGCGGTTAGCCGAGTTCTTGGGCCAGTCCGATGAGAAGGCCTTCAGGCCCGCGGATGTAACAGAGACGATACGCCTCTTTGTACTGCACAACTTCGCCCACGAGCTGTGCGCCTCGCGTTCGCAGCCTCTCGAGAGTCTCGTCAAGATCGTCCACTGCGAACATGACGCGTAGGTAGCCTAGAGCGTTCACCGGGGCGTTCCGGTGATCCGCGACGACAGGTGGCGCGAGAAAGCGGGAGAGCTCGAGCCGGCTATGGCCGTCCGGAGTGCGCATCATGGCAATCTCGACACGCTGGTCGCCGAGCCCAGTGATACGTCCGGCCCATTCTCCTTCGATTGTGGCTCGACCCTCGAGCTCGAGGCCGAGCTCGCCAAAGAAATCAATCGTCGCCGCGAGGTCATCGACGACGATTCCTACGTTGTCCATCCGTTTAACAGCCATATGTCCACAGACATTTCAGATCTTCGAATGTGCCACAATCGACTACTGCATCTCGCCCTTCTTCCGCAGGAAGGCGGGAACATCGAGATCGTCTTGCGAGTAGTTCCCTTTCACGCTGCTCTTCACCGTTTCCAGCGTATGAGCTTCATGGCGCGTAACTGGCGCAGGGGCCGGAGGCGCGGCAGCCTGATAGGTGGGATGCGGGCGCGGCGGAGTTGCCGGGACGAACGCCGAAGCGGTGCGCGTATTAGCAATCGTCGCGGAGGTGCCCACGGCGGCATGTGTCCGCTGCGGCATGGACTTGAATCCGGTAGCGATGACCGTGATCTTCACCTCGTCCTTCATCTTCTCGTCGTGCACCGCGCCGAAGATGATGTTGGCGTCTTCATGCGCAGCGCTCTGGATGATGGTGAGCGATTCATTCACCTCGGCGAGTTTCACAGAGCTCGACCCTGTGACATTGATAAGGATGCCACGCGCGCCGTCGATCGCGCCGGCCTCGAGCAGCGGCGAGGCGATTGCTGCTTGCGCAGCTTCCACCGCGCGACGCTCGCCGCGAGCCGTGGCCGTGCCCATGACGGCGTAACCCATTCCCGCCATGATGGCCTTCACGTCCGCGAAGTCGCGATTGATGATGCCCGGGATGGTGATGATGTCGGAAATTCCCTGCACACCCTGGCGCAGAATGTCGTCCGCAATGCGGAAGGATTCGAAGAAGCCAGCGTTTTGCGCGACAGCGAGCAGCCGCTCGTTCGGGATCGCAATCATCGTGTCCACTGACTCGAGCAATTCCGCCAAGCCTTTTTCCGCTTGCTGCAAGCGGCGCTTGCCCTCGAACGGAAAAGGCTTTGTCACCACTGCCACCGTAAGCGCGCCCATCTCGCTGGCAAGCGAGGCGATGATCGGAGCCGCGCCAGTGCCGGTGCCGCCGCCGAGCCCCGCGGTCACGAAGACCATGTCGGCGCCTTCGAGCGCCTCGATGATCTTGTCGGTATCTTCNAGCGCGGCTTTTTTGCCGACGTCAGGATTCGCACCTGCGCCCAAACCGTTCGTCAGCTTGACGCCGAGCTGGATCTTGACCGGCGCCTGCGACATTTGCAGCGCCTGCAGGTCGGTATTGGCGACGACAAACTCCACGCCCTCAACACCCGCGTTGATCATGCGATTGACGGCGTTGTTGCCGCCGCCGCCCACGCCGATCACCTTGATCTTGGCGTTATTGCGCGGCTCTTCGTGGTACTGGATGCGGACGTCGCTCTTATCTGCCATGCTGTTCTCCCCTTGGTGCATTTACATGTTGCGGTTACATGCTTGCCTTAGCGAAAAATGAACGTATCTTCGAGCTGAATCCTTGGTCACCTTGACGGGTGCGCGCGAGCCTGCCCCGATGCGCGTACAAGATCGTGCCGATCGCAACTGAATATTCCGGCCCACTGATCTGCGCCGGCATCTTGGATATTGGAGTTGGCAACCCGACGCGAGACGGCTTGCGCAGAGTCTGCTCGGCGATGTGAGCCATGTTCGAGAGAAGAGCACCTCCGCCGGTGAGCACGCTTCCCGCGGCGCAGAGTTCGAGGACACCGCCCTGGCGAAGATTGTCGCGGACGTGCTCGAACAGCTCCGTTGCCCGAGGCTCGAGTATCTCTGCAAGAAAACGTTGCGATACCAGCTTGGAGGTGCGGTCGCCAACCGCGGGGACTTCCAGTTCGTTTCCTTCAGGAACCATCGTCACCACGGCGCTTCCGAAACTGCGCTTCAGTTTTTCCGCCTCGGAGAGCGGAGTACGCAGCCCGACAGCAACATCATTCGTGAAATGGTCGCCGCCGATCGGAACTACGCCACTGTGCGCTACGGCCCCCTCGAAGAGCACCAGCAACTCGGTGGTGCCCGCGCCGATATCACACATCACCACGCCGAGTTCGCGCTCGTCACTCTTGAGCACGCAGTCACCTGCGACCAGTCCTTCGTAAACGGTGTCGGTCACTTCCACGCCGGCGCGATTGGCAGCGGTCACCACCGACTGCGTGACGCTTCCCTGCCCGGTGATCATGTGCACCTGAGCCTCGAGCTTGGCGGCGAGCATGCCATCAGGATCGCGGATGGCGCCTTGATCGTCGAGAATGAATTCCTGAGGCAGAAGATGGAGCACCTGGCGATCAGGCGGAAGCGACACGCTGCGAGCCTTGTCGAGCGCCTGGCGGACTTCTTCGCGGCCAATCTCGCGGGGCCGTGAGCCGAGCACCAATCCGCTGCGGCTGGTGATGCCGCGGATATGCGTGCCGCCAACCGATACCACGGCATGATCAACCTGCACACCTGCGGATTGCTCAGCCTGTTCGACGGCGCGCTGGATCGAAGCGACCGCCTTGTCGAGATCAACGATCACACCCTTGCGACTGCCGCGTGACTCCGCAACGCCGTGTCCGCGATAACGCAGACCAGCCTCACTGGCCTCAGCCACGAGGGCGAACGTTTTGGCGCTGCCGATATCCAGCGCGATGATCAGGTTCTGTTGCTCCTTGCTCACTTCTTCTTTCCCTTTCCTTTCGGCGCGGGCTTCGGCTTCTTCGGTGCCAGCTTAATGGTCTGCGGCTTAGGGGCATCAGCAGATTGCGAATGCGAATCAGGATTGACGATCACCTGGCCGTCAAAACGCAGATCCACAGATTCAAACTTTGTGAACTGCTGCCGCCACTCAGCCGCGTGCGCAAGATAAACCTTGTAGCGAGCCAGGAAATCCGACGTCCCGAGATGGATCAGGACCGCCCCTTGGGGATCCTCCACCGTGACCTTCACGTCCTCGGGATCCGACAGGTCCACTTCGCTGACTTCACGTGAATGCTGCGCACCTTCAGAGTCGAACGACTGCATCACGGAGTTGAATATCTTCATGCGCGCGGCGCGGACGGAGAGCGGTTCGGAATCGCCTGCTCCCACAATCACAGGAAATGAATACTTCACGCCGGCGGACTTCGGCGGCATCTCCAGAAGCACGCCGTTCGCGTCCATGAGCGCGATCTTGGATCCCATGCGGACGAAGGCGACTGGAGTGCGTTCGCGAATGTCCACGCGAAGCGTATTGGGCAACAGGCGCATCACCGTCGCATACTCGATCCATGGAATCTGCTCGAGCTGTTTTTTGCGGTCGCTGAGCGGGACGAAGAAGATATTCCGCCCGATGTCGCCGCCCATGACCTCCATGGTTTGCGCGCGGGTCACGTTGCGAAGGCCAGCGATCTCGATCTGCTCGCCGGAATCAATGCGAAAGCGCCACGAAGTCGTGCCGTAGCGATAGAAGGCGGCGCCTGAAACGAGCACGCCGGCGGCGATGCCGCCGATGATCAGAAATCGTTTGAGGCGATTGGCAGTCTTCTTCGGCAGCGGCGAGCGCCGGACGGGAACACGCTTCTGTCCGCGAAGGAATGCGGGCTCCTGCTCTTCTTCAACGTCCATGTCGTCGAAGCGCGTGTCGAGCGGATCGTCGTCGAGTTCTTCCTTGGAATTTTTGGCGCGGAGGGTTGCTGCGGCTTTGCGAGCCTGCGGTGCGTCACTCTCGGGGGTGAAGTGATCGTCGAATCTCGACATCAAATGT
>C688J18823_10003211_pt1 | contig 10332 bp, 8 predicted proteins | sample HopSoiMetagenom1_FD_18823 | JGI IMG/M metagenome (IMG submission 18823) | reverse complement strand
TAATTAGATAAATGTACTTAGATCTTAGTTATGGGCAATTATGTGATGTTTTGGATCAGTTTAATAACATCAATAAGGAATATCGTCTAGCACTACGGTTGGATCTTTTCTAGGAAAAAATTTATTTGTTTTCTAATAAATTCATCATTTTAGTACAGATGAAATTATTGGTTTGTGTGTAATTATTCGCTAGCACGAATCTGACAAGTCACTGATTAGGTGAAAGGCTTGGCTAGTTATAAAACAAAACAAAAAATAAAATTGTGCTACTGTAATATTCAGTTCTAATCTTAATTCCGCTTAATTAATTTTCAATATTTTTCTTCATTTCTTGACATCTTCTTTAAATTCTTGAGCAGTCATTTCATATGTTTCCATAGCATGCTTTTGGTATTTTCAAATAATTCCTTGTTCTGTTATCTGCAATCATGTGAGAACAGTTCGGATCGCCCGCCTCTATATAATTTATTTATAAAATTGAGTTCAGGTTCAAAGCCATATCCATTGTATATAAAGATAGATTACTAATAATGGGCGGTTTGAATATTTTTGCAATCTTTGTCTACTGCATTGGATATCTACATTACTGGCTGATACTTTAAATTACCCGTCTTGATATTCGCTGCTTATCTGAGAATCGGTACATTACATGAACGTATCGATTTAAGCTATAGTGTTAAAGATTAATGCAACATAGTTAACCTAATCTTATATCTCAAGTCTACAATATTGATTTGTGAGGCGAAATTGTTAAAAATGCATGTTAATATTATTAATAAGCCAAAACACGACAAAGTAGCCTTTGTATTGGTAGCTGTATTGGTGATCGTAGATGGGGGTATTGGGATATACAGTCTTACGTATATAGTGAACCAGTAATTCATCTGGGGCCATCATACTTTCTTTTTTTGAGCGTATAAAAATCAACTAATACTATTTTATCTTTTCAATCATTTAATTATCTATGATAAAGGTACAGTTATGCGACGATACATATTACGAGATATATTTTTGACAAGTAGAGATGGACTATTATTAATAGTTTTGATGCTGACAATTCAAATATCTGTGTCATATTTACTGTCTTGTTATATGAACAACGGGTAATTTTCTTTTAGATATTTTCCTATCGTCTAAGCGCCTCTAGAGGAGACAGCCTTGAAGCTCTCCAAGCTGGAAACAAACCAGCAGCTAGACTCAATATTACAGAAAGAATCCACACATCAAAGAGGCTAACTGCGACGAAATCTGGGGTTATGTGAGATGCCCCTGCCCCAGGCCCAGCTCCTCCGGAACCTGGTGTCCTTGGACTAGAGCCAGACGTCAGAACATAAGCACCGCCAATGCCGGTCACTATTCCTAATGTAGCCCCCAAAAGACCAATAAATAGTGCCTCTACTAAAAATAGTACCAGGATGAACCTGCTTTTTGCACCAATAGCTTTCATAGTTCCAATTTCTTTCGTTCTTTCGTTAACTGAAGTATAAAGTGTAGTTATAATTCCTACAGCACCTACTAGTAATGCAATAAACGCTATAGCCAATGTAAATGCACTATTTCCACTTTGAAATTGTTGTCTTGTTTGCAGTATCGCTTTAGGAGTAATTACTCCAATATTATTACCATATAATCCAGTAATTTCTTGTTGAACTGTATTCACATAGTCACCAGATAATGCAGCCACTACCATCTGATCGTATTTTCCTCCTTTATGGAACAAGGAATTGCCAGTAGCTTCGTTAATAATTACTGCCCTATCGATCTGATTATTGCCAGATGGTTGAATTATACCACTTATTACAAAGCTCTTTGATTCATCTTTTGATTTCCCTGTAGTAGCATCCACGTATGTAAATGTCGCTCTAACCGTTTGACCAACTGTTACAAATGGGGTAGACTTGCCTGGAGGATTAGCTATACTGTCTCCTACGAGCATAGACGAAGGATTATTTGATTGAATTACTGAGCCAGGTACAAGTTGGAGTGAAGGATTAATCAAGTATATCTTCTGTGGATCCATAGACAGCACCTGCGCGTTCAAAATGTTTCCTTGCGCATTAAGCTGCAGTTGACCCTGATAAGATGGAACTACTTGCTCAACAAACGGCAATGATTTTATTCTATTAACTACCTGGGAATTCAGGATGATTGTTGGTGTACTAGATCCTCCACCACGAAATCCATGCTGACCAGAGCTTACAAACAAAACATTTGGAGCTAGAGTATTTAATTGCTTATTTAGAAACTTGCTTTGTCCAGCACTCATTCCGTTGAGTGCGACCATTAGGCCACTACCTACTACAACCATTAATATTGTTAGGGCAGATCTTGCCTTCCTATCCTTAAGTGCATCAAACGACAGTACGAAAATTTGTTTGATGTTTTTATGGGAATTTCCGGCCTTGCGTATTACTAGTGTGAACTTGGAGCTATGAATTGCTCTGCCTGTTGCAGACTCTTTAGAACTCGAATCACTGCGTATACCATTGTTAACCTCTTTGACACCCATTTCAAGCTACCATTTTTGTATTCTGATTTTCCAATAGAGCAATTTACCTTGATGACCCAATTCTAGTCGAAAAACTCCTGAGCAGCTTTAATATTCATCCATTCATTTTCTAGATTGCTAATTTCGTTGCACATACTTTTATAGTTAATATCTATAAGTCGTATACAATTAAGAAGAAAATATAATTCATTAAGCATCACTACGCATAATAATCGGAGCTATTGTTATAAAAATAGTGTTATACATTCGACGAATGTACTATAACGAAATGTAAATCTTCATTTTTATTTATCCCTTCATTGTAATTTCAAGAGCATTGAGAAAATAACGTGCATACAATATTTATTACAATTGCTCAAGCGAATTCCTAATATCAGTAAAATGTTTGCATACATTGGATATCGTGAATATCTATAGTACATGAAATTTTGCGTATCATATCTCCTGCTATGGTCCATGTTACAACTGTTTTGTAGTAGCCTTGCAAGCATTGGCAGTAGCCATTATCAATTAGAAATCAAGATAAACTTTCAAAGTGCCTAGTGATTAGTGATTAGTGATTAGTAATGAAAGTAAAGCCTATGCCGTATTTTATTGGTTAAAATTAGTCGAAAATTAGGACCAGTTCAAAGTTAATAAAAGGAAATGAGTGGTGAGTATATATATGGAAATAGATGCCATATTATCTGACTACGATGGAACATTGTGTCCAACAACTTCTATAAATAATGAAGACAATGCTGTCACAAAAGAGATAGAAAATATTTTATGGCATATTTCTGAAATGATACCGGTCTGCATTGTATCTAGTAAAGATTTTGAATTTCTTCATAGAAGGACTAGATATGCTAACGTGACTTCTTGTATTATGGGAATTGAAACTCTGGTTTTACAAAGACATAAGGTGATGGCAGATTTATCGACATATTCAGAAATTGGGAAAGCGGAAAGACTTTTGGAATGTCGAAATCTTGGCTGTATAAAAGAGAGTTTTTTAAGGAACCAAGATGAGGTACTCCAGTACAACTCTCATCTATTATATCAATTAGCAGAACTCGCCAGAATCAATTTTGATGAAATACGGATTGAAGAGAAGTTTACTGTGACCGGTAAAAAAGTACTGGCAGGCATAACATTAGATTGGAGAAATGTAAAGGATTGGAAACTATTTAAAACACATTCCGAGCCACAGTTGAAAAAAATGATTATTCAAAAGCAGAATGGACTTGATTCGAAACGACCTAATATATATATTCAAAATTATAGCACTCATCCATTTCTTGATCTATATTCTACCATATGTGACAAGGGCATGGCATATGACCAAATTATTTCAATGATGCCAATTGTCGAGAAAAGACAATGTAATGTAATCTATCTAGGCGATTCAGAGAATGATAATCCTGGGTTTCGAAAGGCCACAGTTTCAATTGGCATATACTCTGATACTAGATTGAAACCAAGATTAGATTGTAGCTATTATCTTCACATTAGTAAGCTATCAATATTCTTAAAAAATCTTCTCGCAAACAATTTACAATTTTCACCCAGTCTAATTACCAGGTAAGCCAAGAAATAATGCCAGTACAAAGACTATGAATAATCAATATAAGATGACTAGTGGAATTCATACTATGGGGAAGGCTATTATTTGATAAACCTTGCAATATAAAGTGATATTTAGTAGACAAATAATAACAACATGTATTAATTAATTAATTGACACGCTATATAGATAATTATGGTAGAACGGTGGCTTGGGTTTACTAACCTGCCATTACTGGAACAGGCTCGAGCTAGGGTAACTAGAACATTAATTGATGGTATACAACTTAACATGTCAACTGAAGAGGCGAAAAAATTGCTGAAAAGACATGTAAATACCAAAATCAATCTGGTAACTATGATCGTAGATATTAATGACTCAACACAATTGAGTCTCTCATTGCCTGAGGACAAATTCGCTTTAGTAGTACAAACTTTTGTTCAAGAAGTAAGTATTGCTGTATTAGGTTATGGTGGCTATGTGTTCAAGTATGAAGGTGATGCCATAATCATATTATTTTCAGCGGGTTTTGACGAGGTCAAAGCATGCGAGAATGCATTACGATTTTCAACAGCAATATTGGGAATCATGAGAGAGGTTATTAATCCCATATTTAGAACAAATGATTTACCAGAAATTTCGGTAAGAATCGGACTGGCTTATGGCTATATCTTAGTAGTACTTTATGGTAAGAGTGTGGAGAGTGCACATATAGACATAATTGGTTCTAGCATAAGCTTGGCTGCAAAGATTACATCTATTGCAAAGGCTAATCAGATATTAATAGGAGAACGTATTTACAATATTCTCTTATCGTCCATTAACTATGAGGAAGTAGATAAAAATAGCAAATTTATAGAGGTAAATCTTGATACTGCAAAATGGAAATATCTATCCCGTTCTGATTCCCAAAGTTTGTATCGTGTATATGAATATTTAGGAGATTGATAAGTTATATCCGATGGATATAAATGACTAAAAATAGTTATATATATTTTGAATCCTTCCAACAAGACTATTGAAAATAGATAAATTATTTAGCAATTCCATCAATCAATAGACCATCAAATATACTCCATAGAGGATACGAAATATGTAGGATCAAATTATTCCCTTTCGGTAGAGGATATATGTTCCTGCAACGGCAGCTGGGATACCTATTATAATAGCATATACAACATAAACAAGTGTTACAAGGCTTATCTGAAATGAACTAGACTGGCGACTAGATTTCTCGTATTGTGATGCAAGTTGGCTAGCAGAAGATGAAGAAATACTGGGATTATTATACACTGTAGTATTAAAAGCAGCAAAGGCAATTTTTATACCACCGACGTTCTCTATTCGAATATTTATGGGACCAGAATTTGCAAATACGTAGTTTTGTACATTCATGCCAATCTGTGCACTAGTTGGAACTCGTTTCAGTTGCTTTCCATTCTGTAGTAGCACAAAATCAAAGGCTAAAAGATTAGGCTTATTGTTTGCGCGATCAAAGAAGCTTACAAAAAATGTTGTTTCCTTACCTGTTAGCAATACTTTAGGATCCCAACTCAATCCTACTTCCATCTTCCCATCTGGAGTAAATGTATATACGGGAAGTTTGTCTATACGCTTGCCATTATCGGTAACTGGATAGTTAGGTACATTCTGTACCTGGGCTTTTACGCTAATTACTCCTTCCATCCATGGATGGATCGTGCAGAAGTAATTGTAAACTCCTGGTTTTGTAAAAGTATGTGTCCAAGATTGTCCTGACTTAAATAGACCACTATTAAAATCGCCTGTTGGAGTACCCTTCTTGTTAACGTTAACTAAGCTTTCCATACCAGCTCCAGCACCGCTTGTAACAGTATGGGCTTCAGTATCCTGGTTTATCCAGGTTACGGTATCGTTTGCACCTATCAGTAATTCTCTTGGCAAATACCATTGTTTAGGACCTAGCTTTGTTATATCAACTTCAGGATTTGCTGATCCCTTAGGGATGGTTATAGTATAATGCTTGCCAGTTATAGCATAGGCTAAATTGTTATAATGTATATTATATAAAAGAGAAAAGGAATGGACAAGAGAAAATAATAGGAAGCAAATTGCAATACTTATGATAAACGGTAACGCTGTAATGGATAATCTTGTAGCAGGCAAAGTCGTTTTATCTTCGCAATTGATGCTCACAGCCGACGATTAGAGAACTAGCTCAATTTGTGAATTTGTATTTACCTTAATTTTATTTCTATTTTTAATGTTAGAATGTTCTTTATTCCAATGATCTGCGAATTTAACTTTCGTCTTTTCAATCCTTGAGTCCGATTGTATTAGAAAATAAAACATAAACCTCCAGCCCAACTTATTACATTCTTTGCATTTGGATACATAATTTGAAGAAAAGCCATATGCCTCGCCTACCACACATGTTGATGAATTCTTAAGTTCTCGGTACCATTGTAACCGAATTGTTGAAAATGGAGGGATATTATATCTTGCTTGTTTCAGACGTTCTGACCATATCGGCGATATTTCAGAAAATAGTAATTTGTTTGGCGATCTATAACTGGCTATATTATCATAAGAGGCCTTTGCATACATTATATTAGTATAGAAATAATAATATTAAACTGTATATGATTGCAACTGATTGCAATACAACTACAATCTTTCTCGTGGATTTAATCTAGCAGTTAAGGATTAAATATGCGAGCAACTAAACAAGAAAGAGTAGGAGACAGAAAAGTACACAATAAATGATAGCAAAGTGCTTGATTTCTTTAGGACGGTACTAGCATCTTTTTGCACTTTCGGAGATTATAACAATGAATGGTTTGCGTCAAGTACATGTGTATTCGGTGCATAATCATTATGTGATGGGTAATTATTCTAACCTTTTTTGGCCTTGGCTCCTTGTTTATCGATCTTTTTGAATGACGGATTAATCATCATCATTGCAACCCCTGCGGATATTATCCCTGTAGCAATTACAGTTTGAGTGGTTATCGATTCATTCAGTATAACCCATCCTAAGAATACCGCTATCACAGGTACAATATACGCAAATGTATTCGCTAACGATGGTGTAGTAGATTCAAGAAGCCAATAGAATATCGAATATCCAATTGCAGTACATACTATGGTAAGAAATAGAAAAGATATCAAAATGTTATTTGTTGGCGAAAAAAGTGCTTTTAGACCATAAATTTCATCAGTACCTGTAAATATTGATATAGCAAGTAAAATTATACCGCCTATTAGCATAAACATTCCGGTAGGCAAAAGAATAGCCCGTCCAATACTTAAATCACGTGCTGGATTTGAATAAATTGAGCCCATTGCCCACGAGATGGAGCTGATCATCAAAAAAATAATACCAATCCAACTAGATCCTCCTCCTTCTATGGTAGGAAGTACAAGAATGATGAGTCCTACGAAGCCAGTAACAATTCCTGCCGAGCCCAACCTAGTCGGTATTTTCCTGAAGAACATTAATACAAATATTGCCACCCAAATTGGTATAGTGGAGTTAACAAGAGCTGCAGCTCCAGAGGACAAATATTGAGCCCCCAATGCTAATAATCCCTGTCCTCCCACAATGAAGAACAAAGCTGACAATATCCAGCTTCTCCACATCTGTTTATTTTTTATCGTAATGTGATGATAATCTATTGTATTGGATCGCTTAAGGTTGATATAATGCAGGATATAATGGGTTGCTATTAGCAATATTCCAGCCATGAAAAAGCGCATCCCGAATGCAACAAGCGGTGTGACTCCCTCTACTACAATCTTAATCGCGATGAAGCTCGACCCCCACAAAAATGATAGCATCACTATAGACGCTAACACCATTGGCTTTGAATGGTGCATGAATCCTAACAGGTCTTTCTTTATATTTATTTTGTTAGTTCATAGATAATTCGTAAAAACTATCACGATAATTAACGATTCGTTAGCCTGTGCAGGTTATAAGCTAGGCATATGAATGGTAATTCCCTGTCTGTATTCTAGTTAATCCCGACATCAGATGCTCCAAATAGTCGTTTATGACCACGCGCTTAGACATATGATAGGATACGTATTTGAAGAGTGTTTATACATTGCCAAGAAGGAAAATTGATTGTACACAGTAAATTATTGGTTAAAAGCAAAGTCCTAGACATTATTGCTGTTACTAAAGTTTTTTGTTACTAAAATATATGTACATAATCATTAATCATTATAAATGAATAGATATAAACTGTGCTCAAACGGTCAGATGATAATATAGCTGAATTCGTTGCGAGATTGGTTGGAAGACATCATAGCAATTACCAGCTCTTTTCATGTGAAAAAGAAGATGTATTAGCAGGTCAAAACTTACGGATTTGGATCACTTGTAGGAGATCTGAAGTTTTCTGATAGTTAGGCGTACAATTAGATAGCCTCTTCTCCAAGTATCAAAAATTAGTGAAAACCTTTTATGCAATATTGTGACTACAGTCTTATGGAAAAAGTATGTGATGAATGCAGTCAGCAATTAAAGGATGATTCGGATCTCGCAGCACATTTAAACCAGTACCATAGAAGATCATTTTGTGCTGCATGCAAAAAAGAATTTGACAACCCTGAAGCTCTGCAGATTCATGTAAAAAATGTTCATGGACTGCATCATAATATCTGAATTCCCTTAATATCTAAAGTTATAACTAACATCTGTTTAATTTATTAGAACTTGACATGAAATTAGATCAATTATTTGAAAGTGCGAAAAATGTTTTACAAGGTAATTGGAATGGAAATTTTACGATTCCTTCACCAACACTTTATCCACATCAATGGAGTTGGGATTCGGCATTTATAGCCATAGGCAATTCGTACTCCAACACCGAGAGGGCCATCAAAGAAATAGAATTCCTGTTTGATGCGCAGTGGACTAATGGAATGGTACCCCACATTGTCTTTAATAATAAAGAAAAAACATATTTTCCTGCTGCTGACTTTTATGAGATAACCAGGTCGCCATATGCTCCCAAACATATAGGAACCTCTGGTATGACACAGCCTCCAATGCATGCTATAGCTTGTTACTATATTTATTATAACGATACTGATAGTCAGAAAACAAAATCAAAACAATTCTTAAGAAATATATATTTCAAGTTAAAGCTTTTCCATAAATATCTAATGACAGATAGAGATCCGGAGAAGTCTGGCCTAGTCACTATATTACACCCTTGGGAATCAGGTCTGGATGACGCCCCGGTATGGGATCATGCACTATCCAAAATAAAGATAGAACACGTTTTGAAATTTCAAAGATTAGATGTCGTTGCTGTAGATGGTGCAAAGAACACAATTCCAAGTGATGATATGTACAACAAATTTATTTATATGATAGAACTGATGAAACAGTTTAACTATGACGAAAAAAGAATGTATGAAAATTTTCCTTTCAAAATAAAGGCCGTAATTTTTAGTAGTATACTATATATTGCAAATAAATACCTAATAAAAATTTCTGAAATAATAGAAGAAAAAGATACAGAGGAGATAAGAGAATGGATATCTAGATGTGAAAAGAATTTTTATAAATATTTTTTCCCCACAGAACAAAAGTTAGAACAAAAGGAAGATGGATTATTTTACAACTACGATATTATAAGTAAAGACTGGATTCAAAAGAAAACGATATCATCACTGATTCCGATCTATACCGGATTAATACCTAATGAACAAATTCCTTCATTCCTAAAGTGGATATTACGTTGGAGCGGAACAGAGGGTAAAAGTCATACTGCTGCGCTGCCTAGCGTGGATGTACAAGAACCATATTTTAAGGAATTTACATATTGGAGGGGTCCTGTCTGGGTGAACACTAATTGGATGATATATTTGGGTCTTTTAAAATATGGCCAGATAGACGCTGCAGAGCGAATAAAACAGGGAATTCTGGAATTGGTGAGTAATCATGGATTTAGGGAATATTATGATGCATATACAGGTGAGGGATTAGGTGGAAAATCATTCTCCTGGACAGCCTCCCTAGTAATGGATATGATAAAAAATACTGGAATTGGAATTCCATCTACTGGTGGATAGATACAAGTGAGGATATCAAATACCCTAAATCTAACATGCATTTTTATAGATGACGCTTGCGCATCGTAGTAGAATTATTATGGCTGATCAAAATAATAAAAAAAAGGTTGCAATTATAACTGGTTCCAGTGAAGGAATTGGAAGAGCTATAGCAATTGCATTTGTAAAATCAAAAGAATATTCGGGCATAGTTACAAATTCTAGAAAG
>C688J18823_10003210_pt1 | contig 10333 bp, 10 predicted proteins | sample HopSoiMetagenom1_FD_18823 | JGI IMG/M metagenome (IMG submission 18823) | reverse complement strand
CCACCGAGCACGAGCCCTGCCCGGCTGGCTCCGCTGGTACAACAACCACAGACCACACGGCGGCATCGACGGCCACCCACCCACCACCCGCATCTCACAGGCTGCGAGGTCCTACACCTAGCCGATCGGCGACGTCCGGTAGCTCTCCTTGAGCACCGAGAGATAGCCGAACGACTCGCTGCTGCGGACGCCGGGCACGTCGGCGAGGCGGGTCGACATGAACTCGAGCAGGTGTCTGTTGTCGCGACAGACGACCTCGACCAGGTAGTCGTAGCGCCCCGTGCAGGCGACGAGGTACGTCACCTCCGGATAGCCGCGAAGCCGCTCGCCGGCGGCCGTCATCTGCGCCTTCTCGACGTTCAGGCCCAGCAGGCACACGACCTCGAACCCAAGCTTCAGCGGGTTGGTGACGGCCATGATCTCCATCACGCCGTCGGCGGTGAGGCGGGCGACCCGCTGCCGCACCGAGGCCTCCGACACGCCGAGGTCTGCAGCGATGCGGACGAACGGCCGGCGACCGTCCTGCACCAGCGCGTCGACGATCCTGTGATCGAGCTCGTCCACCATGCCGCAAGGTACGATATTCGTACCGATCTGCAGAGTCAATACGAATTGCGTAGACTTCGGCCCCGGGCTCGCGCCGCCCGGCCCGACAAACGGCCAGGAGAGTCAATGACAACTGTGGAACGGCCCCTTCTCACGACCGGGCTGGACGGCATCTTTCGACCCTCGTCCGTTGCGATCTACGGCATCTCCGACCGCACTTCTCTGCGAATTGCGGAGAACATGACCGTCGAGGGAGTGCCGTTCTACGGCGTCAACCCGACGAAGAGCGAGGCATGCGGCGTGCCCTGCTTCCCGTCGATGGCGGACCTGCCCGCCGCGCCGGAGATGGTCGTTATGGCGGTCGGCCACCGCAGGATCGAGGCCGCAATCGACGACGTCCTCTCGGTCGACGGCGTGCGGGCGATCATCACTCCCGGCCTCGGCAACGAGGCGGGCCCCGAGGGGCCGCCCATCGGCGCCACGATCAGCGCGAAGGTCGCCGCCGCGGGCATCGCCATGGTCGGCCCCAACTGCATGGGTGTGGCCACGCCCGGGCAGCCGTCTCCGTGGATCGGCACCCTGACCGAGCACTTCCACGGCGGGCCCGTCGCGACCCTCGTCCACTCCGGGTCGATCGGGGAGATCCTCGTGTCGCTGGGGCCGCGGATCGGTTTTCGCACCGTCGTCTCCGCGGGAAACGAGACGGTGACCGACATCGCCGACATGACGGCGTATTTCGCCGACGACCCCGAGTGCCGCGTCGTCGGCCTGTTCGTCGAGGGCGTGCGCCGGCCGCAGGCGTTCGAGGCGGCGCTGCGCCGCGTTGCCGAGAACGGCAAGGTGGCGATCGTGCTCAAGGTCGGCACATCGGAGATGGGCGCCCAGGCGGCGCTCGCCCACACCGGCGCGCTGGTTGGCTCCGACCGCGCCTTCTCAGCCATGCTGCGCTACTACAACGCCATCCGCTGCGACGACTTCGGCACCTGGCTCGAGCACCTCGAGGTCTTCTCGCGCAAGCAGCCGCCGCGTGGCCGCCGGATCGGAGCGGTGACGAACTCCGGCGGGGAGGGCGAGTACTTCGCCGACAAGGCCGAGCAGGCCGGGATCCCGCTGACGCTCTTCTCCGAGCCGCTTCGCCGGCAGATCGTGGAGGAGTTCCCCAACTTCGCCCACGTCGGGAACCCGGCCGACTGCTGGGCGATCGACGACGACCGAGTGGTGTTTCCGCGCGTGTTCGAGCTGATGGCGCGGTCGGGGGAGTTCGACGTTCTGGTGTCGAACATCGATCACTCGAACTGGCTGGTCGGGACGGAACGGGAGCTGGCGCAGGACATCGCAGACGACCTGCGCGCGGCGTGCGAGGGAACCGACATCTTCCCCTGCATCGTCACGGTCACCACCGCCTGCGCCCCGGCTGAGGACATGCGCTGGGCGCGCGAGCACGACATCCCTCTGCTGAAGGGGACGCTGCCCGGGCTTCGCGCCCTGGCCTCGCGCCTGCACCGCACCCCGCGGGTACCGCCCGAGCGGACCGCCCTCCCCGCCGAACCGCTGGCCGGGGACGGAGCCCTGCCGGAGCTCGACTCGGCGCGGATCGCGGAGCGCTACGGCGTGCCGTACGTGCGCGCGCAGCGCTGCGCCACGGCGCACGAGGCCGCCTCCGCCGCCGAGGCGATCGGCTATCCCGTTGTCGTCAAGGTGGATAACGTGGCTCACAAGGCCCGGGTCGAGGGCGTCGCTCTCAACCTCGCCTCCGCCGACCAGGTGGCCGCCGCGGCCGAGCGCATGGGCGGCCGGGTGATCGTCGCCCAGCAGGCCTCCGGCGGCGTCGAGGTGCTGGTCGGCATGGTCCGCGACGCCGATTACGGAGCCACCGTCGTGGTCGGGGTGGGCGGCGCCTTGGCCGAGGCGCTCGACCTGGTCGGGGCGAGCCTCGCACCTCTCGACGACGCCGGCGCGCGGGAGCTGATCGCCGGCGTGCCGGCGCTCGTGCGGTTGCTGGGCGGTCAGGTCCCGCAGGGCCTGGTCGACGCGGTGGTCGCCGTCTCGCGGCTGGCCGCCGAGCATCCCGAGATCTCCGAGATCGACGTCAACCCGCTTCTGGTCTCGCCCGAGCGCTCGGTCGCGCTCGACTGTCTGATCGTCCTTCGCAACGGAAACGAGGCGCAATGAGCGACGCTGTCCTTTACGACCTGCGCGGGCCGGCCGCGTGGATCACCATCAACCGGCCCGAGAAGATGAACGCGCTCAATGAGGCGGTGCTGGCCGGCCTGCACGAGGCGCTCGACCGGGCAGTCGCGGACGACGAGGTGAAGGTGGTCGTCGTCACGGGCGCCGGCGATCGGGCGTTCTCGGCGGGGTACGACCTGTCCGCGGAGGCCGCGCACTCCGACATCGCCGCGCACGAGTGGCACGAGGTGCTCAAGACCGACGTCGACGCCACCATGAAGCTGTGGCAGCTGCCGAAGCCGACGATCGCGGCGGTGCGCGGCTACTGCCTCGCCGGAGGCTGCGAGGTGGCGATGGCGTGCGATCTGATCGTGACCGGCGAGAGCGGCAGGTTCGGCGAGCCGGAGATCCGCTACGGCTCGGGGCCGGTGACGCTCCTGATGCCGTTCATCCTCGGGCAGAAGAAGACCAACGAGCTGCTGTTCACGGGCGACGTGATCGACGCGGCAGCGGCCGAGCGGGCCGGGCTCGTGAACCGGGTGGTGGCCGACGAGCAGGTGGAGGAGGAGGTCGAGGCGCTCGTCCGCAAGATCGCCCCCACCCCGCTTCCCGTCCTTCGGCTGACGAAGGTTGCGCTCGTGCGGGCGTACGAGGCGATGGGGCTGCGGCAGGCCGTCGACATGAATCTCGACCTGTCGTCGATGCTGAACGCCGCCGAGACGGCGGAGCAGCGCGAGTTCATGGATATCGTTCGCGCCCAGGGGCTGAAGGCGGCTCTTGCCTGGCGCGACAACCGATACGGCGAGGTACTGGGAGGAGTGAGGTAGATGTCTGCGACCAGCACGATCGACTCAGCAAGGCTTGCCAGCCTGATCGAGACCGAGGAGGCGCTGTTCAACGAGCGTCACACCAGGTCGCGGGAGATGACCGAGCGGGCCCGCCGCTCGCTCGCGGGAGGCGTTGCCTCCTCCTGGCAGGCGACGGACCCCCACCCCGTGTACGTGGCCGACGGCCACGGCGCGCGCGTGGTCGACGTCGACGGCAACGAGTACGTCGACTTCCACAACGGCTACGGCGCCATGGCGGTGGGCCACGCGCATCCCCGGGTCGCCGAGGCGGTGTCCGACCGCGTCCGCAGGGGCACGCACTTCGCCCAGCCGACGGAGGACGGCGTCAGGGTGGCCGAGCACCTGAGCGAGCGGTTCGGCCTGCCGCTGTGGCGCTACGGCAACTCGGGCACGGAGGCCACGCTCGACGCCGTGCGGCTGATGCGCGCCTACACGGGCCGCGACATCCTGTTCAAGATCGAGGGCAGCTATCACGGCCACCATGACGCGCTGATGGTCTCGGTCGCGCCTCCCGGCGACCTGATCGGCGACTACGACGATCCGGTGTCCGTGCCGCAGACGCTCGGCCTGCCCGCCGACTACGTCAACCTGACGAAGGTCGTGCCGTTCAACGACCTCGACGCGCTCGAGCGGCGCCTCGAGAAGCACCGGGGACAGGTCGCCGGCATGATCGTGGAGCCTGCCATGATGAACGCGGGCATCGTCACGCCCGACGACGGCTACCTGCAGGGCGTCAAGGACCTCCTGCACCAGCACGGCGCGCTGCTCGCGTTCGACGAGGTCAAGACCGGCGCGACGATCCACCATGGCGGCGCGACGAAGCGGTTCGGGGTCACGCCCGACCTGATCTGCCTGGCAAAGTCGGTGGGCGGCGGTCTGCCCTGCGGCGCGATCGGCGGCACCGAGGAGGTCATGGGCTGGATCGCCGAGGGGAAGATCGACCAGGTCGGCACCTTCAACGGCAACCCGCTGACGATGGCCTCGATGCTGGTGACGCTGACCGAGATCCTGACGCCGGATGCGTACACCGAGTTCGACCGGCTGGCGGAGATCCTCCGCGAAGGCTGCGACGGGGTCATCGACCGCAGCGGCATCGCCGCCTACACCACGGTGATGAGCGCGCGGGGCGCCGTCACCTACCGTGCCGAGCGTGTGCGCAACTACCGTGACTACCTGACCGTGTCCGACGAGCTGGCCTACGTCAACTGGCTGGTGCAGTTCAACCGCGGCGTCTTCATGGCTCCCTGGGGCAAGTCCGAGAACTGGACGCTGTCCGTCCAGCACACGGAGGAGGACGTCCGCCGCTACATCGACAACTTCGACTACCTGGGAAAGGCCCTGACCGCATGAAAGCTGTTGTCTTCGAGGAGCACGGCGGGCCCGAGGTCCTGCAGTACACCGACATCCCCGAGCCCGAGCCCAAGCCCTACGAGGTGCTGATCGAGGTCAAGGCCGCCGGCGCCAACTTCAACGACATCTGGGCGCGCCGGGGAATGCCGGGCATGAAGGTGATCATGCCGCACGTCGCCGGCTCGGACGTCGCCGGCGTGGTGCGCGCCGTCGGGTCCGAGGTCTCCGGTCAGGGGTTCGGCTCGAGCCCCGTCCAGGTGGGCGACGAGGTCGTCGTGCATCCCGGCCTGTCCTGCCGGACGTGCGACCTCTGCGTCTCCGGACAGGAGTTCTTCTGCCGGCAGTTCCGGATCTGGGGCTTCCAGAGCGGGCCCAACGACGGCGGGCACTCCGAGTACGTGACCCTGCCGGCCGTGAACGTGCTTCCCAAGCCGGCGAACCTCTCCTTCGAGGAGGCGGCATCGATGCCGCTCGTGCTGGAGACGGCGTGGCGCATGCTGGTCAGCCGGGCGCGGATCCAGCCGGGCGAGAACGTCCTCATCTGGGGCGGGGTCGGCGGCCTCGGCGTGATGGCGATCCAGATCTGCAGGATGTTCGGCGCGAATCCGATCCCGGTGGTCGGCGGCCAGGAGAAGGTCGAGCTGGCGGAGAAGCTGGGCGCGGTCAACGTGATCGACCGCAAGAGCCAGGACGTCGTCTCGGAGGTCAAGGCGGTCACGAACAAGGTCGGCGTCGATGTCGTCTTCGAGCACTCCGGCGAGGAGACGTGGCCGACGTCGATGGCCTCGCTTCGGTGGGGTGGGCGGATCGTCGTCTGCGGTGCGTCGACGGGATTCAACGCCGTCACCGACCTGCGGTTCCTCTGGAACAAGCAGCAGAACCTGATGGGCAGCCACCTGTCGAACAAGGCCGAGTTGTCGGCGGCCCTGAAGGCCGTCGAGCGGGGCGAGGTAAAGCCCGTGATCGATCGTGTGCTCTCGCTCAGCGAGGTGCCGCAGGGCCAGCAGCTGATGGAGGACCTGAAGGTGCAGGGGAAGATCGTCTACGTGCCCTAACGCCCTCGACCGTCGCACGGCGCAGACCGGTGTCCGGCTCCGTGTCTGGCATCGAATCGGCCAATCCGGGCATCGGTCCCGCTGGAGATGAGTGTGCCTGACTCGGTGCCGGACAACGAACGCCCACCCTCTCGCCGGCTTCGGCTGGGGGTGATCGGCCACGTCGAGTGGGTGATCCACACGGACGCGCCGTTCATCCCGCTGCCGGGCGAGATCGTCCACCTCGAGCACCCGCTGGAGCAGCCCGCGGGCGGCGGCGCGGTCACCGCCGCCGCGCTGGCACGGAAGGGCGCCGAGGTGAGCTTCTTCACGGCCCTGGGGCAGGACACGGTCACACGCCCGGCGCTCGAAGCGCTGGGCGTGCGAGTGCTGGCCGCGGCCCGGCCCGTGCCGCAGACTCGGGCCCTGGTGATGCGCGACCCGGACGGCGAGCGCACGATTGCCGTCGTCGGCGACAACCTGCACCCGACCGCGGACGACCCGCTGCCCTGGGAGGAGCTCGCGTCGCTGGACGGCGTGTTCTTCACCGGCATGGACCCGCGCACCCTGCAGCTCGCGCGTGCGGCTCCCGTGCTCGTGGTCACCGCTCGCAGGTTCGAGTCGCTGGTGCGAAGCGGCGTGCGGGTCGACGCGCTCGTCGGCAGCGCCCGCGACCGCGGTGAGCAGTTCGACCTCACCAGGCTGCGGGAGCAGCCGGATCACGTGGTCGTCACGGACGGCATGCGTGGGGGTACGGGCTACGAGGCGGTGCCCCCTCCGGGGCCGGTCGTCGACGCCTACGGTGCCGGGGACACGTTCGTGGCCGGCGTGCTCTTCGGCCTGGCGAGGGGCGATTCGATCGGCGAGGCGGCCGCCCTGGGCGCGCGCTGGGCCGCCGAGGCGGTCACCTGGAGAGGGGCCTATCCCTGATCGCATACGGGATCACACGTCTCGGGCGGCTGGTAATCTTCCCGCCCGTGGGACGACCGATCGCTCTCCTCACCGTGGCCGTGCTCGCGCTCGTCGGGCCGGCGTGTGAGGGTACGAACCCCGTTGCCTCACCAGCTGATGCCGACCTCCAGAACGGCCAGCAGCTGTTCGTGACCAACTGCGGAGGGTGCCACACCCTCGCCAACGCGAACAGCAAGGGCACGATCGGGCCCAACCTCGATGCCGCGTATGCCGAGCCCGCCAAGGAAGGGTGGGAGCGCACCTCGTTCGAGGCGCTGGTGAGGGAGCAGATCGACCTCGGCTCGCTGTCATCGAACCCGCCCATGCCGGCGGATCTGGTGACCGGCAAGGATGCGGACGACGTCGCGGCGTATGTCGCCGCGGTGGCCGCACGCGGTCCCGCCGCCGACGTCCAGTAGCGATGGTCGAGACAGCCACTCTCGACGTGCGGGGCATGCACTGCGGTGGGTGCGAGCGGACAGTGCGCGAAGCGGTCAGCGCCATCCCCGGCGTGCGGCGGTGCGTCGCCGAGCACATCGGCGACGAGGTGGAGGTCGTCTTCGACGCAGAGCTGGTCGGACTCGAGCAGATCCGCCAGGCCATCGTGGCCGCCGGATTCGATGCCTGACATTCGTACTGCCTCAGCCCTTCGCAGGTAAGGATGCCGTTAAAGACCGACGACCCGCAGAGCGGGCCGTCGGAGGAGGCAGGTAGCTGCGAGGTGTGGGCACGTTCGATCGCAGCGTCCGGAAGCGATTGTCCACATCGGGTGTACGGAAATCTCGTCGATCGGGTTAGGGATTTGTAAGGCTACGGTGACAACGCCCCGCCGCACGGCCGGCACATACACTTCGGCGCGGCATTCGACGGAAGAGGCAGACGGAAGCGTGGATCTCTACGAGTATCAGGGCAAGCAGCTCTTCGCCCGGTTCGGCATCCCGGTCTCCGAAGGGGCGCTTGCGACGTCGCCTGCGGAGGCGCGACAGGCGGCGGAGCAGCTCGGCGGCCCGGTGGTCGTCAAGGCTCAGGTGCTGGTCGGAGGGCGCGGAAAGGCCGGGGGCATCAAGCTCGCCTCGACGCCGGACGAGGCGGAGGCGCACGCCGCGGCGATCCTGGGGATGGACATCCGGGGGCACCGCGTTCGCACGGTGTGGATCGAGCAGGCGTCCGACATCGCTCGCGAGTACTACTTCTCGGTCACCTTCGACCGCGGCGCCAAGAAGGCGCTCCTCATGCTCACGACCGAGGGGGGCGTCGACATCGAGCAGGTCGCGGCCGAGTCGCCCGACAGGCTTGCCCGCCTGCACGTCGATCCACTCACCGGCTTCCTGGCCTTCCACGCCCGGAGGCTGATGTTCGACGCCGGCATTCCGGCGGAGGAGCAGAAGCAGGTGGCGCAGATCATGGAGCGCGCCTACGGCGCATTCGTCGAGACCGACGCGATGCTGGTCGAGATCAACCCGCTGATCGTGACGCCGGACGGCACGGTTCGCGCGCTCGACTCGAAGTACACGGTCGACGACAACGCGCTTTACCGGCACCCGGACATCGCGGCGATGCGCGACGTCGAGGCGGCCGACCCGCAGGAGCAGATGGCGCGGGAGCGAGGCGTGAACTACGTGAAGCTGGACGGCGACATCGGAATTCTCGGAAACGGCGCGGGATTGGTCATGTCGACGCTGGACGTGGTCGCGCTCGCCGGTGGCAGCCCTGCCAACTTCCTGGACGTCGGCGGCGGCGCCCAGGCCGACGAGATCGTCACCGCCATGGAGGTGCTGCTGGCGGATGGCAAGGTGCGCGCCGTGCTCTTCAACGTGTTCGGCGGCATCACGCGCTGCGACGAGGTGGCCCGCGGCGTGCTGGCCGCGCTGGAGCGTCTGGACGTCGACGTCCCCCTCGTCGTGCGCCTGGACGGGACGAACGACGTCGAGGGCCGGCGGTTGCTCGCCGAGGCGGCCCCGCCGAACGTCCACGTCGAGGAGACGATGCTCGGCGCCGCCTCGCGTGTGGTCGAACTGGCGCGGGAGGCCGCGTAGTGGCCATCATCGTCACGGAAGAGACCAGGCTCGTCGTCCAGGGCATCACCGGCCGGGAGGGCAGCTTTCACGCGCTTCGCAACCGCGACTACGGCACCAGGGTCGTCGCCGGCGTGACTCCCGGGAAGGGCGGCCAGGACGTCGACGGCGTGCCCGTGTTCGACACGGTGGTCGAGGCGGTGCGTGAGCGGGGCGCCAACACCTCGATGGTGTTCGTGCCGCCGCGATTCGCGGCCGACGCGATCTACGAGGCGGCCGACGCCGGCGTGGAAACGATCGTCTGCATCACCGAGGGCATTCCTGCGCACGACATGCTGCGGATCTACAACTACATCCGCCCGCGGGGCGTCACGCTGCTTGGCCCGAACTGTCCCGGAGCACTCTCTCCCGGCGTTGCCAATGTGGGCATCATCCCGGCCCAGGTCTTCGCGCCGGGCCGGATCGGCCTGGTCTCGCGGTCGGGCACGCTGACGTACCAGATCGGCAAGGAGCTGGCCGACAGCGGTCTCGGGAACTCAACCATCGTCGGCATCGGCGGTGACCCCGTCGTCGGATCGTCGTTCATCGACGTGCTGGCGCGCTTCGAAGACGACCCCGGCACCGACCTCGTCGTCATGGTCGGCGAGATCGGCGGCGACGAGGAGGAGAAGGCCGGCGCCTACATCAGCGAGCACATGACGACGCCTGTGGTCGCCTACATTGCCGGGTTCCAGGCTCCCCCCGGCAAGACGATGGGGCACGCGGGGGCGATCATCTCCGGATCGTCGGGCACCGCCCAGGGCAAGAAGCAGGCCCTCGAGGCGCGGGGCATCCGGGTGGGATCGAGCCCGACAGAAGCTGCGCAGCTGGCAGCTTCGGCCTTGGCAGGCTGACGAACCGCGCGAAGGCCGGGGAGCCGCCCGGTAGGATGGCGCTGATGGCCACCATCCCCTTCACGCGCGGCGTTCCGTCGGCGGACATGCTGCCGATCGACGACCTGCGCGCCGCCTTCGCCACCGCCTTGACCGACGACCCGGCCGGCGCGCTGTCCTACAGCCCCGGCGGCTACAGGCCGCTTCGCGACTGGATCGCGGCGCGCCACGGTGTCGACGCCGGGCGCGTGCTGCTCGTGAACGGCTCGCTTCAGGGGGTCGCCTTCGTCGCCCAGCACCTCTTTCTGGGGAAGGGCGGCACGGCGCTGACAGAGGACCCGACCTACGACCGCACGCTGATCGCGCTTCGCACCTTCGGCGCCGACGTGCACCAGGTGCACCTGACGCCGGAGGGGCTCGACGTGCGCGCGCTGGAACGTCGGCTCGCGGAGGCCGAGGCGCCGTCGCTGGTCTACGTCATACCCACGTTTCAGAACCCGGCCGGCGTGTCGCTCGCCGAGTCCGGGAGGCGGCGACTGGTCGAGCTC
>C688J18823_10003209_pt1 | contig 10337 bp, 9 predicted proteins | sample HopSoiMetagenom1_FD_18823 | JGI IMG/M metagenome (IMG submission 18823) | reverse complement strand
ACGGACGTCGCCCGGGAATTGCTCGAAGAGTCGCAGCAGCCGTGGGTCCTGCGGCCCCAGCTCATGGAGGAGTGCCGCGACACGAAGGTCTTCCAGCTCCTCGCTGCGCATCCCCAGCTCGCGGCCGAGCGTGACGGCTCTCTCGGCGACGCGGAAACTGTGTCCGGTGTTGTGGCGCTCGCTGGACTCGAGATGAAAGGTCATCAGCTCGAGCATCGTGATGTACGCGCCCTTGAGGTCCTCGAGTCGCGCGCGACGTTGATCCGCCAACGTACCAACCACATAGCCGGTGAGAATGAGGAAGCCCGCCCAGGGAATCATCGTGAAGAGATGCCGGGGGCTGATTCCTCCCTCGATGGCAGCGGCGCCGTTCAGCCCGACGAACGCCTCGAAGAAGGCAACGAGAACGACGATGAAAACCGACGACCAGACAGCACTTCGCCGGCCCAGATAGAAGCCGGCGGCGATGACGGGCAGATAGTAGAAGTTGAGAAACGCGATCTTCTCGTCGATGAACCAGTGAATGGCGAGCATCGACCCGACGAGCAGGAGCACGAGGACGAGCTCGAAGTGCTCGAAGACGAACCACCGGGCACGATCGAGCCCCGTCTGACGGATGACCGGGCTCTCATGAGAGATACGCATCACATGAGGGACGCTCAGGAGCGCGGGATTGCAACATGCGGGAGGGGCGCGGGACGTGGGGGACATGGGACGCGGTACGCCGGACTAACACTTCAAACACGCGACTACCCACTTCTGAACTGATGGCTCTCGTTGTTAACTGCGAGAGCCGTCAGTGAAAAAGTGGCCAGTGGTAAGTGGGAAGTGGTTGCGTCCCGCATCCCGCGTCCCGCATCCCGCGCCCCACGTCCCATGTCCAAGTCTTACGATTCCGACTACTTCCAACGCTGGTATCGCGATCCCCGAACGCGGGTCACCTCTGATCGCGCCCTCGAGCGGAAGGTGCATCTCGCGCTCTCGGCGGCGGAGTACATGCTGGGGCGGCGCGCGCGAACGGTGCTCGACATCGGGTGCGGGGAGGCACGGTGGTTCGTCGCGCTCCGCCGGCTCCGGCCCGGTATCCTCTACACCGGGGTCGAATCGAGCGAGTACGCCGTGGAGACTTTCGGCGAGAGTCGCAACGTCCGCCGCGGCAGCTTCGGGACGCTTCGCAGCCTCAAGCTCAAAGGGCCGTTCGATCTGATCGTCTGCGCCGATGTGCTACAGTACGTGTCGAAGGAGCACCTCGGACCCGGACTGCGGGAGATCCGGCGCTTGTTAGGCGGAGCCGCTTACATCGAGGCCTACGCGCGCGAGGACGACATGGTCGGCGACATGGAAGGGTGGAACTACCGATCGGCGGCGACCTATCGGCGCGAGTTCAAGGCAGCGGGGTTGACCCACTGCGGCCTGTACTGCTTCATCGACGCCAGGAAGATCAGCGCCGTCAACGCTCTCGAGGTGTGCTCATGATCGGTCGCCTGGAGCTGGTTCGACAGGATCTCACCGTGGCCGCGCGGTCCCTCGCGCGGAGTCCGCTCTTCGTGGTGACGACCGTGCTCTCGCTCGCGTTAGGCATAGGCGCCAGCGCGGCGGCGTTCGCGGTCCTCGATGCGGTGCGCTTTCGCGCCCTTCCCTTTCCGCACGGGGAGCGGCTCGTGACGATCCAGGAGAGTCCCATCGCTGCCGGCGCCCCGGCCGGCGCCTGCCTCGCCACATGCGATCCGTCGTACGAGACCTTCGCGCAGGTGCTGCGGACTCACCCTTTCCACTCGCTGGACGCGGTCGTCGGCTACACGTCGGGCGGCAAGGGACTCGTGCTCGGCGACGAGATCGTGCCCGTGCTCGGCGGCGTCGTGTCGCCTAACGCTTTCGCGCTCCTGAACGCGCGACCCGCAATCGGACGCGTCCTCACCGCGGAGGACGACCGTCTCGGTGCGCCGCTCGCGGTGGTGCTGGGCTATGGACTCTGGACCTCCCGATTCGCTGCGGATCCGGGAATCCTCGGTCGCCAGGTGAAGTTGAGCGACTCGCGCTACACCGTCGTCGGAGTGATGCTGCCGGGATTCGAGTTCGAGGCGGGAGCGCAGTTCTGGTTGCCCGTGGTGCCCACGCTCGACCCGAGCACGCGGCCCTCGATTCGGAACGTCACCGTCGTCGGACGACTCGCTCCGGGCGCGACGCTCGCGATGCTCCGCGGCGAGCTGTCGACGATCGAGCCAGCCGCCGTGGCGACGGCGCGCGGCAAACCCGCCACAGCGACGCTCATCGCCGCGCCGCTTCGCGACCGCTACGTCGCGTCGACGCAGTCGCACGACGTCGTCTTCACGGGCGTCATTGCGTGCGTGCTCCTCATCGCGGTCGCGAATGTCGCGACGCTCCTCCTCGTCCGCACGCTGCAACAGGAGCGCGAGCTCGCCGTGCGTACCGCTCTCGGTGGCGGCATCCGCCACCTGACGAGTTACTTACTCTCTCAACAAGTGCTCCTCGTCGCCGCCGGTGCCATGCTCGGCATCGCGCTGGCGAGCTGGCTTCTCCGCGTCCTCGCGTCGCTCGCCGTTCTCGATTCCCTGCGGCCGCTCGGCATGGAGTATCGCGTCGACGGCACCGTCGTCGTCTTCGCCATCCTGCTCGCCGTCATCATTGCGATCTGCCTCGGCCTCGTTCCCCTCAAGGTCATTCGCTCGATGAACGTGCAGCGCGTGCTCCGTGAGAGTACCACCGGCGCTTCCGCCGGCAGCAGCCACGCGATCGCCCAGCGCGCGTTCGTCGTCGCCGAGACGGCATGCGCGGCCGTGCTGCTCGTCGGCGCGACGTTGATGGCGGCGACGGTGCTCCGCCTCTCGCGCGTCGATCTCGGATTCGACGCGGCTCGCCTCGTTCAGGGGACGCCGAGCTTTCCGCACGGTTGGCGAGTGAAGGAGACGTATCTCCCGATCGAACGGCGGATCCTCGTCGATCTGGCGGCGCTGCCGGGCGCGGCGTCGGCGGCGATGCGCGCCTCGAACCGGCTCGGTTCGCCCGGCGCCCCGGGCGAGATTCGTCTCGCTGGCGAATCGTCACCGCTGCCGCCCAGTGCAGTGCCTAACGCCGCGATCGCGGTGAGTCCGGGTTACTTCGCCACGGCGGGCGTGCGCCTCGTGGCGGGTAGGGATTTCGACGGTGGCGACCGCGAGACGTCGGTGCCAGTCGCCATTGTCAATGAGTGGGCGGCACGACGTTGGTGGCCGAATGGAAATGCAGTCGGCCAGCGCCTCGTGATCGACACCGCGCGCGGGTCGGGCCTAACGGTGACCGTGGTCGGAGTCGTCCGCGACAACAAGGCGGCGCAGCCCAACGTGCTGCTCGCCGCCGAGGGGCCGGAGTTGTACCGACCGTTCGAGCAGGCGCCATCGGCGTTCCCCAGCTTCCTCGTCCGTTCGACGAATGGTCTCGCGCCGGAAGCGCTGCTCCGCCCCACTCGTCAGGCGCTCATTCGCGCGGTTCCCGATCGGCCGCTCTTCACCCAGCTCGCATCCGAGCAGATCGCGCGTCAGCTCGGCGGTGTGCGAACGAACGCGCTCCAGATCCTCGGCTTCGCCGCGATCGGCCTCGTGCTGGCGCTCATCGGCGTCCACGGCGTGCTGTCGTACACCGTGAGTCGGCGAACGCGAGAGATCGGTATTCGAGGCGCGTTAGGCGCGAGCCGCGGCGCGTTGCGTCTCATGGTCGTGCGCGACGCCATGGTGCTGGTGCTGATCGGCCTGGGCCTCGGCCTCCCAGCTGCCGCCATTGCCTCCCGCTACATCGGCGAGCTCCTGCACGGCACGAGCGTCACCGATCTGCGCATTTACGCTGCCGTTGCCGTCATCGTGCTCGCGGCGGCGCTCGTCGCGAGTTGGATTCCGGCCCGGCGCGCGTCACGGGTGGATCCCATGACCGCACTCCGAAGCTAGGGCGATGATCCCGACGGCCAGTAGCGTTACTCCCCTCGGCCAGCGAACAGCAACAGATTGCCGTCAGGATCACGCACCATGAACGTCCGTGCGCCCCACGGTTCGCTCTTTAGCGATTGAACAAACTCGACGCCTGCTTGCTGATATTCGACAAACAGCGGCTTGGCATCCTCCAGCGTGATCGTGGCGGCGAGCAACTGCTCGGTGGCGCGCCGGATTGCGTCGAGGACAGCGCCGTCGACTTGGCGGAAGTTCAATCGGGCCCCGTCGCGGAACAGCTGGGCGTAGAACGGCGGCTCACCGTAGATGAAGGCAACGGAGAAACCGAGCTTCCGTGAGTAGAACTCGGACGCGGCGGCGATGTCTCGGACGAACAACTGCGGTTCAGCTGCGGTGAGGATGGGCATGGGGTAGGTACCGGTGCGGGTCACGTAATGAGTTCCCCGACGGAGCGCGTCCCAACTTTCGAATCCGACCGTGCGCGCAACGAGCTCCTGAGCGTCCGACAGCCGGAAGGGCCGCGCCAGGATTTCACAGTCGGTCAGGCGGCTGTAACGAGGCAGCACGGCTCGGATCCGCGCCGCAACGGGATAGTACTGCTCCCGGTGCCAGCGCAGATACAGCTTCGCCTGTTTTCGCAGATGTTCGATGTTGGGCATCGCGACGCACTCCACGGGACGTCACGTAGGCGGGCGATGCCCATCCGGCTCGACGGCCGTTGCGCCCTACAGCGCAACGAGAATGTGCACCGGTCGCCCTGGAGTGTCAACGAGACGCGCATGCGCCACCGTCATGCCGAGACTCTCGCCTGGAACCTGTAGTTGAAGATGATCCAGAGATTGTTCCCGCGCAGGATATCACGCGCGCCGAACTCCCACTGCGCGCGCAACCGCACACTGAGCGCATCGGTGAGCGACAGACTGGCTTCGGGGCCGACACCGATGAGCCGATAGCGCCGTTCGTCGTCGATCACGGCGTTGCCGCCGCGCTGTGCGCTCAACTGCCACGCACCAAAACCTGAGACGCCGATGTCGAGCGAACGCCCCACCACTCGCGTCATGCGTCCGACCCCCCAGTCGGCGACGACATCCACGCCCGGTCTGATGCCTGAGCCGCGCTGCTCGAAATTCTGCTCCGTGCGCGCGACGGCCGAGATGCTCCATGCGCGTCGGTCGCCATCGGGATAGTAGACGCCGCCCACCGAGTAGACGAGCGCCCAGAAGCCAGTGCCGCGATTGCGCGTCGAACCCGGCACGAAGTGGCCCGACGGCGACCACACCGTGAGCTGCAGTTGATAGTCGAACCGCGCGCTCTTTCCGTACAGCGAGATCGGCGTGACGAGAATGTCTCCGAGACCGAAACCCGATTCACCTTCCGACGCCGACAGATCGCCCGTCGCGACAGGGATCCCCGCGAGCGCGCCGTAGCGCATACCGAGGACCCTCCAGTCGGTGGTCCACGTGAACATGCTGATGTTCGCGAAGCGCAATTCGCTTACCGGCCGCGCGTCGGTGCCTAACGCCGCGACGAGCTGCACGTTGGTGAAGAACCTGCTGAAGTTCGTGTACGCGAATCCCGGATCGGGCGTACTGGCGCCCCGAATCCCGGACTGCCCCGGCGGATAGTGTCCGGTAACGGGTGTCGATGTCTGTGCGACCGCCATTCGACCGGCATATGTGGCGAGCGCGACGAGGCACGCCAGTGATCGCCAGGGCATCGCGCTCACACGAGTTCGTATTACTTGATCGCGATGTTCTTCCAGAAGCGATCCAGGCTCTCGTCGCCGCCGAATAACGTTGTGAAGATCGTCGAATCCGCGAGGAGGATGTCGCCGGCACGCTCAGCACGTGGTGGCATCCAGAGGAACATGTTGAATTCGCGGTTCCCCGCCTCACTGAAGGGATGCGGATGCGAAAGATCTATCGGCTGACGGGCGAGCACGTGGATGGCGTCCGGCTCCTTCGTCGTGACGGCATAGTGCGGCAGGTGCTGATGGAAGTTGAAGGTGCTGACGCCCTCGAGCCATCCGCGCGCGTCGTGGTCGCTCGCCTTCAGCAGCGGCTGCAGCTTCGTGGTGCCCGTGACGGTCGCAGGCCGGAGACCGTATTGATTCTCAACGGGCACGCCGAGTCCCTTCATCAACGACCGCGTGTACTTACCGAAGCGTTGCTGGCGCGGCACGAGCGGGTCGCCGTGATGTGCATACTCCATCGTGCGCTGCTCCACATCCTGCGAGAAGCCCACGTCGTGGTGCGGCCCCAGGATGAGACACGTCCCCTCACGCGAGAGGAAGTCCTTCAGCGCCTCGATCTCCTCTGGCTCCGCCTCCTGCTCGGTGATCATGTGATCGAGACCGAACACCATGAGGGTGTCCGTGTCATCCAGGAGTCCATGGTCGAGCTGCTGCCTTTTCCCCGCCTGATCGATGCGCTGATAGACGGCGACGGGATGTCCCGTGATCTCGCCGACGCTGTCCTGGAACCTAACGAGGCCGAGGTGGAAGAGCTCGAGCGTGCCCGCGATTCCCTGGAGAAACATCTTTTCGGAGTACTCGATCGACTCGTATGATGGCCAGAGGACGCGCCGAACTTCCGTCATCGTCGAGAAGCGGTTGTCCAACTCGGTGAGGTCGCGGTTGGCTTCCCAGGGATAGCTCCACGTCCAGTAAATGCTGAACCGCCGCTTGCCCGGTGTGTATCGGCGCGGCACGAGCACCTGGTTGTACGTGCGAGGCTGCGTCTGCATTCGTGTCATGTGCTCATTGCCTCCTCGGAACTGCTTGCCCCCGCGGTACGCGACAGGAAGCGCAGTCCCTGCACGCCGGGAAGAAACAGATAGGCACCGGCTCTGATCGTGGTGAACGCGGGGATGCCGGTGATCTTTTTTTTGATTGGCCGATTTGGAATGGTCAGATCGAACGTGCCATCCTGGGTGCCGATGATCGGATCGCGCTCGTTGTGGAGTCCCTTGAAATCGGGATCGTTGGCCCACACGCCCATCGCGAATTCGAACTGACGAATCAGGCTTGCGCATCCCATGAACGCGGCAATGCCGCGATCCACGCCGTCGTCAGGCGCGCCCTCCGGCAGCAACGGGCCGTACGTGCCGCCGCGGCGAATGATCTGGTGACGCGCGAGGTTGTCGGTGGTGTCGCGCGGATTCATGCGACGGATGTGCGATCCCACCGGACACGCATACCCGCGGGGGTCCATCGTCGCGTAGTTGAAGTCGTTGGTACGCTGCAGGTTCTTCCCTAGCTCGGGATCGTCCTTGTCCGTCGCGAGCACGAGCGGCGCGCCGCTCCGCCAGCGACCCATGAGCTTCGCGGCGATCAACTCCTGCTCGTCACGCGTCGGCCCCCCGTGCGTGCGCAGGAAATCGCGAAAGGCGCCGACATGCTCCTGGATGCGCAGATACGCCAGGAAGCTGCCGTTCCGCGTCAGCGCTTCGGGTTGCGGCAGCGCCGGAGTTCCTCCGGTCTCGTCGGGATAGCCGAGGAAGAATTCCCCCGCGTTGACCTTCGGCACCGAACCGGGTGTGGGCTCGTCGTTCGTGCCATCGATCGTGGTGTGCGAGAGCCGATCGAGATAGCCGAAGTGCTCGCGCGGCTCACCGTACGGCGGCAACGCCTCGAGGTCGAGCGACGTGAGCACGCGCACGCCTGGAATCTTCGCGACGTACGCTGCGTGCTCGCGCGTCGCGCGATCGCGCTCGGCGACGTCTCGCGCGAACAGAATGACGATGGCGTGAAACGCCGGCGTCCGCAGTGCAGCGTCCCAGCGATCGGGATGGCTGGCGCCCGTGATACCGAGCAGCTCCGCGCGCCCGGCCATCCCTTGGCGAAACTCTTCGGGAAAGGTGTCGAGTGCCGCAGCGTCGACGCCTAACGCACGCAGCCCGTGCCACGTGAAGGCAATCGTGACCCATCGTGCGTCGGGAGATTCCTTTCCCACCGTCGATGCGGTGCCAACCTTGTCGATGATACCGCATAGCCAGCGCCTGCCGGCCGTCGCGTCGTCGAAGGAGAGGAACTCGTAGCGCGCGGCGAGCGCCGGCGTGCGCGTCACCAGGAAGTGCTGGAGGTCGTCGAGCGCCAGCTCAACCGGCGCGACGACAGGGACCTCGACCTGCGGCATCGGCGCGCCGCTATTGCGACTCGTCGAGCATCGTCGAGAAGGCCTGCCGCATGTGCAGCGCCTTCTTCACCTCGAGCGCGGAGACGTACGGGTACTCGGCGTACTCGAGAAAGCTCGGGTGGTGATGCTCGCGCACAAATTTGACGAACGCCGGCGGATTCGTCTTCCAATCCTCGGGAAATCCCTCGAGCTTCGTGAAGATCGTCGTGATCCCGGTCGCGCTGAACAGCGCGACTGCATCCTCGGTGTACTTGTCGAAGTCGGTGTCGAAGATGCCCTGGTACATGAAGTACATGTCGGCGCCGATCGGAAAGAGCACCCAGCGGAGGTAGTGCAGCTGTAATGGGGCGAGCACGTCCGGCGCGCCCGCGACGGCCTCCTCGAGCGTCTTTCCGTGGGCGCGAATGTCGTCCTCCGTGCCGGGTTTGATCCTGGCAATGATCGTGAAGCCGTAATTCGCGGGCGTTTTCGGGAACGTCGGGCCGTACCGGCCACGCACTTCCTTGGCGTAGCCGGCGGCTGGGATAGCCATCGCCGCCGGCTTCGTCCAGTCCTGTTTCTCATTCATGCGATCATCCCTGCGACTCGAACCCAGAATCTCCACAGCGACGTTCGTCCGCTACACGCGGTGCGTCACTGACGTTGATTCAGAGTGGATCGCGGCAATGGACGTCGCCACTGGACCAAGGTCCAGCGCTATCGATTGGCTCCAGCGCGCGCGTGCCACTCGGCGAGCACTTCTTTCTCACGCTCCGCCGAGAGCCCCGCCTTGAGCGTTTCCTGACGCTCGGGTGATTGCTCGTGGTAGTAGGCGAGGGTGTCGCGGGTCGTGACCGCCAGCGGACGGAAGGTGATGCCTAACGCCAATTCGGGCGAGATGTCAAAGCGCGCGAACCCGAGATTCTTGCCCCGCGCCGGCTGCCACACCGGCATCTCGCGATACGGCCGCACGTCGCGCGCGGCGAGGAAATCCGTGTCGACCCAGGTGAACGTCGCCTCCGAGGTCGTGGCTGCCTTGATGCCGTGCAGAAACTCCGCAAACGAGCGCGGATTCTTTGGACCCACCGCGTTGAAGACGCCGGGCGCGTTCTGCTCGCAGAGTCGGATCATCCACTCCGACAGATCGCGCGCGTCGATGATCTGCACCGGATCGGTGCCGTCACCCGGCGCGAGGACCTCGCCTCCGCGCTCGATCCGCACCGGCCAGTAGGTGAAGCGGTCGGTGAGGTCGCCCGGGCCGATGATCAGCCCCGGCCTAACGATCGTCGTCCGTCCCGGGAAGTATTTCTGCGCCTCCTTTTCGGCGAGCGCCTTCACGAGGCCGTACGGCATCGGCTTCGAGCGGTCCCAGCGCGCCGTCTCCTCCGTGAAGACCGGTGCGTCCGACGTCATTGGCACGCGGCTCAGATCGGAGTAGACCGACCGCGTCGAGACGAAGACGTACTGCTTGACGTTGTCCTTGAGGAGGTCGGCCGTCAGCGTCACCCAGTGCGGGTCCGTCTGCACGGAGTTGTCGATCACCGCATCCCACTGCCGCCCCTCGAGCGACTTGAGATCGCCGGTGCGGTCGCCGATCAGCTTCTCGACGGTCGGAAAGAGCTTCGGATTTGTCTTGCCCCGGTTGAACAGGGTGACCGTATGGCCGCGGTCGAGCGCGTACTGCACCTGATACGGGCCGATGAAGCCGGTGCCGCCGAGGATGAGAATGCGGAGAGGGCGCGGCGCTTTCTCGCGCGGTGGGCTCGTGAACTCCACCCGATCGTTCTGCGGAACCTGAGCTGGGTGCGCGCACGCATCCGCGGAAATGCCGAGGCCAATGGCGCCCCCGGCGATGGCCGTGGTGCGAAGAAAGTCGCGACGAGTGGTGGTCATTGCTGCAGTTCAGATAAAAGACCAAAGCGTTGGCGCGGAGTGACGCGGTCACCAACGGAGTTTACGCGGACGACAACAATTGTGTTGGCAACGCGGTGTTCGCGTAAGGCTTGCGCTGCAGCCTCCGCTCGCCCATGCTCGTGCGTCTCCCAACCCAATCCGATCTGATGAGAATTCGAGCTCTCCTTCTTGTCGCGCTCTCCGCGGGCGCTCTTCCAGCGCAACAAACGGCGCCGGACAATACCCAGCGCTACGTGAAGACCAACGCCATGATCCCCATGCGCGACGGCGTTCGGCTGAATACGGATATCTACGCGCCGAAGGATCAGACTGGTCCGCTGCCGTTCATCTTTGCCCGTACGCCGTATGGCATCGACGGTGCGGCTGGCGC
>C688J18823_10003208_pt1 | contig 10341 bp, 9 predicted proteins | sample HopSoiMetagenom1_FD_18823 | JGI IMG/M metagenome (IMG submission 18823) | reverse complement strand
CGGGCCTGGGGTGCCTGGCAACGGCGCGGGCGCGAAGCCCCAGGGGTCGCAGTCGACGTAGTGCAAGCCGTGGGAACCGAGATCCAGTTCCTCCACGATGCCGCTGTGCCGGATGATCACGTGCGCGCTCGAGCCGCGGTCGACGCGCACTCCCGGCCAGCGCTCGACCGTGGAGACCGCACCGCCGAGGACGTCGTCGGCCTCGACCACCTCGACCGCCAGACCCGCACGGGCGAGGTAGCAGGCGGCCACCAGCCCGTTGTGGCCGGAGCCGACCACGACGGCGTCGGCCGTGTCGGCCCTGCTGTCGGCCCTGGTCTCGGCGCTCACTCCGGTCAGGTGCCGGCCGCGCCGGAACTGCGGGGGACGAGAGGCAGCTGCGCGCCGAGGATGGCGAACGGCCGGGTGTCGCCCGGGAAGTGGTAGCGCCGGGCCAGGTCGACGAAGCCGTCGGCGTGGTAGAGCCGGAACGCCTTCGTGTCGGCGTCCGGGGTGGACAGCAGCGCCGCCGGATGCGGCAGGTCGGCCAGCAGCGCGTGCAGCAACTGGCGGCCCAGCCCGCGGCTCTGGTGGTCGGGGTGGACGTGCAGCTCGCAGACCTCGAAGGCTCCGGGCAGCCACTTCTTCGCCGTCCGGCGGTCGAGGGCGTTGCGGACCTGGTCGTGCCACCACTGGCCCGGTGCGACGAGATAGCCGTAGCCGAAGCCGACGAGCTGCTCGCCCTCGGGCGTCTCGGCGAATGCCCCGACGGCCCGGAAGCCCTCGCGGTCGGTGTGCTGGATCGCGTAGCCGTAGCGCCCCGCAACGACGGCGGAGTCGTAGCCCATGGCGAGCCCGTAGATGGTCAGCGCCTCGTGCATGTGGTCGCGCAGCCACCGGGTGGGCAGCTCGATGATGCGGGTGGACGGCTTGGTCCCTGTCACGGCCCGACCTCCGCGGGGATGCTGAGGAACGCCGGGTCGATCGGCCTGATGCCGACCTCGGCCGCCGTTCCTGCGGTGAGCCGGAGCAGCTCCTCGTAGGTGGTGGAGAAGACGGCCGCGGGGTGGCCGGCCGACGCCCAGACCGTGTCGTACCGGGCGAGTTCGACGTCGATCAGTGTGCCGATCGGCTCGGGGTGGCCGAGTGGGGCGACCCCACCGATCGGCTGACCGGTGTGCCGGTGGACGAATTCGGGGGCTGCGGGGGCCAGACGGGCGACGCCGAGCAGTCCGGCCACCTGCGTCTCGTCGACGCGGTGGGCCCCGCTGGTCAGGACGAGCAGGGGGGAGCCGTCGACGGTGAACACCAGCCCGGTGACGATCGCGCCGACCGGAACGCCGAGCGCCTCGGCGGCGGCAGCCGCGGTGTGGACCTCGGCCGGCAGCATGCGCAACTCGCCGGTCCCTCCTGCGTCGGCCAGGAGCCGGGCGACGGTGGCCACCCGGGGAAGTGCGGGTGGGGTCATGCGCTGATCCTGCCACTGGCCGGAACGGGGTGGCCCGTCCGCGTCGCCGGCAGGGCGGCCGGCGCCTCGACGCAGCGACTTGACCCGGCGCGCCCCGACACGGCGGCTTCGGTCTTGACGACGCCTCCCTGGTCGGGTCTACTGAGGACGTTCGAACATGCGTTCGAACTCCGTCGGTCCGCCACCGCTTCCCGGCCCTTCCCCGCCCGGAGCTGTGGTCCGGGCGGGTGCGGGCTGCGAGGTGGGGAGTCTGTCATGAGCCGGGTGCTCGGTGAGGTCGCTGGTCGGGTCGGCGAACAGGTGCAGGTCGAGCGGGGTCCGCTGGGCCCGGTGCGGTTCTGGCGGGGACAGTCCCGCTACGAGGTCGGCGAGCTGCTCGACTCGTGGATCGAGACCGTGCCCTGGTGGCAGCGTGACGCCGCCGTCGCGGGCGGCGCCTCCGCCGAGCTGGTCGCCGCCCGGGAGGTCTGGCGGGTGGAGGCCGTGCGGGCGGGCCGCTCGCGGATGAGTTTCGCCGGAGTGTTCGACCTGTCCTGGGATTCCGCCGGCAACCGCTGGTGGCTCATGCGGGTGCACGACTGATGGACGCCCTCCGCGCCGTGCCATCCCCCGGTCAGCTGCCCCTGCCCCCGGCGCTGCCTGCTGCCGCCCGCCAGCTCCTCGACCAGGCACACCGGGGGCTGGCCGAGGCCACCGCCGCCACCGACCCCCGGGAGCGTTACGCCACTGCGCACCTGGGTGCGCTCCGGGCCGCCGCCGCGGTGCTGGCCGCCCGCACCCGGCCGGAGACCGGTCGCCGCCGCCGGCCACGCAGCGCCTGGGTGCTGCTCGGCGAGGTCGCCCCGGAGCTGGGGGAGTGGGCCACGTTCTTCGCGGCCGGCGCGGCCAAGCGGGCCGCGGCCGAGGCGGGGCTGTCGCGCGCGGTCACCGAGCGGGAGGCCGATGACCTCGTCCGGGACGTCGCCACCTTCCTCGCCGTGGTGGAGAGCAACCTGGACACCCTGCCCGCAGCCGAGCCGGCTCGTTCACCGTTCCGGCGCCCGAAGTCGCAGCGGAGGTGAGAGACCCCTTCGTCCACCTGCACGTCGCATCCGGTTACTCCATGAGGTACGGGGCCAATCACCCTGCCGACCTCGTGACCCGGGCCGCCGAGCACGGGATGACGGCGCTGGCGCTGACCGATCGCGACGGGCTCTACGGCGCGGTCAAGTTCGCCCTGGCCTGCCGGTCGGCGGGGGTGCGGCCGATCTTCGGCCTCGACCTGGCGATCGCTCCCGCCCTCGACACCTCGCTGCCTCCGGCCCTCGCTGCGGTGATCGGCGAACCGTCCGGGGTCCCGCCCCGGATGCGGATGCCGGGGACGCAGGGCCGGCACGCTGGCCAGGGTGGTCGTCGGGTGCCTGCGCGGGGCGGGGCCAGCGTCGATCCACGGCTGCCCCGGGTCACCTTCCTCGCCCGTGACGGTGCCGGCTGGAAGTCGCTGTGCCGGCTCACCAGCGCCACTCATCTGCGCGGCACGCGCGGGGAGCCGGTGAGCTCGCTGGCGATGGCCGCCGAGCACGCGACCGGTCTGATCGCGCTGCTCGGGCCCGACTCTCCGGTGGGCCGCGCGCTGGTCACCGGGCGGCCCGACCTCGCCGTCGCCCACCTGGACGCCTGGCGCGCGGCGTTCGGGCCGGGCCGGCTGGTGCTCGAGGTCGTGCACCACCGCGGCCGGGGCGACCGGCAGCGGGCCCAGGCCCTGCTCCGCTTCGCGGCCGAGCAGGAGGTCCCGGTGGTGCTCAGCAACGCGGTCCGGTACGTCGACCCCATCGATGCGCCCACCGCCGACGTGCTCGACGCCGCCCGCCGGCTGGTACCGCTGGACACGCGGCACGTCGACCGGCGCACCGCCGAGGGCTATCTCAAGTCGGGCAAGGAGATGGCCGAGGTGGCCGACGACCTGGTCGGCCCCGACCGCGATGCGGGGCTGCGGCTGCTCGAACGCACCGCCCGGCTCGCCGAGCAGTGCGCGGTCGACGTGCGGGAGGACCTCGGCATCGGCAGCGTCCGCTATCCCGAGCTCGACGTGGTGACCACACGCGCCGAGCGGGGCCTCGACCCGTCACAGGTGCTCCGGGCTCGCTGCGAGGCCGGCATGGGCCGGCGCGGGACGGCGCCGTCAGAGCGGGTGCGGCAGCGGCTGGACGAAGAGCTGACGGTGATCGACCAGCTCGGCTACGCCTCCTACTTCCTCACGGTCGCCGACGTGGTCGACCTCATCAAGAGCTTGAGGGTTCGGGCGGCGGCGCGGGGCTCGGGTGCCGGCAGCCTGGTCACCTACCTGCTCGGCATCTCCGACGTCGACCCGATCCGCTACGGCCTGTTGATGGAGCGTTTCCTCTCCCCGCTGCGTCACCAGCTGCCCGACGTCGACATCGACGTGGAGTCGGCACGGCGGATGGAGGTCTACGACGCGGTGCTCGACCGCTTCGGGGCCGACCGGGTCAGCTGCATCTCGATGATGGACACCTACCGGGTCCGGCACGCCATCCGCGACGTGGGGGCGGCGCTCGGCCTGCCGATCGCCGAGATCGACGCCGTTGCCAAGGCCTTCCCGCACATCCGGGCCAACCAGGTGCACGCCGCGCTCAAGGACCTCCCGGAGCTGCGGGCCAGCCGGCTGGGCTCGCGGCGCGGCGGCGGCACCGGCGATCTCGACCTGCTCTTCGACCTCGTCGCCCGGCTCGACGGGCTGCCCCGCCACATCGCGCTGCACCCGTGCGGGGTGCTGCTCTCCGACGCCACCCTGCTGGACCGCACCCCGGTGGAGAACAGCTACCTCGGCTATCCGATGAGCCAGTTCGACAAGGACGACGTCGAGGAGCTCGGGCTGCTCAAGCTCGATCTGCTCGGCATCCGGATGCAGTCGGCGATCGCCCACGCCCTCGACGAGGTGGCCCGGGTCGACGGCGAGACCATCGACATCGACGCCGTGCCGCGCGACGACCCGACGACGTTCGAGCTGATCCGCAGCACCCGCACGCTCGGGATGTTCCAGATCGAGTCACCGGGGCAGCGGGAACTGGTCGGCAAGTTCGGGCCGGAGACGTTCGAGGACATCATCATCGACATCTCGCTGTTCCGGCCCGGGCCGGTGAAGAGCGACATGGTGACCCCGTTCCTCATGGCCCGGAACGGCTGGCGCGAGACGGTCTACCCGCACCCCGATCTCGCCTTCGCCCTCGAGGAGACCGCCGGGGTGGTGGTGTTCCACGAGCAGGTGCTGCAGATCGTGCACCGGATGACCGGGGTCACGCTGGCCGAGGCCGACGAGGTGCGGCGGGCGCTGGGGGAGAAGGACGCCCATCCGGAGGTACGCGCCTGGTTCGTGCCCCAGGTCCTGGCGGCGGGGTACCCCGTGGAGGTCGCCGAGCAGGTCTGGCAGGTGCTCGCCGCGTTCGGGTCGTTCGGCTTCTGCAAGGCCCACGCGGCGGCGTTCGCCCTGCCCACCTACCAGTCGGCATGGCTCAAGGCCCACCATCCGGCGGCCTTCCTCGCCGGGGTGCTCACCCATGACCCGGGGATGTATCCCAAGCGGCTGATTCTCGACGACGCACGCAACTTCGGGATCCGTGTGCTGGGTCTGGACGTCAACGCCTCCGCGGGCACCTATCGGGTGGAGCGGCTGGATCCGGGGGACCCGGACGACGCCGACAGCCTCGATGAGCGTGCCTGGCGCCGGCCGGAGTGGATGCCGGCGACCATGCCCGACCCGTCCCGCTACGGCATCCGGCTGTCGCTGACCGACGTCAAGGGCATCTCCGACGAGGAGGTCGCCCGGATCGTGGCCGGGCAGCCCTACCGGTCGCTGACCGATTTCTGGGGGCGCGCGTCGGTGTCCCGGCCGGTCGTCGAGCGGCTGGTGCTGGCCGGCGGCTTCGACTCCCTCTACGGCTTCGGTGTGCGTGACCGCGAGGCCCACCGGCCGGCCCACCGGCGCCGGCAGGTGACCCGCCGCGACCTGCTGCTGCAGATCAGCGAGCTCGACCGGTGGAGCCGCAGCGGCGCCCGGGCGAGCTCCAGCGGTCAGCTCAGCCTCGACCTCATGGGTCTGGAGATCCCGGAGGACGAAGAGATCCCGGAGGACGAGAAGATGCCGGCGGAGACCGGTCCCAGCTGGGCGGAGGGCAGTGGGCTGCCCGAGCTCACCGACGCGGAGTTGGTGCGCGCCGAGCTGGAGGTGCTCGGCCTGGATGCCAGCCGGCACGTCGTCGACTTCTACCGCCCCTTCCTCGCCGCGCTCGGCGCGGTCCCCGCCGGCGAGCTGCTCGGCTGCCGGAGCGGTGCGGAGGTACTGGTGGCGGGGGTGAAGGTGGCGACCCAGACCCCACCGATCCGCTCGGGCCGCCGGGTGGTCTTCGTGACCCTGGACGACGGCACCGGCTGTGCTGACGCGACCTTTTTCGAGGACGCCCAGGGGCCGTACGCGGCGACGGTGTTCCACGGTTGGCTGCTGGTCATCCGCGGGGTGCTGCGCCGCACGGGCCCTCGTGGGGTGTCGCTTCGGGCGACCGGCGCCTGGGAGCTGCCGGCGCTGCACGAGGCGTGGGAAGCAGACGGGCTCGACGGCGTGCGCGAGCTGATGGCCGCTGGGCGGGTGGGGGACGGCGACGAGTACACCGATCGGGCGATCGCGGGCGCGGCGGCCTCCCACGGGTCCCGGCCGGTGATGGTGCGGCCGGTGCTGGTGCACCCGACCGGGTTCCGCATGTCGCCCTACGCCGACATCAAGCCCGCCGGCGACGACACCAAGGGAGCGGCACGCCGAGCGGCGGCACCCCGCAAGCTCTGGCACTCCAGCCCCGGCAGCTCCGGTTCCTGAGCGACCCGGGGAGTCGAGCCGGGCGGGCGGGGTGCCGGCGGTCCGGCGGCGGCACCCCACCGATGAGTTCCGGACCACGGCACGGTCACCACGTCGACGCCGGCAGCGTGCCGGACCGGGAGAGAGAGGACTTCACATGCCCCAGCAGATTCCCTGCCTGTGGTTCGACGGCCAGGCCGAGGAGGCCGCGCAGCACTACACCTCGATCTTCCCGAACTCCTCGATCGGTGACGTCACCCGCTACGGGCCCGACATGCCGGTGGCCGAGGGCACGGTCATGACCGTCAGCTTCGTCCTCGACGGCCAGGAGTACGTCGGGCTCAACGGTGGCCCGCAGTTCCCCTTCAGCGAGGCGATCTCCTTCCAGATCATGTGCGCCGACCAGGAGGAGGCCGACCACTACTGGAACCGGCTCACCGACGGCGGCGAGGAGAGCATGTGCGGCTGGCTCAAGGACAGGTTCGGCGTCTCCTGGCAGGTCACGCCCATCGAGCTGATGAGCCTGCTGAACGACCCCGACCCTGGGCGGGCCCAGCGTGCGACCGAGGCGATGATGCAGATGCGCCGCATCGACATCGCCGAGATCAAGCGCGCGGCCGACAGCGTTCCCGCCTGAAGACGCGGGCCGGCATCCCGGCGTACACCGGTGGCGGCCGCGGCCCGCCACTAGGCTTCGCCAGGTGCCCACGCCCCCTGCCTCGCCGATCGCGGAGCAGTTGCCCGCCCGCACCGCCGCCGTCTGGGCGGCGCTCGACCCGGTCGTCGGCGCGGGCACGCCCCTGCGCGTGCTCGACGTCGGCGGGGGCAGCGGCATGTTCGCCGTCCCCCTGGCCCGGCTCGGCCACGACGTCACCGTCGTCGACCCCAGCGCCGACGCCCTGGCGACGCTGAGCCGCCGGGCGCAGACCGCCGGCGTCGGGGAGCGCGTGCGTGGCGTGCAGGGCGACGGTGACCTGCTGCACGAGGTCCTGCCCGGTGCGGGGAAGGGCCNNNACGACGACGGGTACGACCTGGCGCTCTGNCACTCCGTGCTCGAGGTCGTCGACGACCCCGCGGCCACCCTCCGCGAGATCGCCCGTGCCCTCCGCCACGGCGGCCAGGTGAGCATCGCGACGGTCAACCGCGCCGGCGCCGTCCTGGCCCGAGCCCTCAGCGGCCACCCGGTCGAGGCGCTCGCACTGGTGGAGGACCGGGATCCCGCGCCCGGGCGGTCCCGTCCCGCGCGGCGGCGCTTCAACCCCGCCGATCTCCTGGCCCTGGTCGAGGGCGCCGGCCTGCAGGCCGGCCCCTGGCGGGGCGTCGCCGTCGTCGCCGACCTGCTCGATGCAGCCTCCGGCGCCGATCCNGACGCCGTCCGGGCCCTGGAACTCGCCCTCGCGGAGGCCTCGCCCTACCGCGACGTCGCCAGCGGGCTGCACCTGCTCGCCGGACGGCCGTGACCCCACTGCCGCCGGATCTGGCGGTGCCCCCGTACGGCATCGCCACGCTGGCCGACGTCCTGCCCGGCGCGGCGACGGCGCTCGGCGTGCCGGTCCAGCGCGGGAACCTGCCCGCGGACCCGCTCGGCCTGACCGCGGCGCTCGACGGCGTCCGGCGGGTGGCCGTGCTCCTGGTCGACGGGCTCGGTGCCGATCTGGTGCGCGCCCACGCCGGTCTGGCCCCCACCCTCGCGGCGCTGGACACCCCGGTCGGCGATCTCTCCGCCCCCTGCCCGAGCACCACGCCGGTGAGCCTGGCCACGCTCGGCACCGGTCTCCCGCCGGGCAGCCACGGGATCCTCGGCTTCGTCACCCTCGTACCCGGAGAGCACGGCGCAACGGGGGAGGACCGCTCGCTCAACCACGTCCAGTGGGGAGACGACCCCGACCCGGCCCTCTGGCAGCCGCGGCGCACCGTCTTCGAGCAGGCCGAGGCCGCGGGGGTCCCGGTGACCGCCGTCGGCCCGTACGCCTACGCCGGCTCGGGCCTCACCCGCGCCGTCTACCGGGGTGCCACCTACACCGGCGCGGTCAGTCACGGCGACCTCACCGCGCTCGTGCTCGGCTCCCTGAGGGCGCAGCCACGCGCCCTGGTCCACTGCTACATCCCCGAGCTCGACCTCACCGGCCACGTGCGCGGCGTCGACTCGCCGAGCTGGCGTGCTCAGCTCGGCCTGGTCGACGCGGTGGTCGAGCAGATCGTGGACGGGCTGCCGGACGACGCCGCGCTGCTGGTGACCGCCGACCACGGCATGCTCGACGTGCCGGCGGACGCCCGGCTCGACCTGGAAGCGAACCCCGACCTGGTCGACGGCGTCCGGCTCCTGGCGGGGGAGCCCCGTGCCCGGTACGCCCACGTCGAGCCCGGCGCCGCGGACGACGTCCTCGCCCGCTGGCGGGAGATCCTGGGCGACCGGGCCTGGGTGGCCGGCCGCGACGACGCGGTCGCCAGCGGGGTCTTCGGCCCCGTGGAGGACGGCCTGGCCGCGCGCATCGGCGACGTCGTGGCCCTCGCGCGGGGCAGCTGGGCCCTCACCGCCCCCGGGCGCGAACCGGGCCCGAGCCGGCTGGTCGCCTACCACGGCTCGTTGACCGCGACCGAGCTCGCGATCCCCCTGCTGGTCGCCCGGGGGCGCGGCCTGGGCTGACCTGCGTCAGCGCGCCACCGCGGCGGAGGGAACCGAGAGCGACAGCCGGTGCCAGGTGCGCACCCGGCCCGGCCGCACCGCCTGGCAGGTCAGGTGCACCGTCTCGGGCGAGGGACGGCTCTCCACGGTGACGACGACCGGCCCGTCCGGGCCGGCCAGGGTGACCTCCCACCGCTCGGCACCGGGATCCGCGATGGGCAGCCGGGTGTGATCGACGGGAGGAAGGTCGTCGACCCGCAGCAGGCCCAGCTCCTCACGGGCGTAGTGCTGCGCCGCCTGCACAGGTGCGGGGAGCCCGGCCCGGCCGCGCAACCACGGCAGGGCGACCCGTCCGTGCTCGTGCGACGCCACCACCTCCCCGCCGTCCCCCGGGACCTGCCCGTAGTAGAAGCCGTACGGCAGCACCAGCACGTTCGCGGCGAACCGGTCCCCGCCCAGGTGGCTGCACTCCCATACCCCGGCCGGTCCCGGCACCGGCATGGCCCGGGCCAGCGGCCGCCCGCGCAGCGCGCAGCAGGCGTCGTGCCCGCCGTGGGTGCACACGAGGTAGGTCAACCCCTGTGCCGGCTCACCCACCGAGCCGTCCCAGGGTGCGGTGAGCAGGTCGGCGTCCGCCGATCGCACCGACCACCACAGGCCCTCCCGACCGGTCCTGCTGTCCACGTACGCCCACCGGCGGCCGGAGTCGGCGAGCCGGTCGCCGGGACGGCGGATCAGGAGCACCCGGACGTCCTCCCGGGCCGCCCGCTCCGCCAGCAGCGGCGCCACGTCGGCATCGAACCGGGACTGCAGCAGCGCATCGCGGCCCCACGGTCCCGGCTGCTCGATGAGCAGCCAGCGCTGCACAGGCGACGCCGTCGCGATCGCGGAGTCGCCGCGCTCCATCGCCTGCACCGAGCAGCGGCTGCCGTCGAGGCGGCCGGGCGGCCGGGCAGTCTCACCGGCCGGTCCCGAGTGCGTCGCCATGATCCCCATCGTGCCTGTCGCCCTGGTCGGGATCGTGCGCCGGTCCGTACGGGGACGCATCCGGGACCGTCGCGATCGACTCGGTGACCAGTCGCCGCGCCACCGTGAGGCGGTCGTCGGGGTCGAGGCCGGGCAAGTCGCCCACCTTCAGTTCCCCGACGGCGAGCAACTCGGTCAGCGCCTCGCGGACCTCGGCCGGGAAGGTGTGCGTGCGCCGGCCCGCCAGCAGCATGACGCGGCCGTCCGGAGCCTCGCGGAGGCTGCAGCGCAGCCGGCGGCGCAACCGGAGCACCGTCTCGGCGGACAGCGCGGCGGCCGCCGCGGACTGGGCCAGCGGGGCCACCGGTTCCGGGCGCACCTGCGCCCAGGTCCGGGCCCGCACCGCGTCGGCCACCTCCGCAGGGTCGACCCGCGTCAGCCAGTCGCGCAGGCCCTCGA
>C688J18823_10003207_pt1 | contig 10341 bp, 11 predicted proteins | sample HopSoiMetagenom1_FD_18823 | JGI IMG/M metagenome (IMG submission 18823) | reverse complement strand
GGCCGCGCGCTTCTCGGACGCGCAGCATCGCAAGATTAAAATGAAACTTCGCAATTAACATTCGGGGCTTGATTGTCAGCGGTAGGTCAGATCTCTCGACTGACCTTTACGGCCCAGTTTTGTTATGGCAGAATACCCGTCCACAATGACGAGCAGATTGGTAGCGGTACTGATTCTCTTGCTGTTCTCCTGCGCTGCGTGGGGCCAGGAGTGGCGATCCTACGGAGGTGATTCCGGCGGAACGCGATACTCTCCGTTGCAGCAGATTAACCGTCAAAACGTGAGTGCGTTGCAGCGCGCGTGGACGTATCACACAGGTGAAGTGAATCGGCAAAGCGAAACCGACCGCCATCAAATTGCGCCATTTGAAACCACACCGCTGGTGGTTGATGGAGTTCTTTATCTCTCAACCCCTTCAAACCGAGTGGTCGCATTGGATGCCGAAACAGGGAGAGAAATTTGGCAGTTCGATCCACAAGCGGGCAGCGGCAGTCGAAAATATTTCCAGCACCGCGGCGTTTCTTACTGGCAAAGCGAAACAGGAGATGATCGGCGCATCCTGTACGGGACCTTCGATGGACGCCTGATCTGTCTTGATGCGAAGAGTGGTAAGCCTTGTCAGGGCTTTGGCGCTAGTGGTGCCGTGGATCTGCGTGCGGGAGTCGCAGAGGAATACCCCAAGGTGGAGTACGCGGTGACGTCGGCGCCCGCGATCTTCAAAGACCTGGTGATTACTGGAGCTGCTGTTCCGGAATATCCTTCCAAAGGGCCGAGCGGGGCGGTACGCGCATTTAATGTCCGCACCGGGAAGTTGGCTTGGACGTTTCACACCATCCCTCAACCTGGCGAAGCCGGGCACGAAACCTGGAAAGAGGATGCCTGGCAAGGAAGGACGGGCACGAATGTCTGGTCCACGATGAGTGTGGACGTGGAGCGCGACTTAATTTTTTTGCCCGTCGGTTCAGCTTCGTACGATTTTTACGGCGGTGATCGCAAAGGTCAGGACTTGTTCGCGAATTCGTTGGTGGCGCTGCAAGCCTCGACCGGCAAATTGGTGTGGTACTTCCAGATGGTGCACCACGACATTTGGGATTACGATCCGCCCGGACAACCAACTCTGCTCACCGTGCGGCAGAATGGTAAATCTATTCCAGCGGTGGCCGAGGTTACGAAGATGGGCTTTGTGTTCATTTTCGACCGGGTCACGGGAAAGCCGCTGTTTCCGGTGGAGGAGCGCCCGGTGCCGCAGAGCGATGTGCCGGGCGAGGCGTCGTGGCCGACACAGCCGTTTCCGAACAAGCCTCCCGCTCTGGTACGACAACATTTCAGTGAGGCTGACATCACAAACGTTACGCCGGAATCGCGTCGCTACTGCACCGATTTATTTCATTCGCTCGAGAGCCGCGGGATGTACACGCCCTATGGGTTGAAGCAGACGCTGGTTGTGCCGGGAACGTTAGGAGGAGCGACGTGGTCGGGAGGATCGTTTGATCCTGAGCTGGGATATTTGTTTGTGAATGTGAACGAGTTGGGATCGATGGGAGCAATGGAGCCGCAACCGGCAGGAGCGCCGGTGGCTTATCGGCGCGGGTCGCCACAAGGCGGCGAATACGCCCGTTTTTGGGATAAGAATCAGTTGCCATGCGAGAAGCCGCCGTGGGGAACATTGAATGCGATCGACGTGAATAAGGGCGAGGTGGTTTGGAAAACTCCGCTAGGTTTGGTTGCGGGACTGAAAAGCGACACCGGTTCGGCAAATTTAGGCGGCTCGGTCGTTACCGCGGGTGGCCTGGTATTTATCGGCGCTTCCGCAGATAGTCGTTTCCGCGCCTTCGACTCGCGGTCTGGACAACAACTGTGGGTCGCGGAGTTGGCGGCTAGCGCTCACGCTTTGCCCGTGACCTATGTGGGAAAAAAGAGCCACAAACAATTTGTAGTCATTGCCGCCGGAGGAGGAGGATACTTTCGGGGTAAGACCTCCGACGAAGTTGTGGCTTTTGCTCTGCCGGATTGAACTGCCACTGGATCTTGGGCTGATTTCCACGTCCGCTGGTTTTTATTGGCGGAAGCGAGTGGGAGTCGAACCCACCATCGCTATCAGAGATAACGATCTACGGTTTTGAAGACCGCGAGAGTCACCGGACCCCTTGCGCTTCCAATCTCTAACAGATTAACGGAAATCCCGCATTGCTTGATTACTGTGCCGAGCGCTGCCCTGCCGAACATTCGCCGCCCAGTTCAGCAGTTCTTCCCGAGACATAAAGTTTAAAATACGCTCGCGTTTGATTCCCGCCAGCAGCGCCGCTGCCACGGCATACTCCATGAATCTCATTTGCAGAGGATCGTGGGAGTCGGTGCCCAGGGAAATCCGGCAGCCGGACTTTTTAGCGAGCTTCAGCAGATCAAAACTCAAATCCTGCCGGTCGGGATAGGCATCGATTTCGACTGCCTTGTCCAGTTCTGCGGCGAGATCGAAAACTCGCGACCAGTCGGCGGTCAGGCCGAGGCGGAAGTTGTAGATTCGCCCGCGCGGGTGACCCAGAATCTGAATATCTGGATTGCGCAGCGCGGCCAAATAGCGATCGGTCTGGTCTTCTTTTTTGCGCAGCGCCGAATGGAAGCAGCCGAGCACCAGATCCAAAGACTTGAGCGACGCGCTATCCATGTCGCCTTCGCCTTTTGGATTGAGGTTCAGTTCGACCGAGCGCAACACGCGTACTGACTGGCCTTCTCGCCGCAAGCCGGCATTGACGGTGATAATTTCCTCGCCTTGCTGTTGCAACTGTTCTTCATTGATACCGCCGGCAATTTTCAGTCCCTTGGAATGATCGGTGATGGCGATGTATTCGTAGCCGCGCTCGGCTGCGGCCCGTGCCATCTCCTCGACTGAGCCGGCGCCGTCGCTCCATTGCGTATGCATTTGCAGGTCGCCCTTCACCTCGGCTGACCATGCCGGCTGTTTGGCCAATGCCGCACGCGCTTCGGTCANAGTAAGAAAGTGCGCGCGAATTTCAGGCCGTGTGGGAATGTCGGGAGGATCGTCGATCCAGCGGCGAATGATCTTGTTCAGCGAAGGCCCTACGCCGGGCAGCTCGGTCAGCGATCGATCTTCTTGAACCATAACAGCAGCCTCCTCCGGCCACATGAGAGCTTTTCGCGAGGCGCGCCGCAATGCCTTTTGCAACGGCATCTTCGCACTCTCAGCGGCCACGGCCAGCAGTTCGGCGATGCTGGAGTTCGGGAGCGGATTGTTGGAGCTGCGCACGCGGTATTAGATGAACAATTTTGAGTGGAGGTGTTGAAGCTTCGCGCGACCGTGCTGGGGCCCGGTTAATGGACGACGGATTGGGCGGTGACTGACACCTTAAAGGTTGTGCTGGCCGTTGCGGTTTCCACCTTTCGCAAAAAACGCGAAATCTGGGGCACCCTCATCGTGATAGTGTCAGCGATAACAGAAAATCAGTGCACGGAGGAGAACCCATGAAATCTTGTCTTGCGCTGCTGCTGTTCCTGGCGAGCTGTGCTTTCGCACAGGAGGCGCCGGTTCCGAAGATTGAGTTTCAATCGGTACCTGACTTTTTTAAATTGCCGCAGGAGATGAACTTTGGCGAGGTCGCGGGCGTAGCCGTGGATTCGCACAAACATATCTTTGTCTTCTCCCGCGGAAACACCACCGGGCCGGCGTATGGAGCGGCGGCGGCGCAACTGCTCGAGTTCAGCGGCCGTGGCTATTTCCTTCACGAGATCGGCCACGATCTCTACGGCTGGTCTTACGCGCACTCCGTGAAAGTCGATCGCCACGACAACATTTGGGTGGCAGACAAGGGATCTGATGTGGTGGTGAAGTTCAACCACGATGGCCAGGTTGTGATGGTGTTCGGGCGCAAGCAGGAGGCGTCGGACGAAGAAACCGGGCCGTTGAAGCATCCGCATCCTCCGCTGCCGCCGGTGGACGGGATGTTCCGGCAGGTCACCGACATAACGTGGGACTCGGCCGGCAATAGTTATGTGAGCGACGGCTATATCAACTCGCGAGTCGCAAAGTATGACAAGAATGGCAACTTCGTGAAGTCGTGGGGCGAACCCGGAGATCAGCCGGGGCAATTTCTGCAGCCGCACAGCATTGCGGTAGACGCGGCGGACCACGTTTATGTCGCCGACCGCGGCAACCGCCGCATACAGGTTTTTGACACAGACGGCAAATTCCTGCGGCAGATCACGATCGATGTTCCGTTCGATCCGAATTCGCAACCGGCGATTGGCAATAAACCCAAGCTCCCGATCACCGGCAATCAGACGATGGCACCGGGAGCGCCGTGGGCGATCTGCATCACGCCGGGGCCGAGACAAGTTTTGTATGCCTCCGACGGTTATCCCGGGAGGATTTACAAGATGACGCTGGAGGGAAAAGTGCTGGGCGTGCTGGGTGAGTCGGGCAAGCAGCTGAAGCAGTTTGGCTGGATCCACGAGATCGCATGCCCTTCGGAGAACGAACTGTATGTTGCGGAGTTGCTGAACTGGCGGGTGCAGAAGCTAATTCTGAGTCCCGTGCACTAAACCAGCCGAATACCAGCTGCAGGCACGAGCACGGCTTGGAAAGAATCCCTGTTCCTGCTAGATTGAGGTAAGCAGTACACCCGCCCAGGACAAGGAGCAGTATGGCTGAGAATCCCAGCGCGACCCTACCCGCAATCGTAGAAAAAATAATCAAGCCGCCTTACGCTGGCGCGCCCGAGAAAGCGCAAATTGCAGTGGAAGGCGCAGACCATCTGTATCGCGAAATTCGTATCGAGAATACGTTGACTGACGAAGAAGGTCGCAAGGTCGCATTGAAGCCCGGCGCCGAAGTTCAAGTAACGGTTGAAGCCGAACCAGAAGCCACTTCTCCCAAGTCCTGAAGCTGAATTCAGCAAAAAACCGGCCACGGTTTAGCGCGGATATCGCTGATCTTTTCTATCAGATCGGTGAAAATCCGCATTGATCCGTGGCCAAACTCTTGCCGACTTATTTCGGCTGCTTGACGACACGCATGTACGGCTTCGGCGTCTTCCAGCCCTCGGGATACTTTTCTTTTGCCTGCTCGTTTGAGACCGCGCCGCCAATGATGACATCGTCGCCGGGCTTCCAGTTGGCGGGGGTCGAGACTTGATGTTTTGCCGTGAGCTGCAGCGAGTCGATGACGCGCAGAATTTCGTCGAAGTTGCGGCCGGTGCTCATGGGATAGCTGAGCTGCATCTTAATCTTCTTGTCCGGCCCAATGACAAATACAGTACGCACCGTAGCGTTGTCGTTCGGAGTGCGGCCTTGTGAGCTGTCGCCGGCGGCGGCGGGAAGCATGCCATAGAGTTTAGCGATCTTCAATTGCGGGTCGCCGATCATGGGATAGTTCACCTTGGCGCCTTGCACATCTTCGATGTCCGACTGCCACTTGGTGTGATCGCTGACGGGATCGACACTGAGCGCGAGAATCTTGGTGTTGCGCTTGGCGAATTCAGGCTCCAGCTTGGCCATGGCGCCGAGTTCCGTGGTGCACACTGGCGTGAAATCCTTCGGATGCGAAAACAGGACCGCCCAACCGTTGCCGATCCAATCGTGAAAGTGAATTGTGCCTTGTGTAGTGTCGGCGGTGAAGTCGGGGGCGGTGTCATTAATTCGGGGGACGCTGGAACTGACAGTATCTAGAGTCGCGGTGCTCATATTTCCTCCTCAGAAATCTGGTCTGCCGGGCTGCGGCGCCCGTGGTCAGACAAAATGGTTTAACGCGGGTCTGACAAAAAACAAAACCCATCCGCATTCGCCGGATGGGTTCGCAAGCTTGCTGCGCTACACGCACCCCGGCGGCCGTATACAACAACAGATGCAAGGCTGCGCCAGGTTGATTCGCATGGAAATAGCATACGCAGCGTGAAACTCGGGGTCAAACGCGAATCTGCAAGCGTCAGGCAATAAAGATACGAAAATTTTGCGACACAAGCCGCAGCTTCTCACTCCAATGTTCATGACTCCGGTGCGACGCCTTCCCTTCACCCAATTCGATGTTTTCACTTCACGCGCCCTAGAGGGCAATCCGTTGGCAGTGTTCCCGGATGGCCGCGGCCTGAGCGACGACGAAATGCAGGCCATTGCGAAAGAGATGAACCTATCGGAAACGACTTACATTCTGCCGCGCGATGCGCAAACGGAAAAAGAGCGCGGCATCCGGGTGCGCATATTTACGGTACAAGAAGAATTGCCCTTTGCCGGGCATCCCACGCTTGGCACGGCTTTTGCGCTGCGGGGAAACAGCGGAGCGGCCGAGATCAGACTGGAGTTGAACGTGGGAACGATTCCCGTCACGTTCGAAGACAAGCCCGGGCAGCCTGCCTTCGGGGAAATGCGGCAGAATGATCCAGTTTTCGGACAAATTCACGATGTGAAAAAGATCGCCGAGGTCACCGGCATTCCGCTGGCCGATATTGATTCTGAATTTCCGGTCCAGACGGTGTCGACCGGAGTTCCCTTCACCATTCTTCCGCTGCGGGGGCTGGAACAGATTCGCCGACTGGAAATTAATCAATCGCATGCGTCGAAATACCTCAGCGCATCGGGCGGGAAATTCTTTTTCTGCGTGAGCCGTGAAACCGTCGATCGCGCGGCCCGTTTGCACGCGCGTATGCTTTTCTACAACGGCGAAGACCCGGCCACGGGCTCAGCTGCCGGGTGCGCCGCCGCCTGGATGGTGCAGCACGGAATTGCCAAGCCGGACGAGCGCGTGCTGATCGAGCAAGGCATAGAGATGAAGCGGCCGAGCCGGATTTTTGTTCGTGCCTCGCGCAGCAATGACAGAGTGGTTAATGTACGGGTCGGTGGAAATGTTGTTGAAGTTTTGCGCGGAGAACTTTCCTTTTGAATTCACAGGGCAAGAATCCCGCGAAAAATCTACTCCGGCACATACACGCTGTTCTTTCAAGCTGAAAATTTCGCATTGGCGTTGACGTTACTTTACACGCGTCTCTCCCGACGATAGGATTCATTCCGCTCTAGTCGAAACTTCATCAACAATTCTTAAATTTTTCGCGGGACATTTTTTCCCGCGCTTTCTGGAAAGGTCCATGAAACCAAAAAGAACTATTCTCTGCGTTGACGATAATGAGCAGTCCCTCTCCATCCGAAAAGTAATGCTTGAAACCCGAGGCTACCGCGTGCTGGCGTATACCGACGCCCAACAGGCGCTGCAACGCTTTGCGCAAGGCGGAGTTGATCTGGTGCTCACCGACCTGATCATGCCCGGCATTGACGGCTCCAAGCTCATCGAAGGTATTAAGGACATCTCCCCTGAAACTCCAGCGATTCTTCTCTCCGGCAAAGTAAAGATTTACGAGCGCGAAACTGGCGCCGATGTTTTCCTGGCGAAAGGAATGTACGCTCCGGTAGAACTGCTGGAGCGCATTCGCCTGCTGCTGGTCCGCAAGCGCGGACCAAAACGCGCCCATCTCCGGACGCTAGCACAAGCACCACCACGTCACATCGCGTCCGCATAATTCTCGAAAAACTCAGCCACGGATTCTCACGGATCTCACGGATTAAGATTTCGGTTTGATCTGTGCATATCGGTGAAATCCGTGGCCGCTTGTTCTTGTTGTAAGATCAATGCTTTGAATGCCTCCGATCATCGAAGCAGTTAATCTCCACAAGACCTACCACATCGGCAAGATCGAAGTGCCGGCGCTGCGTGGCATTTCCTTAGCCGTCCCCAAGGGAGAGTTCGTCAGCATCGTTGGCCCGTCAGGCAGCGGCAAATCAACGCTGTTTTACGTGCTGGGCGGATTAGCGAAGACCGATTCCGGCGATGTCATTATTGACGGGGTCAATTTCACCAAGCTCTCCGATTCCGCGCGCACCCGCATGCGCAAATCAAAAATCGGGTTTGTGTTTCAAAAATTCAATCTGCTGCCGACGCTCACGGCTCGGTCGAACATCGAAGTCGCGATTGACATTGCGGGAAGAAATGGCGACCGAGATCCCGCTTACTTGGACAAAATTGTCGATTTGCTGGGTGTCAAAAAACGGCTCGATCACCGTCCCTCGGAGCTTTCAGGTGGCGAGCAGCAGAGAGTGGCGTTGGCGCGCGCGCTGGTCAATCGTCCGGCAATCGTGCTGGCCGATGAGCCCACCGGCAATCTGGATTCCAAGAACTCGGAGATTGTGCTGAAGATGTTGCGCCATTCGAACCAGGAACTGGGACAAACAGTGCTGATGATCACGCACAATCCTGCCGCGGCGGCTTATGGCGACCGGGTTGTTCATATGCGGGACGGTGAGATGGTGACTCCGGAAAACGACCCGCAATGGTCAGGACACTAATCGAGACATTTGATCATTGAGTCATTCAGTCATTGAGGCATTGAGCGATTCAATGAAATGACTCGGTGATCCCTGATTGAACGACTCAATCGAATCCATACTGTGCATAGTTTATAATCGAGTAATCGAGCGGGAGTAACTCAGTGGTAGAGTGCGACCTTGCCAAGGTCGAAGTCGCGGGTTCAAATCCCGTCTCCCGCTCCAATGTCCCCCGCTAACATTTCTTGNAAGTCTCTCACCCGCATCAACTCCAAAAAACGAGATCGTGAATTGTAGATGTTCAAATGCCGCTATTGACGCTCGTTCCAGAGCATAAGAAGCCTATCACTCTCGATTGTTAGACCACCCGCGAATAGTCGTGGCATCTAAACCGACCAGTTCAGTACCTGCAAGAACCGAAAAGTTCAATTTCAAATTAATTAAAGGTTAGGTGTATGAAGAAAACTTATATTCGCAGCGTAAAAGCTCAAATTGTAGCTGTGGCAACGCTACTCGCATTCAGTTTGGCTTTCATAATTCCTCCTCAAGCAGCAGCGCAAAATAATCCAGTACAAAGAGCAACTACCCGCGTTCTGGTAACCGGCCAAATCGCAAACGCAGGCGGCGTTTTTAACGGCATCCTCAAAGTAACGCATGTGGCCTTGGATTCTGCCACCGGAGCCTTGAGCGCAGCCGGCACATTGTCCGGAACCCTGACCAATGCTTCCGGCCAGGTAATCGGAACTGTGACGAACCAAGCGGTGAGCAACATACCGCTGGCCAGCGTGACTGGAAGTTGCACGATTCTGACCCTCAATTTGGGACCGCTGGATCTGAACCTGCTCGGCTTGATGGTCCACCTGAACCAGGTAGTGCTGAACATCACAGCGCAGCCTGGACCGGGTAATCTGCTGGGCAACCTGCTGTGTGCAGTTGCAAACCTGCTAAACGGCGGAAACCTCACGAACCTTCTGACACAGCTGACCGGACTCCTGAACCAGATACTCGGAGCCCTTGGCGGTCTCTAATTGGTTGTAGTGACGTCCAAGCTCGCCCCTTGCCGCGAACGGTAAGGGGCGTTTTTTTCTGTGAAGGTTGAAGTGTCGTTTGTAAAACTTTGATCACGACTTCGTCGAGAGTCCAGCACCTGCGCAACCAAGCTAAGTTCCGCCTGCATCGACCTCACTATTGAGGAGAGTGCNCCTATGGCTTATCGAATTTGGTTATGCTCTGTAGCGCTTGGNTCCAGCATTCTGGCATGCGGGTGCGGAACCGGCCGTTTGAAATCAATCACTGTGAACCCTGCCGTAGCGGACGCCCAAGACTTTCCTAATGGGCAAGTTCAGTTCACCGCGACGGGCACCTATAGCGGTTCGTCACGCCAAGTATCGGTACGGAATGTTAACTGGTGCATTGGAACCAGTTCCGGCATGTGCAACGGAAACATTGCCTCCGCGGCCTCGATTCTTGGCAACGGTGTGGCGCAATGTGTNCCAAACAGGACAGGTACGGTCACCGTACTCGCTGGCACGGGTGGACCCACGAACCCGCCGGACACGGGCCACCAATTCGCTGTATTCGGGACTGCCCAGTTAACTTGTCCCTAGACTACTCGACGAAAGTTCAGCATCAAACCATTGCGCACTGCCGAGTGCAGGAGTGGACTTTTTCCGCTCAGGACGCTACTTTAATATTCGACGGGGCGCGGTACCCAAGTGGTAAGGGAGAGGTCTGCAAAACCTTTATGCGTCGGTTCGATTCCGACCCGCGCCTCCANTCTTGTTTGANCNCANCNTAGAAGAGCTTGAACATGAAATGAGCGANGGCCGCAAGCAGCAGCACGAATAATCCAANCCAAACCAGAAAGTTGGCGGTCAACTTCGGTGACTCGATCTCTTTTTTATTCATTTCATTCCTAAGAAGTTAAAACGTAGAAAAGGTTTGCACCGCTTAACGGCTGGCTTCGTGAATGGTTCGGATTCTCACGGACACGTTCCACCGTGCTAGGGAGGTATCAAA
>C688J18823_10003206_pt1 | contig 10343 bp, 12 predicted proteins | sample HopSoiMetagenom1_FD_18823 | JGI IMG/M metagenome (IMG submission 18823) | reverse complement strand
AACAACAACAGATAATGGAATACCTTGTCTATCAGTCAATACATGATGACGTTTTGTTCCTAACTAACTTACCTCTGTCTGTAGGATTAGGTCCAATCAGTCATTTTTTGCCTAGAGATGCCTTTATCGATATACTACTACTATCAAGTGACTGCCATCTCCATTGAATTCCTACTACATCATCATACACTTTTAGCAGTCTAGCCCATAATTTTCGAAATACCTTAGATGAGGATCATTGTTGGAATCGTCTATGACAGGTTGATCCAGAGCCATATTCCTTTGGCAACATCTATCTTCTATTGACATCCAGTTCTTAAGACATTCCAAAAACATACAAGATGCCATCGAATACCTTCCTAAATGATGCAACTGCTGCTGGACGTTCTATGGAATTATTTGATTTTTTCTGATGGGAGTATCAACAACCTGGCCTCGTTCCATAACGCATCAGGGATTCTTTTGACAGTTGGAAGATACTCTACTTTATCATAAGCCACACTTATGAACAAAACCCTCACAAGCTATTTGTCTATCTATTTTTGGGATAAGTTCTAAGTATTCAAGTGGCTTCTGATAGTCATTTAGAAAAATAATACTAATGCATTAAGCATTTATAATATGAATACTAAGAAGTAATAATACAAGATTCTATAATGAAAAGACCATTTCTAAGATCCACTTTCGAATTAGAAGTTAATGCATATGTAAATGTATCCGAGTCTTCAACTAAGGTAATTAATGCAGTTACCAGTATTATATCACATTGTTCCCCTGAACTAAAATATGGTAATCAAGTTATTGGCAAATCAGTTAACGCTAACTCACTAGAGATAATTTATGAGCAAATACGTTCTAGATCTGCTCAGAACGTTTTCCGAAGAATACTAATCTGGAACCGTAACAAAAATACCACTTGGTTTTTTTCAAATAAGCAGGCAGCCAGTGTAGGTGTTGTGGCAATTATCGAAAATGAACAAGAATCTCCATTAGGACCTATACGAGTAACTCTAAATTGTGAAGATTTAGATACTCTTATTAGTTGGTTGGTTGACTGAAAAGTACAATTACATTATATCCATGACAAATTATCTAGGTCGCATTTTATTGCGGCAACTGAAGCATACCGCGAGAAATAGTTTTATACTATTTTTATGATATCTAATTATCCTAATTTTTAGTATTTTTTGCAATAGCTTCTCACTGCCGCTCATACAACGAATGAGCGTCAAAATCTATAGCTATGCATGACTGGTAGTACTAGTAATAACAATTCAAGTGATGATTACCAGCTTTTCATTTGGGCTATTTTCAAATTAATAGGCTTTCAATCGATTCAAATTTGAATATTGTACATTTTATTGTAATTACTGACTATTATAGTTAATGAATTATTGTGAACGAATCAAAATCAAATATATTATCAATTGTATTAATCTTCATGTTTGAATGGCAATAACAAAGAAGGTAAAACTTGACATAGAAATTGAAGTAGACATGCCGCTTGACATAATTGAAGACAGAGAACGATTTAAGGTTGTAGAAACTGGTTTAGTAAGAAGCATTTCCAAAGGTCTCTATGAACAGGGGGTCTCATTCAGTATAGGTAAAGTAAAATTTGAACCTTAAAAAAAGTGAAAGTGATCACTCAGTGCATTTTTTATTGATATTTGTATTGTCATGCCATAATACCATGAATTTTTTTTCACACCTTTTATTATAAAACCCCTTGTTGATGAGAACTAGATTTTTGAATACCTGTAGATATTAGATAGTAGTCAAGAATAGTTAGTCTATATTTGTTCAGATTAGATGATGGCAAGACTCCGATGTAACAGAATCTTATCTCTGGATGCAAGACACGCATTTGCTGTAATTTGGGTTTAATTGCATGTTCATATAATAGATTAAATGAATATGTATAATAAGAGAAAAAAAGATAGTTGTAGTGATTTCAGGGCGATGAATAGTAATGAGCAATATCTTTATGGGCCATTGTTATGGATCGGCATCTCGCTTGGTATTATTTTTGCTATTTTATTCTATATCCCATATCCTTTATCTATAATCTTGGCGATAGCGTCTTTCATTTTGCTGAACTTTTATTTTAGAAAAAAAGTTATTAAAAGAGTAAATACTAGGTTTGGTAATGCTAGCCGTTATCCCTCCTCATCCTTAAGCTATTCTTGCATTAATTGTGGAACAGAGCATAATGAATTTGCTTGTCCTAAATGTGGTTCAAAGATGAAAAGAGCAGATTTTAAATTCTAATGATATGAAGAATACTAATTATTATAACTATGTAATTTCTGGAATGTACTATCACAGCTGGAGTAGACTAGCTTATCCATCTAGTATTAGAATTTGTCATATTTAGTATTAATATAATAGGCTGTCTATGCTATACTCTTTCCATGTCTGTATACATATCCTTTGTCGCAGATTATAGATAAATGACACAGATGACACTGAAGAGACCACCTCAAACTCTTAGTGCCGTATTCCAAAAATTAGATGCAAAATTTGGCTAGAGTCTGATTTTTCGTTAGGACCTACAAGGTGAGCCTGCGCAAACATACATTCTCATCTGATCAGGTGCGCGCAAATTTTTCATTTACATGCGCGCCCATGACTTAGACATTTGGGCAGTGTCATCTAATCAGTTGATATGAGCATTCAACCAAGCTGGTCTATCCATTTTTTAGAAAATGTTTATAATGTGGCGCGCCGCACATCTGTATTAGAAGGGATTTTTCCGATATAATTATACTCGGCGTTTCAAGAATCCGACATTGTCCGATGTGTTAAAACTTTCCGGTGATTGACTGGATTAAATACGCTGGTTCACATCCATCAATTGCTACTATCTATAGATATCAATTTATGAGCTCCTTACAGTACCTTAAATATTGCATTCATATTCAATTAGCATACGCCGACCGGCCAAAAGTCTTATTTTAATGCTCAAAAACAGATTCTAGTAGATCAAGACAATGTTGACATCCTTCCTTATCTGCATGTTTTTGAACCACATCTAGAAGTTTAAGCAAGTCATTTACTACCTCACTTTTGGTCATTAACTTTAATGGTGGTGGTATGATTTTCTCATCTTCTATATCAGTCATTATATATTCACGCTTGAAAGAGCCGATCAGTGGTTAGCTGCACATATGCCTTGCTTAGCCTCTGCATTTTAGCCAGAGGCCGCAAGGTTTTGCGCCTACTCGTAAATGAAACGTAAATCTCTTTTAACGAGTTCTCCACATTGATAAAGTCATATAAAATGTGCTTTTGTTCTACTAAATTATTTTATAAGGATAAAGAATTTATCCACAGGAGGTTAGTCCTATCAGTGTAAAGAATAAACGAGATCGATTTGGGCCCAGTGGGTAGATTTCCGTAGGTAAAGGGCTCATTACTAGCATAAGAGCTATTCTACATAAAAAAATGTTTCAGGTTATAGAATCATGTCGCAGCCAGATCCTGAAATCAGTTCATGCTTTATTCAATGGATGGTTCAATTGTTTGGGGTAGCAGTCGATAGAAATGTATTCATTATCTTGTCAATCTCTTCCGGATATTGATTCATTACTGCGTGACCAGCATTTTTGATTTGTACAATTATCAATTAAAATCTCGACTGAGGATCTACAGCACGACTGGCTCTCAGAAAAGCGTGGTTATAACGCTAAAACCAATACTTGTACACCTGTCCCGCCCAAGACAACGTGCGGTCATTACACGCAGATGGTCTGGAATACCACGAAAGAGGTCGGATGCGCAACCGCCATTTCGCCACATAATATCTATATATCATGCCGCTACAGCCCGCCGGGCAATTTCGTCGGGGAGAAGCCGTATTAAGAGCCTCATTCCTGTTACGGTAAGTACACATCTATCACTCTGTGACAAGACCACAACGGTGGTGCTCCAAGCAACATAAGCAACTGTATAGTCAGAAGAGATGAAGTCTTAATCATCTCCACTTTCGCCCTATTCACTCCTCCGCTGTCCCCTCCGCCACTAATTATCTCCACCATTGCCAGATGAATTGCCTTCACTAATACCATTATAGGATACATATTGTAACTAGATTACTCATTAATTACCTGCTAATCTGTACGTTTGGTGGAACTAAATTAATTATTAGCCAACATTCATATCATTATGTTAAAGTCATCTAAATATCCATAATGTCTCTCTTAATGCTTAAATGTCGAATGTGTATAATTAAATCTATTATCAAACTAATATGCGATATTACATTAAATGTAAGCTAAATCCCGAGGCAAAGGATAGATTAGCTGATTCTATAAAGTCTGGTTCTTTAGCACATGGTAATGTATTCTATGAAGGTATGCAGACTGCATTAAGAGAAGGAACAATAGATGAAAATGACATAGTACATTTTGTTGAGATATGCTATTGCCTAGAGGGTGGATTATATCCAATGGCTATGGAGATTCCAGTATTGAATAAGTATTTTGATGATGTTATTGAAGTTAAAGATGCACGATTAAGAGATCAATGCACAATGGAGTGTGAGTTTTGTGATTGTACACGTAATATAAAGCTGCCAGGAAAATCATTGGCCAACGAATTGAATATCAATAAAATAAAAGAAGAGGAAGAACAATTAGGAGGAGATGGTGATGATTTCCTTGATATAGGAAGAATACGACTTAACAGAAAGAAACAAAAGGAAGGTCTAGAAGGACTGAAAAGTCTATCTGCAGACAATAGCAATGGTGGTAACAACAGCAAAATAATACCAATATTTGCAGGAGCTGCTATTTCTGGTCTTTTCGCAATTTTTCATGACGGTGATAATTACTTTAGAATAAAAAATGTTCCAGATAACAAAGAGTCTAGACAGCTTTTATATGATTTGGGATTTGAGCAACTTAATGGAGATGTACCATCTATGAAGATGACAGCAATGGACTCGCTTGCTAAAAGTGACAAGCGTTCGAACGTAGTTTGATATTGTTATTGTAAGCCTTGATAAATATATACCCATTCTTTTTAATTTATTTAGCATAGCAACAGTTTTGACTTAGCCTGTCCCAAAATTATTCTCCTATAGATAATAATATGACAGTCTAAATATACTACTACCGCAAAATATCTTTCTAACTTCTTCTCATACCTAACTAAAAGTTTTCTGAACCTGCTATGCCAAGAGTTGGTTCTTTCTACAACCAATCTTCTAGCATGATGACAATGATTACTACCATCATTAATCTTTATTACTGATTGTTTCTGCTCTATGTCAAATATGCGGTAGATATCCTCTATAGGTCGTTGGACCTCAATCTCTTGAAACATATCCTTTACCAAGACAGCGGTTTTGTTTCGTTTACACATTTTATGTGACGATCAGTTGACTACGATATTACCTAGTGTGACTATAGTAGCAATTCTAGCATCATACGCATTGGCCGCAGCAATAACAACAACAGATAATGGAAATACCTTATCCACATATACGTACTTCAGTTATTAATACATGATGACGTTTTGTTCCTAACTAAACTTACCTCTGTCTGTAGGATTAGGTCCAATCAGTCATTTTTGCTTAAAGGTGCCTTGCCCTCTTAGTATATCAAAATTATTCTGATGGGTATTTCCAAAATCACTTTTACCTTCTAGAAATACTAACTCTTGTATATAATTTAAAAAGTTTAAGTACTGGCATAGCATCTCATTTGAAAATTACTGTATCTTCTCTTCTTCTCTCCACTTCTCTCCACTCTCTCATTATCCAGACCACAGTAGATAAAGTATATGTTGGGATCAAATCTCCTATGAACGGAATAAATTCAAGTGTATTTATGGCGGTCGACACTTTACTTCTCGTGATCCTAAAGAGAAGACTGGTCAGTATAACGTCAAAGATATCTCCGACAAGAGGTACATCAAAAATTGGAGCTGCAATATAGTCTAAAAGATCGCCAATTAAAGATATTGTTAATGCACTTGCCGCTCTCAATTTAAATGTTGTATGATGATATTGGCTATTATCGTATTTGTTAAGTGACATTAATTTTCGCATGTTATAAGTTATACATTAAAGAATATATAGCTATCACTAGAGATATGTATAATGAAAGAGATATTACTCCCATACTCCTTTGTTAGAAAGAATCTGGTCTATGTATTCAAGCATATATTTGTCTTTAGTTAACACTTTCCAAATAGTACAATATCTTTTTTATTGATATATAAGAAATTCAATAATGAATTGAATTGTAAAAATAGTTATAATAATATATACCAAATAAATTAGCACCAGCGTGGCCTTTAGAATAAAGCGTAAAATAATACCCTCGATATATACTTTGATAACGAATGTAATCAAGTAATGACGGAATTGATTTAAACTTGAAATAATGATCGCCGTCCGGATCAATGGATCGAATATTTAAGTACTAAACTCAAGAGATGATATCTACAACCAATTTCGAGAGCAGGATGACCGATATCACAACTGACTCAAATGACAACAACTTGTATGTTCTAACATATTTCGATGGCAAGATATCTAGAATTAAGCTAGTTGGTAAATATACACATAACACATTGAGCAGATCGTTTTTGCAAAGTTAATAATGCAGTTTTCTCATTAATTCTTTCAATTTCGTAATTCCTTACTTATTTTATTTTATGCTTAAAACCTATCTGACGCTGCTCGAAAAATTCGTTGCTATTGTGAAGCCCGACTTATTCTATAGATAGTTCCATCGTCGAATGATAAAACATACAGCATTCCATCTGGCCCTGTCTTAATATCGGTTATACTATTAAATCCCATTCCAAACCTTACTGCGTCTAATTCACTCTTGTTATCTGCTACTAAGTCCGATAACCCTGCAGATTTTTGATTTATGTTAAATTCTATTCCAGTTCTATCTTTATTAACTTTAAAGAAATATAGATTGCCATTATTGTAGTCACCCACAAAAATGTTACTATCATAATCAGGACCTAGTTTTGAAGATTTCAAAAATTCTATTGCGGTGACTGCGACAGGATTAAGCCAACTAAAAACGGGATCAGCATAATGAGATCCAGGAAAATTAACTAAATTGTTTTCAGTTATACCGTCACTTCTAGAAAGAGGACCCATAATTACTTTCCAGCCGCCATTAAATCCTGGTTTGACCAAATTAATTTCGTCATAAGTGTTTTCTCCATTCTCCGTTTCCCAAAGATTACCTATCACTGGATCAATAGCGATCCCAAAACTGTTTCGAATGCCGTATGCGTAATATTTATGCATTACAGCAATCTCATTATTTGCAAAAGGATTACCTTTTGCTGCAGAACCATCCATAGGACTCACTCTAAAGATGACACCTGTATCATCAGGATCGGACCCATCTCTGATATTTTGAAGTTTGCCATTGTGTCTTAATTCACCAATTATGGCATATAGATAACCATCATTACCTATGATTAGTTTTCCGCCATCGTGATTGGGTCCCGGCAATCCAGGAAGATCTAGGAATAATTTGGGATTAACAAGTGTTTGACCATTCCAGTCATAACGATAAATCCTATTTCTAATGTCTTCTCCTTGTGACTCCGTATAGTACAGGAATACCTCTTTATTATTAGTGCTACCAGTTGTATTCATGATCGCAATTCCAAGTAAACCACGTTCGCTCCTTACATCAACTGGCGCGTGTAAGATAGGTTGCTGTTGTAGTTGACCATCAGATACTAGCCTGACATTTCCATCTTTCTCCAAGACCAGAATATTATTGTCATTTAAAAATGCCATACTAGTAGGAGAAGACAAACCACTGACTGCTGATTCTACTTTTAGGGTAGGATCGTTTACAATCGTTGGTTGTGCTGACACATACTGAATCGTAGCGGAATAACCAAAAATAAATCCAAAAGTAACGGCAATACTTGTAATGAGAACGGTTATTATGAGAGTTGTTAGATATGATACTCCTTTCTTTTCCATGCTTATTATCTAGTGTGTTTTTATGCTCTATAAATGCTATCATCAGTCATGCTGGCTACAATGTTAACATTACTATTGTTATTAAATATAATTCATAAGTTTCGGATCAAAGACCACTGAATGACGTGTGTGTAACATATAAACAAATAACGGTTGAAGGCTGATTCTCGCGGAACTCATTTAGTATTGTTTATTGCTTATTTCAATCGCCGATGATATCTTATTTGAAAAAAGTCAAACAGTTCAAGGTTATAATTGTAGGCCTAATTAAATACAAATAGTTATAGCTCATTACCTTTCTTGAGCAGTTGGTCTTATCAGTATCTCATTTACATTAACATGACTTGGTGTTTGTATGGCATATAATATCGCATTTACGATGTCTTCTGACTGTAATGTTTCCATCTTCTTTGTAGCTTGTATGAATCCTGTCATTGATTCATCCGTTATTGATTCTAATAATTCGGTTGAGACAGCTCCTGGTTCAATACATGTAACTCGTATGTTGTACTTCGGACTTAATTCTTTTCTCAATCCTTCGCTAAATGCAGTTATTGCATGTTTAGTTGCGCAGTAGACACTTCCTCCAGCAAATACTACTCTACCTGCTACCGAAGATATGTTGATTATGTGTCCTGATTTTTCATCTAACATATAAGGGATTACCGCAGAGGTACAGTAAAAGACTCCTTTAATATTCACATCTATCATACGATCCCATTCAATCACTTTTCCATTTTTGAAATAACTTAAAGGCATTAACCCAGCGTTATTAATTAGAATATCAATTTTCCCCCATTTTTCGGCGACAGCATTAACAAATGAATTACAATCTGAATTATTTGAAACGTCTAGCTTTTGAATAAAAACTTCTCTGTGGCTGTTTCTGTTTATGATCTGACTTTCTAATTCTTTTAGCCGATCTGTACGTCTAGCTCCAAGTGCCACTCTTAAACCGGCTTCTGATAGAGCTAAAGATGTTGCATATCCTATACCGCTGCTCGCACCGGTCACTATTGCTACCTTATTTTTCAATGTTTGATTGTATGCATAATATCTTAAGAATCTTCTTTCCCAAATGTAGTGCTCTTAAAGGATAGTAATACTTACAGATCCTTCTTTTTCTGCATCTCCCTCATAAAGCTAATCTCTTCCTTTATCATTTTGTGCATTTCATTAATCATTTTGTGTTGTGTATGAATTATTTTGTGAAGATTGCGATCTTGCCTTTTGTCTACCACTAATATCAATAAACCAATTCCTAATGAGATAATAATATTCATCTCTCTGTTCTCTATTTGTAGAGGTACCAGGTCTGTGAGATAGAAAAATATCATTGATAAGGTCATTGCTATTAATCCTATCAGTACCAATTGTATTTCTTTCATGTATATTCATTTTGCGTAGACGTATTTTTATGTCTTAATGTTTGAAAATGCCTTTCTGTATTTCTTTTCTAAATGCTGTATCCTTTTTTATTAAGACATAAAAACAATATTAAGGCCTCATAAACGTTTCTAGAGATCAATTCGAGAGTAAATAAACGAAGTTAAATTCTACTTTTAGATGAAATATGGGAAATTTATTCCTCCTCTTTGTGTTTGTGTTCGTGTGAAGCTCCTCTACCTGTGAGAGTACCTGTGTAATCTCCAGTGACTTCCATTACATCGTCAGAATTACATATTTCCTTAAGGGCCTCCAAAGTTAGTCTCTGATTTGTTACATAATGAGTGCCTTTGTCATAGATAGCGGGAACCATTCCTGTTCTTTCAAATATCCTGTCCTTCATGACCTCAGAATCTGTTTCAGGTCTTGTAAATATCTCAACCATATAAAACGGTGCACGTTCGGATTTCTCGTGTTCTCGCACGAGCAAATCATGAATCAGTATCGGATCGACTTTAGGGAGATAAGTTTCATAAAGGGTTTGAAGTCCCCTAAAAACCAATCTCATTTCTTGGAGTTCGGAAGTTCTATCGCCACTACTGGTAGATGTAGAAGACATTTAGGTGGATTTATCAAGATTTAGTATATAAAAGATTTCTACAAGTTGTTACATTAATACGTCGGTGGATTCCCTCTTGGTTACATAATCAAGTCCAAATCGAAAATATGAGGATGTACTATTGCTCATTTTACCCCTGATCATAAATTTGATTAATGANAAATGAGTATATCTTGACTAATTACTTATCTCGATATTGGAAAACATGTCATAGTAGATTATATTTGTAGTAAATATTTAGACTCTAAAAACCCCCTTACAGCTTCAATCGTCTTGAATTTGTCAAATTATAGTAAGAATATAGGTAAATGAATAAAAAATAATAAAAAGATAAAAGGCCCTACAAACTTAACTTGTCTT
>C688J18823_10003204_pt1 | contig 10343 bp, 6 predicted proteins | sample HopSoiMetagenom1_FD_18823 | JGI IMG/M metagenome (IMG submission 18823) | reverse complement strand
CCTGCAGCCGAAGCACGCGCCGCTGCAGGACACCAACGATCGCTTCCTCGCCAACCTGCAGAAGAACGGCACCTACTCGATCGTGCCGCGGGTGCCGGGCGGCGAGATTACGCCCGAGAAGCTGATCGTGCTCGGCGAGGTCGCGAAGCGCTACCGCCTCTACACGAAGATCACCGGTGCGCAGCGCATCGACCTCTTCGGCGCGCGCGTCGAGCAGCTTCCGCTCATCTGGCAGGACCTGATTGCCGCCGGCTTCGAATCCGGCCACGCCTACGGCAAGGCGCTGCGCACGGTGAAGTCGTGCGTCGGCAGCACCTGGTGCCGCTATGGCGTGCAGGACTCGGTGACGATGGCGATCCACATCGAAAACCGCTACCGCGGCCTGCGCGCGCCGCACAAGATCAAGATGGCGGTGTCCGGCTGCACCCGCGAGTGTGCGGAGGCGCAGGGCAAGGACGTCGGCGTGATCGCCACGGAGACGGGCTGGAACCTCTACGTCTGCGGCAATGGCGGAATGAAGCCGCGCCACGCCGAGCTCCTCGCGTCTGACCTCGATGACCGGCGCCTCGTGCAGTACATCGACCGCTTCCTCATGTTCTACATCCGCACCGCGGATCGCCTGCAGCGGACGAGCACGTGGCTAGACAACCTGGAAGGCGGCATCGACTACCTGCGCAAGGTGATCTGCGAGGATTCGCTCGGCATCGGCGCCGAGCTCGAGGCGGACGTGCAGCGCCATGTCGACGCCTACGAGTGCGAGTGGAAGCGCGCGATCGAGACGCCCGAGATCCGCAGCCGCTTCCGCCACTTCGTGAACAGCGACCAGCCGGACCCGGCGATCGAATTCGTCACCGAGCGCGGCCAGCCGCTTCCCGCCTGAAGAGGCTAGGAAAGCTCTTCGGGTGATTCGCTCTTCAAGCGCGCCGCGCGCTCCTTGACCATGTCGCGCGCCCGGCCGTAGCCCTCGCGCGCGTAGTCGTAGCCCTGGCGGGCGCGGTCGATCGCATCGGTCTGCAGGTTGCGCCAGCCGCCAGCGCGGCGCGCCGCCCACATGAGGAAGCTCGCGATGCCGACGCCGACCACGATGGCCGCGATCGTGCCGGGATATTCCCGGGCGGTGTTGTAAGCGCTTCTCACGCCGCGCACGGTGTTGTCGCGCGCGGCGTTGTAGTACGGGGTGGCCTGCTCAGCCAGATCGTTGAATCGCTCTCTCATTGGCACGCCTCCTAGGTGAATAGACCACCTAGTGCAAGCGGCGTGCCGTTGTCACTCCTCGTTTTCGCGCTTGCGGCCGAGCAGCGCACCCATCATTCCCGAGAAGCTGCGCTTGCGCGTGACGACCGGCGCCGGACGCGACGTGTCGGGCTTGGGCTGCTGCGCGTAGTCCGGCTCACGCTGCTCCGAGCGGCGCGGATCCTGCCTCGGATCCCAGCGCTGCTGGCGCGAGCTGCGCGACGGGGAGCGCGCACCACGCGGCGGCAGCTTCTCGCCCTCCGCCGCCATGCGTGCGCGAGCCTCGCGGATCTGGTCTTCGCGCGCCGAATCCTGCATCGGCTCCGGGCGGCGCCTTTGCTGCTCCTGGCCGCGTCCGTGCCCTTGGGCTCTTGGCTCCGGGTTGCGGGCTCTTTGCTCCTGCCCGCGGCCGCGCCTGGGCTGGCCCTGGCCATTGCCCCGCGACTGCTGCGGACGCTGACCGTTGCCTTGCCGGTGCTGCTGCCCACCACGCCGGCCGCCATCGCGGCGCGGCTCTTGGCGCTGCTGCTCATGCCGCGGAGCGGCCGAGCCGATGTTGAAGCCCTCGACCGGGCGGCTTTCGACCGGGCGGTTCATGAGCCGCTCGATCGCCGCCATCAGCGGACGATCTTCGTGGCTGACGAGCGAAACCGCTTCGCCTTCGGCGCCCGCGCGGCCGGTGCGGCCGATGCGGTGGACGTAGTCTTCAGCGACGTGCGGCAGGTCGTAGTTCACGACGTGAGGCAGCGCCTCGATGTCGAGGCCTCGCGCCGCGATGTCAGTCGCGACCAGCACGCGGACCTTGCCTTCCTTGAATTCGTCCAGCGCCCGCTCGCGCGCGTTCTGGCTCTTGTTGCCATGGATCGCGTCCGAGTGGATGCCTTCGCGCGTGAGCTGCTGTGCGAGGCGGTTGGCGCCGTGCTTGGTCTTGCAGAAGACCAGCACCTGCTTCCAGTCATTGGTCTTCACGAGGTGGGCGAGCAACTCGCGCTTGCGGCCGGCATCCACCGGATGCTGGACCTGCGCGACGAGCTCGGCGGGCGTGTTGCGACGGGCGACCTCGATGGTCACCGGTGAGTGCATGAAGGCGCTGGCGAGCTTGCGAATCTCCTCCGGGAACGTCGCGGAGAACAGCAGGTTCTGCCGCTGCGCCGGCAGCAGCGCGAGGATCTTGCGGATGTCGTTGATGAAGCCCATGTCCAGCATGCGATCGGCCTCATCCAGCACCAGAATCTCGACCTGGCGCAGGTCGACCGTTTTCTGCTGCACGTGATCGAGGAGGCGCCCGGGGGTGGCGACGAGGATGTCGACGCCGCGGCGCAGGTCCGCGATCTGCGGATTGATGTTCACGCCGCCGTACACGGTGATGGATTTCAGCTGCAGGTACTTGCCGTAGGTGCGCACGCTGTCTTCGACCTGCGCGCAAAGCTCGCGCGTCGGCGTGATCACCAGCGCCCGAATCGGGTGGCGCGCGGGCGAATGGCTCGCGTTGGCCTTCTTGTTGAGGATCTGGAGGAGCGGCAGCGTGAAGCCGGCGGTCTTGCCGGTGCCGGTCTGGGCAGCGCCCAACAGGTCTTTGCCGGCGAGTACGACGGGGATGGCTTGCGCCTGGATCGGGGTAGGTGTGGTGTAGCCCTGCTCGGCAACAGCCTTGAGCAGTTCGGGCTCGAGCCCGAGGGAGTCAAACGTGCTAATGGTAAATCTCCTGATCGGCCTGTTGGAAGGCGGGAGCCTTCGACCGGTTCAGGCAGATGCTTCTAGCTTGTTATTAGGCGGGCCAGGATGGCCGCTTTCAACGGACTGAGACGCTAACCGGATGACGCGTAACAGAAGCTTGGAGAGGCACTATACACGACTAATGCCGGCTCGGCTGTACTTTTCTTTCCAATGAAGCACATAGCCCTCAGCCGCGCTTTAGCGCGAGCTGATTCCGGAAGGTCGCAAGCTCGTTGACGACGAGCGCGCCGAGCACGATGCCGCCGCCGGTGAGCGTCGCGCGCGCCGGCACTTCGCCCGCGCCGAGCCACGCCCACAGCGGCCCGAGCAACACTTCCAGCAGTGCGATCAGCGAGATTTCCGGCGCCAGGAGCTTTTGGCTCGCGAGGACCAGAAGCATGCACGGCAGGCCGAGCTGAAAGACGCCCAGGAAGGCGAGGAGGCCGATGTCCTTCGGCGTCGCCTGAAACGGCAGCGCGAGCGGCAGGCAAATCAGGGCCGATATCAGCCCGCCGAGCATCACGGCTGAACGCAGGTCGGCAGTAGCGGACGAGGCGCGCAGCACGATGAAGTTGGTCGCCGAGGCGATCGGCACCGAGAGCGCGATCAGCATGCCGACGAGATCGCGCTGCGTGTGCGCGTTGAGGTCGCTGCCGAACATCCAGGCGATGCCGAGCGTCGCGGCACCTGCGGCGACCCAGGTGCTGGTCGGAACGGGATCCTTCAAGAACAGGCTCGCGAGGACCGTCGTGAGGAGNGGCGCGAGGCTCATCACGACCAATGTGTTCGCCGTCGTCGTGAACGAAAGGGCGATCATGAAGGTCGTGAACATCAGCGCCCAAAGGCCGCCCGAGATGATCGCGGGCCGCGCTATTCGGAATGGATTTTTTCGCAGCGCGAGGAGGACGACTGCAACGAAGACGAATGCGAACAGGCTGCGGTAGAACACCATTTCGAACGGCGTCGCTCGCTCGACGTGGCGTGTCACCACGCCGGCGGTGCTCCAGAGGATCGGCGCAGCGACCATCAGCGCTAGGGCGCCGGCGCGAGTCATGCTGACAGGAAAATTAGCTACTGCGCCGTTCGGCAAGGAAAGCCGACAGCGCTTTGCCGGTGTGGCCAGTCTTGAATTTGTCGGCCGGGCCCTGGTAGACGACGCGACCGCCGCCGTCGCCGCCTTCGGGGCCCATGTCGATGATCCAGTCGGCTTCGGCGATGACGTCGAGGTTGTGCTCGATGACGAGCACGGTGTGGCCGGCGTCGACCAGGCGATGCAGGACGTGGATCAGCTTCTCGACGTCCGCCATGTGCAGGCCGACGGTGGGCTCGTCCAGCACATAGAAAGTCTTGATCCAGTTCGACTTCGATAATTCGCTGACCAGCTTGATCCGTTGCGCTTCGCCGCCGGAGAGGGTGGGGCTCTGCTGGCCGAGGGTCAGGTAGCCGAGGCCGACGTCCTGCAGGAGCTTCAGGCAGCGCTGGATCGACGGATGCGCGGCGAAGAATTCGAGCGCCTCGTCCACGTTCATGGCGAGCACTTCGCCGACGGTCTTGCCGCGCAGCTTGACGCTCAGCGTGTCGCCGTTGAAGCGCGCGCCGCCGCACGCTTCGCAGGTCACGCGCACGTCCGGCAGGAAGGACATGGCGATCTTCTTCAGGCCCTGGCCTTCGCATTCCTCGCAACGCCCGCCGCTCGTGTTGAACGAGAACCGGCTCGCGGTCCAGCCGCGCACGCGCGCTTCCGTCGTGTCGGCGAAGAGCTTGCGGATGTGGTCCCAGAAGCCGACGTAGGTGGCGGGACAGGAGCGCGGTGTCTTGCCGATCGGTGTCTGGTCGACCTCGAGCACGCGCTCGATCTGCTTCTGGCCCTTGATCGCCTTGCAGCCGATGTGCCGCTTCTCCACCAGCGATTGGTACAGCACGTCGCGCGCGAGCGTGGACTTGCCCGAGCCGGACACGCCCGTTACGGCGATCAGACGGCCGAGCGGCACGGTGACGTCGACGCTTTTCAGGTTGTGCAGCGTGGCGCCTTTGAGGACCAGGCAATCCTGCGTCGCCGGGCGGCGCGGATGCAGCGGGTGCTTGAGCGGCTCGCGCAGGAACTTGCCGGTGATGGAATCGGGCTGGTTGACGAGGTCGTCGGCATGGCCTTGCGCGATGACGCGGCCGCCGAGCTTGCCGGCGCCGGGGCCGAGGTCGATCACGTGATGCGCGCGGCGGATGGTGTCCTCGTCGTGCTCGACGACGACCAGCGAATTGCCCTTCGCCTCGAGCTTCTCGAGGACATCCAGCAGGATCTGATTGTCGCGGTGATGCAGGCCGATCGTCGGCTCGTCGAGGATGTAGCAGACGCCGCGCAGGTTGCTGCCTAATTGGGCGGCGAGCCGGATGCGCTGCGCTTCGCCGCCGGAGAGCGTCGGCGCCGAACGGTCGAGCGTCAGGTAGCCCAGACCCACCTGCTGCAGGAAACTCAGGCGCGAACGCAACTCCGCTAGCAGGTCGCGCGCGATTTCGAGCTCGCGGCCTTCGAGCTTGATTCTTCCGAACGTGCCTTCGAGAAGCGAGACCGGCAGGCGGCCGTAGTCGGCGATGTTCTTGCCGCGCCACAGCACCGCGAGCGCTTCCGGATTGAGGCGCTTGCCTTCGCAGTCGGGGCAGGTCTCGTCGATCTCCAGCCACTCGATCCAAGAGTCGAGCACGTTGTCCTCGGCGCCGGTCTTCGAGCGCTCGTCGTCCCACTCGACTTCGTCGATCTGCAGGCCGGTGCCGTAGCACGCCGCGCACCAGCCGTGCTTCGAGTTGTACGAGAAGAGCCGCGGATCGAGCTCCGGGAAGCTGCGTCCGCAGGAGCGGCAGGCGCGCTTGGTGGAGAACACCTGCACTTCCTTCTCCAGGACGTGCAGCACGCCTTTGCCGATGTCGAGCGCGGTGCGCAGCGCCTCGCGCATCTTGTCCTCGTTCTTCGCTTCGATCTTGAGCGAGAGCACGGGCAGCTCGATGGTGTGCTCCTTGAAGCGATCCAGGCGCGGGAACGGCCGCACCGGCAGCAGCTTGCCGTCGACGCGCAGGTTCCAGTAGCCCTTGCCGGCCGCCCACTTCGCAAGATCGGTATAGACGCCCTTGCGGTTGATGACGAGCGGCGCGAGCAGCGTGACCTGCTTGCCGCGGTACTGCTTCATGATGCGCGCGGCGATCACCTCCGGGCTCTGCGGCTGGATCGGGATCTCGCACTCCGGGCAGTACTGCGTGCCGAGCTTCACGAACAACAACCGCAGGAAGTGGTGCACCTCGGTCAGCGTGCCGACCGTGGACTTGCGTCCGCCGCGGCTCGTGCGCTGCTCGATCGCCACCGTGGGCGGGATGCCGAAGATGGCGTCGACGTCGGGACGCGAGGCGGCCTGCACGAACTGGCGTGCATAGGCATTCAGGCTTTCGAGATAGCGGCGCTGCCCCTCGTTGAAGAGGATGTCGAACGCCAGCGTCGATTTGCCCGAGCCGGAGACCCCGGTGACGACGGTAAACCGTCCGCGCGGGATCTCGACGTCGATGTTCTTGAGGTTGTGCTCGCGCGCATTGTGGATCTTGATGACGTTGCCGAGGTAGCGCCCGGCGCTCGCTTCCCGCGCCATGATCGGCTGCGGCGTGCCGATCTTCGCTTCGTACTCGCGCAGCGCCTTGCCGGTATGCGAGGTGGGGTGCGACATCACCCGCGCGGGCGTGCCTTCGCACACGAGGTAGCCGCCGGCGTCGCCGCCTTCAGGGCCAAGGTCGATGATCCAGTCCGAGGAGCGCATCACGTCGAGGTTGTGCTCGATCACGATCAGCGAATGGCCTGCGTCGAGCAAATGCCGGAAGGCGCGCAGCAGCTTCGCCACGTCGTCGAAATGAAGGCCGGTGGTGGGTTCGTCAAACAAAAACAACTTCGGATCGGCGCCGCGCTCGGTATCCGCAAGGTGGCCGGCCAGCTTGAGTCGCTGCGCCTCGCCGCCGGACAGCGTCGGCACCGGCTGGCCGAGCTTCAGGTAATCCAGCCCGACCTCGATCAGCGGCCACAGGCGCTGGTGCAGTTCCGGGTGGTTATTGAAGAAGCGCGCGGCTTCCGAGACCGTCATGTCGAGTACGTCGGCGATCGACTTGCCGCGCACCGTGACCTCGAGCACCTCGGCGCGGTAGCGGCGGCCGTCGCAATCGGGGCAGCGCAGGTACACGTCGGAGAGGAACTGCATCTCGACGTGCTCGAAGCCGTTGCCGCCGCAGGCCGGGCAGCGGCCGTTGCCGGAGTTGAAGCTGAAGGTGCCCGCGGTGTAGGCGCGCTCGCGCGCGGCCGGGCTTTTCGCAAACAGATCCCGAATGCAATCGAAGGCGCCCACATAGCTGGCGGGATTCGAGCGCGTGGTCTTGCCGATCGGCGACTGGTCGACCATCACCACGTCGGTGATCTGGTGCGCGCCTTTGAGCGCCTTGTGCGCCCCCGGCGATTCGGTCGGCTGGCCTTTCGCCTTGCGCAGCGCCGGGTAGAGCACGTCCTGCACGAGCGTCGACTTGCCCGAGCCCGACACGCCGGTGATGCACACCAGGCGCTCGAGCGGCAGGCGCACATCGATGCCCTTGAGGTTGTGCTCGGCGGCGCCTTCCAGCGTGAGGAAGATGCGCGCCGGCGCAACCGGGCGCGTTTCGATCGCCGCTTTTCTTCCGGACAAATAATCTCCGGTGAGGGTGCGCTCCGCCGCGATCTTGTCGGCCGGGCCGAAGAACACGATCTCGCCGCCGCGCTCGCCGGGGCCCGGACCCATGTCGAGGATGCGATCGGCGGCGAACATGATCTGCGGATCATGCTCGACGACCACGAGCGAGTTGCCGGCGTCGCGCAGGCGATGCATCACGTCGATCACGCGGCCCATGTCGCGCGGATGCAGGCCGATGGACGGCTCGTCCAGCACGAAAAGGGTATTCACCAACGACGTGCCGAGCGCAGTGGTCAGGTTGATGCGCTGCACCTCGCCGCCGGAGAGCGTGCGCGACTGCCGATCGAGCGTCAGATAGCCGAGTCCGACCTGGCAAAGGAATCCCAAACGCGTTCGCACCTCGGTCAGCAGCAGATCGGCCGCCTCGTCCATCGGCGCCGGCAGCTTCAGGCCGTCGAAGAAATCCTTTACGTCCGAGATCGACTTCAGCATGAGCTGATGGACGTTGCGGCCGTCGATTTTCCAGAGCAGCGAATCCGGCTTCAGCCGCGTGCCGTGGCAGCTCTCGCACTCCGTGTACGCGCGGTACTTGGAGAGCAGCACGCGGATATGCATCTTGTACGCCTTGCTCTCGAGCCACTTGAAGAACCGGCGCACGCCATACCAGGTGCCGGGCCACGATTTGCGCCAGCTCACCCACTCGGGCTCGCCTTCCAGCACCCAGGTCTTCTGTTCCTCGGTCAGATCCCGGAAGGGAACATCGAGCGGCATCTTCCGTTTCTTCGCGTATTTCTCGAGATCGTCCTGGCACTCCTTGAAGCTGGGGCTTTGCCATGGACGCACTGCGCCTTCGCGCAAGGTCTTCGCTTCGTCGGGTACCACGAGGCCGAAGTCGACGCCGATCACGCGCCCGAAGCCGCGGCAGGTTTCGCATGCGCCGAGCGGCGAATTGAAGGAGAACGCTGCCGGCGTCGCCTCGGAATAATGGATGTCGCAGTCGGCGCAGTGCAGATCCGCCGAAAAACGGTGACGGTCACCATTTTCGGCGTAGATGTTCACGCGACCCTGGCCTACCCGCATTGCCGACTCGAGCGCGTCCATGACGCGCGACGGCTCGGTCGCGGAGAGCTTCACGCGGTCGGCGATGACCTCGATGCAGTCATGCGTCTTCTGGTGGATGCGCGTGTAGCCCTGCGCTTCGAGGTGTTGAAGGACTTCGGCCTCGTTGAAGTTCTTCGGCACCGGGATCGGGAACGTGATCAGCAGCCGCTCATCCGGTTGGTTTTTTAATTGTTGAAAGACGGACTGTGGCGTATCCCGCACCACCGGCTTGCCGCAGCCGCGGCAGTGCAGCTTCGCCGCGCGCGCGAAGAGGAGCTTCAGGTGGTCGTTCAGCTCCGTCATCGTGCCGACGGTCGAGCGCGAGGTGCGCACCGGGTTGGTCTGGTCGATGGCGATCGCGGGCGGGATGCCCTCCACCGCGTCGACCTGCGGCTTGTCCATGCGGTCGAGGAATTGCCGCGCGTAAGGGCTGAAGGTCTCGACGTAGCGGCGCTGACCCTCGGCGTAGAGGGTGTCGAAGACGAGCGAAGACTTCCCCGAGCCCGAAACGCCGGTCACCACGACCAGTTCACCGGTCGGGATCGCGAGGCTGAGGTTCTTGAGGTTGTTCTGGCGGGCGCCGCGAATGACGATCGCGTCGCCGGAGAGCTGTTCCTGCTTCACTGGGCCGGGATTTTACCGGCTGCGAGCAGCAAATTACCTGGTTATTACGTAGGGTTAAGGCGCTTCTTCGGCCTTGCTGCCGTTGATCAGCAGGTTACGCATCATCGAGCCGCAATGCGCACAATGGACCAGGCCCGAGGCGTAGAGCTTGAAATCGTCGCCATCGCAGCGCAGGCAGTAGTACTGCGGGCCGCAGTCCTGCGCCATCGACTTCTGCGGCGCGCTGTTGCGGCGCTTGCGATATTCGGCGAGGCGGACGACGTTGTCCGGGCTCGACTCCGGAGCGGCCTGGTTCGGGACTTCCTGCGCGTTTTCCATTGCGCAAGCATTTAACCGGGCGAGGCAGCGGGCAATCCACCGGGCGGCATAGTCCGAGCAGTATCAACGATCTGTCGCTTCGGACCGACTCGTGTAGCTCAAGGACGGATGTAGGCCCAGCCTTCGCGCTGGCGCTTCATGAGGTGCGTCACGCCGGCCTTCACGTACGCGATGCCGCTGTACATGTCGTCCTTCGTGACCTTGCTGTTGGTCATCGTGTTCTCGCAGGCGATGAGGCCGACGTTTTCGTCGAGCGCGCCGGCGAGGCGGTCGGCCGCCTTCGATTCGGCCTTCAACATCTCCAGTCCGGGCCCGTACGCGATGATCTCGATCTGCACGTTGTCCTTGCCGAGGTCTTCCTGCACGTTCCTCGCGTTGTTGAGCGTGAGGTTCCACTTCGCCGGGTCGTTGTCGCTCACCTGGAAGATCACGCGCTGCTTGGCCGCGGGCTTCTTCTTCTGCTGCCCAAATGCTGGTAAGGCAGCGCCGAGGCCGAGGAGGGCGATAAGCGTTCTACGATTCATGCGAGCTCCGCGATAAAGGGGTCAGAGGAATTTTCCTGTAACACCTAGGCTTGCGCACGTGCGTTATTCGAGCTCTTCGAGCGTGCGCGGCCAGCTCTTCTTGAGCAGGCGTGATAGCGCCCGGTCCGCCAGGATCTTGCCG
>C688J18823_10003202_pt1 | contig 10347 bp, 9 predicted proteins | sample HopSoiMetagenom1_FD_18823 | JGI IMG/M metagenome (IMG submission 18823) | reverse complement strand
TCGCCTGCATCGGCCACCGACATCAGGTCTTCCATGCGCGTGGGGTACATTGAAAACGCCGCCGCCATGCTGCCGTTGTCGACCCTGTGCTCTAGTTCCGCCAGACCCCGAATGCCACCGATAAAATCGATGCGTTTGTCGCGGCGCGGATCCGTTATGCCCAACACCGGCCCCATGACAAGATTGGCCAGCAGGCTGACGTCCAGGCGCTCTACCGGATCGCGGGCCGGCACGACAGCAGGATGGACATTCAAGCGATACCACTGCGCCGGCAAGTAAAGCCCAAATTCACCAGGCTTGGCCGGCATCACCGCGTTGGAGACTGCGTGCAATGAAAAATTCTGGCCGATCCTGGATAAGAATTCCTGGCGGCTTAGCCCGTTCAAATCAGTTACCACGCGGTTATAGGGCAGGATTCGCATCTGATGATGCGGGAATGCGATCGTAAGAAAAAAGTTATAGCTTTCCGTGCCATCATGTCGCCGATTCACGGACCGGCGCGCTGCCGCCACGCGCGACGCGGCAGCCGAGCGATGGTGGCCATCAGCGATATAGAGTGCGGGCATGGCATCAAATGTCCTCGTCAAACGATCAATCGCTGAGGCATCGTTGACACGCCAGACCGTATGGCGCACGCCGCTGGCCGCAACAACATCCGCGACGGCCTCATCATTGGTTGCGTGGGTGAGTAAGGCATCTACGTCCGGTGAGCGGGGATAAGCAAGCAACACTGGCCCGGTTTGCGCGTTAACAGCCTCGATCTGCCGAACTCGGTCGTCCTCCTTGTCGGGCCGCGTGAATTCGTGCTTGCGAATGCGATTGCTGTCGTAATCGGCGATAGAAGCCGCCGCAACCAAACCGGTTTGAGCATGGCCCTCCATGATGAGGCGATAAGCGTAGTAGCAAGCTTGCGTATCGCGTTCCAGTATCTTGTGCAGCAACATGCGCCGCAGCGTGTCTGCCGCTTTGGCATAGACTTCCGGCGCAGAGGGAGAGGTGCCGGCCGGCAAGTCAATCTCAGGCTTGGAAATATGCAGGAAACTCCACGGCTTTCCATTGGCTTGAGCGCGAGCTTCTTCGGTGGAAAGCACGTCATACGGCGGCGCCGCGACATCCGCGGCGCGTCCGGGTGCGGGCCGCAATCCGGTGAAAGGACGAATCAGATGCAACGGCGTCTCGCTCTGGAAAAACGGCCTGAGGTAATCAGGCCGTCTTGAGATAGGACAGGCACTGGTTCCAGCGTTCAATCATCCGTGCTTGAACACTATCGTTTTGGTCTGGGAAAACTCGTACAACGCCTCCATGCCTTTTTCCCGGCCATGACCACTTTTCTTGACACCTCCAAACGGTAATTCGATCCCACCTCCTGCGCCATAGCCGTTTACGAAGACCTGGCCACAGCGCATTTTGCGAGCTACCCGCATTTGCCGGGCACCGTCGCGCGTCCAGATGCCCGCCACCAATCCGAATGCCGTTGAATTGGCCAGTCTCACGGCATCCGCTTCATCATCGAATGCCAAAATGGACAACACTGGCCCGAACACTTCTTCGCAGGCGAGCGAGTTGGCGCGCGGCACCGGTCCGAACAATACCGGAGCAACATAGAAGCCGCCGGCGGGCAGGCCCTCGGCGAGCTCCGCTTGCGCGAGCACCGGAATGCCATCATTTCTCGCACGCTCGATAAAGCGGTGCACGCGGCTACGTTGCGTTTCGGAGATCAACGGCCCGCAATCGAGATCCATCGAATGACTGCCGACGCGCAATAGTTTGAAGCGCGCGACAACGTGTGCGACGAATTTGTCGTAAATTGAATTTTGCACCAGTACGCGGCTCCCGGCCGAACAAGTCTGCCCGGCGTTCTGCACGATCGCGTTCACCACCACCGGCACAGCGGCATTGAAATCGGCATCATCGAATATGATCTGCGGCGACTTCCCGCCAAGCTCAAGAGTGCAGCCGATATGATTTTCAGCAGCCGCCTTTTGCACGAGCGTGCCAACTTCCGGGGAGCCGGTGAAGGAAAGAAAATCGATTCCGGGATGGCGGGCAAGCGCCGCACCCGCTTCTTCTCCCAAGCCAGTAACAACATTAAGTGCACCGGGCGGGAAACCAACCTCCTGCGCAAGTTGCGCTATGCGCACCGGAGCCAAACAGGCATCTTCCGCTGGTTTCATGACTACTGCATTGCCCATGGCAAGAGCAGGCGCAAGGCTTCGGCCGAACATCTGCGCCGGATAGTTCCAAGGAATAATGTGGGCAGTGACCCCTTTCGGTTCGCGCAGGATGGTGACCATGTAGCCATCGAGGAACGGGACGGTGTCACCGTGAACTTTGTCCGCCGCGCCGCCGTAGAACTCGAAATAGCGGGCAGCCGCGGTGATATCGGCCCGCGCTTGCTTCATTGGCTTGCCGCAATCGCGCGCTTCCAGCTGCGAGAGTTCCTCGTGGCGTGCGAGGATTGCTTCTCCAAGCTTGGACATGAGGCGGCCGCGCTCGACGGCCGTCATCCTGCCCCAAATCCCTTCGTCAAATGCCTGACGTGCGGCCGCAACTGCCGAGTCCACGTCTTGCTTTGTGCCTCGCGCTATGCGGGCGAAAGCCCGTCCATCGCTGGGGCTGATCATGTCAAGCGTTCGACCGTCCGAGGCATCCAGCCATTTGCCGCCAATGAGATTCTGGAAGGTAGTGGTAGCAGTGTCATCGACGGCGAGCCGCGCAACATGGGCATTCATTACAATTTCCTCTACTGTTTAAGTGGCAAGAGCGAGAGCTCCACTCTCCGGTTCGTCGCTCGCCCGACCTCGTTATCGTTGCTCGCCACCGGGTGGCTTTCGCCCGCACCGATGCTGATGGTGCGCTCCGGCTTGATTCCTTTACCGACCAGATAGTTCGTGACCGTGTGGGCGCGCCGCTCCGAGAGTCCCTGGTTATATTCTGCCTTGCCGACATTATCCGTATGGCCGGCGACCTCAATGATAGTCTTTTCGTATTTTTTGAGGACCATGGCTACGCCATCCAGCACGTTGGGAAACGCGGGACTCAATTCAGCGCTCGCGGTCTTGAACGTGATATTGCCCGGCATATTAAGCGTGATGTTATCCCCCTGGCGCGTTACTGAAACGCCGGTTCCTTGCATTTGCTTGCGCAAATCGTCTTCCTGCTTGTCCATGTAAGCGCCGACGCCGGCCCCGGCCAGCCCACCAATTCCCGCGCCAATCATGGCCCGCTTTCTGCGCTCCTGCGCATCACTACCGCTGATCGCACCCACTACTGCGCCGGCAGCGACCCCAATGGCTGCCCCCTTGCTCGCCGAATTTATTTTTTGCTCGCCCGTATACGGGTCGGTGGTTTGACAGGCGCTCAGTGCGAAAAGGACGGCAGAAACCAGAATGATGGATCGGCATACATAGCAATGCTGCATTAGTCGAATTTCCTTTTATCAGAAGTTGTTGAATGGTGCGGTGATCGCGCGGAGCGATGGCACCAGCCGAGCGGCGCGCGCAATTCTACCAAGACATGCGGAACCGTCCCGTGCCTGCTTCGTCGGGAATCAGCGACAGCGGGCCAACGTTGCGGCGCGATTTAGGGACGAATGTAGACGTATCCTTCTCTGGCTTGCAAGCGTGCGATCTCCGCTACGCCTGATGGCACGGTGCTAACGTTTTCGATCAGATCTTTTTGCGTCAACTTCAGGGCATTCATGCTGTTTTGACAGATGCGGAACTCGACGCCTTTGGTTTTGAGCTGATCAACCCATTCCGCATACGGCCGCCCGACAGCGTCCTGCGCTCCGAAGGTGAACGCGCGTACTCCCGTAGAAACAGCGACCACGATAATTTTTACCCCAGGCTGTGCGTTCACATGATTGGCAACGTTATTCATCGCGAGCGTAGCCAGCTTCTCGTCTTGAAGGTGATACACGGTTTTGATGGTGTCCTCTGCGCGCGCGCTGATCTGGGCCGACAAGACTGCAACAATCAGTAAAATTGCGCGCGTGACATGCAAAACATTGTTTCTCATTTAATCCATCTCCTAATGGGTAAAGCTATAGCATCCCCAGCTGCGTAAGGTCGATGCGCAATTGATGGGGATCGGTGAAATGCAACGCATGCAAGCCGGCATTCCGGCCGGCTTCGACATTACGCACGCTGTCGTCTATGAATACTGTTCGTGCCGGATCGAGCGCACAACGTTCAATGGCCAGTCCAAAAATGCGCGGATCGGGTTTCGCCAGTCCCACTTCGCCGGACACCACGATATGCTCGAACCACTGCAGGAATTTAAAACGTCTGCGCGCGATCGGAAAGGTCTCCGCCGACCAGTTAGTCAGAGCATGCAGTCGGTGCCCCCTGTCGCGCAAATCGCTCAGAATAGCCACGCTTTCGGGGATTTCGTCGCGCAGCATTGTCTCCCAGCCGTCGCGCCACAGAGAGATAAATTTCGAATGTGCCGGGTGCAGGGCTACACGTTCCGCAACGGCCTGATCGAAGGACTTCCCGGCGTCGATCTCGACATTCCACCAGGGGGGCGCTATCTCCGCCAGAAAATATTCCATCGCCTGTTCATCGCCGTTAAACAACGGCCGGTACAGATAGCGTGGATTCCAGTCGATGAGCACTGCGCCCAGATCGAACAGTACAGTGTCCATTCAACGAACCGATGCGCGTTTTTTCTTCCATGCGTGGTATTCGGCCTGCATGGACTCACTAGGAGGATAGGTACCGCTGATCGGCGCGCCGGCCTGTACTTTTTCNAGCACGAAGGCTTCCAGCTCTTCCATCTCCAACCCGTTTTGCGCGATTTGCTCCACCACGTGACGCGGTATACAAACCACCCCCTCGTCNTCGCCAACCATGATGTCTCCGGGCATTACCAGAACTTCCGCACAGCCGATGGGCACGTTGATGTCGACGGCAATGTGTCTGTGGATGTGCGCAGTTGCGGCCATGTTTTTCGCGAAGACCGCAAAGCCGAGTTTCTGTATGGACACGTAGTCTCGCATGGCACCGTCGGTGACTGCACCGGCGGCACCCCGCGCCTGCAAGCGCGACATTAGAATCTCGCCGCCCGCAGCCGCGGTATCGATATTGCGACAATCCAAGACTAGCACCTGCCCCGGAAGAATTTCGTCGATGGCCTTGCGCTGCGCGTATCCGGGTCTGCCAATCGCCTCGAATGTCGCGAGATCTTCGCGCGCCGGAACGAATCGTACTGTCACCGCTTCACCCGCCATGCGCAGTGTTGGATTGAGCGGCCTGACTCCAGTCAGATAGGTATTGCGAAAACCAAGCTTGAACAACTGGGAAGTCAGGGTCGCGGTAGATATGCGCCGTAATTGGTCGAGAACTTCCGGTGCAATTGAAGCGGGTTTCATGATCTTTCCTGCGTCGTCTGGAGTTGTATCGTACCGCAGACGGTGCTGGTCGCTCCACGCCAGGCAATTAGCGCAGACCCAAGTGAGAAAACTCGCTCGCAACGGCTAGCAAGCCATGGCCCGTGGGACCGGGGCCACCACAGTCGGCCGTGGCAATTCAGATCAGCGCAAACCGGCTTGCAGCTTCCCCAGTTCGATCTGATTGATGGTCGGAGGCAGTTTAATTGCCAAAGCTTCCAGATACGTCCGCTCCATGTCCTGGGCCTTGCGATTGCGCATTGCGATAACAAGATTTGGACGGATATCGGAAAGCGGCCGGGTTGCGGCAGGCTTTTTGTCCAACAGCTTTATCAAATGCCAGCCGGCTTGCGATTTGATCGGCTGGCTCACTTCTCCCTTCGCCATGCCAGACACGGCGCGGCGGATTTCAGGGACCATCTGTTCCTCGCTTACCCACCCCAGCTCGCCACCTTTTTCCGCGCTCTCCTTGTGTGCTGAGCTCTCCTTCGCCACCTTCGCGAAATCGGCGCCTGACTTGCCGAGCTTCGCACTCAATTCGCCAATCTTCTTTTTGGCTTCGTCCGCTTTCGCCTTATCAGCGCTCTCTGCGGACGGCAGAAAGATCTGCGCAAGCTGGAATTGGGCGGGCGCAATTAACTGCGCCTTGTTCGACTCGTAGAACTGCTTGATTTCCTCTTCTGACGGATAGCCCTCGCCTGGTTTGGCGACGTTGGCCACGAATGAGCTCACGATCACCTGGTCACGGGCCCTTTCGATCATCGGCTGCAATTCCTGACGCTTGTCCCAGCCTTTTTGTTTGGCCTCGTGCAATACCGCTTTGCGCATGAGTTCACTGCGGACCAGTCGTTCCAATGCCGCCGGGTCTGTCGCCAATTGGCGACGGGCATCCGGCGCTTGTGCATCCAGAATTAGCATCAACTCGGAACTGCGCAGCTCTACATCACCCATTTTTCCGACGAGATCATCAGCAGCCGCACTTACGCAAAGTGCGAGGCCCATCAGGAACAATGGAACGCGCATGATGACAAGCACGGGTGGACTCCGTCCGAGATGGACCGGTTAAGACAAGAAGTCGCCCGCAGAGGTTTCCGCCGGCTTCGGCTGGCCAACTGTGGCCGGGAACTGATATCCCAAGCGCCTCATCTGGCTCGGCAGCCGGACCAGTTTCACCGGCCCGGTTTGCCGAAAATCACAATGCAAGATTACTTGAGGTGCCCAGCGACCAGCTTGGTCATCTCGAACATTGACACGGTTTTTTTGCCTCCGAAAACGTCCTTCAACTTGTCGTCGGCATTGATGTTGCGGCGGTTCTTGCTGTCCTGAAGGTCGTTCTTCTTGATGTACGCCCACAGTTTCTTGGTGACTTCGGTGCGCGGCAGCGGGGCGCTGCCGATTACGGCGGCGAGGGACGCGCTGGGGGTCATGGCTTTCATGAAAGCCGCATTGGGCTTGCGCTTCACGCCTGATGCCTTCTTTTTGGGAGCGGACTTCTTTGCGGACTTCTTTGCGGTGGCTTTCTTCGCGGTTTTTTTTGCAGCAGCCTTCTTCGGGGCGGCTTTCTTTACGGATTTCTTTGCGGATTTCTTAGCGGTCTTCTTCTTTGCGGCCATCGTGATGCCTCCAATTGTAGTTTGCTCGTATCTCAATTTTGCGTTGCCTTGCCAGAAGCAAAGGCACGGCGAGCAGAGAATGCCCAGAGGAAACTGCGTTGTCAATGGAAGAATGCACGTTTCTCATAGGGAAGCACCGCTCAATTGCGAAGTGCGCAACATGATTTGCTATTGCCCGCTGTCCACGGGCCGAGTCGTTTGCAGACTCTGCTCTGCTCCCGTGAACCCGCTGGTGTCCTGCAGATGATGTGCCGACGCGCACATTCCAAAGGCATATGCATTAAGCCTTGGTGGCCTAGATTACCAGTCACCGACAAGCCATTCGGAAACGATGAATCGGCACTTGCGCTTGACGGGAGCGCTGCTTTCCCGAGGAAAAATGACTCTGTCGCTACTGGCAGCAGCAACGGTCAGATCGCTGCTCCGCGCCTGGTCACGGAACAAGTTGCCGTTCGTTCCGTTATACGTTTACTGCCTGTACGGCTGTGCCAGCGGCGCTGCGCCAGCGTCCTGCGCCGGCCCCGCCGGCTGCGCTGCCGGCGAATTCTGCTTCACCGCTTGTTGCCCGGCACCTTGTTTCATAAGCCGGATGCGCGTGTCCAGATCCACATAGAAATTCTTGATTTGCACTGCCGCATCCGCCTGTGCCTTCTGCAGTTCCTCGATAGATCCGCGGAGCATGGCTGAGTTATGCCGCAAGTCCTCCACTTCGCGCATCAACTGCAACAGCCCTTCTGAATTGATCAGCGCCCGGGTGTCGGCGACCTCCTTGCTGAGCGCGGCGATCTGCTGCGTCATGATTGCATCGCTTACTTGTGCATTTCCGCTTTTGGTCTCCAGCGTCGCCGCGCGTCGCGTGACACCCTGCAACTTGGTGTCTATCTCATTAAGTCGCCTGGTTGCGTCATTGTAAGTGCTGGCACTTTGTTCCAAGGCACGCTTTTGAACTTGCAGGGTCGCGTCCATCTCCGCGCTTTTGCGGCGCAGTTCAGCAAAGGCCGCACCGTTCTGGTCGAGCTGGCGGCGCTGCTCTTCACGTGCAGCCACCAGACTGGCCAGCAGCTCCTTGGATGCCGACTGAGCAGTGTCCGCGCGCGCCTGGGTGTCTACAACGGCAGCTTCCAGAACGTGCATTGACTGCTGTGTTTGTGATAGCTCAGATCGCAGTTCTTTAATCTGCCCTGCGCTAGCGTCCTGACCCGCACGCAGCGATTTGACCGCGTAGCCCTGCTCCGCAGTTTGCGCTTCGGTCTGACGCAATTGATCCGGCGTTGCGCAACCTGCCATGACCAATACAAGGCTGACATACTTGATTACCGGCTTCATGTGCTAGTCAACTTAATAGACAATGTCAACGCGACGATTCTTGCTGTAACTTTCTTCATCCTTGCCGTGGGCTATCGGTTTTTCGGCGCCGAAACTTATGACTTGAATACGCCCGCCGTCTGCGCCGGCAAGTTCAAGCGCCCGTTTGACTGCTTGAGCGCGTCGTGCGCCGAGGGCAAGGTTGTATTCCCGGCTGCCGCGCTCGTCGCAATTACCCTGGACTTCAAATTTTATGCGCGGGCTAGCTTTCAGATAGCCGGCATTCTGCAATAGCAGGCTGTCATAGTGTTTAGGAATGGTCGACTGGTCATAGTCGAAAAAAATGCTGCGCGCATCGGCCGCCGGGGCCGGCGCCAGGGTTTGAGGTGCTGCGGCGGTCCCGCTTTTCTCCCCGGCTGGAAATGCCGCTATGTCATCGTCACGGTGTGATGCCGCCGACTCAGGTTTGCCGGCCTGCTCTGCAGCCGCAGCCTCCGGTGTAGCTGCCTTGACGCTCGGCGAGGTGCTGTTTGCTCCGGCCCGCTCTTGCTGTTGTCTATGAGCTGCTTCCGCTTCCTGTGTCGTTCGAAGCTTGTTGATCTCAGCCTCTTGTTCGGCAAGCTGGCGTTTCAGTTGCGCTTCCTCGGCGGAGGCGTCGTTTGCTGATGCAGTTTTCGGCTGGCCGGTACTAGTAGCGGATGGGGCAGTACTCGCTGCGTCCGACTTCCCAGTCTCAGGCAATGCGCTACCAGGCGTCGCCGCATTGGGATCAAATGACTTGGTTGCCGCATCGTTGCTCCCCTGAGCATCGATGCCCGCCTCCGAGATGGGCGCGGCCGACTGGCCGCCTGAAGCGCTGCTGCTTCTTTGCGTCGAAGCACACCCTCCCAGCGCGGCACAAATCAGAATAATGAAGAGATTTCTGTGGATGCTGAATAGTGATGCATCGATCATTTATTTACCCTCCTAGGGCTGCAGCAGTGGAAAATTTCATGAACCTCCAAAATTCGGTCAATGACAAATTGTTTCACCCATCGCAGTTGCATGCAATGTAAAAAACTGCTTTTTCTGCTATGTACAACAGGTCTGCTGGAAACGAACTTGAACCGTAATTGCGGACTGGCGGAAAGGTCATGAACGGCACCAGGGCCAACGGCTCATCCCAACAGCTAGATTCGCCCTTCGGCATAGACTACGGCGTCGAGCGCGACGCAACCTTCTCCCTCAGCGCCGATCAGGATTGGATTCAGATCAAGATTCGCTATGCCGGCTTGCCGGTCGGTCATGAGGCGGCTCACTGCAAGCGCTGCATTGCAAAAAGCGTTGACGTCGAGGGCCGCTTCGCCGCGCACACCGTCAAGCAGCGGAGCAATACGCAAGCGCGCGAGTGCCCGTTTCACTTCTACCATGGTAAAAGGCGCAAGCAGCAACTGGACGTCCGGCATGGCTTCAACGTATTTGCCACCGTCGCCGACCAGAACCACCGGGCCGAACACCGGATCAACGCGCGCGCCTATCATCAATTCCCGGCGGCCTCGGGCCATTTGCGCAACAATGACGCCGTCGAAGCGCGCGGCATGCTTCAGAAGAGCCTCTTTGATGTCATCAAATGCGGCTTGCGCGTGACCAGCCTGGTCCACTCCCAGCCGTACCAGCCCCAATTCGCTTTTGTGCGCGACGTCGGCGGAACAACCTTTCAGCGCCACTGGCCCGCCTAGTTGCGTGAGCGCGTGTACCACGTCCTCTGCGTTGTGGCACAGTTTGAACTTCACCACCGGTACACCTGCCTTCGCAAGCAAGGTAAGACTATCGGCCTCGTTTAGCATCGTGGCCCGCCCGGACGTGAGCACGCCTGGAAGAGGCGATGCCGCGGGGCTGGAAGACTGCATGAGATCTCGGTGCGACAGAAACTGGTTTAGCGCCGCAACAGCCTCGTATTCGGTCGTAAACACGGGTAACCCGTACGCTTTGAAGCGAGCAGCGATGTTCGGCTGCGGAATCGCGGCGACCAGCGGCTTGCCGGTCGCGTTTGCGAAC
>C688J18823_10003201_pt1 | contig 10349 bp, 12 predicted proteins | sample HopSoiMetagenom1_FD_18823 | JGI IMG/M metagenome (IMG submission 18823) | reverse complement strand
CGCGCGTCCTCGACTGCGCCTGCGGGACCGGCCCGCTCGCCGTCGGGCTCGCCCAGCGCGGCCTCGAGGTCGTCGCGACCGACGCAAGCCGCGGCATGGTCGAGCGCACCCGCGCGCTCGCGGACCACGCCGGCGCCGACGTGGAGGTACGCGAGTGTCGCTGGGAGGACCTGCCCGCTCAGGGCTTCGCGCCCTTCGACGCGGTCTTGTGCGTCGGCAACTCGCTCGCCCACGCCGAGGGCGGCGATGCCCGCCGCGCCGCCCTTCGTGCGATGGCCGGCGCGGTGAAGCCCGGCGGGATCTTCGTCCTGACGTCGCGCAACTTCGAGCTCATGCGCGCCGCTCGCACCGGCCTGCAGGTCTTCGATCACGTCGTCGAGCGCCACGGCCGCCGCGGCGTCGTCATCTACTCGTGGTGGCTGGCCGCGGAGTGGGAGGACGAGCACGGCTTCGACGTCGCGGTCGCGCTTCTCGGCGACGACGGCGCCGTGACCACCCGCGGCGAGCGGCTGCGGTTCTGGCCGTACTCCCACGACATGCTGCGCGACGACCTGCGGGCCGCCGGCCTCGAGCCCGAGACCTCGACGTTCGATCCCGACGTCGACCGCTACCTCGTCACCGCGCGCCGGCCGCCGTAGGAGCGCCGAATCGGCGCGCTACCGCAGCGCGGCCTGGATCGCCTCGCGGAACTCGTTCACGCCGAACGAGCCCTCGAGCCGCGCCGCGATCCGCCCGTCCCGGTCGACCGTGAACAGCCACGGCTCGGTCTGGAGGTGGAACGCCTTCAGCTGCGGGCGCAGGCCCTTCGCGATCTGGTTGTCGCGGTAGACCTCCTCGTGGATGAAGGCCATGCGGTCGCCGTACTGCTGCTTCATCTGCAGCGCGATGTCCACGACCGGCCCGCACACCCGAGACTGGCACAGCTGCGGCGTGGCGAAGAGCAGCGCGACCGGCTTGCGGCCGAGGACATCCTTGAAGTTCACCTCGTGGAGCTCGCGCCCGAACGGCCGCCGCGTGTCGATCGCCGCCTCGTCGCCGGCGGCGCTCGCGAGCGTGTCGGTGCTGATCCGCGGCGGACGCTGGCCGACGTCCGGGATCTTCTCGGCCGACTTCGGCGTGACCTGCACCTGCGCCGTCGCGCCGACGAGCCCGCTGCCCTGCTTTGTGACGACCAGCATGCTCCAGTTGCCCGCGCGCGAGAACCGCACCTTGGCGGCGTAGATCTGCGCGATGGGGCTGGTGTCGACGGCGGCGTTCTGGCTGCGGAACGCCGGCTTCGTCAGCAGCGAGTCGGCCGGCGCGGGGAACGGCCCCTCGGCCGGCGCGTCCGGCGTGCGGCCGATGTAGACGGCGCTCTTGCCGTAGACGAAGTTGTTGGCCTTGTCGATCATCCCGAACGCGACGCGCTGCGTCCCCGGCGTGAGCATCGAGGTCGCCAGGCCGAGCTGCGGGCCGGCCTGTGCGAGGTTCGCCATCTGCTGCAGCGAGCGGCCCTCGGTCGCGGGGAAGTCGGCCGCCGTGGACGTCCCGGCCTCGGCCAGCAGGCGCTTGAAGTTCTTCTGCGACACGCCGGGCGGCGGCTTCGGCTGCCCGGCGCCGGAGCCGCCACACCCCGCCGCGACCAGCGCCGCGACGAGGGCAGGGGCGAGCAGGCGCGCGAGCGCGGGACGAGAGACGGTCACGGGCCTACGGTACCGGCGGGTCCGTCGTCCGCGCGTCAGCTCACGCGGCGGCGGCGGAGGGCGATTCCCTCGAGCACGTGGGCGACGCGCTCGCACGCGTCGGCGGTCGCCTCGAGCGACTCGAAGATGTCCTTCCAGCGGACCACGACCATCGGGTCGATCCCCGTGACGAACAGCGACGCGATCGCGTCGCGGCTGAGGCGGTCGCCCTCGTCCTCGAGGCGGTGCAGCTCGACGATGTGCGGGGCGAGGTCCGTGCCGGCGCGGAGCGCACGCAGCGCCGCGCCCACCTGCGCGCCCGCCGTGACGAGCACGTCGGCGAGCAGGCACGAGTGCTCCATCGTCGCCTCGACGCCGTAGAGGCCGAGCATGTCGGCCGTGTGCTCGGCGTGGTCGACGATGTCGTCGAGCGCCGTCGCGAGGTCGTACCCGTCGCGCGGATCGATGCCGCGGCGCGGCGCCCGGCCGTCCTTGAGCCGGTGGATGATGTCGTGGGCGATGCGGTCGCCGGCGTGCTCGCAGTCGACGAGCTCCGCCGCGAGCTCCGGGCGCTCCGGCCAGTCAGCCAGGAGGTCGCGCAGGAGGACGGTCGCGCGCTCCACGATGCGCCCCGACTCCTCGAAGAGCTCGAGCACCCCGGTCTCGCCGGACGCATGGAGCAGAGCCATGGCGGCACCGTAACCCGCGCGTCGCGCGACCCGGCGCGGCTTCACCGCACTTTCACAAGCGCTTCACGCGCCCGTCACGGGTGGTTGCCGCGCCCGGGCGATGCTGCCAGTCATGGAGGCGGCACAGCAGCAGGACGCCACGATCCGCATGGGCGCGCTCGAGATCCACCCGACCCAGGGGCTCGTGCTCGCCGGCGGCACCGCGCTGAGCCTCTCGGTGCGCGAGTTCGGCCTGCTGCTCGCGCTCGCGGGCAGCGGCGGGCGCATCGTGCGGCGGGAGGAGCTGTACCGGCGCGTGTGGGGCGGGGCGCTGCGGGAGGGGGACCGCTCGATCGACGTCTACGTCCACAAGCTGCGAGTCAAGCTCGAGCAGGCGCTGCCGGACCAGCGCTTCATCCACACGCACGTCGGCTTCGGCTACCGGTTCGCCCCGGAGGCTTCACGCGCTTTTCACATCCGCGACGGCGAGGCGCAACAGGCTGTGCCTCGCGTCGCCGCGCCGCCGCCTGCGCAGCCCGCATGTTGAACCCGAACACCAATGAGGAGTCCCTTGTGAGGCCGAAGAACCTGCTGGCCCTGAGCTGCTGCGCCGTGCTCGCGCTCGCCGCGGCCGCCTGCGGCAGCAACGACAGCAACCCGAACTCCGGCGGCTCGAGCTCGAGCTCCGGCTCGACCGGCGCCGCGAAGGCCGGCGGCACGATCAACGGCGCCGGCGCGACGTTCCCGGCGCCGGTCTACCAGGAGTGGGCCGCCCGCTTCAAGGAGACCAACGGCACGACAGTCAACTACCAGGCGATCGGCTCGGGCGGCGGCGTCGCGCAGTTCAGCGCCGGCACCGTCGACTTCGGCGCCTCCGACGCGCCGATGAAGGACGACGAGATCGCGACGGCCCAGAAGAAGGGCAGCGACCCCGTCCACGTGCCGACCGTCCTCGGTGCGGTGACCGTCTCCTACAACCTCGACGGCGTCCAGCAGGGCCTCAAGCTCGACGGCAAGACCACCGCCGACATCTTCCTCGGCAAGGTCAAGAAGTGGAACGACCCCGAGATCGCGGGCCAGAACTCCGGCGTCAAGCTGCCGAGCGGCAGCATCACGGTCTGCCATCGCTCCGACTCGTCGGGCACGACGAAGAACTTCGCGGAGTTCCTCGCGGACTACTCGTCGGCGTGGAAGAGCGGCCCGGGCGTCGACAAGGAGGTCAAGTGGCCGGTCGGCACCGGCGCGAAGGGCAATGACGGCGTCGCCGGCTGCGTGAAGCAGACGAAGGGCGCCGTGGGCTACGTCGAGCAGGCCTACGCGCTGCAGAACAAGTTCACGACCGCGGCGATCAAGAACGCCGACGGCAAGTACGTCGAGCCGTCCCTGCAGGCCACCTCGGCCGCCGGCACGAACGCGCGCCCGCCGTCCGACCTGCGCTTCAGCACCATCAACGCCAAGGGCGCCACCACGTACCCGATCACCGCGGTGACGTTCCTGCTCGTCTGGCAGGACATGTGCAAGGCGGGGATGCAGCAGAACCAGGCCAAGCTCGTGAAGAGCTGGCTCGACTACGCGCTCGGCGCGGGGCAGCAGGTCGCGCCGCAGCTGCAGTACGCGCCGCTCCCCGACGCGATCAAGAGCCAGGCGGAGACCAAGGTGAAGGGGCTGCAGTGCAACGGGCAGCCGCTCGCCGGCGCGGCCTCCTGATCCGCCTGCGCGCGATGGAAGCCGGAAGCCTCAGCCCGGTCCGCGGCGGTCGCTCGCTCGTCGAGCGGCCGTCGCGGGCCCGGGCGCTCGACCCGCTGCTGCGCTGGACGCTGACCGGGCTCGCCGCGCTGATCCTGGTCCTCATCGCGTTCTTCTTCATCCGCCTGTTCATCGAGGCCAAGCCGGCGTTCGACAAGTACGGCTACGCCGGCTTCGTCTTCCACAACGAGTGGGTGCCGTCGCAGCAGCTCTACGGGGCGCTGCCGCTGCTGGTCGGCACGCTGATCACGTCGGCGATCGCGCTCCTCATCGGCGTGCCGGTCGCGATCGCGACGGCGCTCTACCTCACCGAGCTCGCGCCCGCCCGCGTGCGCCAGCCGCTGACGATCACGGTCGAGTTGCTCGCCGCGGTGCCGTCGGTCGTCTACGGCCTCTGGGGCATCCAGGTCCTCGCGCCGAAGCTCCAGCCGGCCGAGCAGTGGTTCTCGGACACGTTCGGCTTCCTGCCGTTCGTCGGCGGCCAGATCTCGATTCCGAACTACTTCATCGCCGGGCTGATCCTCGCGATCATGATCGTGCCGATCGTCAGCGCGATCTCGCGCGAGGTCATCTCGACGGTGCCCGCCGACCACAAGGAGGCGGCGCTCGCGCTCGGCGCGACGCGCTGGGAGATGATCCGGATGGCGGTGCTGCCGTACTCGCGCGCGGGCATCTCGGGCGCGGCGATGCTCGGCCTCGGGCGGGCGATCGGCGAGACGATCGCGGTGACGATCGTCATCGGCAACGCGCCGGACATCGGCAAGACGATCTTCGCGCAGGGCTACACGCTCGCCGCCGTCATCGCCAACGAGTTCGGCGAGGCGGCCTCCGACCCGACCCACCGCGCGGCGCTGATCGCCGCCGGCCTCGTCCTCTTCGTCCTGACCCTCGTGGTGAACGCCGTGGCCCGGTTCTACGTCAACCGCGCCGCCCGGCCGGCGGCCGTGCCGAAGGGGATGGCGGGGTGAGCGCCGTCTCGCCGCACGCGGTGCTTCCCGGTGTCAGCGCCCGCCGCCGCCGGGCCGACCGGTTCGCGCGCGGGGCGGTGCTCGCGTTCACGCTCGTCGCGATCGTGCCGCTCGTGCTGATCCTGTACTTCCTCGTGAAGGAGGGGCTCGGCGCCTGGAGCGCCAGCTTCTTCACGACCGACCCGACGGGCCGCTTTCTCGGCGACCCGGGCGGCATCCGCTCGGCGATCCTCGGCACGATCGAGATGGTCGCGGTCGCGAGCGCGATCGCGATCCCGATGGGCGTCGGCGTCGCGCTCTACCTCGTCGAGTACGGCAAGCGCTCGCCGTTCGCGAACGCGGTGCGGTACTTCGTCGACGTGATGACCGGCGTGCCGTCGGTCGTCTTCGGCCTTTTCGTCTACATCGTCCTCGTCGTGACGAAGGTCGCCGGCACCTTCGCCGGCTGGAAGGGGTCGGTCGCACTCGCGCTTCTGATGCTTCCGGTCGTCACGCGCTCGGCCGAGGTCGTCCTGGCGTTGGTGCCGAACTCGCTGCGCGAGGCGGCGCTGGCGCTCGGCGCGCCGCGGTGGAAGGTCGTCCTGCGCATCGTGCTGCCGACCGCGCTGCCCGGCATCGTGACCGGCTCGCTGCTGGCGGTCGCGCGTGCGGCGGGGGAGACGGCGCCGCTGCTGTTCACCGCCGCGTTCGTGCTCGGCGTCAACGCCGATCTCAGCCAGCGCATGAACTCCCTGCCTCTGCAGATCTTCAACGACGTGGGCCAGGCCCAGGACCGGCTCGTCCAGCGCGCGTGGGGGGCCGCCCTCACGCTCGTCGTCCTGGTGCTGGCACTCACCGTGCTCGCCCGCCTGATCCAGCGAAGGAGCAAGCTCGCCGCATGACGCCCGACGACCCACGCGCCAGGTCCGTGCCCGCGCCGCCCGAGCCTGACATGACCGACAGAGCCGAAGACCGCGCCGGCCAGGACGCCCCGGTGGGCGCCGGCCCGGCCGAGATCGCCGTCGGCGGCCGCCGCCGCCCCGGCCCCGCCCGGCCGACCGCCCGCGCCGTGCGCCTGCGCGACATCAACGCCTGGTACGGCGACACGCACGCGATCAAGGGCGTCACGCTCGACTACGCGCCCAACGAGGTGACGGCCATGATCGGCCCGTCGGGCTGCGGCAAGTCGACGCTCGTGCGCTGCATCAACCGCATGCACGAGGAGATCCCCGGCGCGCGAGCCGAGGGCGAGGTCCTGCTCGACGACCTCGACGTCAACGGCCGCGACGTCGACGTCGTCGCGGTCCGGCGCGCGATCGGCATGGTCTTCCAGAAGCCGAACCCGTTCCCGACGATGTCGATCTTCGACAACGTCGCCGCCGGCCTGCGGCTGAGCGGCATGAAGGGCGTCGACCTGCGCGAGCGCGTGGAGCGGTCGCTCGTCGGCGCCGGCCTGTGGGACGAGGTCAAGGACCGGCTGAACCAACCCGGCGTCGGCCTCTCCGGGGGCCAGCAGCAGCGCCTGTGCATCGCGCGCACGATCGCGGTCGAGCCCGACGTCATCCTCATGGACGAGCCCTGCTCGGCGCTCGACCCGATCGCCACGCTCAAGATCGAGGATCTCATCCAGGACCTCAAGGAGCGCTACACGATCGTGATCGTCACGCACAACATGCAGCAAGCCGCGCGCGTCGCGGACACGACGGCGTTCATGCTCATGGGCGAGCTCGTCGAGCACGCGCCGACCGAGAAGATCTTCTCGACGCCGGGCGACATCCGGACGGAGGAGTACGTCACCGGGAAGTTCGGCTAGTGGCCGGGACGCGCCAGCACTTCCACGACGAGCTCGTCCGCATCGAGGGCGCCGCGATGGGCGGCCTCGACATCGTCGTCGAGCAGCTCGACCGTACGATGGAGGCGCTCGAGCACCGCGACGTCGAGCTCGCCGAGATCGTGATCCACGACGACGACCGCATCGACGGGCGCTACCTCGAGGTCCATCAGGGCGTGCTGTCGCTACTCGCCCTCCAGGCGCCGGTCGCCGGCGACCTGCGCCTCGTCGCCGCGCTCCTGCACGTCATCAAGAACATGGAGCGCATGGGCGACCAATGCGTGAACATCGCCAAGCTCATCCCGCTCGCGGGCTACGAGGCGCCGGTGCACGAGGACCTCCTCGACCGCACGCTGCGGATGGCGCGGGCGGCCCGCTCGGAGACCGTGCAGGCGAAGGCCGCGTTCGTGGCGCGCGACGTGGCGATGGCCGAGGACCTCGTCCGGCAGGACCGCGAGATCAACCGCCTCAACCGCGAGGTGTTCGCGATGGCGATCGAGATCGGCACCGACGCCGACACCCGCGAGTGGGCGATGCACATGGTCATGGTCGCCCGCGCGCTCGAGCGCATCGGCGACAACGCGGTGGATATCGGCGAGCAGACGGCGTTCGTCGTCAGCGGGCTGTTCCGCGAGTTCTCCGACTCGTCGTCGCCGGCGCTGCCCTCGTTCTGACGCCGCGCCTCAGGCGGCGGCGACGTCGTCATGCGGCTCTCGGGTCCGGACGGGCGTCCGGACGCTAGGCGGGCGGGCGGGCGGTCGCCGCGCGCCGGCCCGTACGTTGGCGACCCGCTCAGCGTTTCGCGTTATCGCCAAGCTCCAGCCGGGCGGCGCCTGGCTGTCGCGGCTGCGCGTCGCGGGGGCTGCGCGCGGAGGAGATCGAGACCGGCTCCTCGCGGGTCGGCCCCGCCGCGGCCTCGCGGGGCGGCGTTCAGGTGGCGCCCCGCATACTCCGCGGCATGCCCTTCGTCCTCACCGCGGTCGGCGCCGCGCTCGCGGTCGCGCTCGAGCTCTTCGAGGCGATGGCGATCGTGCTCGCCGTCGCACTCTCGCGGCGGCCGAGCGCCGCCCTGGCCGGCGCGGGCGCGGCGACGCTCGCGTGCGCGGCGCTGGCGGTCGTGGTCGGCCCCGTGCTCGTCGCGCAGGTCGCCGGCGACGCCCTCCGCGTTGTGGTGGGCATCGCGCTGCTGCTGTTCGGGATGGAGTGGCTGCGCAAGGGCGTGCTGCGCCTCGCCGGCCGCCGCGCGCGCTCGGACTCCTACGCCGAGTTCCTCGCCGAGCGCGAGGCGCTCGCCGAGGAGGAGCCCCCGGCCGCCGGGCGCTTCGACTGGCCCGGCTTCGTCGTGGCGTTCAAGGGCGTGCTGCTCGAGGGCGTCGAGGTCATCCTCATCGTCACGGTGCTCGCGGCGCGGCCGGGCGGCCTCGCGCCGGCGCTCGTCGGCGGGGCGGCGGCGGTCGTGCTCGTGATCGGCCTCGGGCTGCTCCTGCACCGGCCGCTGCGCCGTCTGCCCGAGAGCGAGCTCAAGTACGTCGTCGGGCTCGTGCTGACGACGTTCGGGACGTTCTTCTGCGCCGAGGGCCTCGGGGTCGACTGGCCGCTGGGCGATGCGGGGCTGCTCGTGGTGCTCGCCGTGTGGCTCGTGATCTCGCAGGCCATGGTGCGCGCGCTCTCGGCGGCGCCGCCACGGGCGCGGAGCCGGCGGGTGGTGGCGTGATGCTGCGGACGCTGCGCAAGCTCGTGCTCGGCGAGACATGGTCGCTGCCGATCGGCATCGCGGTGGCCGTCGTGATCGCGGTCGCGGTGCGCGCGGTGGCCGGCGCGGGGGGCTGGTGGCAGCACGGCGGTGGCTACGTTCTCCTCGCGCTTCTCGTCGTCGCGTTCGTCGCGGCGCTGCGATTCCCCCGCTGAGAGCATGTGAAAATCCTGTGTCCGGGCGGCGATTCGCCCCTGCCGCCGCCGCCGCGGCCACTAGACTCCGCTTTGCGATGACGGAACGGATTGCCGCCGGCCGGGAGATCGAACGCCCGGCATCCGCCCCCGGCAGCGCCCTGCGCGTCGCCGTGCTCGACACCGACTCGGGCTTCCTGCAGGTGCTCGGCAAGCGGCTGGAGCGCCTCGGCTGGGAGCACCGGGTCATCGCCAGCCCGGTGCCGATCGACACGGTGGTCGCGATGCGGCTGAACGCGATCGTGATCGATCTTGCGGTCCTCGGGCCGCAGGCGTGGGACTACCTCGAGAGGCTCTGCTCGTCGCTGCCCGGCCTCGGCGTGGTCGTCTGCACCGGGCAGTCGACGGTCGCCCAGCGCGTCCGCGGGCTGCGGATGGGCGCGGACGACTGGCTGACGAAGCCGTGCCACCCCGAGGAGCTCCTCGCGCGCCTCGAGGCGGTCGTGCGGCGCCGGCGGCGCGCCGAGGCGCGCGACGAGCGCCCGGCGATCCACGCCGGCGAGGTCGAGATCCGCGCCGATCGCTTCCAGGCGTACGTCGCCGAGCGCTCGGTCGACCTGACCCGTCGCGAGTTCGAGCTCATCGAGCTGCTGGCCGGCGCCGAGGGCCGCGTGCTCGAGCGCGAGGAGATCTATCAGCGGGTGTGGGGCTACGCGATGGCCCGCGGCGACCGCTCGGTGGACGTGTTCGTGCGCAAGGTGCGCCAGAAGCTCGAGAAGGCGTCGCCGGGCTGGCGGTACATCCACACGCACTTCGGGGTGGGCTACCGCTTCTCGCCNGAGCCGGTCGACGGGATTGCGCTCGTGGCGCCCGCGGACGTCGAGGCGTCTCTTGAGGCGCCCGAGGTCGAGCCGGTCGTCGAGCCGGCGTCTGTGTCCTGAGCCGCGGCTTCGCGGGGCCGCGGGGGAGCGGGCCGCTTCGCGTGCGGGCGCGGGTACGCTGTGGCCGTGTCCACCGCCGCGATACGCAACGTCGCGATCGTCCTCGCGCTCGGCGCAGTCGTCTACTTCGTCCCCGGCGGGGGCGATGCGGCGTCGCTGATCGGCGCTGTCTTCTCGACCGCGATCCTGGCGGCGTTCGTGATGTTCGCCGTGCGTTTCTACCGCGAGCGCCGGACGGACATCCACATGCTCGACGACCGCTGGCGCGCCGTCCTGTACGGGTCCCTCGGCGTGATCGTCCTCGCGATGGCGGCGCGGCCCCGGCTCGTCACGACGGGCGGCGGGCTGATCCTCTGGCTCGCCGCGGTCGCGGGCTCCGCCTACGGCCTGTACCGCGTGTGGCGCCAGCACCGCGAGTACAGCTAGGGGTTGCCCACGCGCCGCTCGGCGTCGCAAAGACGGCACACATTCGGCGCTCAACCGGCACGATGACGCCGTAGCGCCGTCACACGATCCCCGGCATCGTGGCGCCCATGCCGGCGATCCGGGGCGAACGAGGACAGGCTTCCGTCGAGCTGGTCGCGCTGCTGCCGCTGCTCGTGGCGCTGGGCTTCGCCGTGTGGCAGGCCGCGGTCGCCGGGCAGGCGATGTGGCTGGCCGGCTCGGCG
>C688J18823_10003200_pt1 | contig 10349 bp, 12 predicted proteins | sample HopSoiMetagenom1_FD_18823 | JGI IMG/M metagenome (IMG submission 18823) | reverse complement strand
CTGAAACGAGCCGCGCGCCCGAGTTACGGGTCCTTCGCCGTCTTCGCGGCTCAGGATGACACTATTTACTTCCGGTCATCTGTGACGCTACTCGTCGAGAACCGACGCACGCGCGCCTTCGACGGCGAGCAGAATCTCCTGGTAGAGATTGAACGCCATCTCCGCGTTCAGCGGCGGCTGCGCGTTGCGGTTCACGATCTCCGCGATCTGGGACGCGTAGTGCGAAGAGGTCGGAAGCCGCTCGCCGGAATCGAGAATGTCGCGGAATCCGTCGACCAGCTCGAACTGCAGGTTCACGCGGAACGTGCCGTCGACGATGTTCTCCTCGAGATTCGCGTAATCGATGTTCATTGCGGCACTCCGTACGTCACGTGCACGATTGTGCCCTCGACTTTCGACTGCGGCTCGATGCCGCGGTCGCGCAGAAACGCGACGTACGCCTCGCGAAAATCGTTCGCGTGCGCGGCGGTGTCCCACGTCGTGTCGGCGATGACGCGCTGATCGCAGGTGACGGTCACGCGATCATCCATCCAGCCGTTTGCGTGCTCTTTGCCGACCAGGAAGTCCCAGTGGAATGCGCCGAGGTGCTCGACCGTGAGTGTGTCGGGAGGCTCGACGGCATCGAACGGCCGCGACTTGAACGAGCGCGCGAAATACTCCCCGGGATGCAGAATCTCGCGCGTGCTGCGCGGCGGATTCCTATCCACGCGGTTCAGCTCCTCCCAGCCGCCGCGCTGATACGCGGCGATGACGAACTTCAATCCGTCGAGGTAAGGAAACTTCAGCGACTCGACGAAGTACCGGGGTGCCGTCGGATCGATCGTCTTGTCCGCGCCGGCGCCTTCGGTGATCGCATTCACCAGCATGTCGTTCTTCACGACCGCATCGAGCGACTGGCCGTTCTCGCTGAACATCCAGCTGATCATCACCAGCGACGCCTCACCTTCGATGACGGAGTGATACGCGAGCTGCGCGTCCCAGTCATCGCGGAGCGCATCGTCCTTCGAGCCGATGTCGAAGTACTGATCCTGCAGTGCATGCGTGAGCTCGTGGATGGCGACCGATTTCTTCAGCAGCTCGGGACTGAGCGAATCCTTCACCGCGTCGGGAAGCTCGCGGATGTCGAAGTAGGTGTGCTTCGAAGGATCGTAGTAGGCGAGGACCTGCGATTCGTAGAGGGCAAGGAGTTTGTCCGTGAGATCGGACGTCCTGCCGTCGACGAGCTGCAGTGCGCGCAGGACGGTAATGTAGTCGTCGACCGGATACGGCATCTGCCGCTGCATCTCCGCGCGAACGCGCTGCGGGATCTCGCCGCGCTCGATCGTTTTTACGGCGACATCGTGCTTGAACTTCAGACCGCGGATCTTTTCGACCGCAGCCATTTCGGTCGCCAAAGGCGACGGTGCGTTCGTCCGCGGCGAATCGGCGGCCACGGTTACGGACCAGAAAACAAGTAGCGCGGGGAGCAAGCGAAGGTGCCGGAACATGCCGGACTATCAACACTTCACTCGCCTTTGCCGTTCCCTTAGAATGCGCGAACGGTTCTAACGATGGAGAGAGGCGACAGTGAGCGCATCGAGATCACCATCAGCAGCCGGTTCGAGAACATCGAGCTCGTGCAGGTGATCGCCGAGCATCTCTGTGAAAACGCAGGCGTAGACGAAGACGGCTCCCACTGGATCGGCATGGCAGTGCGGGAGGCGGTCGCCAACGCCATCAAGCACGGGAACAAACTCGATGTGCACAAGAAGGTGCACGCGCTGTTCGACCTGAACGGACCGGAGCTTTCGATCCGCATCTCGGACCAGGGCGAAGGCTTCGATCCGACCAAGGTCAGCGATCCGCTCAATCCGCAGAATCTGATGAAGACGAGCGGTCGCGGGATTTTTTACATGCGGACCTTCATGGATGAGGTCCATTACTCGTTCGAGCCCGGCGGCGGAACTTCGCTCGTGATGACGAAGAATCTGGCCAAGGGGAGCGGCATCGCCAGCAGCAACGGATAACAAGACATCGCCGGGTTCCGGCGGAAGGAGAAGGAATGAAAGCCACGTCTCGCACAGTCGACGGAGTCGAAATCATCAGCCTGCAGGGAAAGATCACCATCGGTTCCGGCGATTCGCAGCTCCGCGAAGTCATCACGAACGCAGTCAACGGCGGCAGATCGAACATCCTGCTCGACATGAGCGGAGTTACGACGATCGATTCGTCGGGGATCGGTGAGCTCGTCGGCTCGTACACGACAGTGACCAATCGCGGCGGAAAGCTGAAGCTGCTTCACCTGCCGGCGAAGCTCAACGAGCTGCTGCACGTCACGCAGCTCATCACCGTGTTCGAAGTTCACGAGAACGAGCAGGAAGCGCTCGCCAGCTTCTAGGCTTCGCGGGTGCGTGGGCACGAGGGTTCGCGGTCACGCGGCGTCCCTCGCGCCCACGAGCCCACGTACCTTCGCATCCACTAATGCCGGCGGCCGGTGATCGAGCGCGGCGCCGCCCAGTCGGCACCCATCGGATTCTCCGTCACGCTCCAGTGCATCGGCAGGGTGTTCGTCATCACGATCTCATTGCGCTCGACCCATTGCGGGAAGAGCTCGTTCGCGAGCTGCGGATCGTGCACCGTCCGCTCTGAAATGCCGATCAGTTTCTCGAACGGCTTCAGGTCGGCGAGGAAGTTGACTTTGACGCGAAGGGCATTCGGCACGCGCCTGAAGTGCGCGTCGCTCGGATGCACGACGCCGACATGCGCCGCAGCGGTGAAGCTCTTGCGGCCGCCCGGCGGAATGATGAGCAGCCGCGGCAGGAACTGCTCGCCCGGCACTTCGGAGCCGATCTCCAGCGTCACCGTCTGCAACTCGGGATCGTAGGACGACATCGGCACGAGGTCGGCCACGGCGACGGGCGTGTTGCGATCGTTGATGATTGAATAATTGACGGTGACGTTCGACGCTTCCTTCAGCTGGTCGCCGTACACATGCGCTTCGATGCGCACGCCGTTCTCCGTCCCGACGATGCTCCGTTCTTCGGCGAGGTTCTGCGGCGGCGCCGGTTTGGGCGCGGCGGCAGCAGGCTGTGGCGCGCCCGGCGGAGTCGGTGTTGAAGCGCATGCTGCCGCAAGGAGTACGACGAATGCTGCGGCTGCGAGTCTGCAGATCGACGTTCTCTTTTTCAAGGGCGTCCTCCTACGGCAGGTGAAACTGCGTTCAGAGTACGCCCGTTACGGGTTTTCGGAGCTTCGTGTTGCTAAAACGTTCCAGCCGTCAAACGCCGCGGCGAGGCCTGATCCGCGCCGTTCTGATCGGACGGCGAGTGGCCGAGCCAGTGCACGGGGATCGCGTTCAGGAAGATCGCGTCGTTGTTCTCGACCCATGTCTCGAACAGCGAATCGGGCAGCGGCGGCTGCACCGTGTCGCGCTGCTGCGCGATCAGATTCTCGAACGGCGCGATGTCGCGCAACACGTTCACCTTCATCTGCACGTAGCGCGGATACGCGATGAACGGCGATTGCTCCGACGGCGTCATGACGTGCACCGTCACGACCGTCGTGAACGTCCGCGTCTCGCCCGCTTTCACGACGGAGAGATGAGGCATCGCCGGACCGCTCGGAATCTCCGCACCGATCGAGACGATGACGGTTTGCGAGCCGGCGTCGTAGCTGCTGTCGGTGACCTTCGCCGCGAGAGCCACGGGCTGCTTCGTGTTGTTCGTGACCTGGAAGGTGATGGGAACCGCAGACCCGGAAGCAATCGATTCGTCGCCGAGCTGGGCATCGATGCGAAGGTCGTCCTCGAGCGCCAGAGCGCGGCGGGGATCGTTCATGTCGACGCGTGCGGCGAGTGCGGAAGTGGTGGCGAGCGTTGTGGCTGCGATGAGGAGAAGGAAGTTTGATTTCATGGCACCCTCACGCTGTTCCGCAAGGGCGAGAAACATGCCAAAAGTTATTTACACGTTACGGAAGCGCCCGTCAGTCGATCTTCAGCACGGCGAGAAACGCTTCCTGCGGGATCTCCACCTTGCCTACCCGCTTCATTCGCTTCTTTCCTTCCTTCTGCTTCTCGAGCAGCTTGCGCTTGCGCGAGATGTCGCCGCCGTAGCACTTCGCGAGGACGTCCTTGCGCAACGCCTTGACGGTCTCGCGCGCGATCACGCGATTGCCGATCGCCGCCTGCAGCGCCACCTCGTACATCTGCCGCGGAATGAACTCGCGCATCTTCTCGACGAGCAGCTTGCCGCGGCCGAACGCCTTGTCTTTGTGCACGATGAGCGACAGCGCGTCCAACGGCTCGCCGTTGACCAGCACGTCCATCTTCACCAGATCGCTCTCGCGATAGCCGATGAACTGGTAGTCGAGCGACGCGTAGCCGCGCGAGAGGGATTTGAGCTTGTCGAAGAAGTCGAGGATGACTTCGTTCAGCGGCATCTCGTACACGATCATCACGCGATTCGAGGCGACGTACTCGAGCTTCTTCTGCTGTCCGCGCCGATCGATGGCCAGCGCGAGAATCGGTCCGACGTATTCGTCGGTCGTCAGAATCGTGACTTCGAAGAACGGCTCCTCGATTTTTTGGATGCGCGCAGGATCGGGCATCTTCTGCGGATTCTCGATCTCGATCCACTCGCCGTCGGTGGTCAGCACGCGATAACGCACGCCGGGCGCGGTGGTGAGCAGCTCGAGATTGAACTCGCGCTCCAGCCGCTCCTGGATGATCTCCATGTGCAGCAGTCCGAGGAATCCGCAGCGGAATCCGAATCCGAGCGCGGCGGAGTTCTCCGGCTCGTACGAGAACGACGCATCGTTCAACTTCAGCTTCTGCACTGCATCCCGCAGGTTCTCGTACTCCTCGGTAATGATCGGGAAGAGTCCCGCGAACACCATCGGCTTCACTTCCTGAAAGCCGGGGAGCGGCGTCGGTTCGTCCTTCGCGCCGGTGATCGTGTCGCCGATCTTCGCCTGCACGATGTCTTTGACGTTCGCGGAGAAGAATCCGACTTCGCCGACGCCGAGCGAGTCGATCGCTTTCGGCTTCGGCGTGAAGATCCCCATCTCGGTGATCTCGTACTCGCGCCCGGTCGACATGAATTTCGCTTTCATGCCGCGCTTCATCTGGCCGTCGACGATCTTCACCAGACACATGACACCGCGGTACGAGTCGTACCAGGAGTCGAACAGCAGCGCGCGCAGCGGCGCGTTCGCGTCACCCTTCGGCGGCGGGATCCTGCTGACGATTTTCTCCAGGATCTCGGCGACGCCGATGCCGGCCTTCGCCGATGCGAGCACCGCGTCGTGCGCATCGAGTCCGATGACGTTCTCGATCTGCTCGCGCACGCGCTCCGGCTCGGCCGACGGCAGGTCGACTTTGTTGATGACCGGCAGGATGTCGAGGTTGTTGTTGATGGCCAGATACGAATTCGCGAGCGTCTGCGCTTCGACGCCCTGCGTCGCATCGACGACGAGAACCGCGCCTTCACATGCAGCGAGCGAGCGCGAGACTTCGTACGAGAAGTCGACGTGCCCCGGCGTGTCGATGAGGTTGAAGGTGTAGGTGTTGCCGTCGTTCGCGCGGTATTGCAGGGTGACGGCGCGCGCCTTGATCGTGATGCCGCGCTCGCGCTCGAGATCCATGTCGTCGAGCATCTGTTCGTGCATGTCGCGCTGCTCGACGGCGCCGGTCATCTGCAGCAACCGGTCGGACAAGGTGGTCTTGCCGTGGTCGATGTGCGCGATGATCGAGAAGTTCCGGATGAATTGCGGATCGGGCATGAGCGAGCGGGCGATGTAACACGAAATGCAGAACTTGTCATCCCCACTCGGACAGCGGCGTGCGGACAGCAGACAGCGGGAGAACCGAAATCCGCTATTCGCTATCCGCTGTCTGCTGTCTGCTGTCTGCTGTCTTACTTCAGCGTTCGAATCCACGCGACGAGTGATTTCGTCTGCAGCTCCGTCAGATTCTTGCTCTTGTGCGCGATCTTCGAGACCTGGCCCTTTCCTTCGGTCAGGACTTTCGTCAGCTCCGCGTCGGAAAGCTTCTGCACGTCGGCCGAGCGGAAATCGTGGATGTTGTTCTTCTTGCCGATCGCGGTGTCGCCGTTGGCGCTCTCGCCGTGACAGCTCCCGCAGCCTTTCGCTTTGTAGACCGCGACGCCGTCGGCGACGAGATCGCTCGAGCTGATCATCGAGTCGGGCGTGCCGCGGTTTTCGCTTTGCGTCGTCGAGGTGCTGCCGGTCATGCCGGTGCTCCCCGTGCTGCCGGTCGATGTCGTCGAGGACGTGCCGGTCGTCGGTGCCGTTGACGTCGATGATGTCGATGCCGGCATGCTTCCGGTCGATGTCGATGTCGATCCGTTCGAAGCGGTCGAGCCGGTATCGGTGGTCATCGGAACGACAGTTCCGGAGGTGTCGCCGGCGGTCACCGAGGTGGTCGCCGATTCGGTTGTCGAGCTGGTTTCGCTCGTGGCGGTTTCGCTCTTATTGCAGGCAAACAGCAGGACCGCAGCAAGCGCGGTCGCACTGATCCACTTCATACATCCCTCCTATCACTCCCACGAGCTGCCATTCATCCGGGCGACGATTTTCGCCACCTCGATGTAGTCGGCGTCATTGCCAAGCTCGTTGAGAGCACCGGAGAAAAGATGCTGGGTCAGTGCCAGCATCGGCGTGGATGCATGCTGCTGATGAGCCAGCTGCGCGGCGATGCGGATGTCTTTGTCGTGATGCAGCAACTTGAAGACGAGCGGCCACTTATGGTCGCGCAGGCGCATCGGCAGGAGGTTCTCCGATGCGTTCGACCGGCCGCTGCCGGCGTTCGTCACTTCGAGCGCGGTCTTGATGTCGATCCCGAAGCGCTTGGCGATCAGCAGGCACTCCGCGGTGATCCAGACGGTGGCGCCCATGATCGTGTTCGTCAGGACTTTGATCGCGTGTCCGGAGCCGGCCGGTCCGACGTGAATGAGCGTCTTGCCGCAGAGTTTGAGGATCTCTTTCGCGCGCTCGACGTCGGCTGCGTCGCCGCCGATCATGATCGTGAGCGTCGCGTTTTCCGCGCCGACGACCGCGCCGGTCACCGGCGCGTCGACGAAACGCACGCCGCGCGATTCCAGACGCTCGGCGGTCTCGCGGCTGACGTTTGGATCGCCGCTCGTCGCATCGATCCAGAGCGTGCCCTCGTGCACTGACGGCAGCATCTGATCGACGATCTCGTCGACCTCGGTGCTCGTCGGGAGCATGGTGATGATTGCTTCCGCATCGGCGCATTCAGCGAGATCGCGCGCCTGCTTCGTGCCATGTTCATGCGCGTGGCGCGCGGCCTTGGCGACCGTGCGATTCCACACCACGACTTCATGTTCTTTGGCGAGATGGCGGGCCATCGGATAGCCCATGGCGCCGAGCCCGATGAAGGAGAGTTTCATGGGCGCGCATCATAGTTGATGCGGCTTTGAGACACCCACCGAGACCCTCCGGCCCGCGTTGCAGAGAGAGAGAGGTAGCTTCAGCAATTGGTCCACGGAAGCACGCCCATTCGCCCGCTTTACCGTGGGTTGGGTCCGAGGTGGGCGCGTAGCTGAAGGGTCTCGGTCAGTGTCTCAAAGAAGTTCGCGCCGAATAAAAAAGGGGCGTTACGCCCCTATTGTTGCCGTATGCCGGCGCGATCAGTTACCAGGTTGTTAGATTACATCCTTGCGGAACGAATGTTAGTGAGCCAGATCACAAAATTCAAGCTTTCGCTTTGTACCAGTCGGCGTTCATCGCCGTGTATTGCGTCCACTGCTCGGGCACCAGATCCTGCGGGAAGATGGCCTGCACCGGGCATGCCGGTTCGCACGCACCGCAGTCGATGCACACCTCGGGATCGATGTAGAGCATCTCCGCCTCGGCAAACCCTTCTTCATCCTTGCGCGGATGAATGCAGTCCACCGGGCAGACGTCGACGCACGCGGTGTCCTTGGTGCCGATACACGGTTCAGCGATAACGTAAGTCATGAGCTGGGGACCCTCCGACGATGAAGTTGCGGAACATTTTACGCTCAATCGATCCAGCGGCGGATCGACTCGATCTGGTAGTCGTTGCCCATGAACGAGACGATGTCGCCGGCCGCATGACCGATGAGTTTCTTCGCCACATCGGACTGATTCGAGTAGATGCCGTGCTCCGGCGCCGACTCCCACGGGCCGAGGATCGTGACCTCGCGGCGCACGTCGCCGTTCGAGAGTCCTACCTTCGTTCCGACGCGCACGGCAGTCGTGTCGACCTGCCCCGGATCGAGCACGCGCACACGTGAGATCTCGCCCGCGAGCTCGCCGACGCGCGCCGACAGATACTCGGCACGCGCACGCGCCGCCTTGTACTCGAAGTTCTCGCGAAGATCGCCCATCTCGCGCGCGGCCTGCAGCGCTTTCGAGTTGGCCGGGATCTCGACCGACTTGAGGTGCGTGAGCTCCGCGCGTTTTTTCTCCAGCATCTCCGCCGTCGCGTAAACCGGCTCCTGCTGCGGCTCGCGCAGATTCGCGTACTTCGTGAACAACGCCTGCTTCACGTTTTCGCGCCGGTACTCCTCGATCGCGCCGTAGCGATCGAGCACCTCGGAGAGCTTGCGCGCCTGCTCTTCGTTGTCGACGCCCATCACGATGCGGAGCACGAGTGCGCCTTTGTCGAAGAGGTCCTTCAGGCGCGCGCGCACCGCCGAGAACTCGTCGGAAGAAACGGCTTCCAGGATCTGGAACAGCAGCGGATAGTTGGCCTTCTCCGAAAGCGTCTCGTCGTCATTGAGCTGCTTGACGTACCAGTAGAACGCACGCGGATGGCGGCGCGGGTAACGCAGCGTCTCGTCCAGGAGACGCTCCCGAATCTCGGTCTGCCCTTCCTTTTCGAGCGTGCTCGCGATCGTGGAGATGAAGCGCGGCTCGTCATCGAGGAAGAACAACTCGCTGTAGACCTTCGGCCAGTCGGGATGCGATTCGCGAACGACCTGGATCGCGCGCTCGCGCATTGCTTTGTCGCCGATCGCGGCGACGGTGCGCGATGCCATCGGTCCGGAGAGGAGCGACGTCGGCTCGATCGTCGGCGTGTATGCGCCGGGCAGTGATTCGAGTGTGGTGAGGATCTGCCACGCGGTCGCCGCGTCGGTGCGCGAGATCTTCGTGGCGTCGTTGGCGAGAGTCGACGAGAAGTAGTCCGCGAGCTCTTTGCTGCGCGTGCTGTGCTTGCGTGCGAGATCGAGCTTCGTCTTGATGTCGGCGCGATCGAAGTCGCGGCGGACCATCGACTCGGCGTCACCCGCCGATGCGTTCCACGAATAGGTCGCCTTCGCGCCCGTACCGCTCACGACGATCTGCGGATTCTTGCGCGCGGCCGTCCACCACGAGCTCCACTTCTCTTCCGGCACGATGCCGATCACGGCATCGCGTACTTCCGGCATCGTCATCGGACGGCCGAAGCTCTGCAGGATCTTGGCGAAGAATTCGGCAGGCTTGCCGGTCGCGTCTGCCTTGGTTTTCGCGGGATCGCTGAACTTGCCGCGAAGAATGTGGCCTTCGGGCAGCGGCGTGAGGTACTTCGCGGCCGCGCCGAGAGGGACGGAAACGCGCTTTTCCTTCTCGAAGTCGAGCCGGCAGATCCCGAGCTCCGGATTCAATTCAGTGACTACGCCGGCGCCGCGTCCGGCCATGTAGAAGCACTCGCCTTCGTCGTAGTTCAACCAGTTCTCGATTTTCTCCGCGCGCTCGACGGGATTGCTCTGCGGATCGGCGAAACCGGCGATCTGGAACGCGCGCGCAAAGCTGCGATGCGATCCGACGCTCTTCCTCAGCGCCTCTTCGATCTGCGGGCGCAGCTGCGCGGGATGTTTGGAAAGGCGGCCGGTCTCCTTCAGCACCTGCAGGCGCTGCTGCCAGAGTCCGCGTTCTTTGAGGGAGTCGGCGAGAAGGCCGAGGAGCGTGTCGGATTGCGTGCGCTGCTCGGCCTTGCGGAGGGCCTTGGCGGCGGTGAGGAAGGAGTCGACGTCGCTCGGATCACGGTCGAGTTGCTCCATCCAGAGCCCCTCGACCTCGTCGAATTTTTTTAGGTCGATTAGTTTGAGTGCGTCGTCTCTGAACGGCATGGGCCGCGCATTTTACCCGTTAGTGACGGAGCTTGACGAGAGCCTTGAAAACGTCGAACGGAAGCTGTTCGGCGTGAACGATGCGGCGGAGGTGATGGAGCGAAGTCTTGCGCGACTTCACGTCCTCGAGGCTGATGTTGTGCTTGCGCAGAACTTCGTGTGCTTTGTTGTCGTGCATGATTTGCGGTCGAACGAACCCGCTCGCGCTCCTATTCCGCCGGAGTGCGGCGGCCATGCCGCCGCTGATGTTCCGCG
>C688J18823_10003199_pt1 | contig 10350 bp, 15 predicted proteins | sample HopSoiMetagenom1_FD_18823 | JGI IMG/M metagenome (IMG submission 18823) | reverse complement strand
GTGCTGCTCGTACGTCTGGGAGCCCTGCTGCTTGCGACCGTCGGCCATGAGCTTGCGTACCTCGCCCACGCCCGCCCCGTCGCGGAGCACCTCGCGCACCGCCGGGCTTGCGAGCAGGATCTCGACGGCCGGCACCCGTCCCTTCTCGTCCTTCTCCGGCAGGAGCTGCTGGGAGACCACGGCCCGGAGCGCTTCGGCGAAGCGCATCCGGCCGATCTCCCGCTCCTCCCGAGGAAAGGTGGCGACGATCCGGTCGANGGTGGTGANCACGTCCGCCGTGGGCATNGTGGCGATGACCAGATGGCCGGTCTCGGCCGCCTTGATCGCCGTGTCGATCGTCTCGGGGTCGGGCAGGTCGCCGAGGACCACGACGTCGGGGTCCTGGCGGAGGGCGGCCCGGAGCCCGACCAATATGCTTTCGGTATCGACCCCGACCTCGCGCTGGGTGATGGAGCAGCTCAGGTCGCGGTGGAGGAACTCGATCGGGTTTTCGATGGTGACGACGTGCTTGTGCTGGGTGCGATTGATGTGGTGCACCAGGGCGGCGACCGTGGAGCTCTTGCCGCTGCCGCTCACGCCGGTCACCAGCACGAGCCCGCGCTCCGATTCCGCGAGCTGCTCCAGCGCGGCCGGCAGGCGGAGCGACTCAAGCGTCGGCACGGTGAACGGGATCACCCGCATCACGATCATGAAAGAGGAGCGCTGCCGGAGCACGTTGACCCGAAAGCGGCCGACTCCGGGCATGCCCCAGGAGCAGTCGAAGTCGCGCAGCCGGTCCACCCGCGCGCGGTCCTCCTCGCTGCTGATNAGCTTGAGCGCGATGGCGCGGGTCTGATCGGGGGTCAGCCGCTGCTTGGTGAGCGCCACCAGTTTGCCGTTGATCCGGGCCCGGAAGACATCGCCCGCCTTGATGTGCAGGTCGGAGGCGCCGCGCTCCACCGCGGCCTTGATGATCTTTTCCATGCTTCCTCGGGTCCGAGTGGGGGNCGCGGCGCTAATCGCGCAGCGGCGCCAGGAACCCCATGCGCCCCCGCACCTCGCGCATGGTCTCGCCGGCCAGGCGCCGAGCCGTGGCGGCGCCATCGCCCAGCACCTGCTCGACGCGCCCCGGATCCTGCTGCAAACTCAGGGCCCGCTCGCGGATCGGCGCCAGGGTTTGGATCATGTTGTCCGCCAGCTCCCGCTTGCAATCGAGACAGCCCCACTTGGCGCCTCGGCACGCATCCGCCACACGCACCACCGTCTCCGGCGGTGAGAAGTACTTGTGGAGGTGGTAGATATTGCAGAGTTCCGGAGTGCCGGGATCTTTGCGGGTGACTCGGGCAGGATCGGTCACCGCCGGACGCAGCTTCTGCCAGATCAGCTCCGGCGGATCGAGCAGTCCGATGGTGTTGCCCAGGCTCTTGGACATCTTGGCCTGGCCGTCGAGGCCCATGATCCGCTTGGCCTCGGTCAGGATCGGCTGGGGCTCGGGAAAGTAGTCGCTGCCGCCGCCGAACTCCGCGTTCCACTTCCGCGCCAGCTCGCGCGCCAGCTCGAGATGCTGGGTCTGATCCTCCCCCACCGGCACCAGGTCGGCGCGGTAGAGCAGGATGTCGGCGGCCATGAGCACGGGGTAGGTGAGGATGCCCGCCGGGATACTTTCGAATCGCTGCGCCTTATCTTTGTACTGAGTCATTCGCTCCAGCTCGCCCAGGGGCGTGACGCTGTTGAGCAGCCATTGGAGCTCGCTGTGCTCCGGGACGTGCGACTGCACGAACAGGATCGCGCGTGACGGATCGATCCCGCAGGCCAGGAGACCGATGGCCATATCGCGAGTGCGCTGGGCCAGGGACTCGTGCTCGTACTTTCCCGTGATCGCGTGCAGGTCAACGACGCAGAAGATGCAGTCGTAGCTCTGCTGCAGATTGACCCAATTCTGCACCGCCCCCAGCCAGTTCCCGATATGGAGCTCGCCGGACGGCTGAATCCCCGAGAATATGCGCGGCATGGTCGGCAAGTTACCCGGTTCGGTGAGTGGCTGCAAGATGCTGTCTTCCTTAGACTTACTGCATGTAGCCGAGGCTGCGGCTGGGTCCGCCGCCCGGTACCTGCGGGACGTCGAGCGACCCCGTGACCCAGCCGAGTGGAGCCGGAAGGGCGCACGCGACTTCGTCACCGACGTCGATCGTACGGCCGAGCACCTGATCGCGGAGGTGCTGCTGGCCGCGGATTCAGGAGCGCGCATCGTGGGCGAGGAGCTGGCGCCCGATCTGGTCACCGACGGACTGGTCTGGGTCGTGGACCCGCTCGATGGCACCACCAACTTCCTGCACGGTGTGCCGGCCTACGCGGTGTCGATCGCGGCCGCGGTGGACGGCGTGCTCGAGGCCGGGGTAGTGGTCCACGTGCCCCACGCCGAGACCTATTGCGCGCGCCGTGGCGGAGGCGCGTGGCTGGGCGAGTGCCGGCTGAAGGTCTCCTCGATCGAGGATCCGGCGGTCGCGCTCATCGGCACCGGATTCCCCTTTCGGGAGACCGACGAGCTGGACCGCTACCTGGAGCAGTTCCGTCGCGTCGCGGCCCGCACCAGCGGCATCCGGCGCCCCGGGTCCGCCGCGCTCGACCTCGCCGACGTGGCCGCTGGTCGGGTCGAGGCGTTCTGGGAGCAGCGCCTCTCGGCCTGGGACATCGCGGCCGGCACGCTGCTCGTCCGCGAGGCCGGTGGGGTGGTCACCGACTTCGCCGGCCGAAATGTCGGCGTGGAGCACACCGGCGTCGTCGCCGGCAACCCCGTAATGCATACCTGGCTGTTGGAGGTTCTCCGGTGAACGAGACGCTGGGTCCGGGAGCCACGCTGGAGCGATGGCTCGAGGCCATGGCCGCGCCGACCGCGGCGCCCGGCGGCGGCGCGGCGGCCGCCCTGGGGCTCGCGCTGGCCGCGGCGCTGGTGGAGATGGTCGCGGGGCTCACCCTGCGCCGCCAGGCCGGTCCGAACGAACTCGAGACCCGGCATGCGGTCCATCGGGCCGCCGAGCTTCGGCACGACGGGGTGACGTTGGCCCGCGCCGACGCCTCGGCCTTTGCGGCATTCGAGCGGGCGCTGGCGCTACCCAAGAGCACGCCGGAGGAGCGTACGGCACGAGCACAGGCCAAGCGTGCCGCCTACCGCGAGGGCGCCAGGGTGCAGCAGGAGGTCCTGCAACGCTGCGTGGAAGCGGCGCGCCTGGCGTCAGGACTGAGTCGGTGGGGGCTGGCCAGCGCTCGCGCGGACGCGGCCACGGCGCTCCACCTGGCGCGCGCCGGCGCGCGGAGCGCCGAGGCCTCGGTGCGGGTGGATCTGGAAGGCGAAGTCGATGAGGCGAGCCGCGNTATGGTTGCGGCGGCCGCTGCGCTGCTGGCTGAGGTGGAGACTCTCTAGGCAGCGGTGAGGATGCGGGGCCCGTTGGCCGTGATGGCCACGGTGTGCTCGAAGTGCGCGGCCAGGGTACCGTCGGCGGTAACCACGGTCCACTTGTCCCCCAGCGTCTTGGTCGTCGGGCTACCCACCGTGATCATCGGCTCGATGGCGAGCGTCATGCCTTCCAGCAGGCGGGGGCCGCGCTTGGGCGCGCCGTAGTTGGGCACCTGCGGCTCCTCGTGGAAGCGGGTGCCGATGCCGTGCCCCACCAGCTCGCGCACCACGCCATAGCCCGCCCGCTCCGCCACCTGCTGCACGGCGTGCCCGATGTCCCCCACGTGGTTGCCGACCCGCGCCGCCCCGATCCCGGCCTGCAGACACTGCTCGGTGACGCCCAGGAGTCGCTCCGCCTCGGGTGCGATCCGGCCCACCGGAATGGTCGTGGCGGAATCGGCATGGAGGCCGTCGAGGAACACCCCGACATCCACGCTCACGATGCTCCCCTCCGCCAGCACCCGCCGGCTGGACGGGATCCCGTGCACGATCTCGTTGTCGATGGAGGTGCAGAGGGTCTTGGGAAAGCCGTAGAGGCCCTTGAATGACGGTGTGGCGCCCTCGTGGCCCCGGATGAACGCTTCGGCCGCGGCGTCGAGGTCCTCGGTGCTCACGCCCGGGCGCACCAGGGTGCGCATCAGCGCGAGGGTCCCGGCGACGATCCGGCCCGCGCGGGCCATGATGTCTACTTCCCGGGGAGACTTGAGGGTAACCATCGCGACGCTAGTGCCCCAGGGTCTCTCGGACGCGGCGGGCGATTTCTTCGACAGGCCCAACCGCCGGCACCCGCCGGATTCCGCCGCGCGACTCGTACCAGGCGAGCACCGGCGCGGTCTGCTCCCGGTAGGTGCGGAGGCGGGTCGCCACCGCCGTCGGGTCGTCGTCAGCCCGGCCTTCGACTTTCCGCCGATTGTCGAGGCGAGACAGAATCTCCTCGTCGGTGACGTCGAAGAACAGCACCGCGTCCATCCGGCGGCCCCGTTCGGCGAGGAGCCGCGCCATCCCCTCCGCCTGCGGGATGGTGCGCACCACGCCGTCGAAGATGACCCCCTTGGCCGCCTCGGGCTTGGCCAGCTGGTCGCGCATTACGCCGAGGATGAGGTCGTCGCTCACCAGGTGGCCGGCCTCCATCAGGGCCTTGGCCTGCAGGCCGAGCGGGGTGCCCCGCTTCACCGCGTCGCGGAGGAGGTCGCCGGTGGCGAACTTGGGAATGCCGAGGGTTTCAGCCAGGATGCAGCCCTGGGTGCCCTTCCCGGCACCCGGCGGGCCCATGAGGAGGATGTCCATGCGCGTCTGGCGTTCCCTGAGCAGGTGAAGGGGAAAGGGGAACGAGGAAGGGTGCGCGGGAGAGCGACCCATCTCCCTTCCCCGTTTCCTCTTTCCCCTCTCCATCCGTCCTACATATACCGCTGCTGCCGCCCCCGGAACTTGACCCGGCCGGTCTTCATGAAGCCGTCGTACTTCCGAAGGGTGCGATGCTGCTCCACCTGCGCGATGGTATCGAGCAGGACGCCCACCACGATCAGCACCGAGGTCCCGCCGAACTGGCTCCGCACGCCGACGTACTTGGAGACCAGCACCGGCAGGATCGCCACCCCGGCCAGGAAGAGGCCACCCGGGAGCGTGATCCGCGCCAGCACGGCGTCGATATAGTCGGCCGTGCTCGCGCCCGGCTTCACGCCGGGGATGAAGCCGCCCTGCTTCTTGAGGTTTTCCGCCAGGTCCACCGAATTGAAGATGATGGACGTATAGAAGTAGCTGAACAGCAGGATCATCACCGCGAAGGTGAGATCATACGGCAGCTCGCCCGGGCTGAAGAAGCTGGCGACGTCCTGCAGCACCGGGTTCTGGGTGAAGCTCGCCAGGGTGCCGGGGACGATGATGATGGTCTGGGCGAAGATGATCGGCATCACGCCGGCCGTGATGAGCCGTATCGGGATGAAGGTCTTCTGCCCTTCGCGGATGCGGCCCCGGCCCATCACCTTGCGGGGGATCTGGATGGGGATGCGCCGCGCGGCGATGGTCATCGCCACCACGGCCCCCATCACCGCCACGACCACCGCGAGCAGCACGATCGCCCCGATCGGCGAGATGACGCCGGTGCGGACGAACTGCACCAGCTGCAGCGCCGAGGGCCAGACCCGCTCCAGGATCGAGAAGGTGATGAGCAGGCTCATCCCGTTGCCGATCCCGCGCTCGGTGATCTGCTCGCCCAGCCACATCACGAAGATGGAGCCGGTGGTGAGCGTCACCACCATGATCAGCCGGGCCGCGAAGCCCGGGTTGGGCACGGCGCCCGGGATCGACTCGGTGAACAGAGCGAAGGTGTACGCCTGCCCCAGGGAGATCGCCACCGTGAGATAGCGGGTCCACTGGGTGATCTTCTTCTTCCCCTCCTCGTCCTTCTGCATCTTGCCGATGGACGGCGCGATCCCGCCGGCCAGCTGGAAGATGATGGAGGCCGAGATGTAGGGCATGATCCCGAGCGCGAAGATCGTGGCCCGGGACAGGCCGCCGCCCAGGGCGTCGTACAGTCCGAAGAACCCCGCAGCCGCGGAGTTCCGGATGAAGTCGGCCAGTGCGGTGACGTTGACTCCCGGAGCGGCGATGTGAGCGCCGATCCGATAGATCACGAGCGCGAGCAGCGTGAAGAGGAGCTTGTCCCGCAGCTCTTTGTCGATGGCCAGCGTGGGAACGCGCGGAGTGGTCATTACCCCTCGATGGTGCCGCCGGCCGCCTCGATCTTCACGCGGGCCGACGCCGAGAACGCGACGCCGCGGACCGTGTAGGCGCGGTCGGCGTCGCCGCTGCCCAGGAGCTTCACCGGGGCATCCACCTTCCCGATGAGCCCCGCGGAATACAGGGTCTCCGGGCTCACCTCACCCGTGCTCACCTTCTTGAGCTGGGAGAGGTTCACCGTTTGCGCCGTCACCTTGAACGGGTTGGTGAAGCCGCGCTTGGGCAGCCGCCGGTAGAGCGGCATCTGGCCGCCCTCGAAGCCTGGATTGGTCCCGCCGCCGGTGCGGGCCTTGTGGCCCTTGTGGCCCTTACCCGAGGTCTTGCCCAGACCGGAGCCGGGCCCCCGCCCCACCCGCTTGCGTGCGGGCGAGGAGCCCGGGGCGGGCCGGAGCGAGGAGAGCGAGATGCGATCAGCCATGGGCCTTGACCTCAACGAGATGCCTGACCTTGTACAGCATCCCCCGCACCGAGGCGTTGTTGGGGAGCTGCACCGTCTGCTGGTGGTGCCGAAGGCCGAGCGCCTCCAGCGTGCGCCGCATGGTCTCGGCGTGGCCGATGGAAGAGCGGATCTGGGTGACCTCGATCGTCTTGGCCTCCGACTCCGCCGGGACCGTCGCCGCGTGGTGCCGGGGGCCCTGCCGCCCGACGACCGGATTCCGTCCCATCGCTCAGCCCTCCTGCCGCGGCTTGTAGGCAATCTGGTCGATCTCGACGCCGCGCTCCCGTGCCACCTGGCGGGCCGACACCAGCCGGCTAAGCCCGTTCATCGTGGCGCGCACCATATTGTGCGGGTTCGTGGAGCCCAGGCTCTTCGTCAGGATGTCGGTGATGCCGGCGCACTCCAGCACCGCGCGCACCGGCCCGCCGGCGATGACGCCGGTACCGGTGGCCGCCGGCTTCAGCAGCACCCGGCCGGCACCATGCTCACCCACGACCTCGTGCGGGATGGTGGAGCCGGTCTTGGGCAGCTCGACCATCGATCGCTTGGCGGCGTCCACCGCCTTGCGGACGGCCTCGGAGACCTCGTTGGCCTTGCCCGTGGCGATCCCGACCTTGGCCTTGCCGTCGCCCACCGCCACGAGGGCGTTGAACGAGAACCGCCGGCCGCCCTTGACNACCTTGGCNACGCGGTTGATGGCGATGACGTTCTCCACGTGATCGCTGGCGTGCTCCCGGTCGCGGTCGCGCCGACCGCCGCGGCCGCCGCGCTCGCCCCGGCCGCCCCGGCCGCCCCGGCCTCGGGGCTGGTCGGTGCCGGCGGGGCGTTCGGCTATCGCCGGCCCGTCCGCCGGGTTGCCGGTCTCTGGGGCCGTGCCTTCGCTGCCAGGGCCGGTGTGAACGCCGGCGCCGCCGCTGATATTCTCGTCCGCCATTAGAACTCCAGTCCGCCTTCCCGCGCGCCCTCGGCTACGGCCTGAACGCGCCCATGGTAACGGTATCCCGCCCGGTCGAACACTACCCTGGTGACGCCGGCGGCCTTGGCCCGCTCGGCGATGAGCTTGCCGACCGCCTTGCCCCGGGCGACCTTGCCCGCCCCCTCGGTCTGGACCCCGTCGGAGCCGTCGCCCACGCCGAGCAGGGTCACGCCGCGGTCGTCGTCCACCAACTGGGCGTAGATGTGCTTGAGCGAGCGGAACACCACCAGTCGGGGACGCTCGGCGGTGCCCGCCACCTTGCGGCGGACCCGGAGGTGCCGGCGGCGGCGCAACTGGATGCGGCTCTTGGGCGCGTGGATCGGGCGCATGCTACTTGGCTCCTGTCTTGCCCGCCTTGCGGCGGACCTGCTCACCCTGATAGCGGATGCCCTTGCCCTTGTAGGGCTCCGGCGGCCGCACCGAGCGGAGCTCCGCGGCCACCTGCCCCACGGCCTCCTTGTCGGCTCCCTCGATCTTGACCACGGTGTTGTTCTCGACCGAGATCTTGATGCCCTTGGGGGCCTCGTACTTGACCGGGTGCGAGTAGCCCACGATCAGGTTCACGCCGTAGGGCTTGGCCTCGGCCTTGTAGCCCACGCCCTGGATCTCGAGGGTCTTGCTGAACCCCTTGGAGACCCCGTCCACCATGTTCTGCACCAGGGTGCGGCTCAGGCCGTGCAGCGCCTTGTGCCGCTTCTCCTCGCTGGGGCGTGCGACGGTCACCTGCCCGTCGGCCAGCGCCACCTGCATCTCGGAGTGCAGGGTACGGCGAAGCTCGCCCCTGGGCCCCTTCACCGCCACCGTGTTCCCCTGGATCTCGACCGCGACTCCCTTGGGCACGGTCACCGGTTTCTTGCCGATCCGCGACATCGCCCCTCCTACCAGACGACGGCGAGCAGCTCGCCGCCCAGGTTCGCGCTGCGGGCCTCGCGGTCGGTCATCAACCCCTTGGGGGTCGAGACGATCGCCATGCCGAGGCCGTTCTTGACCCGCGGCAGCTCGCGGCACTTGACGTAGCGCCGGAGCCCGGGCGTGGAGACGCGGCGGAGCTCCCGGATGACCGGCAGCTCGTTGTGGTACTTCAGGTACAGTCGGAGCACGCCGGCCCCACCGTCATCGAGAACCTTGAAGTCCGCGATGTAGTGGTTGTCCCGGAGCAGCCGAGCCACCTCGGCCTTGAGCTTCGACACCGGCATGTCCACGCGCCGGTGCCCCGCCGAGCAGGCGTTCCGGATGCGGGTGAGCATATCCGCGACGGGATCTGTCAGGCTCATTCCCTCGTTCCCCTTACCAGCTGGCCTTGCGCACGCCCGGGATTTCTCCCCTGAGGGCGAGCTCACGGAAACAGATGCGGCAGAGACCGAACTTCCTCAGCACCGCGCGCGCCCGCCCGCACCGCTGGCAGCGGCGGACGGTGCGAACCTTGAACTTCGGCGTGCGCTTGGCACGCTCGATCCAGGCGGTCTTCGCCATGTTACGCTACCCTNTGCGGGGTCTCCCCGCGGAATGGCCACCCCAGCCCGCGGAGCAGCCCCATCGCCAGGTCGTCGCGGGCGGTGGACGTCACGATGGTGATGTCCATCCCGTGAATCTTCTCGACCTTGTCGAAATCGATCTCCGGGAAAATCATCTGCTCCTTGATCCCGAAGGTGTAGTTGCCGCGCCCGTCGAAGCTCCGGTTGGGGAGCCCGCGGAAGTCCCGGATCCGGGGCACCGCCAAGCTGATGAACCGGTCGAGGAACTCGTACATCCGCGCGCCGCGCAGCGTCACGAACGCGCCCACCGGCATGCCGGCCCGGAGGCCGAAGTTGGCGATCGCCTTCTTGGCCCGGGTCACCGTGGCCTTCTGCCCGGTGATGGCGCCCAGCTCCTCCACCGCCGCGTCGAGCTGCTTGGGATTCTTGCTCGCGTCGCCCATTCCGATGTTGAGCACGACCTTCTCCACCCGCGGGACCTGGTGCGGGTTGGTGAGCCCGAACTCCTTGGCCAGCCGGGGGCGCACGGTCTGCTGGTAGTACTCCTGCAGCCGGGGCATGCCCTCCTTGGCCTTGGGCGCGTGATCCACCGCGCCGCCGGCGCCCTTCTCCTTGCCCTTGCCGCCGCCCTGGGACGCGCCGCTCTTGCCCGACTTCTTCTCCTGGGCCGGCGCCTTCTCCTTGGTGTCCGCCATTACCGGCTCCTCGGAATCGGCTGGTCCGACTTAACCGCGATCCGCTCCATCGTCCCGTCGGCGTCCACCCGGCGCCGCACCCGGGTCGGCTCCCCGCTCTTGGGATCGAGCAGCATCGCCTTGCTGTGATGGATCGACGCCTCGCGCTCCACGATCCCGCCCTCGGCGGTGGGAGACGCGCGCAGGTGCCGCTTCACCACGTTCACCCCCTGCACCTTGATCCGGCCGGTCTTGGGGAACACCTGGAGCACCTTCCCCTGCTTCCCCTTTTCCTCGCCCGAGATCACCTGGACGGTGTCGCCCTTGGTGAGGTGCAGCTTCATCCGGGTCGGGGCGGGCCGGCGGACCCGCTTGGCCTTCTTGTAGACGAGCGGCTTCATGCTACAGCACCTCCGGCGCGAGCGAGACGATCTTCATATACCGCTTCTCGCGCAGCTCCCGGGCGACCGGGCCGAAGATGCGCGTCGCCCGCGGCTCGCCCGCCTCGTTGATCAGCACCGCCGCGTTCTCGTCGAACCGGATGTAGGAGCCGTCCTTGCGGCGGGTCTCCTTGGCGGTCCGCACGATCACGGCCTTGGCCACGTCGCCCTTCT
>C688J18823_10003198_pt1 | contig 10350 bp, 10 predicted proteins | sample HopSoiMetagenom1_FD_18823 | JGI IMG/M metagenome (IMG submission 18823) | reverse complement strand
CGCCGTCTCGCGGCCGCCTGCCTCGTCGTCGTCGCGGCCGCCGCACTCGTGGGCGACGCGGGAGCCGCGACGAATCTCGGTCTCGGGACGGATCCGAGCGCGTCCGGGACCACCGTCGTGTGGACGTCGCCGACGGGCGGGGTTGCACGCGACGAAGGGACGGCCGAAACGAGAAGCGTGCCCGCGCACGCCGCCGTCGGCGGTTCGCTGATCGCGTGGCGTGAAGGCGAGACCGTCCGTGTTGCGCGGAGCGCCGATCTCGCTGTCGTTCTCGAGCTCGCGGTCCCTGGCGTTACGGCCATCGCCGTTTCGGATGCGTGGCTCGTCACGCGCGCAGGCAACGCGCTCGACGCCCGCGCGATCGCCGATCCGGACAATGTCGTGCGCGTCGCGACGGCGAAGTCTCCGGGACAGCTCGGGCGTCCCGCCCTCGACGGCGACGTCGTTGTGTACCACCTCGCGACGCCGCGTCTGAGCACGATCGTCGCGTTCGATCTCGCCACCGCGAAGCGGCGGACGGTGCGGAAGTCCAAGACCAGCTTGCTGACGAATCCGTCGCTCCTGGACGGCGAGCTGCTCTACGACAGGCAGACGAGCCGGGTCCAGCTCGTCGAGCTCGGCCCGCTCGTCAAAGGGGCAAGCGATCGGGCCGTGTACCGACTGACCGCGCCGTCGGTCCACGACGCCGGGCACGAGCGCGGGCACAGCAGGCACACGCGAAACGTGCCGCCGCGTACGGCAAAGTGGCGGTTGTGGACGACAGCGTTGTCGGGAACGCAGGCATACGTGACGCTCCTCCCGGGAGCCGGTTCCGCGGCCGCTGCCAGGCTGCTCTCGCTGCCACGCTGATCGTCGCCGCTCCGGCGTCCGCGCCGGCTGACCGCGAACTGCTCGGCCACTCGGTCAAGGGCCGGGCGGTCGTCGCGTACGAAGTGGGCGATCGGGCGGGCATCCCCGTCCTCGTTGTGGGCTGCATTCACGGCAACGAGCCGGCAGGGATCGCTGTCGCCCGATACCTCGTGCAGCACCCGCCTGCCGGGCTCCACCTCTGGGTCGTGCCGGTGCTGAATCCCGACGGACGTGCACGCACAACGCGCGGGAACGCGCACGGCGTCGATCTGAACCGCAACTTTCCGTATCGCTGGCGCCGGCTCAGCGGTGTCTACTACTCCGGCCGGCGTCCGCTCTCGGAAGTGGAGGCGCGGATTGCGTACTCGCTGATCTTGCGCACGCATCCTTCCATGTCCGTCTGGTTTCACCAGCACCTGGATCTGGTGTGGGCTTCCGGCGGGAACCTGCGTGTCGAGCGCCGGTTCGCCGAGGTGTCTGGGCTGCCATACCACCGGCTGCCGCCGCTCGCAGGAAGCGCGATCGACTGGCAAAACCATGCGCTTCCGGGAACGACGGCGTTCGCGGCAGAGCTTCCCGCGGGCACAGCCGCCCCGGCGGCTGTGGCGCGTTATGCGCGGGCGGTCGCCGCCGCCGCGATGGTCAAGTGAAGGGCGACCCGTCGGGGCTGCCTTAGACTCGCTCAATGGTGGCGCGCGTGGTCGAGCGGCGAATCGTCACCATCCTCTTCGCCGACCTGGTCGGCTTCACGTCGTTGTCCGAACAGCTCGATCCGGAAGACGTCACCCTCGTGCAGGATTCGTACTTCACGCTCGTGCGCGAGACGATCGAGCGCCACGGTGGCTTGCTGGAGAAGTTCATCGGCGATGCGGTCGTCGTGGTGTTCGGTGCGCCCCGCGTGAAAGACGACGATGCGGCGCGCGCGGTACGCGCGGGACTTGCGCTCGTCGCCGCCGTCGATCGGCTCGGCTCGCCGCTTGGGCTCGACGAGGGCGCGCTGCGTGTGCGNGTCGGTGTGAACACGGGGGAAGCCGTCTACGGCGAGGCGACCGCTGAACGCGGGCCGGTGACGGGTGACGCGGTGAACGTGGCCGCGCGACTGCAAGCCGCGGCGGCTCCGGGGTCGGTCGTGGTCGGCGAGCTGACGGCGCTGGCGGTGGCCGACGCCGCCGAGCTGGAGCGCCTCGCGCCGCTGGAGCTCAAAGGCAAGAGCCAGGCGGTGCCGGCGTGGCGGGTTGTGAGCGTCTACGACGAGCCTTCGCGAGAGCGCGCGCTGCAGGGCCTACGCGCACCGTTGATCGGCCGGAAGTCCGAGCTCGCCCGACTGCTCGACGTGGCCGCGCGGTTGGAAGGCCGTGTGGTCGTCGTGGCGCCGCCGGGCGTCGGCAAGACGCGATTGCTCGAGGAGGTGGAGGCGAGGGTGCGCGGGCGCGGCGCCGCTGTTCTCCGCGCCCGGCTCCGTCCCGATTTGCTCTCGCCGTTCGAGCCGATCGGACAGCTCGTCCGTTCCGCGATCGAGCCAGCAGCGATCGCGAGCGAGCTCGTCGCCGCCGGTGTATCGCGGTCGCGCGCGGTCGTGGTTGCCGAGGCGCTGCAGAGCGTCTTGACGCCTAGCGCGGCGGGAGCGGGCGCACCTGAGGAGCGCGAGCGGTTGTTCGCTGCGTGGCTCGAGGGGCTCGATGCCGTGGGCGGCGACCGGCCGGTTGTCTGGTTGCTCGAGGATCTGCACTGGGCGTCGCTCGATTTCCTCGCCTTCCTCGACGCAGCCGCGGCCGAGCGGCGTCCGGCCGGCCGCATCGTCGTGGGCACGTCCCGCCCGGGGCTGCTCGGTTCGGCTGCGGAGTGGTGCGCGCGCAGCGAGCTTTTGGAGCTCGCGCCCCTTCCCGACAACGACGTTGCAACGTTCGTCCACGCGCTCGTCGGGAACGCGTTGAAGGATGAAACTGTCGAAAGGATCGAGAGAGCCGCCGGCGGTAACGCGCTCTTCGTCGAGGAGCTACTGCGCATGTGGGCGAGCTCGGGCATCCTCGTGCGTGGAGACGACGGCTGGTCTCTGACGGTCGACGCCAGTGATGTGATCCTGCCGCCGACCGTGCAGGCGATCTACGCGGGGCAACTCGACGATCTCCCGGACGCGGGGCGCACCACAGCGCGCCGCGCCGCCGTGGCCGGGCGTCGTTTTCCTCTCCCGGGTCTCGCCGCGCTCGACGTTGCCGACGCAGCGGCGGGCATCGAGGTCCTTGCCCGCCGCGGGCTCGTCGACGGGCCGCTCGGGGATCCGACGCTTGGCCCCAGTTACGTCTACCGGCACGCGCTTCTCCGTGACGCCGGCTACGCGAGTCTGGCGCGTGGCGAACGGTCGCATCTCCACCTTCGGTTCGCCGACTGGCTCGGCTCGCTGCCGGCCGAGGCGTTGCCGACGCTCTCGGAAGTGATCGCGCGGCACTATGCGGCAGCGCTGGAGAGCGCTCCGTCGCTCGCTCGTGAGATCGGCGGCCGCGGTCGCGCCGAAATCGGTGCGACGGCTGCGGACTGGTTTGATCGCGCGTCGCAAGTCGCGCAGCAGTTCGCCGCGTGGGAGAGCGCGACTGCGCTTGCTCGCCGCTCGCTCGACCTGACCGCACCTGACGAGACTCTGCTGCGGGCCGAGCGAACAGAGCGTCTCGCTGTTGCGACGCGAAGTGCGGTTGGAATAGCCGAAGCCGAGCTGCTGATTCGCGAAGCGATCGATCTCTACCGCGTTGCAGGAGGCGCGCGCTCGGGGATGTCGTCGGCTGGGTCCATCCTCGGCTCGCTGCTGCGCTCGCAAACCCGATTCGTCGAGGCGGAGCAACTCGCCGACGGTCTGCTTCGTGAGATTGGAGTTGCAGACGATCCGGCCACGGCGCGCCTACAGCTACTGCGCGCCACAGCGGCGCTCAATGCGTGGGACGACTACTCGCGCTCGGAAGCCGACGCTCGAGTGGCGCTGGCGACGGCGCGAGCACACGATGACGACGCGCTCGAGCTCGACGCGCTCCAGTTGATTGCGACGATCACCGCCGAGCGCGGTGACGACTCGTCGGCCGAGTGGGAGGAAGTCGAGCAGCTTGCTCGTTCGGCCGGGAGGTGGGATCTTGTCGCGTCCGCGGCCCTTAGCCACGCCACGCTGAGGCTCGACGACGAGCCGGACGACGTTCTGCCCGCGCTGGCCGACGTGGCCGAGCTGTGCGAGACGTACGGCCTCGTGGAATCGCGTGGTTGGTGCGACTACGCCGCGGCTGAGGCGTGCTTCGGCGGTGATCGTTGGCCCGAGGCGGTCGACTTCGGGCTACGAGCGATCGCGCTCGGCGAACGCCACGGCTTCGTGCGGCTGATGTTCCGATCGTGGTTTGTGCTGCTTCCGATCGCGCACGAGCTCGGACGCGACGATCTCGCGCGACAAGCGTTCGCGACATTTGAGGCACGACGCGATCGTGAACCGGATTCACCATACGCACGCGTCGTCGCGACCGCCGCACATCTCCATTTCGCAGCGGCCGGCCTCGAACCACGCTTCGTTCCGGACGTCGGCGAACGGCTGCCGTCATTCGACCTGGACCACGGGGGGCCGAGCTGGTTCGCGGCGGTCGAGACCCTGATCGACACCTGGATCGAAGCCGGCGAGACTGCGGGAGCCTTGCGTGCGCTCGACGTAATGCGTGCGCGGCTCGCACGCGGGACACCGTCGGCGCTCGCACGTGGGGTCGAGTCGATACTCCGCGCGCGAGTCGACGTCGCCCGCGGCGACCGCGCTGCCGCCCTCGAAGAGGCCGAGCGTGGCCTGATGCTCCTCCCGCGCCGAGACGGCTCGTGGGCGGAGAAGGCGCGGCGGGTTCTCTCGATCGATGCACGGAGGGAGGTTCCATGAGCAAGTTGAAGCTGAACATCACGATGTCGGTCGACGGTTTTGTGGCCGGCCTCGAGCAGTCGCCGGAGCATCCGCTCGGGCTCGGTGGCGAGGAGCTCCACGGCTGGCTGGTCCCGCTCAAGGCATTTCGGGAGAGCCACGGTGAGCAAGGCGGCGAGGTCAATGCGAGCACGCCGTTCGCCGAGGACATCCTCGGCGGCGCCGGCGCGACCATCATGGGCCGAAACATGTTCGGCGGCGGGCCGGGACCATGGGACGAGTCCTGGCAGGGCTGGTGGGGAGACAATCCCCCGTTCCACCATCCCGTCTTCGTGCTCACGAACCATCCGCGCCGGCCGCTGGAGCTGCAGGGCGGAACGACGTTCCATTTCGTCACGGATGGGATCGAGTCCGCGCTCGAACAGGCGCGGGCGGCAGCCGGAGAGAAGGAGGTGTCTCTCGGGGGCGGGGCGTCCGTTGCACAGCAGTACCTCGCAGCAGGGTTGCTCGACGAGATCGTCGTCTCGGTCGTCCCGATTCTGCTCGGGGGCGGCGCTCGACTGTTCGAAAACGTGGGAGACGCGAAGCTCGAGCAGGTCGAGTCGGTCCAGGCGCCGGGGGTGACTCACATCAGATACAGGCGCGCATAGCTTGCGCGCGTGCCCGATTGGCTCATCTTGACTGGTGTCCGTCGTGGCGTTAAGAGTTGCGTACTTCGTGATCTCAGGCTCTGCGGCGGGAGGCGAGATGACTACCGAATCAGGAATCAGAATTGTTCCCGACGATGAGCTTCAGTCGGTCCGCGGCGGGAAATCGTTTTGGGACAGGGTCAAGGGCGCGGCGAAGTGGGCGAAGAACCACGTCGTCGGCGGGGCCAAGTGGATCGGTCTGAAGTTCAGGTTCTGAGGAGCCAGCTCAGACGTCAGCGTGATCAGAATGACTGCGGTCTCGCCGCTCTCGCGACCGTTGCCGCGCATCACGGTCTGCGATTCGATCCTCGCGGCGGCTCGAGCGCGCCGCTGCTCGACCGTGACGGCATCGATCTATTGAGTCTGTCGAGGCTTGCCGAGAGCCTCGGTTTCGAGACTCGAGGTATCAGAGCGTCGTACGACGCAATTGCGAACTGCAGGTTGCCGGCTATCGCGCACTGGCGAAGCCGGTTCGGAAGTGGACACTTTGTCGTCGTCCATCGCTGTGCGTCGCGACACGTCATCGTCGCCGACCCGGCCAGGGGCTTGCGCAGGCTGTCGCGCCGAGCGTTCTGCCGACGGTCGACGGGGTACTTTCTCCTCCTCGAGCCCGTCCGCCAGTCGGGGTCCTAGGCTCTTGACTTCCGCGGCGGAATCCCGTTACGGCACTCGGTGCGCGGCGGCGGACGCCGCCGCGCATCTTGACCTCACGCTACGCAGGCGCGACCTCGCCGATGTCCGGGCGTCGCTTCGTCCGCGCTGCCGCGAATGCGGCGCCGGCGACGAGCAGTATTGCGCCGGTCCCGATTGCCGCGGCGTCTGTTGACGACAGCGCCGCGTCACCCGCAGCAGCCGGGGTAGCGCTCGAAGCATCGTTGACGAGCGCCTGCGTGCCACCCGCCGGCACGACATAGCCGGTGCCGCTTGCACCTACCGCGCCAGCGTCGTTGACGATCGCTTCGTCGCTGCCCGCCGGCATGACATAGCCGGTNCCGCTNGCACCTACCGCNCCNGCGTCGTTNACGATCGCCTGNGTGCCACCCGCCGGCACGACGTAGCCCGTGCCGCTCGCGCCTCCCGCTGCGGCCGTGGCGACACCTGCAGTGCCTGCCAACGCCGCAACCGCCACGGTGAGGACTGCCGCCGTCTCGCGCAGGCCCTGCGCCTCGACATCCGGATCGTCGAGCGCGTGCTCGAGTTCTTCCGCGTCGAAGACGAGCGCGAGTTCCTCTCCCGTTGCCGACTGGAGCGTCCGCTCGAGCTCGTTTCGTTCCAACACCAAGCTGATCGCTTCCGTTGTCCCGCCTACAAGGACGACGTCGAACGACAGCTCCACGGGACCCTCGCCGTGGCGGAGAGCCTCCTCCACCGCGACGCGGCGGATCGGTAGCGCTGGACGTGCGATCGGAACGGCTGCCGCTGGCTCCGCGAGCCGCGCGCGACTCTGGATCGCATTCATCGTTCCTCCTTTCCAGGGGAACCCCGTTCGATCTTCGCACCGGCGCGACGCAGATGCAACGCGTCGACAGCCCGCAATGTGGTTGTGCGGCGGGCGGCGTATCGCGTTCAGCTAAGTGCTTGACACTCGGGGCCGGGTGCCATAGACCTGTCTCGTGCGCGCCGTCGCCGCAGGCGCCGTTCTTTTCGGGTCGCGCTCTTGAGTAGCGGACTCGGAGGGAGACCGGGTGCCTGATCAGTACGACTGGGGTTTGTTGCCTAGTCGTGCCGTGCTTCCCCACAGCCACGTCTACCGGCGAGACCAAGCTCTGCAGGCCGGCACGACGTATCACTTTCTGACGCGAAACCTTCGACCGCTGACGTCAGCCAGCCCTGACCCGGTGATGTACCTGGTTCGAGGCAACGACATCGTCGCGTTCAACGACGACTACACCGGCCTCGCCTCCGAGATCATCTATACGCCGACGGCGACGGACAACTATCGAGTCGTCATCCGCGCATACGCCACAGCGACACCGGGGGTCTGTGACGTCTACCAGGGAGCCGGCGGAGCGCCGCCCACGCTACTCGACGCGAACGTGTACTTCGGAGGGACGTACGTCAGGGCGCGGTGGAAACAGGGCGAGTGGTTCGAGACCGGGGTCGGGACTCTCTATTTCTCCGCGGGCTGGGGTAGCAGCGAATCGGTTTCCGACCCATATCTGTTTTTGATCTATCCGGACCACGCCGTGGGGAGCAAGCTGTATTGGGACGACGACAGCGCCGGGCACCTGCACTCGAAGATCGTCCCTCCGGATGGCGGCAGCGGGACGGTCATCCTGGGGTCCTACGCGCGCTACACAGAAGGAGACTGCCGGCTTGCCCTCGTGGGCCAGAGCTACAAGGCTCCGTGGATGTCGCCCGCGCCATGGGCGTCCGTTGCGGAGCCCGCCACCCCTAGTCCTGCGGCGATGAAGTACATGGAGGAGTTGCAGCGGCAGAAGCCTTCGCTCAGGAAGCTGAGCCCGGGAGAGCGAGATGCGCGAGTCCTGGCGCTCCAGCGGGAATTACTGGCGGAAGAGGAAATCCGTCAGCAACTCCCACCCAGGCCTGCGGTGTCGCCGGAGCTCGTTCGCCGGCAGACGGACTTCATGGAGCGGTATTCGGAGCTGGAAAGGGACCTGGAAGGGGTGGCGTACAACGAGCGTGCTGCGAAGCTTGCGCACGTCAAGCGAGACGCGATGGGGAGCGAGTACGCGGAGCCCGAAGGGCGTCCTCCTGCCCGAGACGACGAGGGGGGCCACACTGCCTGACGACTACGAGTGGGGCTTGTGGTTCGGTGACGAGGACTACCAGCTTCCCCACAGCTACGTGTACCGACGCTACGTGCCGCTGCAGGCGGGTACGACCTATCACTTCCAGACGCGCAACCTACGCCCCCTGACGTCTGCGAACCCTGACCCGGTGATGTACCTGCTTCGCGGCAACGACATCGTGGCCTTCAACGACGACTACACGGGCCTTGCCTCCGAGATCATCTATACGCCCGCGGCAACGGACACGTACAGGCTGGTCATCCGGGCCTACACAACGAGTACACCCGGCGTGTGCGACCTGTACCAAGGGACCGCCGGAGCGCCGCCTGTGCTGCTCGAATCGAACGTGACGTTCGCAGGAACGTACGTCCGGGTACGTTGGAAGCAGGGCGAATGGTTCGAGACGGGGCGTCCTCTGGTCGTCAACGCCGGTGGGTTCAGCGTCAACACGGGCGTCGTCAGCGGCGACGCTTCTGACCCGTATCTGTTTCTCATCTATCCGGACAGCACCGTCGGGAGCAAGATGTATCTGGACGACGACGGCGCCGGATTCCCGGACTCGAAGATCGTCCCCCCGGATGGCGGCACCGGGACCGTGATCATGGGTGCCTACTCTCGTTACACAGGCGGCGAGTGCCGCCTGGCGCTGGTCGGACAGAGTTACAAGGCGCCATGGATGTCACCGGCTCCCTGGTCGTTCAGTGCCGAACCCGCTCCTCGTAGTTCGGCGGTGGCGAAGTACATGGAGGAGTTGGAGCGGCAAAAGCGCGCTCTCAGCAAACTGAGCCCGCACGAACGGGACGAGCACGTCCTGGAGTTACAGCGAGCGACTCTGACGGAAGAGGAGATCCGGCGGCAACTTCCTCGTCTGCGTGCGGTGTCGCCCGAGCTCGTTCGCCGCCAGGACACCTTCCTGGAACGCAGCACGCAGCTGGAGAGGGATCTCGAACCGCTGCCCTACGACGAGCGCGGAGCGAGACTCGCGCAGCTGAAGCGCGAGACGATGGGCGCCGAATATTCAGAGCCGGAAACCGGCTGATCAACGTCGGGTGAGCTTCGCCTCCCGCGTCGAGATGCGGTAGTCGGACAGCGCCTTCATGAGCTCGGCCCCGTCGTCGATGGCTTCGAGCTCGGCGGGAAGCTCGACCTCGTGAATCGTCTGGCCTTCCAGCGCCTCCGCCACGACCTCCACCTGCAGCTCATGCTCTTCCGCATCCTTCGTCGTTGCGGGAACACCTGGAAGCGTCGTTCTGACCGTGGTAGTGCCGGACGGAATCATTGCGATGACCCGCCCCCGCGAGTCCTGAATCACGTGAACGCGCATGGTCGCAGCACTCCTCTCCTGTCCCAAAGATCAAAAATCGACATCGGCAAACGTTGCGAACGGGCCGATGTTCGTCGTGGTCATCCGGTACGCGAATCTGCCTGTCGCCGGGTTCAGAGTCTTTCCGTAGGTACCAGAGAGCAGCTCTGCGCCCGGGTTACGCGGATGAGCCATCGCGAAGCGCTGCCCCCAATCGCCGCTTCCGTTGAAGACATTGGTCACCGTGAGCGAGAACCTGATACTCGCTCCGGGCGCAAGAAACACACCGAAGAAGAATCGGGACACTAGAACCTCCTTAGGTCGCGCGAACGGCGCATGTCCAAGACTGACGAGGCAGAGTCAGCCGCGAATTCATCCCGGACGGACTGCTCGATCCGCCGAACTCTCACGAATCCCCCTCATAGGGCTGCCAGCGTCATGTGCGGGCCCACCGCGAGTCGTGAGGAGCCACAGATGCCTGACGGCTCTCGTCCGGTCCGACAGGACGAGTGTCCCACCAGGACAAGACGACTTCAAGCGTCCGCGCGAAAAGAAGTGCTAGATCGGCTTCTAGAAGTTCGAGCCGAGGTGCTGCCAGTGCGCGACGAGCCCGGAGTCGAGTGGAGCTTCGACCGAGCGGCAATCCATGCATCGCAGCGACCCCGCCATCGAGAGCGAGACGTTCAGCTGCTTCCCGCAAGCGAGGCACAGCATCACGCGTTTCGGTCGCTCCGGGCTGACCTGTTCTGACAACGACGCCACGCATAAAGAGATAGGCGCTTGCCGGAGATATCGCGCCGGTCAATCGGCTAGGGCCAGGTCATCGGACGGACGGATCAAGCGCACAGGCAGCAGCGTCGCGCATGGCGGAGCGGCTCTTCCAGTTTG
>C688J18823_10003197_pt1 | contig 10351 bp, 12 predicted proteins | sample HopSoiMetagenom1_FD_18823 | JGI IMG/M metagenome (IMG submission 18823) | reverse complement strand
CGCTTCTCGCCGGTGGGCGCGATCTCGTTCGATCATCCCGACCCGTCGATCTTCACCGTGATGACCTCGCCGTCCGAGACCGCGGGCACCGCGAACATCGATTTCGTGATCTTCCCCGAACGCTGGGCTGTCGCGGAGAACACGTTCCGCCCGCCCTGGTATCACCGCAACATCATGTCGGAGTTCATGGGGCTGGTGTACGGCGTCTATGATGCGAAGCCGGAGGGCTTCGTGCCCGGCGGCATGAGCCTGCACAACCAGATGCTCCCGCACGGGCCGGATACCGACGCGTTCAATCACGCCAGCAATGTCGAGCTGAAGCCGGTGAAGCTTACGAACACGCTCGCCTTCATGTTCGAGACGCGCTTCCGCCAGCGCGTGACCAAGTACGCGGCCGAGCTCGAGACCCTGCAGCACGATTACGTCGATTGCTGGAGCGGGCTGAAGAAGAACTTCAATCCGGGCAAGCGCGAGTCGTGACCCACACTCCGTCATGGCCGGGTTTGTCCCGGCCATCCCGACAAGGGACGCACGGTGCCCTCATAAGCGGGATGCCCGGCACAAGGCCGGGCATGACCGAGGAGATTAAATGAAGCTCGCGTCTCTCAAAGGCGGCCGCGATGGGCGGCTGATGGTCGTCTCGCGCGACCTCACGCGCTGCGCCGACGCATCCGGCGTTGCGCCAACCATGCAGGCGGCGCTTGATGACTGGGTCGTGATCGCGCCGAAGCTCAGAGGCATCGCTGAGGCGCTCGAGATCGGCCGGACCGCAGGCGCGCCGTTCGATCAAGCGCAATGCGCGGCGCCGCTGCCGCGCGCGCACGGTTGGGCCGACGGCTCGGCTTACGTCAACCATGTCGCGCTGGTTCGTCGCGCGCGCGGCGCCGAGCTGCCTGCGTCGTTCTGGACCGATCCTCTGATGTACCGCGGCGCCTCGGACGGATTTCTCGGCTGCCGCGATCCCATTGTGGGTGATCCCGCATGGGGTCTCGATCTCGAAGCCGAGGTCGGCGTGATTGTCGGCGATGTGCCGAGCGGCGTGGGCATCGCGCAGGCCGCGGCGGCGATCCGGCTGATCGTGATCCTCAATGACGTGAGCTTCCGCAATCTCATTCCGGGAGAACTCGCCAAGGGCTTCGGCTTCCTGCAAGGCAAGGGACAGACTGCGTTCGCGCCGGTTGCGGCGACGCCGGACGAACTTGGCAGCGCGTGGGATGGTGCGAAGTTATCTGGACCGCTGCTTTCCGCCGTCAATGGTCAGCCGTTCGGGCGGCCAGACGCCGGCGTCGACATGACGTTCGACTTTCCGACGCTGATCGCGCATGCGGCGAAGACCCGCCCGCTGCTCAACGGCGTGATCGTCGGCTCCGGCACGGTCTCGAACCGCGATGCGGATGGCGGGCCTGGCAAGCCGATCGATGAAGGCGGTGTCGGTTACTCCTGCATTGCCGAAATCCGTTCGGTCGAGACGATCCAGACGGGCGCGCCGAAGACGCCGTTCCTCGGTTACGGTGACCGCGTTCGGATTGAAATGAATGACGCGGAAGGCCGCTCGATCTTCGGTGTTATCGAGCAAGAGGTGGTACGGTAATTGGGCGCCTCATGGTGAGGAGCGCCGCTTGCGGCGCGTCTCGAACCATAGCCAGAACTGAGGGTGTGCCATCCTTCGAGACGGCCGCTGCGCGGCCTCCTCAGGATGAGGGTTGGGAGACGAGGATGCCGGACGCGCCAAAGCTGCTGATCCCGCTATTCGGACGGATCTACGCGATCTTTGCGCCGTTCACCGAGTTGCTGATCCGCCTGATCGCCGGAGGCTCGCTCGCGTTTCACGGCTATCAGATCCTGTTCGGCAACATCGAAGGGGCAGGGCGCTTCTTCGAAAGCGTCGGCTTCGAAGACGGCCTGATGTGGGCCTGGATCGTCGGAATCCTCCAGTTCGTCTGTGGTCTGCTGCTGGCGGTAGGACTTCTCACACGCCTCGCGGCTGGGCCGATCCTCGGCTTCCTTGTCGTCGCGATCGCCACGTATCATTGGGAGAATGGCTACAATTGGGAGGCCCGCGGCATCGAGTATCCGCTGTTCTGGGCGATCGTGGTGTTGCACTTTCTCGTCAACGGGGGCGGGCGCTGGTCGCTCGACAGGCTGATCGGCCGCGAAATCTGATCCGGCGCGCGTGGGCATCAAGATGGAGTGAATGCGGGCCTGGATGGTTGCTGCCCTTGCAGCCTTGGTGGCAGACTTTTGCCGCCCAACCGGGGAGGGGACAATGGCTTCTGCTGTCGACCGAAAGCTTTCCGCTTACAATGACATCGCGCTCCTGCTTGCGCGCATTCTGATCGCGCTCCTGTTTCTCATCGCGTCCTACAACAAGCTCAAGGGACTCGGGGGATCGGCTGCCTACTTCACCAAGCTTGGCGTTCCGCAAGCGTCCACCGTGGCGCCGATCGTTGCGGCATTCGAACTTATCTCGGGGCTGCTGCTGCTCGTCGGCTTCAAGGCGCGGTTCGTTGCGCTCGCGCTCGGCCTCTTCGTCATCATCGCGGCGCTGCTCGCGCATACGAATTTTGCAGATGGCAACCAGCTCAATCATTTCCTGAAGAATCTGGCCATCGCCGGCGGCTGCCTGGCGCTCTTCGTGACCGGCGCAGGTGCTTACTCGATGGACGCCAAACGAAGCTGACGCATGTACAGCCACATCACCGTTGGCGCTTCCAAGCTCACCCGCGCGATGCGCTTCTATGATGCGGCGCTCGCGCCGCTCGGCTTGAAGCGCACGCGCACCTTCAAGATTGCGGCGAGTTATGCGCCGAAGGGCTTCTCCGGCGTGAACGAGCCGTTCTGGGTTGTGCGGCCGCTCGATCAGAAGGAGGCGTCACCCGGCAACGGCGTGACGGTCGCATTCGATGCGCCGAGCCGCGCGGCGGTCGATGCCTTCCACGCCGCGGCGCTTGCGGCCGGTGGCACGGACGAAGGGCCGCCGGGCATCCGCGAGCACTATCATCCGAACTACTACGGTGCGTACGTGCGCGATCCGGACGGCAACAAGATCTGCGTCGTGTGCCATCACGCCGTCGCGGCAGCGGCGGCGTAGGGCTTCCCCCGCTGCAGTAGCCTCCCTACATGTGCGCCGCCCGCAGGAGGGGCGCGCCCATGAAGCGTATCGCATTGGCTCTCGTTTTCGCGCTCATGCCATTCGTGGCGCAAGCGGCCGATGAGCCGGACCTCATCTTTCGCAAGTCGACAGTGTTTCATCTGGCCTCGCCGAACGACAAACTCGCGACTTATGCGGTGGACGATCCAATCGTGGATGGTGTCGCGTGCCATTTCACCGCGCCCGAGAAGGGCGGGTGGAAAGGCTGGTTCGGGCTCGCAGAAGAGGTCTCCGACATCTCGCTCGCCTGCCGGCAGGTCGGCCCGATCAAGATCACGGCCAAGTTCGAACAGGGCGACGATGTATTCCGACGGCGCCGCTCGCTGTTCTTCAAGAAGATGCAGATCGTCCGCGGCTGCGACGCAAAGCGGAACGTGCTCGTCTATATGGTCTATTCGGACCGGCTGATCGAAGGCTCGCCGAAGAATTCGACCTCCACGGTGCCGATCATGCCGTGGGGCACAAGCGGCGACGTTCCGAAATGTGCGGAGTGGGTGGAGAAGTGACGCGCCTTCAGCGCGAGCACTCGATCGCGACGAAGCTCTCGCAGCCTCCGGAGCAGACTTTGCCACCCGTCGGCACGGCGCCGGTGATCTCGTCGCGGTCGATCTTGCGGAATGATTTCGCTTGCGCGAAGGCCTGCGACTGGCAGTAGGCGGTCGCCACCGTTACGCCGCAGTGCTCGCCGGTGGCGAGGCAGCGGTCCACGCCGTAGCCGTCGGCATGATTGGCGATGATGAAGACGCGGTCCTCCGCGATAGCCGACGCGCTCAGCGCCAGCATACCTGCGATCGCGAATCCCGAGCACGCACCAATCCGCATTTGCCCGCCCCGCCTCAAGATGCCCGATCGGCCCGCAGCTTACGGCCGCAGGCGTTGAGAGTTCGTTAACCTTGTGAAAGCGGCGAGTTAGTGGAAGCTGAGGCTGATGAGGCCGAACAGGCCGGTTTTCTTGCGGCCCACCAGAATCGGGTCGCGCAGGCCGAAACCGGGAGCGCCAAGCAGCTCATCCAACTCGGGAAGCAGGATGTAGGTCTTCACGCCCTCCGCGCCCAGCGGGGGCGCGACGGGCCGAAGCTCGACCTGTCCGAACGGGGTGCGCAGTTGCGGGTTGGTCATCGGCGGGTCCCGGCGGCAGTGCGCCGCTGTAGTTAGTCGCTCAACGCGGCAGAAGGTTCACGGGTTTCCCAGCGGCTCAAAGATTCTTCAGCCAAACGGGCTGAAATCGGGAGCCTTCGGGACGATCCCGGGCTTTGTTGCGGCGGGATCGTGGCGCCCGCGCCCTTGACGGAATGCCCCGCCGCTCGCATAACGGCCGCCATGAACGGCCTTTACGTAATCTGCGGCATTTGCCGGGGGATTATTCGCTAGCTCAAAGCTGGCTGCGGCCGTCTATTCTCCGACTTGAGACAAAAGGACGCCCGGCCAGCAGGTCCGGGCGATTTTTCGCGTGGCCTGCGGAAGGTCAATGCGAAAAACGCAAACGCAAACAGGGTATGTCCGTGGAACTCAAGCTCTACGACACGCTGACGCGCGAGAAGCGGGTGTTCACTCCGCTCGATCCGGAGCGCGTGCGCATGTATGTCTGCGGGCCGACGGTCTACGACTTTGCGCACATCGGCAATGCGCGGCCGGTCATCGTCTTCGACGTGCTGTTCCGTCTGCTTCGCCATCTCTACGGGGCGGACAAGGTCACTTACGTCCGCAACATCACGGATGTGGACGACAAGATCAACGCGCGCGCCGCCCAGCGCGGCGTTCCGATCCGCGAGCTGACCGAAGGCACCTACATGAACTTCCAGGAGGACGTGGCGGCGCTTGGCTGCTTGCCGCCGACCGTCGAGCCGCGCGCGACCGAGCACATCGACGAGATGAGGACGCTGATCGAGCGGCTGATCGCCTCCGGCAACGCCTATGTGGCCGAGGATCACGTGCTGTTCAGCGTGCCTTCGATGGCGGACTACGGGAAGCTCTCTAAGCGCTCGCTCGACGAGATGGTGGCGGGCGCGCGTGTCGATGTTGCGCCCTACAAGCGCGACCCGATGGACTTCGTGCTGTGGAAGCCCGCGAAACAAAGCGAGCCGGGTTGGCCGTCACCGGCCGGTATCGCCACGCCCGGGCGCCCGGGCTGGCACATCGAGTGCTCGGCGATGAGTTGGAAGCATCTCGGCGAGACTTTCGACATTCACGGCGGCGGCATCGATCTCGTGTTTCCGCACCACGAGAACGAGATCGCGCAATCGCGCTGCGCCTTCCATACGCCGGTCATGGCGAATGTCTGGATGCACAACGGCTTTCTGAAAATCGAAGACGAGAAGATGTCGAAGTCGCTCGGTAACTTCATCACGATCCGCGAGGTGTTGGCGGACTGGCAGGGCGACGTGATCCGCTTGGCAATGTTGTCAACGCATTACACCCAGCCGATCAACTGGACCGTGAAGGGGCTCGAGGAAGCCGAGAAAGCGCTCGGCAACTTTTTCGATGCAGCGTCGGCGGAGGCTGAGGCTCGTCCGGCGCAGGACGTGCTTGAAGCGCTCGCCGACGATCTCAATACGCCGAAGGCGATCTCCGAGATGCACGCGCTCCGCAACGCTGCAGGCCGAAAGGCGCTCGCCGGCACGCTCGCGTTCTTCGGCTTCCGTGCCGATGCGTTTGCGCAATGGCGTGATGCGCGCGCGCCCGCTCCGTCGCTCCCCGTGGAAGAGATCGATCGCCGCATCGCTGCGCGGCTTTCCGCCCGCAAATCCAGGAACTTCGCCGAGGCCGATCGCATCCGGGATGAACTCGCAGCCTTTGGTGTGGTGCTGAAGGATTCGAAGGACGGCACCACCTGGGAGGTCGCGCGATGATGACGCGCGACGACCGGCAGCCGATTATCGTTGCGGACGCGGGTCCGTTGATACGACTCGCCGCCGCGGGTCTGCTCGAGACGATGCGCGGGTTGAATCGCCGAGTTGTTCTGGTCGATCGCGTTGAAGAGGAGGTCATCGGTGATCGCTCCAAGCCATTTGCGAACGAGGTTGCCGCTTGGATCGAGCGATCGGGCGAAAACATTCTTCGCGTCAAAACGGTGATCGGCGCCGGAATTGAAAGCCTGCGTTCGAAGAAGCGCACGCCCGAAGAAGACAGGTTGCTCAAGAACGGGTTGCGCGATTCGGGCGAACTGGCGCTTCGGGAGTTTGTTGGCCACTGGCGCCCTACGGAAAGTAGTTCTGCCCTTGTGCTGTATGAGGACGCGCGCGTGGCCGTCCTTTTCCTCGACTCGGATTTTTCGGTGACGTTGATGACGACGCTTGCGTTCGCCGAGACCGTTGCGGAGTGGGGTGTCAACGCCGACGCGGTAGCGTCGCTGAAGGCGATTTCACCGCAGTTCAACCTGAAGCCCTCTCTGGTGGGCACATACGAGGCTGACACACCGCCCGATATGCGCATGCTGCCTCAGCCGAGAGAACGACAATGAACGCGACCGCCTATCCGACTTTCGCGCTGCGTCCGTTCCTCATCGAGGACGCCCCGCTGCTCGCTGAGATTTTCCGCGCCAGCATCGAGGACTTGACCGCAGACGACTACAGCGAAGGGCAGCAGGAAGCCTGGGCCTCAGCGGCTGACGACGAGGAGGCGTTCGCACGCCGCCTCGAAGGCCAGCTCACGCTGATCGTGACTCTGAACAGCTCGCCGGTCGGCTTCGCCTCGCTCGCGAACAACGAAAGCGTCGATCTGCTCTACGTGCACCCAGCAGCGACCGGGCAGGGCGCCGGCGCGATGCTGGTCGATGCGCTGGAGAAGCTCGCCGCTGCGCGCGGGGCGAAGCGCTTGACTGCCGACGTCAGCGATTCCGCGCAGGATTTTTTCAAGAAGCGCGGCTTCATCGCCACTCAGCGTAACACCGTGCAGCTGGGCGGCGAATGGCTGGCCAACACCACGATGGAAAAGAAGCTGACAAGCGGGGCCGCCGCATGAAAGAGCGCCTCTACCTGTTCGACACGACACTACGCGACGGCGCTCAGATGAACGGCGTCGATTTCACCCTGCACGACAAACTCGCCATCGCGAAGTTGCTCGACGATCTCGGCATCGACTACATCGAGGGCGGTTATCCGGGCGCCAACCCGACCGACACCGACCTGTTCTCGCAGGAGCGCAAGCTCGGCGCGACCTTCACGGCCTTCGGCATGACGCGCCGGCCCGGCCGCTCGACCTCGAACGACCCGGGGCTTGCGACGCTGCTCGATGCTAAGGCGGACGCGATCTGCTTCGTGGCGAAATCGTGGGATTACCATGTGCGCGTGGCGCTGGAGACGACCGAAGAGGAGAATCTCGCCTCGATCCGCGACAGCGTGAAAGCCGCGAAGCAAAAAGGCCGCGAGGTGCTGATCGACTGCGAGCACTTCTTCGACGGCTACAAATCCAATCCCCAGTATGCGCTCGCGTGCGCCAAAGCGGCGCACGAGGCGGGCGCACGCTGGGTGGTACTGTGCGACACCAACGGCGGCACGCTGCCGCACGAGGTCGAGCAGATCGTCTGTGAAGTCGTGAAGCACGTGCCGGGGGACCGCGTCGGCATCCACGCGCACAACGATACCGAACAGGCGGTGGCGAACTCGCTCGCTGCGGTGCGCGCAGGCGCGCGCCAGATCCAGGGCACGCTTAACGGGCTCGGTGAGCGCTGCGGCAATGCCAATCTTGTGTCGATCATTCCGACGTTGAAGCTGAAATCCGAGTTCGCTGGGAAATTCGACATCGGAGTGTCGGACGAGAAATTGAAAAGCCTGGCGCACGCCTCGCACACCATCGACGAGATGCTCAACCGCGCGCCGAACCGGCACGCGCCGTATGTGGGCGAGAGTGCGTTTGCCACGAAGGCCGGCATTCATGCCTCGGCGATCGCGAAGGATCCCGCCACTTACGAGCATGTGCTTCCCGATTTGGTCGGCAATGAGCGCAAGATATTGGTGTCCGACCAAGCCGGCCGCTCGAATGTGCTCAGTGAGTTGGAGCGGATTGGCCTTACCGTCGACAAGAACGACTCGCGCGTTTCGCGTTTGCTTGACGAGGTGAAGGAGCGCGAGGCCCAAGGCTTCGCCTATGAGGCGGCGGGCGCATCATTCGAACTGATGGCGCGGCGCGTGCTGGGGCAGGTGCCCGACTACTTCATCGTCGAGCGCTTCAGCGTCAATGTCGAGCGCCGGTACAACGCGGTCGGCCAACTCACCACCGTCGCGGAAGCGACCGTCAAGGTGAAGGTCGATAGCGAGACACTGATCTCCGCGGGTGAAGGCAATGGTCCGGTGAATGCGCTCGACGTCGCGTTGCGCAAAGATCTCGGAAAGTACCAGAAATATATCGGGGGTCTGGAACTCACCGATTATCGTGTGCGTATCCTCAATGGCGGCACCGAGGCCGTGACCCGCGTGCTGATCGAAAGCCAGGACGAAACCGGCGCGCGCTGGACCACGGTCGGCGTGTCGCCGAACATCATCGATGCATCGTTCCAGGCGCTGATGGATTCGATCGTCTACAAGCTGGTGAAGTCCGGCGCGCCCGCATGATCGACCACGTCTCCATCGCGGTCAGCGATCTGTCACGCGCGACGCGCTTCTACGAAACTGTGCTGAAGACCATCGGCTACGAGCTGCTCGTCGTGCGCGGCTCAACGGTAGGCTTCGGCAAGCAGTACCCCGAGTTCTGGCTGAACGCGCGGCCCGACATGGAGCCGCTGCCGGCAAATAACGGCTCGCACATCGGCCTGCGCGTGCGCTCGACCGATCTGGTCGATGCATTCCATGCAGCCGCGCTTGCGAACGGCGGCGCCTCGAACGGCGCGCCGGGCCTGCGGTCGCACGAGAGGATCAAGGGCTACTACGCGGCCTTTATTCGCGACCTGGACAACAATCGCATTGAGGCGGTGACGTTCACGGCGTGACCGCGCCCTTGACGGGCCGCACCGGCTTCCGGAAAGAGGGACGTTCGAGGGCCGGATGCTCTTCCAAAGCCAGATCTATGTGCTCGCGTTCCTGCCGCTCACCGTCGCGCTCTATTATGCGGCGGCCGGATCGGCCGCGGCGCGCCAATGGGTGCTGATAGCGGCGTCGTTGTTCTTTTACGGGTGGTGGGATCCGCGCTTCATCATCCTGGTCGTCACCCAGATCACGATCACGTGGCTGCTTGCGCGCGCGTATGAGGGGACCGGCGCGAGAGCGTGGCTCGTTGCCGGCGTCATTCTCAATCTCGCATCGCTCGGCACCTTCAAATATCTCGATTTCCTGCTCGCCTCCTTCGAAACTGCGAGCGGCGTGGTGCTACCGCGCGCTCATGTCATTTTGCCGATCGGAATCAGCTTCTTCTCGTTCCAGCTCATCTCGTATCTCGTCGACCGGATGCGCGCAAACGCGCCGCTTTATCCTTTCCGCCCCTTTGCTCTGTTCGTGCTTGTCTTCCCGCATGTGATTGCCGGGCCGATCGTGCGCCACAACGAGCTGGTGCCGCAGTTCGCGCTCGATCCGCGCCGCGAGGGTGTGTGGGCGCGCATCGGCGCGGGGCTCGTGATCTTCACCGTCGGCTTCGGCAAGAAGGTGCTGCTCGCCGACCGTCTCGCACCTGTCGTCGATCAGCTCTTCTCCCAGGCAACGCAGCGCATCCTCGATTTCGGCGAGGCCTGGAGCGCGGGGCTCGCCTTCTCGTTCCAGCTTTTTCTCGACTTCTCCGCCTACACCGAAATGGCGATCGGCTCCGCGCTGTTGTTCGGGCTGGTGCTGCCGGAGAATTTCCGCCGGCCGTATCTCGCAACCGATGTCCGCGATTTCTGGCGGCGCTGGCACATCTCGCTGTCGAACTTCCTGCGTGACTATCTCTACATCCCGCTCGGCGGCAGCCGCGCAGGGGCGGTGCGTTACGTACTCGCGACGCTCGTCACCATGGGCCTGTGCGGGCTGTGGCATGGGGCAGGGTGGACCTATATCGCGTGGGGTCTGTGGCACGGCGTTGGTCTGATCGTCTGCCGCGGCTGGCAGCAACTTGCGCGGCCGCTGCCCGCGTTCGCCGGCTGGGCCGTCACCATGCTGTTCGTGCTGGTCGGTTGGGTCGTGTTCCGCGCCAGCGGATTTGCCACGGCGGCCTCGATCCTTGGCTCGCTCGCAGGCGTGAACGGGTTTGGGGGCATAGTCGCGGAAGCGAAGCTGATGGCGATTGCGGGGCTTGCCA
>C688J18823_10003196_pt1 | contig 10352 bp, 8 predicted proteins | sample HopSoiMetagenom1_FD_18823 | JGI IMG/M metagenome (IMG submission 18823) | reverse complement strand
GACTGGTCCGAAGCGACGGCCATTTAGAATCCTGACGCCATCTAGAGTCTCCCACCGGACATAAGTCCCGATTGCGGCGAAAAGGTTCAGCTTCTGGGTAGCTCGCGTCGCAAAGTGGATAGGAGCCGGTCAAGGAGCGGCCTAGGTAGTCGTCATTGCCCTCATGTGCAATGAAATTGAGGGTTCCCCTCCGGGTTGCCCCCCGTTTCGAGTCGATTGGGGCGCCCCGCCCGCTCGCCCGATCATCGTGACTGCAAGGTGCAACGAAGCGGCGGAGTCGATCGCGCAACACTTCGCGCGCGCGCTCCAAAGCCCGACCCGCAGAAGAGCCGGTTGTCAAACCCGGGTGCGCCCGCGGGCAAGGCCAACCACGGCCGATACCAGGAACAGCACGACGGCGATAAAGAAGATGATCTTGGCGATCTCGATGGAAGCGCCGGCGATGCCGCCGAAGCCCAGGATGCCTGCGATCAACGCGATGATTAAAAATGTAACGACCCAGCCAAGCATGATCAGAACCTCTGTCTTCAATTCTGTGTTTTGAACGCCACGCAACTGACGAAGCTGCGCATTCCTGCAGAACTAATCGAAACTCGGAACAAATGTTCCTGCCGGGCGCCCCGTCACCGCTCGCGCAAATTTCCGCCCGCCGCTGGAACCAATCCGCGACATGATTCGCACCGCCGCGGGCAGATAACGATTAACTGTGTCAAAACCGCCGCGAACGCCCTATATGGCGGTTTGTCCTGCTCAAGGCTCCCCTTGATCGGTCCGCGATGGCATCGTGGGCCGGAGACGATTCGCATCATGACCGAGCCGAACAAGCTGATCGATCGCGGCGTGCCCGACCACCAGCCGGCGGCTGGGGGAATAGCCGCGCGCGCGCGGGCGACCGCGACGCCGCAATATCTTTCAGGTCTCAATCCCGAGCAGCGCGACGCCGTCGAAACGCTGGACGGTCCGGTTCTGGTACTGGCCGGAGCAGGCACCGGCAAAACCCGGGTGCTGACGTGCCGTATCGCTCACATCCTGAGCAAGGGCCGGGCGCGGCCGGGTGAAATCCTTTCCGTCACCTTCACCAACAAGGCTGCGCGCGAGATGAAGCTGCGGCTTGGCCATATGCTGGGCCAAGCCGTCGAGGGCATGCCGTGGCTCGGCACCTTTCACTCCATCGGCGGGCGCATCCTGCGCACCCATGCCGAGATGGTGCAGTTGAAATCCAACTTCACCGTACTCGACGTCGACGACCAGATCCGCCTGCTCAAGCAACTGTTGCAGGCGGAGAGCATCGACGACAAGCGCTGGCCGGCCCGGATGCTCGCGGGCATGATCGACGGCTGGAAAAATCGCGGGCTGACGCCCTCGCAGGTGCCGCCCGGCGAAGCCGCAATATTTGGCAACGGCAAGGGGGGCAAGCTCTACGCGGCTTATCAGGAACGGCTGAAGATCCTCAATGCTGCTGACTTCGGCGACTTGCTGCTGGAGAACATCCGGCTGTTCCGGGAGCACCCTGATGTTCTCCGGCAGTACCAGAACCGCTTCAAGTTCATCCTTGTGGATGAATATCAGGACACCAACGTCGCGCAGTATTTGTGGCTGCGGCTGCTGGCGCAGGCGCCCTCCAAGCCGGGAGGGCTGGCCCCCTCCGTTGCCGCGCGCGTGGAAGATGCCGCGTCGATCGACAACGAAAAGCCGCCTGAGCCGGAGTCCGCGCGTTCAGCACTGGCGACTGCGGTATCTTCTCCTGCCAAGAACATCTGCTGCGTCGGCGATGACGATCAGTCGATCTATGGCTGGCGGGGTGCCGAGGTCGACAATATCCTGCGCTTCGATCATGATTTTCCCGGCGCCAAGGTCATCAGGCTCGAACGCAACTATCGCTCCACCGGACACATCCTTGCCGCCGCGTCGCATTTGATCGCGCACAATGAAGGGCGACTCGGCAAGACCCTGCGCACCGAAGATGTCGATGGCGAAAAGGTCACCGTCACCGGCTCCTGGGACTCCGAAGAGGAAGCCCGCGGCATCGGGGAGGAGATCGAGGAGCTGCAGCGCGGCGGTGAAAAGCTGAACGACATTGCGATTCTGGTGCGCGCCTCGTTCCAGATGCGGGAATTCGAAGACCGGTTTGTCACGCTCGGCCTGCCCTATCGCGTGATCGGAGGCCCGCGCTTCTACGAGCGCGCGGAAATTCGCGACGCGCTGGCCTATTTGCGCGTGATCAACTCGCCAGCCGACGACCTCGCCTTCGAGCGTATTGTCAATGTCCCCAAGCGCGGCCTTGGCGACGCGACCGTGCAGATGTTGCATGATCACGCCCGCAAGCGGCGCATTCCGCTGTTCGAAGCAGCCCGCGCGGTAGTCGAAACCGACGAACTGAAACCGAAGGCCCGCGGCTCGTTGCGAGAGGTCATCGCGGCTTTCGAGCGGTGGCGCGCGCAACGTGAAGTGACATCGCATACCGAGCTGGCGGAGATCGTGCTCGACGAGAGCGGCTACACCGAGATGTGGCAGAAGGACCGCTCCGCCGACGCTGCGGGCCGCCTCGAGAACCTCAAGGAACTGGTGCGCTCGATGGAAGAGTTCGAGAACCTGCAAGGCTTCCTCGAACATATCTCGCTGGTGATGGACCGCGACGGCGGACCCGAAGACGATGCGGTGTCGCTGATGACCCTGCATTCGGCCAAGGGACTGGAATTCGACAACGTGTTCTTGCCGGGCTGGGAAGAAGGCTTGTTTCCGAGCCAGCGCACCCTGGACGAACAGGGCCGCGCGGGGCTGGAGGAAGAGCGCCGCCTCGCCCATGTCGGCCTGACCCGCGCCCGTCGCCGCGCCAAGATTTACTTCGCCACCAACCGACGCATTCACGGTACCTGGTCGACGACCATCCCGTCGCGCTTTCTGGACGAATTGCCGGCGCCCAATGTCGAGATCACAGAGTCCAAGGGCGGCTCGGGATGGGGCGGCACTGGGGGCTACGGGCCCTCGCGTTTCGACAATGTGGAATCGTTCGGCTCAAGCTATGCCACGCCTGGCTGGCAACGTGCGCAGGCTAATCGCGCGCGAGGCCAGGGCAAACGCAAGGGTCAGGCTGGAAGCGGCTTCAACGAAAGCCAGTCGCCTTTCTCGTCCCGAGGCGACGGCGGCTTCGGACCCAACAAGCGCGGCCCGATGACCATCGAGGGCGAGTTGATCGCCAAGTCGACCGGGACCGTCTCGGAATTCAACCTGGACGACCGCGTATTTCACCAGAAGTTCGGTTACGGCCACGTCGTCAAGATAGATGGAAACAAGCTTACGATCGCGTTCGAAAAGGCCGGTGAGAAGAAAGTGGTCGACAGTTTTGTGGAGCGGGTGTGAATCCAAGCGCGCGCGCTCGCCTGCCTTTTGGTGGCAGCGACAGGTGGCAGCGTTGGCTCGTGGTTCGATCTGGTGCCGCTTCGGGGATTTTCACTTCGCGTTAACCAGCGCACCCCGATAAAAGCCGGTTCTCCGAACTCCTGGATCGTCTTTATCGGTCGCTCCGCTGATGTTCGTGCAGTCAAGCAGTGCAACGATCGGGCAGCAAACAGGCTTGTTCAGCGCCTTGATTGAGGGGCCGCGGCGTACTGGATACCCGCTTTCGCGGGTATGACGGCGGGGGTCTACGACAGACGCGGCTTGTTTGCGCATGGGAGCGCAGGCGAATGTCACGCTCCGTGTCATCGCCCGCGAAGGCGGGCGATCCAGTATTGCAGAGGAGCTGATGATCAATCGAGAGGCCGCGGCGTACTGGATACCCGCTTTCGCGGGTATGACGTGCAGCCGTCGGCCGGCGGCTCACGCCACGAAGTACCGTGCCGGCGCCAAATTTTAATGAATTTTTACGCACAATCCTTCGAGGCGATGTTTACGCAAAAATCGCGGGTGCGAGGTATCTAATCATTCAACCCAACCTGGGGTTGCATGATTGAGGCCTGCCAAATGACTGAAGCAAGTTCGTTTTTGCGCGAGCTCGACGAGGCGGTTTCGAGAGGAACGCCCGAAAGCCGGGCCCGGGCGTTGTGGCATACTACCGATGTGATGATCACCGGCAGTTACAGCGATGACGAGATCTGGACATTTGGAGCAGTAATTGGCCGGCTCGCGGACGAAATCGAAGTCGCCGCGCGCGCACAGCTTGCAAGGCGGCTCGCCCGCTTCGATCGCGCGCCTGTCAATGTCATTCACAAACTGGCCTTTGACGACTCAATCGACGTCGCGGGCCCGGTGCTCAGGGATTCGGAACGGCTCGAGCCTTACGCGCTAGTCGCGAACGCCTGCACCAAGAGCCAGACGCATATGCTCGCGATCTCGGAACGGAAATCGATCGAGGAAACGGTTACCGATGTGCTCGTGACGAGGGGCAACAAGGAAGTCGTGAGCTCGGTAGCACGCAACAATGGTGCGCGGTTTTCGGATTTCGGCTTCTTGCACATGATCAAGCGGGCCGAAGGCGACTCTATCCTGGCCGAACACCTGGGCCTGCGCGAGGACATCCCGCGCCACATCTTCCAGCAGTTGATCGCAAAGGCGTCCGCTGACGTGAAGAAACGTCTCGAGCACGAGCGTCCGACAATGGTTGACCATATTCAGTCTTCGGTTGCTGACGTCGCAGGCGAGCTGCAGTCGAAGTTCGGCCCGGTGTCGCGAACCTACTTTGTCGCAAAACGCGTAGTGACGACGCAGCACCAGCAAGGCAACCTGAACGAAAACAGCATATCCGTTTACGCCCGATCCCACCGGCTCGAAGAAGTCACNATCGGATTGTCNTTGTTGTGTTCGCTGCCCAGCGATNTGATCGAGCGCGCNATGATGGACAAGAACCGGGAAACCCTCCTGATCCTGGCCAAGGCGCTCGACTTTGCGTGGGCGACGACGATGTCNNTGCTTTTCCTCGGGGCCAAAGATCATCGGATTACCGCGCAAGAGCTCAAGGAGCTCGAAAGCGACTACGGCCGCCTGAATGTCGAGACCTCGCGGAGCGTTCTGGAATTCTATCAGTCNCGCAAAAACGCCGGCACTGCCGACGGCGACTTTCCAGCAAGCGCCGCGGCGACTTATGCCATGAGACGAGCGATCTAAAGCCAGGGGGACGTCAGATGAACCCAATTCAATTCGGCGTACGCATACGCCCGGGCGTCGGTTCGGGTGAGGCGATGCAGGACAAGCCGGTGGATACGGCGTGGATCGTGCTCGATGCCGCGAACGATCTCGGCGACGCTGCCACCGTCGAAGTCTGCCGGCGCGTGATCGATGCGAGCTTGAAGGGGACGCCGGTCGCATCAAACGACCTCCACGTCGTGCTCGAATATTTCAGGTAAAAACCGCAGCTTCACAATCCTGCGCGAGCTCGCATCGGCGCGCCATCCCGACGAGGCGCGCATGTTAGCTTTTGACCGCTTGCGCCGCGCCGAGAGCGTTCCTATGTTGGGCTGCTCGTCCCTGAGCGGGTCGAAGTGCCGCGTCATCTCCGCATTGCGCTCCCAGACAATCAGTCCCGCATGGCCTCCATTATCTCTGTCAGCAATCTGTCGAAGACCTATGGCTCCGGGCTGAAGGCGCTCGGCAATATCAATCTGGATATCCGACGCGGCGAGATCTTCGCGCTGCTTGGGCCCAACGGCGCGGGCAAGACCACGCTCATCAACATCATCTGCGGCATCGCCAATCCCACCCAGGGCAAAGTTGAGATCGATGGCCACGACATCATCGAGTCGTATCGGGCCGCGCGTTCGCTGATCGGCCTGGTGCCGCAGGAATTGCACACTGACGCCTTCGAGTCGGTGTGGTCGACCGCAAGCTTCAGCCGCGGCCTGTTCGGAAAACCAAAAAACCCCGGCCATATCGAAAAGGTGCTCAAGGATCTGTCGCTCTGGGACAAGAAGGACGCCAAGATCATCACGCTGTCCGGCGGAATGAAGCGGCGCGTCATGATCGCAAAGGCTCTGGCCCACGAGCCACAGGTGCTGTTTCTCGATGAACCCACCGCCGGCGTCGATGTCGAATTGCGCAAAGGCATGTGGGAATTGGTGCGCACGCTGCGCGCGTCCGGCGTCACCGTCATTCTCACCACGCACTATATCGAAGAAGCCGAGGAGATGGCGGACCGCATCGGCATCATCAACAAGGGCGACATAATCCTGGTGGAGGAAAAGGCCAGCCTGATGCAGAAGCTCGGCAAGAAGCGGCTTAAGCTTCATCTCCAAAACAGAATAGACGCGATTCCGCCGGCGCTTTCGGCTTACAACCTGGAACTCTCGGACCATGGCTGCGGATTGGTCTACAACTATAACACCAAGGGGGATCGCACCGGCATCACCAGCCTGCTCGGAGACCTGCGTGCCGCTGGAATCAAATTCTCGGACCTTGAGACTTCGGAAACTTCGCTGGAAGACATCTTCGTCAGCCTGGTGAGGGCGCCATGAATTTCAGGGCGGTCCGGGCGATCTATTTATTCGAGATGGCGCGCACCTGGCGGACGCTGCTGCAAAGCGTGGTTTCGCCTGTGGTTTCGACCTCGCTCTATTTCGTGGTGTTCGGTTCCGCAATCGGCTCGCGGATCACGCAGGTTGAAGGCGTCAGCTACGGCACTTTCATCGTGCCGGGGCTGATAATGCTTTCGGTGCTGACGCAGAGCATCACCAACGCCTCGTTCGGCATCTACTTTCCGAAGTTCGTCGGCACCATCTACGAAATACTCTCCGCCCCGATCTCCTATGTGGAAATCGTGCTCGGATATGTCGGCGCTGCCGCAACCAAGTCGATCGTGCTCGGCCTGATTATTCTCGCGACGGCCGCGTTGTTCGTGCCACTGCACATTCACCATCCCCTCTGGATGATCACATTCCTGGTGTTGACCGCGGTGACCTTCAGCCTGTTCGGGTTCATCATCGGCATCTGGGCCGATGGTTTTGAAAAGCTGCAGATGATTCCGATGCTGGTGGTGACGCCGCTGACCTTCCTCGGGGGCAGCTTCTACTCCATCGACATGCTGCCACCCGCTGGCGCAACCTCAGCCTGCTTAATCCAGTGGTATATCTGATCAGCGGCTTTCGCTGGAGCTTCTACGAAATCTCTGATGTCAGCATAGGCTTGAGCGTGGGCATGACACTGGCTTTTCTTGCGGTTTGCATGGTGGGCGTGTGGTGGATCTTCAAAACGGGATATCGGCTGAAGACTTGAGCCGCCGATCGCGCCGCCGGACTGGGGACCGGCGCGGCCCGGAAATAGTAAACACGCGGCGGTCACGAAGAGTTTGGCATCTCTGATGCCCTCTATCGCGCCCCCGCCATGTTTGCGCCCCTACCCCGAATTAAGGCTAACTTCGCGCCGATGGAACAAAAGCCCGAGTTGGTGCATATAGACGGGGCGAGTGGGCGTTGCATCCAAGGCTGGAGGCCAAGACCAGTATGCGTTCCTTCATCGTTGCTTTTGCCGCGCTGGCGTTCGCTAGCGGCGCCGCTCAGGCCAAAATCGCCATCACCATCGACAAGAACGAACAGCTGATGACCGTCGCGGTTGACGGCGTGGAGCGCTATCATTGGCCGGTCTCGACCGGCAACCCGTCGCACGAGACGCCGAATGGCTCGTTCCGGACCTTCCGGATGGAAGAAGACCACTTCTCCAAGGAATTCGACGACGCGCCGATGCCGCACTCGATCTTCTTCACCAAAATCGGCCATGCCATTCACGGCACTGACTCCGAGGGGCGCCTTGGCACCCCGGCATCGCATGGCTGCGTGCGGCTGTCGCGCGCCAATGCCTCGACGCTGTACGCGTTGGTGCAAAAGGACGGCGTGCTCAACACCACCGTGACGCTGACCGGTTCGTCGCAGGTCGCGCTCGCGCGGCAGCCTCGTTCGCCCGCCAATAACGCCGTCGCGCGCCGCGATACCGGTGGCCAGTATGCCCCGCAATATAACGGCGCCGGCGATCCGATCGTGCTGACGCCGCGAGCGCAGACGTCGGGGCAGTATGTGCAGCAGCGGGCCGATGACGGCTACATCTATCCGGCCGATGGCAGCTCCGACGGGGCACGCTATCCCGCGCCGACCAGCAACCGCCGCCTCTACAATGCGCAAGCCTATCCGCAGCCGCAATCCCAGTATTACGACAACCGCGGCTACGCGCCGCGGCCATATGCCCGCCGCGGGTTATTCGGTTATCCGGACTGAGGCCGTTCGCTTCGAATTGGTGTTCGTGTTCAGGCAGCGCGGACGGTGGTCAAGAACCTGCCCACTTCCAGCTTGAGATCATTGCTTTCTCGCGACAGCGACTGCGCCGACGAAAGCACCTCAGACGAGGCCGAGTCGGTCTCAATCGCGCCGCGCTGAACGTCGCGGATGTTGGAAGCCACCTGCTGGGTGCCTTGCGCCGCCTGCTGAACGTTGCGNGAGATTTCCTGGGTCGCGGCGCCCTGCTCTTCGACCGCCGATGCGATGGTCGATGAAATTTCGGAAATCCGGCCGATGGTTCCGCTGATCTCCTTTATCGCCGCCACCGACTCCTGCGTCGCCGATTGAATTCCGTCGATCTGCAGCCTGATCTCGCCGGTCGCTTTCGCCGTTTGCTCGGCCAAAGCCTTTACCTCGGATGCGACCACCGCGAAGCCCCGGCCGGCTTCNCCGGCGCGCGCCGCCTCGATGGTGGCATTGAGCGCCAACAGGTTGGTCTGGCCGGCGATGGTGTTGATCAGTTCCACGACGTCACCGATGCGGGTCGCCGCNTGCGAGAGTGCATTGACGCGATCGTCTGTTTTTTGCGCCTGCTCCACNGCTTCGCCCGCAATCCGGGCNGACTCATGGACCTGTCGGCTGATCTCGTTGACCGAGGACGCCATCTCTTCGGTAGCGGATGCAACCGACTGGACATTGGCGGATGCCTGCTCGGACGCCGAGGCACCGTTGGTGGCGAATTCCTGCGAGCGCTTCGCGCTTCTGGTCAGCGCGCTGGCGGAGCCTTCGAGCTCTGTCGAAGCCGAGGACACCGTTTCGATGATCTTGCCAACGGCGCCTTCAAAGTCATCGGCAAGTTTCTGCATCTCGCGCTTTCGCTGTTCGGCGGCGACTCGATTTTGCTCCGCCTTGGCTTCGGATTCTCCGCGGGCTCTGGTTTCGGCGTCGTTGCGGATGGCGCCGACCGCTTTTGCGATGTCGCCTATCTCGTCAGTTCGATTTCCTCCGGGGATGACGACATCGAGTTTACCACTAGCCATCCGCTTCATCGCTTCGGTGATGCGCACCAGGGGCCGAATAACTCCGAAAGCCACCCCAACAAGACCCAAGCCGACTACCAGTGCGACAATTCCTGACACCGTCCAGACCAGCAGCGAAAATGACGTGACCCGGTTGGCGGCGGTGACTTCCAGCGCGGAGTTATCCGTATTAACTCGCGTTACGATCTCGTCGATCAATTTACGATGCTCGGCATATACCGAGGCCAACTGCTCGTAGGCCTTCTCTGCGGCAGCCGTGTCGCCCTTGCCGAGCGCCGGAAGCAATTCCCGTTCGGTCATCGACCAAAATCGCTGCACCGCGGCGTCGGAGTTGACCGTGAGTTTGGTTTTGAGCGCAGGATCGAGGTCGGACTTGGTCCAATAGTCTCTGCGCTCGTCATACTCCTTGTGCAATTGTGCCAGCCGCTCCTTGTGCGGTAGCGCTTTCGACGGAGCCCGCAACGCGAGCGTCGCCTCGAGATACGCCTCAACGATATATTCAGGCGGCGGTAGAATGTCGGCGATGAGATCGTTGCCGAGCTTTATCTGCGAGTAGAGCGGACCACCAACACGAAGTTGCTTCGTGGCATAATCATTGACGAACAATACGGTCGAGAAACCCAGCGCCGTGACCAGGCTGAACAAGACAATGACGCGCGAAATCGACATACGCATCTGCATTCGACATGTCCGTTGTGTGTATGAGGCTGGATTCAGGCTGTGGCGTTTACGTTAAGTTTGAATGAATTAACGCGCCCGTAGTTTTGCGGTGATCTATTGAACGCGGGCACGACCAACGAAGTCGTTTCAGCTTGCGCTGTCGGTTCCTGCTCGGAGCGTGTCGAGCTGTGCAGGAGTATTGCCGATTGCTTGTCCGGCTATTCGACGCGACGATACATCGGCGCTCGCAGGCGGACCGGATCTAGCAGAGACCAGTCGCCCTGCTCGACGACATGCCCCTGGGGGAAAGGCGGGCGCGGGTCGAGACCAAGCGACCGCATCACGCGGTCGTCCCGGTAATAACAAAACAACACCACCCGAACCAGCGCGGCAAGCGGCGCGCCGCCGGTTTCGCGAAGAGCGCTGGCAACCTGATCGCGGCGCTCCGGCGCGACCT
>C688J18823_10003195_pt1 | contig 10359 bp, 8 predicted proteins | sample HopSoiMetagenom1_FD_18823 | JGI IMG/M metagenome (IMG submission 18823) | reverse complement strand
ATGCAATAGGGATATTACCATGAAATGGAAATAAATAATTGAAGAGTTGTGGACAAATCATTCCTAAAACGGTAGGTCCCAGGATAATTCCTACAATTAATTCACCCATAACCACGGGCAATTTATATCGCTTACCAAGTTCAGCAAAAATCCGGGAAACAATAAGCATAGTGCTAATTGAAAGAAGCAAAACGACTAATTCACTATGTGCTAGTTTTACCATGAGTCAAATTAACGCGTGAGTGAATAATTAAAACATTACAAGGAAGCTCTGCTAAAATGAACTCGATATCGTGTGTAAATATCCTGTCAAATAGGTTTAGATTGGTATCTGGGGAGTTGATGACCAACAAATCAGCTTTTTTATCTTTTGCATATTTGCTGATGGCATAGCCTGGTTTTCCTTTGATAATCTTATCGGTAATTTTAATATCACCACTATCGCATTTATTGAGCACCGATTGAAGTGTTTCTTCACGTTCTTCTGTCAGGTGTTTTTTAATTTCTTTAGCCTGAGGTGCGGTACTATCTTCTGCCATTGCCATTGCTAGTCCTGGCACATGCACTTCATTCACAATCGTTACTTCGTTTACATGTAAACTCTTAGCCAGGTATAAGGTGGCATTAACGGTATGCACCGTTTTTGGGTTCTCCACACCGTTCACAATAATTTTTTTAAATTTCTGAGGCTGCTCGCTTGGTTTGGTAAGTAATAAAACGGAACATTTTGCTTTTCTACTGATACTGCGGGCAATGGAACCAACATAAAATTTAAACAGGTTTTCCTTCTCCATTGCACCCAGCACCAATAGGTCGACAATATTTAATTTGCATAATTTAAGAATGGTATCAACCGGATCCCCTTCCATCCATATTACACGGGTATTATTGGTATTGATCCCCACTTCGGCCATGATTGAATCAAGAATGTTTTCATTTTCGCTTGTTTTTTCGCCAACATGTATTAAAATAAGTGTAGCACCCAGCGTATCAGCAAGTTGTTTGGCTCCCAAGAGCACATATTTGCACTGGGGTGAAAAAGAAATGGCTGCAGCTATCGTTTCGAAAGGGTATGCAGCCCGATTCTTTAGTTTGCTTAGATCCATGGTTAGGTTTTATAATTTAATTAGTAAATATACGAATTATCACTCTAAACATTCGTAACTTTGCGGCCTTAAAAAATAATAATTATAAGGGTTCCGGTTTTGGAACAGTGCGTTGTATAAGAATTCATCATGTATATATTAATCTTTTTTCTGGCTCATTGGTTTTTATCCTTGTTTTGCCAAACTTTTTTCCTGCATCGGTATGCATCTCATAAAATGTTTTCCATGAATAAATTTTGGGAACGATTTTTTTACGGTTTTACAGTGGTTACACAAGGAGCCTCCTTTTTAAATCCTCGTGCCTATGCCATCATGCATCGCATGCATCATGCGTACAGCGATACGGAAAAAGATCCTCATTCCCCTCATTTTTTTAAAGATGTATGGCAAATGACCATGAAAACAAAGGACATTTATTTGAACTATGCCAAACACAATGTTGAGCCAGAAAAGGCTTTTAGAGGGGATTATCCGGAATGGAAAATTATTGATAAAGTAAGTGATCTTTGGGTGGTTCGTATTTTATTCGCCATTGGTTACACTTTATTTTATATCAAATTTGCCACAGCCTGGTGGATGTTTTTATTGTTACCAATACACTTCTTTATGGGACCTGTACATGGAGCTATTGTAAACTGGTGTGGACATAAATATGGTTATTCCAACCACGACAATGAAGATCACAGCAAAAATACCTTGCCCCTGGACTTTTTAATGATGGGAGAGCTCTTTCAAAACAATCATCATAAAAGTCCGAACAATATCAACTTTGCACAAAAATGGTATGAATTCGACCCAACATTTCCAATGATTAAAGTGCTTCACTTGGTAAGGATTATTAAGATCCGTAAACAAAATTAATAAGCACAAAAAAAAAGCTTTTGAACTCAATCAAAAGCTTTTCTTAGTATACCTATATTTTGTTATTTCAACTTGCAGTCGTTTGTTGTAACAACTCCTGTCTCATCAGTAGACGTAGAGCTTACACAAAGCGTCTTCGCTTGTTTTTTTGTAACATCTTTGTAAACCGTTGTAGAACTAGATGCAACGGAAACACCGGCATAAGATTCCGTTGTGGTACATTCGCAATCACGTTCCTTAACGCAAGAAACAAATAAAGATGACGTTAGAACTGCGCAGAATAAAAATAATTTTTTCATTGTTGGGTGTGTTTAATAGTTAATTGATTCAAATTTAATTTACGGTAAGAACGATAGAAATTGTTTGTGTTAATCCATCACGATTAATAATCGTATAAGTGTATTTTTCAATACCAGCTGTTTTTCGGGTAATAATGGTCATGTCTTTTGAATAGGTGTCTTCATTAAAAGATTCATTGATGATGGTTGTTGCCACATTTGCATCATACTGTTGCGTAGCAATAAAATGTGTGAGTAAATCTTTATCTTCCGTTTTCGCAGCATTTATTCCCACAAGAATAGTATCATTTACATGAAGTGTTGTATTTGCTGAGACATAACCCGCTCCGGTTTTAAATGAAAGATCAGGAGGGATCTGCTTGTCCTCCTCTTTTTTACAAGACGCTGAAAAAAGCACTGCAAGTAAACCAAGACTGCACAAAAAATTAAACTTTTTCATAGGGATATTATTTTTTTAAATTTAAAGGTATTTGAACGCTTAATACAATGTTACGACCAATATTGTGATAACCAAATTTTTTAAACCTGGAAAGATGATCATAATAGTATTGATTAAAAATATTATTACACGTGATCACGATTAGTATGGATTGATTTTTCATCCGAATGGTTGATCCTATACCGGCATTGAAAAGTGTATATGCCTTTGTTGGCGTTTCGTATGCTGCTATATGAGTTTGACTAAATACATAATCATTACTCAGCAAAAAGTAAGAATTTTTGAAACGCCTCTTATCAAATGCATAGGTTAACTCTGTATGCAATTTATTTGCGGGAATATAGGGTAAATACGTCGTATCATTCAGCATCCCGATGACGCTGGCAAAATTAGCTGAAAATTGAACGCTTTTTAAAAAGGATGGAGCATACGTGAAAAAAACTTCTCCTCCATATAAATCTGCCGGTGATTGATAATAACGGTAAACAGGGATACCATAAAATGTTTCAGCTGTTGGGGACAAGTAAATATAATTTTTAAAATAATTATTGAAAACCGATACTGAAAAATAAACTTGTTCCGAATTATAAGCTAACGATAGTTCAACATTGTAATTTTGTTCATTTTTTAAAGCCGGGTTACCAATCTCATACTGAAAAGTTCCTTCATGTAAGCCATTAGATGCCAGCTCAGCCATATTGCCAGACCTGAAACCTGTGCTGCCGGATAATTTTACACCCCAGTTTTTTAAAAAAGTATAAGTACCAGTAAGCATCGCATTCAATGCAGGAGATGATTTTTGAAAGGGTTGAATTCCTTTATCGGGTGTATTAAAATTACTGGTTTCAATTGTTTTCAGGTAATGGTAATTTCCACCCAAACCACCTTCTATAAGGAAATTCCCGGCCTGGTACTTTAGAAGCGCAGATAAACCGGTTTCAGCTATTCTTGCATCCGGTACAATTACACGTTTACCATAATTGATATTGCTTTCAAGTAAACCTTGATTGCTGATCATCAATTCCGTTTTTTTTGAGAATGATTTGATCCATTGTAAATTATATAAAAATGAACTTAGGTGCATGTTCAAACTGATTTCTCCGCCGCCTTCATCCTCCATCCGTATATTTGATTGTGCACCAATATTGAGTTTTAAAATGGAGTTTTTTAATTGTATACTATTCTGAGATGATAAAGTGTTGAGGAACACATTGTGATGGGGCCCGTCCATTGTTCGGCTGAAACGGTTATCCAGGGTTTTGTCTGTTTTACTATCAGACATAATGAAACCAAAATTATTAAGTGAGCCGCTATAATTATTTTGAGAACTCCATTTCTTTTTTTGGAAACCATACGTTGCTTTAAAATAATAGCCACCAAAACGGGAGTTCAATATCCGTGTATTCTTGCCATCCGTATAATCAGCATCCGATTCATATCCCACACGAATGCCCCAATTGCGTTTACCGGAATTTCCTTTAAAACCAATATTTGTATTGTTTCCGAGTGTATTGCTTATAAAACTTGTGTTGATGTCACCCGTTATTTTACCTTCCTCTGGTACAGTTTCCTCCATAATGCGAATCACACCACCTACCGCTTCGGAACCATATAGTAAAGCTGATGGGCCCTTTATTACTTCAATCCGATCAACTCCGAAATCCGTAATTCCCATTCCATGTTCATCCTGCCATTGCTGGTTGTCAAAACGAAGCCCAAACAAAAGAGTCTGAAGCCTGTTGCCATACAACCCGCGTACAACAGGTTTGGAGATTGCAACACCAGTATTCAGCTGACTAACACCTGGCAGGGATGTCAATGCATCTGCTATATTAAATGAATTGTTTGTACGTAACATGTCAACGGAAATTACTGTGACCGTTGAAGTACGGGCAATCTTATAAGCATCGGGAACTGGATGCCTTGTACTCGTTACATCAACCGGTTGCAAATGTTTGATGGAATCATTCGTCTGAGCAAAAGATACGATTGAAATGAGAAATAAAGAGATAAGAGAACTAAATTTCACAAGCTATTTTTTCGACAAGATAACTAATTCCATTTATACAAAGAAGGATTCATAATACTAATGGCTTAAAATACAACTATCATTTCAAAAAGAAACAATGGCTTATATTATTTAAAATAACCTCCTTAAATCTTTAAAATGCAGAAAAAAATACTTATTTTTAAAAGAGTGACTTGTTTTTAATACTAATCTTTTTTTATTAAATATAAAACATGCGATTTTTAAAAACAATTTTCTTTAGTGTATTGCTTATTTGCACCATAAGTGCGAAAGCGCAGCAGACACCAATAATAGGCGATACAGCAAAATATATTCAGTATCGAACCACTCCGGTGTGGAAGGATATGATCGACGATACAACAGCCAATTATTTTGAAACTCAAAAGGCATTTGCGTTATTCTGGGAAGGTAAACCCTTGCCTGAAGAAGAAGAGGAAGTGATTGGCGAGAAAGGGCGGTTAAAAAATAATTTTATTAATCGCGTGTTCAATGCACCTGAATTAAAAGAGCAGGAACTTCGCGATAAATATGCTTTTGATTATAAACGGTATCGCAGGTGGTTAATTAAAACAGAACCTTATGTAAAAGAAGATGGCAGTATTATGACTCCTCAAGAACGTTTTCAATTATGGAAAAATCATTATGATGAGCTTGAAAAAAGCAAATAACAATTAAAAGAGTTTCGAATTTAAATTTGTCATCAATGAAAAAATATACGTACGTTCTGCTTCTTTTATTTTTATTCAGCAGCTTGTTGCATACAACGGCACAGATAACCGCTAAATGGAAGCTAACAGGTCCCATTAAATTTCCTACCAATAAATCCGGTCAGATTAACGGTATTGGCCGTGTTTCACAACTGGTGTTTCATCCAACTAATTCATCCATACTATATGCAGCGAGTGCTTCGGGTGGCTTGTACATCAGTAGGGATGCTGCTCTAAACTGGACGGTTCTTGGTACAGATAATTTACCGGATATGTCTTGCGCATCTGTTTGTATAGATTATACAGATGACAAAGTGTTGTATTTAGGAAGTGGTGATGCCAATTATTATTCAACCGGATATGGAATTTGGAAAACAGTGGATGGTGGTAAAAACTGGAAACAATCAAATGCAAGCATAGGAAATAGATTAGCTATTTCCATATTGATGGACCCCAAAAATAATAAAACATTAATTGCTGCAACAAATGATGGTATCTGGAAATCAACAGATGCAGCGGTAACATGGACACTGAAAAAATCAGGAGGTGATTTTAAAGATATGGTATTTAAACCCGGCAGTAATAAAACAATGTATGCAGTTACATCCACAGCTTTCTTTACTTCCAAAGACGGAGGAGATACCTGGAATACATTGACAATGCCGGAAACTAATAGCAAAGGAGGACGAATCGGTGTTACAAAAGCAGATTCCAACCGCGTATATGTAACATTTGTTGGTGATTTTGCCGGCGGATTAGCATGTCCTGTTTATAAGTCGGTTAATTCTGGAGCAACATTCACAACTGTAAAAAGTGCGGATACCTACAATTTGAATGGATATACAGAAACATCAGACGGCCAAGGCAATTACAATTATACAATGACAGTAGATCCCTTGGATGCAAATAATGTATGGATAGCGGGACATTGTGTTTTCAATTCAAAAGACGGTGGTGCCACCTGGAAACGTATGACCAGCTGGGCAAAAGTATTACATACGGATATTCATCAGTTGATGTATTCTCCATATAATGCGAAAGACTTTTTTTGCATGAACGATGGAGGTGCATGGAAAAACACAGATAACGGAGTTGGAAGTGCATGGACACCCTTTAGTGAAGGGCTGGATTGCACAGAAAATTATCATGCTGCACAAAGCCCCATCATGAAAGAAAGGATTGGAGCGGGAACACAGGATAATGGTGAAATATATTACGATACCGGTAACTGGTATACCAACCGGGGAGGAGATTGGTCAGAACCCCTAGTCTTTGATTATCAAAATGCAAATAATATTTATTACCCAAGTAATGGTGAAAGAAGAACGGGACTTACAGGTGGAAGTAAAACATTATCTTTTCCGTTTACACCCGATAAAAAAACATTGCTGAAATTTACTTCTCTTAAAAAGACAACAGGATTTCTTGCCGGACAAAATGTATGGCGTAGTGACAACGTAACAACTGATCCACCAACGTGGACACAAATCAGTACTTTTAATGAAGCGGTAAAAGCCATGTGTATTTCACCCGATGACGCCAATATTGTTTATGTTGTGGCCACTAGTGGTAATATATACAGAAGCGATAATGCATTGGGTGCATCCGCATCCTTTACCAAAATCAGTACGACACCTTCTTCAGTAAGTACCAGAGGAGCCATAACAGCTATTAAATCAGCACCTGGTGTGGCCTATCTTTCTTGTGGTAGTAAGGTGTATCGCTCAGATGATAAAGGTGTTACCTGGAAGGATATCACCACCGGACTTCCTGCAACAAATTTTATTGAAATTATAAATGATATTGCAAGTACTGATGAAAGTGTTTATATTGCTAATGGAGCAGGTGGCGTTTATTATAAAAATAAGAAATTAACCTCCTGGGCTAACTATTCACAAGGATTGCCAACCATATGCAACGTAAATGATTTTATGATATATCATGATGGTGGTTATGTTAACAGTGTTTTACGTGTTGCTTACTATGGAAGAGGCGTATGGGAATCTCCTCTTTACAATACACTTACCTCTGTTGACGAGATTGCAAAAAACACACTAGACCTTCAGATTTATCCCAATCCAAGTGCAGGTAATTTTACAGTCAACACCAAAGGATATCAGCGTATTGAAATATTTAATACAGCAGGAGAATTGATTTATACCTTTCCAGTGGTACAAGAAACGACCGAACTAAATTTAAATCAACAAGCAAAAGGCTTATATATTATAAAAGCAACAACCGCTAATGGAGAAAGTTTTAGCAATAAAATAACACTTCAATAATAGTGACTATAAATTATTGATCCGCTGTTTCCTCCAATGGAGGCATATCGATGATTGGTTCTTCAATTATTGCCTTCCGGCTGATTCGTTTATCGATGGATAATAAAATACACGGTAATAAAACCAGGTTGGTGCACATCGCGATCAACAAGGTCAATGAAACCAATACACCCATCGCCACCGTACCTCCAAAACTTGAAGCGGCGAAAATAGCAAAACCACTAAACAAAATACTATTGGTGTAAATCATGCTGAGCCCCGTTTCTCTGATGGTAATAGAAATAGCCTGGGCAACATTTCGCCCTTTAATTCTTAACTCCTGACGATAGCGCGTTAAAAAATAAATGGTTCCATCTGATGAAATCCCAAATGCAATACTGAAAATTAAAATGGTTGATGGTTTAAAGTTAATACCCATAAAACCCATTATACCTGCTGTAATAACCAGAGGAATCAATACCGGAATTTTTGAAAGAATAATGATACGAATAGAACGAAAGAGTAGTAAGGCAACCAGGGTCTCCAAAATTATTTCAAGCGTTAAACTTTCATATAGATTTTTTAATAGATAATCATTTGATTTTAAGAAAACCAAACTATGACCTGTAAGAACAATGTTATATTCTGAAGCAGGAAAAATACTATCTATTCGAGGTTTCAATTCTTTTACCAATTCTTTAATTCGGATAGAACCAATATCCGCCATTTGAAAACTTACACGTGTGTAGCGTTTACTACTATCAATAAAAAACTGAAGTTTATTTCCTTGTCCGCTTAATGTTCCCGCATATTCAGATAATGCTTTTAAATCTGTTGCACCTGGCACCTTGTAATATTTTGAGTTTCCACCACGATAAGCCTGATAGGAAAATTTTACACCTTCAGCTATGGAGAGTGGTTTTGAAAACTCAGGATAGGTTGCAAATATTTTTTGAAGGCGATTTATTTTATACAACGCAGCTCCATTATTGGCCAGAATTCCACCATCTTTTTTACTGTCAATTGAAATTTCGAAAGGCAATACACCATTAAAGTTCTTTTCAAAAAAATGAAGATCCTCATACACCGGATCTTTTTTAGGAAGATCATCCACTACATAACCCAATACGTTTAAGTATGTCATGCCCCAGAAACCAATAACAGTAATAATTACAACGGTAATGTAAATGACAGGGCGTTTATATTGCACCCAATAATCTACTTTTTTAAGTAATTTATTAATTCGTTTTGCTTGTAAATGTTCTGTTTGTTTCTCTTTTGGAGGAGGTAAATAGGTTAAAATAATAGGTACACCAATAAGGCTGACCAAGAACGTTAACATTACACCAATTGCTGCTACAACTCCAAATTCAACAAGCATAGGACTATTGGTGTAATACAACACACCAAATCCAATAGCAGTTGTTACATTAGCAAGAAATAAAGTTACTCCCATTGTAATAATCATTCGGGTTAATGCCTTTATTTTGTTTTTATGAATGACATATTCCGAATGATATTTATTGATGAAGAAGACACAATTCGGAATACCAATAACAATAATTAAAGGCGGAATTAAACCTGAAAGAATAGTGATTTTGTAACCAAAAAGTTGCATGATCCCTAAGGACCAAACCACTCCAATTGCACTGATGAGAAGCGAAAAAAGAACGGAAGAAAATGATTTAAAAAATATCCACAAAATAATTGCTGTGACTAAAACCGCCAAAGCCATGAACAAACCCATTTCTCCCGATACCCGTTTCATCACATACGAACGAATATAAGGCATACCCGAATAATGAAGTTTTAACTGATGATTCTGCTCAAATTTTTCAGTACTGGAAAGAATATCCTTAACAATTTGAATACGATCAACACTATTCAACACTTTACTATTAAAGGTAATAGCCATTACGGTTGCATTCGTTTCCCGGTTGTATACCAATCCTTCATAAAAGGGAAGGCCGTATATCAATGTTTTAATAGAATCTAATTCTGCTTGTGTATAAGTTGATTTAGGACTGATGGGTTTAAAATCAAATCTATTTGCACTGTCATTTTTGTATAAATTATAAAGACTACTGATGCTCAGTACCTCTTTAATCCCATTTATGCTTTTTACTTCTTTGTTTAAATTGGACCAATCATTAAACACATCTTGGCTAAATAAACGGGTGTCTTGAAAGCCTATTACCATTACATTTCCATCCTCACCAAATCTTTTTTTAAATTTTACATATTCATCATAAGTAGGATCGTCAGTTGGAAGTACACGCGCAAAATCATAAGATAAGGTAATTTTGCAGGTCTCATAAATCATGAAAGAAGTAATCACTGCAAGAATTGCAATGAAGGCAATTTTATTTTTTAAAATTAAGTTTGCTACAAATTTCCACATATCCTAAATTTCTATATTAATTGTTGACTGATGAATACCGTTCACGTATCTCTTTAAGATGCATACGCATCTCAACTAAATTCAAACCACGATGGTACAATAAGAAATATAAAAAGGTATTAAAGGGAGTGAACGGCACTGAAGTTTCAGTTCCCCTTCTCTAATAAGTTTGGATTTGCATGGAACAGGAGAGGTTAAGGTAACCTGTTGAATTTTTTTCAACTCGTGTTGCTGCTCTGTTACTGGAGAATATATT
>C688J18823_10003194_pt1 | contig 10361 bp, 9 predicted proteins | sample HopSoiMetagenom1_FD_18823 | JGI IMG/M metagenome (IMG submission 18823) | reverse complement strand
GCCCGGGACACGAGAGGTGGAAATGGACGTATTGATGCCGCAGCTCGGCGAGACCGTCGCCGAGGGCAAGATCACGAAATGGTTCAAGGCGGCCGGCGATGCCGTGAAGCCGGGCGACAACCTGTTCGAGATCGAGACCGATAAGGTGTCGATGGAGGTGCCGTCGATCACCGCCGGCACGCTGACCGAAATCAAGGTGCAGACCGGCGAGACCGCGCTGGTCGGCGCCGTGGTCGCGGTGATCGCGGGCGAGGGCGGCGCGACGGCGAGCGCGCCTACTGCCGCCGCGGCCAAAGCGCCGCCGCCGCCGGCTGCTCCGAAAGCGCCGCCCGCAACATTTGCCGCGATCCCGCGGCCGCATGCGGTCCAACCATCGGGTCCGCTCGATCCGTTCTTCGAGGTGCGTACGCCGTCGCGCAATTTCGGTCCGGCCAAGACCTCCGGCGGCACGGTCGTTACGCCGCTCGCCCGCCGCCTGGCCGGCGAAAACGGCATCGATCTTTCGCGCCTGTCGGGCTCCGGCCCGCGCGGGCGGATCGTTGCTGCCGATATCGAATCTGCCATCGCCAAAGGGGCCGGGCGAGCTGCAGCACCGACACTTGGCGCGTCGGCGGCGCAGGTCAAGGCGCTCTACCAGGGCGTCGAATTCGAGGAGGTGCCGCTCGACGGCATGCGCTCGACCATCGCGCGCCGTCTGGTCGAGGCGAAGCAGACCATCCCGCACTTCTATCTGGTCGCCGACGTCACCATGGACGCGCTCCTGAAAATCCGCGAGGAGGCCAACTCGGGTGCGCCGAAGGATTCCTACAAGCTCTCGGTCAACGATTTCGTCATCAAAGCCCTGGCACTCGCCTTGCAGCGGGTGCCGGCGGCGAACGCGGTCTGGGCCGGCGACCGCATTCTCCGCTTTAAACAGTCCGACGTCGGCGTCGCGGTCGCGATCGACGGCGGGTTGCTGACGCCGGTGATCCGCGAGGCCGAGGGCAAATCGCTGTCCGCCATCTCCAATGAGATGAAGGATCTCGCCGCCCGCGCCAAGGAGAAGAAGCTCAAGCCCGCCGAATACCAGGGCGGCTCGTCGGCGATTTCGAATCTTGGCATGTACGGCGTCCGCGAATTCTCCGCCATCATCAATCCGCCGCACGCCACCATCCTGGCGGTCGGCGCTTCGCAGCGCCGCCCGGTCGAGGCGGCGGACGGCTCGGTGAAGTTCGTCAGCCAGATGACGGCGACGCTGTCCTGCGACCACCGCGTGGTCGACGGCGCCCTCGGCGCCGAACTGCTGGCTGCGTTCAAGGCGCTGATCGAGAGCCCGGTGCGGATGCTGGTGTAGCGGTATGTTGCCGGCCCTGCCGCATCGCAGAAATTTCTCATAATGTGAAAATTCTTGCACCGCCCATTTGGCCCCTCTAGGATTCGCGCCAGTTCTAAAAAGGCCCGATGGGGCTTGGCGTCATGCATGGGATCGGAGGGTCCAAGTTGAAAGTTTCCCGCGAGAGCAGCGGCGACCGGCTGCTGTCGGTGCTCGGCCTGTTCACGGTCGAGCAGCCGCAGTGGACCGTCGATGACGCAGCCCGGCAACTTCGCGTATCGGGGCCGACCGCCTATCGCTACTTCAAGCGGCTGACCGGGGCGGGCCTGATCAGTCCGGTGTCGGGCGCGAGCTACACGCTCGGTCCCGCCATCATCCAGATGGACCGGCAGATCCAGGTGTCCGACCCGATGCTGCGCGCCGCGCGCGGCGTCATGCAGACGCTCATTCCGCGCGCCGGCGACGGATCGGCGCTGCTGCTCTGTCGGCTGTTTCATGATCGGGTGATGTGCGTGCATCAGGTGCTGGGACGCGGGCCGCAGGAGCCGGTGAGCTACGAGCGCGGCCGCCTCATGCCGCTGTTTCGCGGCGCGACGTCCAAGATCATCCTGGCGCATCTGCCGGCGCGCAGCTTGAAGTCGCTGTTCGAGCAGAACTCAGCCGAGATCGCGCGAGACGGCCTCGGCGAAAGCCTGGAGGAATTCCGCGCGTCGCTCGCCGCCATCCGCCGCGCCGGTGTGGTGGTGACGCGCGGTGAGATCGATCCCGGCCGTGTCGGCGTCGGCGCGCCGCTGTTCGACCGCGACCGCAACATTTTGGGCAGTCTTAGTTTCGCGTTGTCGGCCGGTCGCGCCGATGGTGCGCTGATCGGGCGGCTGATGCCGCTGTTGATCGCCGGCGCGCGCGAGATCGAGCGCCTGATGAATGAAGAACCCGCCGGCCAGTCGAGTTCGGCCCGGCTTCGCGTTGCCCGTTAATCCGAGAGGAAAGCAGATGAACCTCGGCGCCCTCAAGCTCTCGATCATCCTGTTCGGTCTGTCGCTGCTCTTGAAATTCCAGGCTTGGCGGCACCCGGCCTATCGCGAGCGGCTCAAGGAAAAGAACCTCACCGGGCAGTTCATCGCGCGCGACGAGGAGATCGGCCGCTGGTTCAGGATCGAGGACGGCCGCGTCACCTCCGGCTCGGGCGTGCTGAAGAACGCCGACGTCACCGTGGCGTTCAAAAACGCCGCGCTCGGCGCCGATCTGCTGACGCCGCCGATCAACTGGCTCGACCAGATCAACGCCCAGAAGGAATTCGCGCTCACCGTGCAGGGCGACGACGGCCTCGCCAACTGGTTCGCGCAGACCGTGATGATGGCGCAGACGGTCGGCCTGAAATACGGCACGCCGATGCTGGACGGCTCGATGCGCTACTGCAACATGACGAACGGCGGGCCGGTCTTCATCTACGTGAAGGACGGCAAGATCGTGCGCATGACGCCGATCGATCTCGCCGACGACGACGGCGCCTCGTTCACCATCGAGGCGAAGGGCCAGAAGTACACCCCGCCGCGCAAGACCACGCTCGCGCCGCACGGCCAGAATGCCAAGTCGATCGTCTATTCGCCCGACCGCTTGCTCTATCCGATGAAGCGCGTCGACTTCGATCCTAAGGGCGCGCGCAATCCGCAGAACCGCGGCAAGTCCGGCTACGTCCGCATCTCGTGGGACGAGGCGATCACCATCGTCACCGATGAGATCAAGCGTCAGAAGCTCACCCACGGCCCGGGCTGCATCGCGGTGTCGCACGGCTCGCACCACACCTGGGGCAATATCGGCTACTACCTCTCGGCGCTGTTTCGCTTCTCCAACGCGATCGGCATGACGCGCGTCCACCACAATCCCGACTCATGGGAGGGCTGGTACTGGGGCGCGGTGCACCACTGGGGCCATACGCTCCGCGTCGGCCAGTCGGAAACCTACGGCACCGTCGAGGACTGCCTGCAGAACTGCGACATGATCGTGTCGTGGGCGGCCGATCCGGAGACCACGTCGGGCTCCTATGGCGCGCAGGAGGGCACCGTGCGCCGGCAGTGGCTCAAGGACCCCAAGCTCGGCATCAAGGTCGTCCACGTCGATCCGTACTACAACGCCACCGCGCAGTTCCTGCCGGGCAAGTGGTTCGCGCCGAAGCCGACCACGTCGCCCGCGATGGCGATGGCGATTGCCTACGTCTGGATCAAGGAAGGCCTCTACGACAAGGAATACGTCAAGACTCACACGGTGGGCTTCGACGTCTGGAAGGCCTATCTCACCGGCGAAGAGGACGGCATCCCGAAGACGCCGGAGTGGCAGGAGCAGGAGACCGGCGTTCCGGCCAAGGACGTCCGTGCGCTCGCCCGTGAGTGGGGCAAGAAACGCGTCTATCTCGCGCCCGGCGGCTGGGGCAACGGCCACGGCGGCGCCTGCCGCAACCAGACCGGCATCCAATGGGCGCGCGTGATGGTGTGCCTCTCGGCGATGCAGGGCCTCGGCAAGCCCGGCTGCAACATGGGCAATCTGCAATGGGGCACGCCCGTCGATTTCAACTTCTATTTCCCCGGCTATTCCGAAGGCGGCATGTCGGGCGATCTGGAAAACACCGCGCTGCCGGTCGCGCTCTATCAGCGCATGCCGCAGCTGCCGACCATGAGCTCGAACGGCCAGCAGATCCCGCGCATCTGGATGCCGGAGGCGATCGCCGACGGCAAGGCCGAGGGCTACCGCTGGGTCGGCAAGTCGATCGAGCATCAGTTCGGCAAGTTCATGTATCCGGCGCCCGGCCATTCGCCGGTCAAGATGCTCTACAAGTACGGCGGCTCGATTCTCGGCACCATGAACAACACCAACCGCCATGTGCGGATGTATCAGTCGGAGAATCTGGAGTTCGTGGTCAACCAGTCGATCTGGTTCGAGGGCGAGGCCAAGTTCGCCGACGTTGTGCTCCCGGCCTGCACCAACTTCGAGCGCACCGACATCAGCGAATGGGCGGGGCTCGGCGGCTATGGCCACCACGGCCAGCAGCAGCTTAACCACCGCGTCATCATCTTCCAGGCGCCGGCGATCAAGCCGCTCGGCGAGTCGAAGTCCGACTACTGGATCTTCAATGAAATCTGCAAGCGGCTCGGCCTGTCGAACTACTTCTCCGAGGGCATCAACGAGATCGATTGGGTCAAGCGCGTCTATCTCGCCTCCGACCTGAAGAAGGTGATCTCGTTCAAGAAGCTTTTGAAGCGCGGCTACTACATCGTTCCGGCCGAGAAGGAGAAGCTTCGCGCGCCGGTGTCGTTCCGCTGGTTCTGGGAGGGCCGCAAGAAGGACGTGCCGGAGGCGCAGCCGCTGCCGTCGGACTACAAGGAATATCTGCAAGGCTTGCAGACGCAGTCCGGCAAGCTCGAATTCGAGTGCAACAGCCTGAAGCGCTTCAAGGACCCGGAGCGGCCGCCGATCGTCAAATACGAGCCGTCATGGGAAGGCCCGCACTCGCCGACGTTCAAGCAGTTCCCGCTGCAGCTTTTGACGCCGCACTCGAAGTACTCGTTCCACACCCAAGGCGACGGCAAGAGCTCGTTCCTCAACAACATCGCCGACCATCGCGTCAAGGTCGGCGACTGGTACTATTGGGTGCTTCGCCTCAACGCCGAGGATGCGAAGGAGCGCGGCATCAAGAAGAACGACCTGGTCAAGGTCTACAACGAGCGCGGCGCGGTGATCTGCGCGGCGCTGCCGACGCAGCGGCTGTCGCGCGGCGTATGCCACGGCTACGAGTCGTCGGCGGTCTATGCGCCGATGGGCGAGCCGGGCAAGTCGGTCGACCGCGGCGGCTGTCTCAATCTGCTGACGCCGCACAAGACCCAGACCAAGACCACGCACTCGCTCGCCGGCGCCCAATCGATCGTGCAGGTCGAGCTGTGGGACGGCCGCATCGAGCACATGTCGGAAACGTTTGCCGCGATGGAGAAGGATGCGCCGGCGGCGAAGGACAAGGAACTGGCCGAGATCAGGCGCGCGCTCGAAGCCGCGCAGCTCGTTCCGGCGAAGTGATTGAACGTGTCGCCCATCCTTCGAGACGGCCGCAAGAGCGGCCTCCTCAGGATGAGGCGGTGCAGGTGAAGAAGGGCCTGATCCTGAGGAGCGGCCGCAAGGCCGCGTCTCGAAGGATGGGCCCCAAGGAGTGAGTGACCGATGAAAAAATGGAACATGATCATCGACGTGGCCGAGTGCACGAACTGCCAGTTGTGCGCGCTGTCGGCGATGGATGAGTACGTCGGCAACACGTGGCCCGGCGTGGCGGCGCCGATGCCGCGGCATGGCCATCAGTGGATCGACATCAAGCAGAAGGAGCGCGGCCAGGCGCCGATGATCGACATCGCCTACGTCCCCACCATGTGCAACCACTGCGACAACGCGCCGTGCCTCGCCAAGGGCGGTGACGCGGTGAAGAAGCGCGCTGACGGCATCGTCATCGTCGACCCCGACAAGGCCAAGGGCCGCAAGGACCTGGTCGAAAGCTGCCCGTACGGTCACATCTGGTGGAACGAGGAACTGCAGCTCCCGCAGATCTGGCCGTTCGACGCGCACCTGCTCGACCAGGGCTGGCAGCAGACGCGTGGCCAGCAGGCCTGCCCGACCGGCGCGATGCGCGCGATCAAGGTCGAGGACAGCGAGATGGAGCGCATGGCGCGTGACGAAAGCCTCGAGGTGATGAAGCCCGAGGCCGGCACCAAGCCGCGGGTCTATTACCGCAACCTCTGGCGCTACAGCAAAAGCTTCATCGGCGGCAGCGTGGCGACGGAAGCCAACGGCGTGGTGGACTGCGTCGAGGGCGCCAGCGTGCGCCTGATCAAGGAGGGCCAGACCGTGGCGCGCGCCATCACCGACAACTACGGCGACTTCAAATTCGACAAGCTCGACGAGAATTCGGGCCGCTACACCATCGAGGTGATGGGGCTCGGCCGCACCAAGATGCTCGACGCCAGTCTGGGCGCCAGCGTCTTTGTCGGCGAAATCAGGCTGTAGCGGTTTCGGCAGCCGGCGCGCTTCTACGGCTGTTCAGTGCTTGGCTTTGCTGCCGCGTCCGGTCCAGTCCGGCGGATTGGTCTGCTTGATGCGGCGGCCTTCCTTGACCAGTTCCTTGATGGCTCCGGCGATCGGCATCGCCAGACCCGCCTTGTCGGCCATCCTGGAGACGATCTGCATATCCTTCAGCGCCCAGAGGAACGACACGTTCTCCCAGTTCTTCAAAGCATCGGACGCGCCCGAGCTGATCAACAGCGCCTCGCGGAGCTTGACCAGGTCCATGCCGTTGGCCTCGGCGAGGCGTCCGGCTTCGATCAAAGCGATGCCATTCACCCAAAGCAGGAAATTGTTCATCGCCTTGCCGAATTGTCCGGCGCCAATGTCGCCGAGCAGCACATAGTCCTTGCCGAATGTGCTGTAGATCGGCTTGCCGCGTTCGAACACCTCCGGCTTGCCGCCACATAGGATCAGCATGGTGCCGGTGTCCGCCGCCATCTGGCCGCGGCAGATCGGAGCGTCGAGCACCTCGACTCCCTTGGCGCGCGCCTTCTCGGCCAGCATCTTCACGTGTTCGGATGTGCAGGTGGAGGACATGCCGATGATGCTGCCGGCGCCCATGGTTTCGAGGAGGCCGCCGGGGCCGAGCATCACCGCGGTCGCTTCGTCGTCGTAGCCGACCGCGATGATGACGAACTTGCAGGCCTTGCCGACCTCGGCCGGCGTCTGCGCCGCTTCGGCGCCCAGGGCCCGCGCGGCGGCGATCGATTTCGGTTCGATGTCCTGCGCCATCACCGGGTAGCCGTGCTTGATGAGATGCCGCACCATCGCCTGGCCCATCCGCCCGGTGCCGATGACGCCGATTTTTTCCTTGTCCGCCATGATGCGCGCTTTCTTCCGTTGTGCGGCGGCATGTTAGGCTCCCGCATGGACAAGACAAGCCGGCGCTCAGTTGTCGCCGCCCGCGAAGGCGGACGATCCAGTAATCACCGGTATGACTGTGATGACTGGACGCCCGGCAGGGGTGACAGGCTAGTTGCAAGAGCGGATGCTGCATCAGGTTTGAATCTGGCTCAGAAGAAAAATTGGAATAAGGGAGATACGCCGATGAAATTTGGTTTGCGCCGCCTGACTATCCTCGTCGCCGCGCTCGGCGTCGCGGTCATGACCCCGGGCGCCGCTCTGTCGCAGAGCTCCTATCCAAACAAGCCCGTTCGCATCCTAGTCGGCTTCGCGCCGGGCGGTCCTTCCGACATCATCAGTCGGGTGGTGGGCGCCAAGATGGGCGAGATCATGGGCGCGCAGTTCGTCATCGAGAACAAGACCGGCGCCGGCGGCGCGATCGCGACCCAGGATGTCGCGCGCTCGGCGCCGGACGGCTACACGCTCCTGAACACGCCGGTCGCCACCGTCGCCAACGAGTTCCTGTCGAAGACCATCAAGTACGAATACGGCAAAGACATCATCGCGGTTTGCCCGCAGGCTGAGACCGCCAACATCCTGGTGGTCAGCCCTGCGCTCAGCGTGAAGACCGTCGCCGACCTCGTCAAGCTCGCCAAGGAACAGCCGGGCGTCCTGCAATACGCCACCGCCGGCCGTGGCTCGTCGACGCATCTCACCAGCGAGCTGTTCAACATGGCCGCCGGCATCAAGACCACCGCGGTGCATTATCGTGGCGGCGGCGACACCATCAAGGACCTGTTGTCCGGCGAGGTGAAGATGATGTTCTCCAGCATCGCGCCGGTGCAGGACTTCGTCCGCGACGGCCGACTCATTGGCCTTGCCACCACCGGGCCGAAGCGCGATCCGGCCTTTCCCGACCTGCCGACCATCGCCGAGTCGGGCTATCCCGGATTCGACGTCCGGCTCTGGATCGGCATGACGGCGCCGGCGGGCACGCCAAAGGACATCATCCACAAGCTGGCCGACGCTAACAAAAAGGCGCTGGAATCTCCCGAAATCCAAAAGGCGCTGGCGGCCCAAGGCTTTGCGCCGATGCTCGGCTCAGCCGAGGAGTTCGACGCCTTCTACCGCGCCGAGCGGGAAAAATGGGGCAAGGTCGTCAGGGAAACCGGGATGGACAAGGACTAGAAACGACGCGCTATCCCGCTTGCCTCGGCATGGAACCCAGCCTACCTTTAAGGCAACGAACCGGCCGCTTCTGCATTGGGTTCGTGAACGACAGTCAGAGGACATCCGTCATGGCCTGGACCACCCCGACCCTCGTCGAGATCTGCGTCGGCCTCGAGATCAACGGCTATCTGCCGGCCGAATTCTGATCTCGCTTATGCTTCTCGCCTGAATGGGCGTAACCGCCATCGTACTCGGTGCGGCGGCGGGCGGCGGCTTTCCGCAATGGAATTGCAATTGTGAGGTCTGCCGGCTGGCCTGGGCCGCCGACCCGCGCGTGCGCCCGCGGACACAGGCGAGCCTCGCGGTTTCGTCCGAAGGCCAGCATTGGACGCTGCTCAACGCCTCGCCGGATCTGCGGGCGCAGATCCAGGACAACCCGGCGCTGCATCCCTGCGATCTTCGCACGAGCCCGATCAAGTCTGTGGTGCTGACCGGCGCCGAGATCGACCAGACCGCCGGCCTGCTCAATCTGCGCGAACGCTCGCCGTTCACGATCATGGCGACTGCGACGACACTTGCCGCAGTGGCGGACAATCCGATGTTTGGTGCGCTCGCTCCCGACGTGGTGTCGCGCTCCGCGATATTCCCGGGCCAGCGCTTCAAGCTCGCCGGCGGCCTTGAAGCCGAACTGTTCATGGTTCCGGGTAAGGTGCCGCTCTATCTGGAAGCGGAGAATCCGGAAACCGCGGAAGAAAGCGCTGCCAACGTCGGTATTGAAGTGACCGATGGCAATCGATGCCTGGCCTACGTGCCCGGCGCCGCGGCGGTGACGCCGGCATTGCGGCAACGGCTGTCGCGCGCCGACGTCGTCCTGTTCGACGGAACGCTCTTTACCGACGACGAGATGATCCGCACCGGCACCGGCGCGAAGGCGGGCCGCCGGATGGGCCACATGCCGATCGAGGGCGAGGGCGGCTCGCTTGCGGCGCTGCACGGCCTTCCCGCGCGAAAGATCTTCGTGCACATCAACAACACCAATCCGATCCTGGTGGACGGTTCGCCCGAGCGCCGCCGCGTCGAGGCCGCCGGCTGGGAGGTCGCGGAGGACGGCATGGAGATCGTGCTGTGAAATCGCATACGCCGGATGAACTGGAAGCGGCGCTCCGCGACATCGGCGCGCGGCGCTACCACCGCCTGCATCCGTTCCATAAGCTGCTGCACGGCGGCCAATGCACCAAGGGCCAAGTCCAGGCCTGGGCGCTGAACCGCTACTATTACCAGTCGATGATCCCGATCAAGGACGCCAGCCTGATCGCGCGCTGCGACGACTCGGCGGTCCGCCGGGAATGGCGGTCGCGGCTGGCCGACCATGACGGCGAGGGCGCCGACGATGGCGGCATCGCGCGGTGGCTGCGCCTGACCGACGGCCTCGGCCTCGATCGCGAGTACGTCACTTCGTTGCGCGGGCTATTGCCCGCGACGCGCTTTGCCGTCGATGCCTATGTCCGCTTCGTGCGCGAGAAGACGCTACTCGAAGCCATCGCCTCTTCGCTGACCGAGCTGTTTTCGCCGCAGATCATCAGCGAGCGGGTCGAGGGGATGCTGGCGAGCTATCCGTTCGTCACCCGCGAGACGCTTTCGTATTTCGACAAGCGGCCGCCGCAGGCCGCGAAGGATTCAGACTTCGCGCTCGATTACTGCAAGAAGAATGCGCGTACGCCGGAGCAGCAGCAGCAGGTGCTGGCCGCGCTCGAATTCAAGTGCAGCGTGCTGTGGGCGATGTGCGACGCGCTGCACCACGCTTATGTCGATCCCAAAGAAATGCCGCCCGGTGCATTTGCACCGGGCGGCTGAACGGTCGCCCCATCGTTTCCCACGTGACTCGCGTAAATCTCCGCCGTCATGCCCGCGCTTGTCGCGGGCATCCACGCCTTATTTT